>Ga0335075_10009056_pt1 | contig 15225 bp, 11 predicted proteins | sample Lox_Sample_24_FD_206723 | JGI IMG/M metagenome (GOLD analysis project Ga0335075, IMG submission 206723) | Soil microbial communities from Loxahatchee National Wildlife Refuge, Florida, United States - Lox_Sample_2.4 | ecosystem: Environmental > Terrestrial > Soil > Wetlands | place: USA... | reverse complement strand
GGCGTTGTTGACCACGGTGAGGCTGATCGTATGAGTACCGCCCAGCTCACCCGCGAACGGTGACAGGTCCAGCCGGTAGGACGGGATATCCATGGTGTGGACGCCGGTCAGCGGCCGCCAGATCAGCGGATTGACTCCGCCGGTGTAGACGTACGGGTACGGCCAGACAACGCCGGCCGGCTTGCCGTCGACCGACACCTCGATCTCGCGGAACGCGGGCACTTCCGCCCACCAGAACTCGTCGTCAATCTGGCCCACCGCGTACAGGTCGAGCGTGGCGGTCGTGACGTTGGCTGGCAGCGTCACCGTGGCGGTCAGAGTCTGGCCGGTGTTGATCGTGTTGAGGGTATTGGTTGCGCCTGACGGCAGGATCGGCACCACCTGGGTGGGGACGCCTGGCCGCCGGGCTGGCGACGCCGGGCCCTCCTCGTTGATCGCATCCCCCGCCAGAGCCGGGGAGCCAGGGGTGACTGTCCTGGCCGCCTGGAATCCGCCGCCCGCCGGATAGAAGAGCAGCTTCACGGTGATCGTAGGGATGCCTGTGTCGGTGCTGTTCAGGTAGTTGTCGACGTAGGTGGAGAAAGTGCGGCTGCCGGTCAGAATCGGCAGATAGCCGGTCACGTCCTTCTGCACGTGCCAAGTGATGCCGGCTGGCGTCGGCTCAGGGGTCACTCCGAGGAAGATCTCAGACGCGCCGTCGAAGATCTCGCAGAGCCTGTCGTACTGAACCCCGGTCTCGGTGCCGGTCACATCGAGCACTACCTTTGCCCAGTTGCCTTTCGGCAGCGTTACCGTGGAGGAGTACGGCGGGGGCCCGTTCCCGAACGCGGCATTACTGGCGACTGTGACCGTCACCGGTCTTGTCGGCGGAACCGCGATCGGCGGATCAAGGGTTACCGGATTGGCCGTTGTTGCGAATTCCGAGTTCCCAGTTGCCTGCCCTGATCGGTTGGCCTGCCCGCTCTCTGTACTGTGCGAGACGCCGCCGTGGGTAGCCTCGGCCGGCGGCGGGACCCTGCGGGGGTGCGCCGCGCCGCCAGCTGACGCTACGGCGGTGACGGCACCTCCTAAGCTCGCCACCAAAAGCGCGGCGACGACGAGTACGAACCAGCGGCGAGCTTGCCAGATACGACCGCGCATCGTTCCTCCAAAGAATGGTCGGCGCGCCCATAGCGTAGGCTTTTGGGATAGAAAGGGGCAATAGCAGAGCGTCGGCCGAAGTCGCCGATGTTGTAGCGGCTATTTTCAGCTGCTACCAGCCGCCATTCGTCCGGGGCTCCGCTGGCCCGGGCGCTGGGCGCGGGCCGAGTCGCCAGCGCAGTGTCTGCCACGGCATGGGATCTGGATGCTCTTCAGATCGCACTCGGCGGGTGATGAGCCTCAGCCGCGCCGATCAGGCGGATCTCGCATCCGGGCGATACTGGTCGTATGCTGCCGGGGCCGTCAGGGCAGTCGGCGCCACCGAACCTCGTGGCTTAAGCATCCGGAAGGGTTGGTCGATGTACCACGTGAACGCCGGTGACCTGCCGGGCAACGAGGTTTCGCGTACCTTCGAGGGGGCCCGACATGGCCCGTGTTCGGTGTCGTTCTTCCTGGTGCACAATCAGCCCGGCCAGGGCCCCGATCTGCATCATCATCCCTACGACGAGACGTTTGTCATTCTGGAAGGCCGAGTACAGGTCATCGTCGGGGACGAGAACCTCGAGGGCGGGCCGGGCGATATCGTGATCGGCCCGGCCGGGGTGCCGCACGGGTTTACCAATACCGGATCGGGCCCGGCCCGTCTGGTGTGCATCCACGCGGCACCTGCGATGAAGACCGAGTGGGTCAGCAGAGCCAGTTAGGCCTGCAGAGGATCAAAGGCCACCTAATCGGCGCGAGGCGCTTCCCCCGACGACTGCCTCCGAGCCGCGCGTTCATAGGGCGGCAGATCGGGATTCGTGCGTTGAGGCCGCGGGCCCTTGGACCCGGCCAGCGCGCGACCGATCCTTCTGCAGGCGGCCCGCCGGCGCGAGCGACCGCGCCCATTTCGCTCGAAACCTTGACAGGTCAGCACAACCAGTGATTGCGTAAGCGGTTAAGTAACGTAACCGCTTACGCATAGCAAGCGCTTACCTAGGCAGCGTCGGAGGAGTCGCAGCGTGCCGGACCGGTCGACGATCTACGAGGTCGCGAGGCGGAGCGGCGTGTCGACGGCGACGGTGTCGCGCGTTATGGCCGACGGCAAGGGCTTCTCGCAGGTGACCAGGGACCGCGTGCGCGCGATCGCCGCGGATCTGGGCTGGGTACCCAGCGGGCAGGCGCGCGGGCTGGCCTCCCGGCGGTCGGGCATCGTCGGCCTGCTCTTCCCAGACCTGGGCCGCTCCGGCGACGCGGAAGAAGAGTCGCCGCTCTACGTCGATCAGGTGATCCGTGGAGCAGAGCGAGCCGCCACCGCAGTCGGCGACGCGGTGCTCATCGCAGCCACGCAATGCGAGTCGGGTCGTGAGCTGGCCTTCTCCATTGCGAGCAAGGTGGACGGCCTGGTCGTGATGGCACGCAGCATCTCGGATGAGGATGTCGACGTTCTCGCGCGCAGCCTGCCGGTGGTGATGCTGGCTAACAATCGCGTTCGCAGCGGTCTCGACTTCGTCGGCGCCGACAACCGCACGGGTGCCAGGGACATCACCGGTCATCTCATCACCGAGCACGGAATCCGGGACTTGGCGTTCCTTGGCGGTCCGCCCGAGTCACCGGACTCCCAGGACCGGTTCGCGGGCTTCTGCGACGCGCTGGCGCTGGGCGGTCTGCCAGTACCCGACGCTCCCGCCGCGGACGGCGGCTTCACAGAGGCGGGTGGCGAGCGCGCAGCGCGCAGCATGCTGGCGGAGCGCGCCCCCCGCGCCATCGTGTGCGGCAACGACGAGATGGCCATCGGTGCGCTCGGCGCGCTCCGCGCCGCCCGGCTCCGGGCGCCCGCGGACGTGGCGGTGACGGGGTTCGACGACATCGCGGCCACCCGTCACGTCCGGCCCGGGGTGACGACGGTCCACCAGCCGATGCGGGAACTCGGCGAGCGCGCGGTCCAGGTGCTGCTCGGCCGGCTCGCCGACGCGAGCATGCCGCCGTTCACCGTCATGCTGCCGACCGAAGTGGTGATCCGCAGCAGCTGCGGCTGCCCGGCAGCCCGGCAGCGGAGGCGGCCATGAGCGGAGAGATACGCGCGCAGACTAGCCTTAGCGCCGCGCAGAGCGACAGCACCGACGCCCGGGCAGACTGGGAACGCCGGATCGGCCAGCGGCACGGCGGTGCTGAAGCGCCCGGCCTCACCATGCCGCCTCCGTCGCAACTGAGTGCCGAGCCGGGCGCCGGGCATATCCGCCTTGGCTGGGCGCCGGTGCCCGGCGCCGCCGGGTACCTCATCGAGCGCGTTGGCCCAAAGGTCCACCAGGACGCTGGCGCGCCCGAGATCCTGCGCCATGGCGGCAGCGACGTGGCGGCCGTCATCGGGCCGCCGTTCGCTGACACCGGCGTCGCAGACGGCGTGACTTACAGCTATCGGGTCGCTGCCGTGGCCGGGGCCGAACTGCCGGCCGGCACCTGGTCGGACGTGGCCGCGGCCCACACGACTGCCGCTGCCGCGGGCTCGGTCGAGATAAGCGTGAATGCGGCCACCGTCACAGGGCGTCTGGATCGCGTGTGGCAGATGCTCGGCGCCGAGCGGCTGTCGCAACTGCGCGTCGCCGACAGCTACCAGGCGGGCGCGGAGCCCATCGGCGCGGAGTTTGCGCAGGCCTTACGGCTGGCGCACACAGATCTCGGCGCCACCATGGTTCGGGCCCACGCGATCCTGCACGACGACAACGCGGTGGCCAGCCGTCGGCCGGACGGTAGGCTGGAGTTCGACTTCCGCGCCGTCGATGCCATCTACGACCAAGTTCTCCGGCTCGGCCTGCGACCGGTGGTGGAACTGTCGTTCATGCCCGCGGCGCTGGCCAGGGACCCGCAGCAGACCGTATTCACCTACCGCGGCATCATCTCGCCGCCGGCTGACTGGGCCGAGTGGCGGCAGCTCGTCGGCGCGCTGGCCGCCCACCTGGTCCAGCGCTATGGCGCGGCGGAAGTGGCGGAGTGGGCGTTCGAGGTCTGGAACGAGCCCAATCTCGCCGTCTTCTGGCCCGGCAGCCGGGATGACTACCTCCGCCTCTATGACGAGTCGGCGCGGGCGATCAAGGCAGTCGACCCGCGCCTGCGGGTCGGCGGCCCGGCCACTGCGGCAGCGGAGTGGATCGAGTTACTGGCCGCGCACGCCGCGACAGCGGGCGTGCCACTGGACTTCGTCAGCACCCACACCTACGGGAACGTGCCGCTTGACCTGCGACCCGCATTGGCGAGGCACGGTTTCGACGGCGCCGACGTCTGGTGGACCGAGTGGGGCGTCGGCTCGACCCACTTCGGCGCGATCCACGACAGCGTGTTCGGCGCGCCATTCGTGCTCGGCGGCCTGTACAGCGCCCAGGGCCGACTGGACCGGATCGCGTATTGGGTGATCAGCGATCACTTCGAGGAACTCGGCCGACCCCCGCGGCTGTTCCACAACGGCTTCGGCCTACTCACCGTCGGCAACCTCCGCAAGCCCCGGTACTGGGCCGTCCATCTGGCCGCGCAGCAGGGCGATCAGCTACTCCGCACCGATCTGGCCGGCGATGGGGCCGGCACCCTCGTCCAGGCCTGGGCGACCCGGCACGACGACGGAACCGTTGACGTGGTGGCGTGGAACGGAACTATCAACGCCGCACTGCTGGCCGGCGACCCGCGGCTGGACCGTCGCGTGCACCTCACCGTGACGGGCCTGCCAGCCGCTACCTATCACCCGACGTTGGCGCGGGTGGACGGGCAGCACTCCAACGTGGCTGCCCACTGCCCCGCCGACGTCGACTGGCCTGACGACGCGCTGTGGAAGCGGCTACGGGCCGCCGACCACCTGCACGAAGAACGGCTGCCTGACGTCCCCGGAGACGCCGCGCGGTTCGACCTTCACCTGCCCATGCCGGGCATCGCCCGGATCCGGTTGGCCGCCGGGCACTGACCCGTCCGGCACGTACAAGGAGAGCCACATGAGACACCCCCCGCACCTTAGATCCGCAGCCGTATGCGCGGCCGTGGCCACCGCGCTCCTCGCAGGCGTCAGCGCCTGCGGCTCAGGCTCCCCCGCGAGCAGCAGCGCCGGGAGCACGCTGACCATCCAGGGCGATACTGGCAGCCCGACCCTGGTCGAGAACTTCAACCCGTTCCTGGGGGCGCAGCTGCATGGTACCTACCTGATCTACCCGCCGCTGGAGATACCGAGCCCGGTCAACGGCAGCTACACGCCGTTCCTCGCGACCGGCTTCTCGTTCACCAACTCGAGGACGCTTGTCTACACGATCCGCCAGGGAGTGAAGTGGAGCGATGGCAAGCCGTTCACGGCGGCCGACGTCGTCTTCACCTTCAACCTTCTGAAGAAGTATCCGGCGCTCGACAGCACCGGCGTGTGGTCAGAGCTGGCGAGTGTCTCCGCTACTGGCAATCACGTGACGTTTACGTTCAAGGCTCCCAACGTCCCGTTTGCCGCCACGATCGCGCAGGTCCCGATCGTTCCCGAGCACGTGTGGTCAAAGATCGCGAATCCGGTCAAGTTCACCAACACTCATCCAGTGGGAACGGGGCCGTTTGTGCTGAGCTCCTTCGCTCCTACGCAGTACACGCTCACCAAGAACCCGTTGTACTGGCAGGCCGCGAAGATCGCGCCGTCGAAGGTTGTGTTCCCCGCTCAGGCGACCAACCAGGCCACCAACCAGCTCGCGGTCAGCAGCGGCCAGTTCGACTGGGCTTACACCTACCTGCCGGATGTCAAGAAGACCTACATCGACCGTGACCCGAAGTACAACCAGTACTGGTTCCCGCCGGGCGGCACCATCGGCCTGTACCTGAACCTGACCAAGTCGCCGAACAAGAGCACCGACTTCCGCGAGGGTATCTCGGACGCGCTGGATCGCCCCGCGATCTCGCAGAAGGCGGTCAACGGCTACATGGCCCAGGCGAGCCTGTCCGGGCTGATCCTGCCGAATCTGCAGAAGTGGCTCGACCCGAGTCTTCCCAACGAGGGGCTGGTCACCCGGAACACCGCCGCCGCGATGGCCGCGTTCGCGAAAGCCGGCTACACCATGCATGGCGGCAAGCTGGTCAACCCGAGCGGCACCCAGGCCAGCCTGACGATCGTGATGCCGAACAGCTTCACCGACTGGGTCGCGGCTGGCACCGAGATCAAGAACGAGCTCAGCGGGGTGGGCATCAGCGTGAGTCTCGACCTACCGGAGTACGCCCAGTACTCGCAGGAAATCGAGGCCGGCACCTTCGACGCTGCGATCGGCGGCTTCGGTGGCACCGGGAGCCCCTACACCGACTTCAACGACGCGCTCAACAGCAGCTACGCCGCTCCGATCAACACACCCACGGCCAACAACTTTGAGCGTTTCGATAATGCGGCGGCCGACCAGGATCTGGCGGCGCTGGCAGCGGCCACTAACCCGGCTGCGCAGCAGGCAGCCACCGACAAGCTCGAGCTGTTGATGTACAACACCGTCCCGATCGTGCTGCTGTATTACGGCGGCAGCTGGGGCTTGTTCTCCACCAAGCATTTCACCGGCTGGCCATCGGCCAGCGACCCCTACACCCTGCCGACCAACTACAACAACGCCCTCCTCACGGTCGTCACGCACCTGCGCGACGCGTGACCGGCCGCGAGGGGAGCCTGGGATGAGGTACGTGCTGCGCAAGGTGGGATTGTTCGTCCTCACCTTGTGGGCCGCGGTTACCATGAACTTCCTGCTGCCCAGGCTGATGCCAGGCTCGCCGGTCGACGCGGCACTCGGAAAGCTCGCGGCGGCCGGCGTGCCGATCACCAACGCCGAGCGGAACGCTATCGAGATCCAGCTCGGCGTGCCGCACACAAGCCTGGTCAGTCAGTACGGCGACTACCTGCGGAACATCGTTCTGCTGCGGTTCGGCACGTCGTACTCGTTCCCGACCGAGACTGTTGCGGCGACGATCGGCCGGGCGCTGCCGTGGACGCTGGTGCTCGTCGGCGTGACGACGATCCTTGCTTTCGTCATCGGGACGCTGCTCGGCGTGTACGCGGGCTGGCGGCGTGGCCGGGCCGCGGACACCTCGATCACGGTCGGATCGACCTTCTTCGGCGCGTTCCCGCCGTTCTGGCTGGGCCTGCTGCTGCTGTACTTTTTGGCGTTCAAGCTTGGCTGGTTCCCTATCAAAGGCGGCTACAGTCCCGGCGTCTCGCCGAACCTGAGCCTGTCCTTCGTGGCTGACGCGCTGCAACACAGCGTGCTCCCGGCCCTGACACTGGTGGTCACGACGCTGTCGGGCTGGGTATTCGGCATGCGGAACAACATGATTAACACCATTGGCGAGGACTACGTGACCTTCGCCGAGGCCAACGGGCTCCGCGGTCGCACGATCGCGCTGCTGTACGCGGCGCGGAACGCGCTGCTGCCCAACGTCACCGCCTTCGGGCTGCAGTTGGGCGCGGTCGTGGGTGGCGCCGTCCTGGTGGAGGGCGTCTTCAGCTACCCGGGCGTCGGCGGACTGCTGTTCACCGCTGTGATCAACCACGACTACCCGCTCATGCAGGCCCTGTTCCTGGTGATCACGCTCAGCATGCTGGTCGCGATCTTCGTAGTGGACCTGCTCTATGTCCGTCTCGATCCGCGGGTGCGCCGATGAGCGCCCAGACCGGAGTCAGATGACCACGATTACCGCAGTGCCGCCACCCGACGGGGCCGACACGGCGATCGCCGCGCCCGGCCGTGTGTCCCGTGTGCTGCCAGGTCCGGTCCGCTTCGTCGCGCGCGCCGTTTCCACGCTGTGGTCCAACGGCAAAGCCAGGGCGGGGCTGATCATCCTCGGCGTGATCGTCGTGGTGGCCATATTCGCGCCCTGGCTCGCCCCGCACTCGCCGACGGCCACCAACTTCACCCCCTACAGCGGCCCCACGTCGGTCAACTGGCTCGGCACGACTGGCGACGGCCAGGATGTCTTCTCCCAGCTGATCTACGGCGCGAGGGTATCCCTGCTAGTGGGTCTCGGAGCCGGCGCGCTCGCGACGGCCGTCGCTGTGACGCTCGGCCTGCTAGCCGGCTACCGGCCCGGTGTTGTCGACGGGGTGATCGGCTTTGTCACCAACCTCGCGCTCGTCATCCCCGCACTGCCACTGATGATCATCCTGGCTGCGTACCTGCAGGGCCGGTCGGTCTGGACGATCGTGCTGGTCGTGGCGTTCACCAGCTGGGCGACTGGTGCCAGGGTGATCCGCAGCCAGACGGCAACGCTGCGCACCCGCGAGTTCGTGACCTCGGCGGCGTTCTCCGGCGAGCGCACCCTGCGCGTCGCCTTCCGGGAGATCCTGCCGAACATGACATCGCTGGTCGCGGCCAGCTTCTTCGCCGCGGCGACGGCTGCGGTGCTGGCCGAGGCGAGCCTGGAATTCCTCGGGCTTGGCAATCCCACCACGGTCAGCTGGGGCACCATCCTCTACGCCGCACAGCAGCAGAACGCGCTGCTCACCGGGCAGTGGCTGATGGTGTTCGCGCCCGGCCTCGCGATCGTGCTGCTGATGGTCTCGCTCACGCTGATCAACTTCGGGGTGGACGCCCTGTCCAACCCAAGGCTGCGGGAGAAGTGATGCCGCTCCTTGCCGCGCGCGGCATCAACGTGGTCTATGTGCCCGCTAGCGGAGCACGGGTCTGGGCGGTCCGCGACACCGACCTCACGCTCGAGCCTGGCGAGTTCGTCGGCATCGTGGGCGAGTCTGGCTGCGGCAAAAGCACGCTCGGGTACGCCCTCACCCGTATGCTGCGGCCGCCCGCCAGGATCGAGAGCGGCACCATCAGTTTCGACGGAACCGACATCTCCGCCCTCGACGGCGAGCCACTTCGCCGGCAACGGAGGGGCGGGTTCGCGCTGGTGCTGCAGAGCGGCATGAACGCGCTCAACCCGGTTCGCACCGTCCGGCACCAGTTCGGCGACGTCATGAAGGCACACGTCCGACCCGGTGACGACACTGCACCGGCCGGCATCGCCCGGCGTAGTGCCGCGTTGCTCGAGGCTGTCGGTCTCGACGGCGGCGTACTGCACCGTTTCGCGCACGAGCTATCCGGCGGCATGCGTCAGCGAGTTGCCATCGCGCTGGCCCTGGCGCTCGAGCCGCGCCTGATCGTCTTCGATGAACCGACTACCGCGCTGGACGTGATCGTGCAGCAGGCGGTGCTGCAGACGATCAAGGACCTGCAGCGCGATCGCGGCTTTACCGCCATCCTGATCAGCCACGATCTGGGCGCGGTGCTGTCGGCCACGGACCGGGTCGTAGTCATGTATGCAGGCCGGATCGTGGAGGACCAGCCCGCCGCGGCGCTGCTGCGCGGCGCCCATCACCCGTACACCGAGGCACTGATCGGCTGCTACGCCGACCCGCGTGGCGATGTCATCCAGCTGCGCGGCATCCCCGGTACCCCGCCCGACCTCTCTCAGCCCGCGAGTCGCGCCCGTCCAGCGGTCCTGACCCAGCACGCCTGCTCGTTCGCCCCGCGCTGCGCGCTGGCCGAGGATATCTGCCGCGAGCAGGACCCGCCGCTCACGCCGCTCGGCGCCGGCCGGGCCGCCTGCCACGTCCGCGCCAAGGCACCGGAGGCCAGCCATGCCGGCTGACATCAGCCCCGAGGTGGCGGCGGCTGGGAGGCCCGAGCCTGATGGCCGGGCCGCCCGCGCCGCGGCGGTGCCGGAGCTGACCGCGACCGCGGTGTCGAAGACCTACCGCGGCCACGACCGCACACGGGTACTGGCCGTGGACGACGTGTCGTTCACGATCCCACCCGGTGCCGCCGTCAGCCTCGTCGGGGCCAGCGGCAGCGGCAAGAGCACGCTGGCCAGGCTCATCACCGGCTCGGAGCGCCCGACGTCCGGATCGATCACGTTCGGCGACCTCACCGTCAGCCGCCTGCGGCCTGGCGTGCAGCGCCGACTGCATCGTCAGGTGCAGATGGTCTTCCAGGACCCGTACGGCGCGCTCAATCCACTGCACACCGTGGCATACACGCTGATGCGGCCGGGCCAGAACTTCCTCGGCCTGACAGCTGCCCAGGCAAGAGATCGGGCGCGCGAGCTGCTGGAGACCGTCGGGCTGAGCCCGGCTGACCAGTTCGCTGCCAAGCTGCCGCACCAGCTCTCCGGCGGTCAGCGGCAGCGCGTCGTCATCGCCCGCGCGCTCGCGTGCGATCCGGGGCTGATTGTGGCCGACGAGCCGGTGTCGATGCTCGACGTCTCGCTCCGGGCCGGCGTGCTCAGCTTGCTCGCCGACCTGCGCCTCCGCCGCGGGCTCAGCCTGCTCTACATCACGCATGACCTGCTCAGCGCCCGCGCGATCACCGACCAGGTACTCGTGCTGCATCAAGGCCGTGTCGTCGAGCGCGGCGAAACGAGCGAGGTGCTGCGTCATCCGCGTGACCAGTACACGATCCGGCTGCTGGAGGCGATCCCTAACCCGTTCAGCCGCCCTGGCAACCACGTCACCAGATAGGAGTACACATGCACAGCCTGAGACACAGATGGCGGCTAGCTTTGCCAGCCGCTGCGGGAGCGGCTGCGGTGGCCACCATCCTGGCCTGTACCGTCCCAGCGCAGGCCGCATCACCCGCCAGTCACGGGGTCGCATCACCCGGCAGTTACGGGGTCGCGAACTACGCAGGGCTCACGACCGCGCAGCGCGCGAACCTGTTGTCGATCGCCAGGCAGACCTGGAATTTCTACAACCTGGACATAGATGCGGCGACCGGCCTGCCGATGGACAACATGACGTTCGCTGGCGGATCGGCCACTCCCACGGCCATCGGCCAGTACGCCAACCCCGAAGATTTCGCCACGTACCTGTGGGCCGTCACTTCGGCGCGGGACCTCAGCCTGATCAGCGACGGGCAGGCCGCCAACCGGATCCGGTCGGTCCTCACCGCGGTGTCGCACCTCGCGAGTTTCCACGGGCTCCTTTACGCGTGGTACGACACCACCAACGGCAAGATTCTCACCAACCCCGGTCAGGCGGACTGCGCCCCCGGCGGCACGCCCGCACTCAACAACTGCTTCTTCGTCCCCGGCGAGGGCAACGCCTGGTGGGCCAGCGCTCTGATCATCGTCCGCGAGGCCTTCCCGCAGCTTGCTGGTCTGGCGAACAAACTGCTCAAGCCGATGAACCTGGGGCTGTTCTACGACAACGGACCAGAGACGGCGTGCAACGTGAACCCTGCCACGCCGGGCGACCAGGCGACAGGGCAGCAGTTCTTCGGCTACTACGTCGGAGTGCCGCAAGCTCAGCAGCCTACGGGGACTAACGGCGCCTTCTACAGCGACCCGAGGATCCTGGCTTACATAGGCATGGGCCTGCCGGCTCAGCCTGGATCCGCCCCGAACGGAACCGATCACCAGATACCGGGCAACGTGTGGTGGAAGAGCTGGCGGATACTGCCGCCGCCGTCTCCCGCCCCTGGCTGCGCGTCGATCGATCCGAACTTCTCTTGGCAGGGCGGGCAGTCGCGGATGACCGGCTCGTGGCAGACCTACACCGACCCGCAGACGGGCCAGCAGTTCCAGGTCTGGGAAGCGGCCTACAACTACGACGGCATCAAGTACATCCCCACGTGGGGCGGCGGCATGTTCGAGGCGCTGATGCCGGACCTGATCGTGCCGGAGACGAGCTGGGGCCCGCGCAGCTTCGGGCTGGCCGACCAGCGCACGGTCCAGCTTCAGATCCAGTACGCCACTCACTACCTGGGCTACCCGGTCTGGGGTCTGTCGGCGTCAAGCACCGCGGATGACACCGGCAACTACAACACCTACGGCGTGGAAGGTGTGGGGCTCCCAGGGAAAGTCGCGTCGCTGCCCTACTACGGCACTGACCCGACCGCGAGTTCCCCCAACCTGCTCTTGGACCAGTGCGGGCCGTGCGAATCCGAGGATGTTGTCACCCCGTACGCGTCGTTCCTCGCTCTGGACGTCGCACCGCAGCAGGCCTACGCCAATATCCAGAAGTTGCGCAGCCTCTACCCCGGCCTGTACGGCGCGGACGGATTCTTCGACGCGGTCGACCCTACGACCGGGTCGGTGGGCCAGCGGATCCTGGATCTGGACGATTCAATGATCATGGCAGCGCTGGACAATGCGCTCAACAACCGCGCGCTCCAGCGCGACTTCGCCCGGGATCCGGTGTCCCAGGTCGTCCATACGTACCTCGAACTGGAGCACGACAACGCACTGGGATAGCTAACTCGTAGGAACGTGCCGGCCGACTGGCGCGCAGATCGGAGCTGGAACACAGCCAGTCTCCCGCGACGGACCGCAGCCTCTTGGGGCTGTGGTCCGTCGCCTGCTTCCCAAGCCCGAGACCACGGGTCGCGAAAACGCACGGTCATCGCGGGCACGGATCGCGAACACTAGGCGCTCGCAGTCGGCATCCAGTAGCTACGCCGTGCGGGATGACGATCTCGCTGACCGGGCCCAGCCGAGGCCCAGCAAGACAGAACCTCGGCAAGCATCCCAGCATCACGTTCGGAGTCGAAGGTGTGAGGCCATCCGGTAAGAGCGATCTGACATATGTCATCGGGAACCGGTGAGTCGCGGCACTACACGGGGCCGGCCGCCGCGCGCGACGCTCAGATCATGACTATCACTGCACCCGCCAGGCCATCAAAACGAAAGTGATTTGGAGGACGTCATGGCATTGTCAGGACACGGGACCGCGCCGGTGGTGGACATGCTGCTGCGTGACGGAAGACTGGCTGGGGACTGGATTCTGGACCCGTCCAGGTCCCAGATCCGGCTGCGGAGTAAGAGCATGTGGGGCCTGGCGAAGGTGAACGGGATATTCGCCCGGGCCAGTGGGCACGGCACGGTCTCGCCGACCGGAGAGGTCACCGGCTCAGTCAGCCTGGACGCCAGGTCCCTCGACACGAAGAACAAGAAACGCGACGAGCACTTGCGGTCGGCAGACTTCTTTGACGCGGACAACCATCCCAGCATCACCTTCGGAGTCGAAGGTGTGAAGCCATCCGGTCAGAGCGTCCACGTCAGCGGCAAGCTGACCGCCGGCGGCCATACCAGGCCACTTAGCTTCGACGTCAAGGTTTCCGTTCTTGACGGCGGCGAGGTGGCGGTTGCCGCCGAGGTAGTGGTCAACCGCGCTGACTTCGGCATGACCTGGAACCAGATGGGCATGGCGTCGATGACTAACACCATTACGATCCACGCTGTATTCACTAGGAAGTGAGCTACTGATACGGCGGGCACCTCGAGCGTTTTCGGATGCGCGACTGCCCGGCCTGGGTCGCAACTGCCCGACGGTGACGATCGGGTCGCCATCGAGGTCGGCGCCGATCTGCTCACTCGACTTCACCGAGCCCAAGCCGCGACGTTCCCGTTCCCGGCCCTCGACGAAACTTATGGACCAGATGGAGGACCAGACGCGCGACAATGCGGCCTGCGAGCAGCCAAGCAGGCACGCCCCGACGCGGGGCGAAGCCCGCCTTCACCGTCGGGGCGCGGGGCGAGGTCCGACCGGCTCGAGGGTAACCGCGTAGAACGGCGGATCAGGCGCGGCCGCAGTGGCGACGGCGGTCCCGGCGAGCGTGACCGGTGTGGGGCGACCGCAGCGGCAAAAACGACTGCGCCTATCTGGCACTAACCTGTTGGGCCAGGAACGACGGTCGGTTCCGAGCGACTCGGGGCAGAAGCGGGCGTTCACGCCGGGATTCTCGCGCTTCGCCGTTTGCCGCGCTCGTCGATCGAAGGTTTCAGCGGTTCAGGCTCACGGCGTCGAGAATGAGCGCCTTCAAAGCGGCCTCAGGTAGCTTCTCACCTTCACGGAAATCGATGGCGCGGACGCTGCTGCTGTCCAGGCGCGCGTTGAAGATCTTCTCTGGGTCGTTCAACTGGGCACCCTTCGGGAACGTCAGCCGTACGGCGTTCTTGAGCATTTCGCCGATGCAGACGATGCCGCCGAGAGACCACACAGGCACTCCCTCTGGTTTGGAGGGCTTCTTCCACTTCACTTCCTCGACCACGGCTGGGCCAGCGCCCAGAACTATCCCGCGCAACCGTGACAGCATCTCGCCTCGCCAGTCACCCGACTTGCTGATGATGGCATCTATTTCCTGACGAGCACTTCCGGCCATATGAACCCCTTCCTCTTGCAACAGCACGTCGCTACCCGCATGTCTGCGGGTGTCTGGCTCGTAGGTCACTCCCGAAGAACCCGGCCTCTGCCTCCCCACGTCGGTCTGTCCCCAGGCTGGTCTGTCCCTCATGGTAGGAGCGGAGGAGTGGCGGGGACTTCTCGATTCCTGACCGGTCTTGACAGTTGTTATTCCGTGCACTGCGGGACTCCTGCTCAGACGCGCCGGGCCTGACGCCGGTGGCCCGGAGACAGTCCGGCCAGGACTGTCCGACCTCGGTGAGAAGCTGCTGGCTGGGAGCTTTGAACCCTCCACCAGCACCACCACGTGCCCGTCCCGGTCTCCCTCAGCGATCGTCATGGTCAGCCAGGGCGACCGCCGGTTCCTGCCCGCCCGAGCGCCGGCTCTCGGCCGGTCAGCTGGCCGGCGACCTGGACCTGCGCGCCTTCGCAGTGATCGGCTCATGCCGCCCAGACGGCCGGCCCCACGCCGCCGTGTCCTCTTACGTCCGCCAGGGCCGCGAGTTCTGGCTGCCCACAGTGGGGCGGCAGCGAGTTCCTCACTCACGCGCCAGTTCTACGCCGCACGCGCGCCGCACTCAAACTGATGCGAGTCTGAACACTCCAGATGGCCACGTCCGGAGCGCGGCATTATGCGGACGACTTCGCCTTCGACTCGCTGCGTCGCGGGCGTGGCCGATAACGTCGGTGACATGACTGCTGGCATGCCAGGCTGGTGCGAGTTGGCAGCGGGCGCGCCGCCGATCGCGTGGCTGGGCATGGCGCGTTTGAACGCAGTGCGGGTAGCGATGCTGGGCACGCTGCGCGGCGACGGATCGCCTCGCATCAGCCCGATCGAGCCATACTTGGTGAATGGTTGCCTGCTAGTGGGTGCGATGACCTGGTCGGGGAAGGCAGCCGACCTGTGCCGCGACCCGCGGTATGTGCTGCACAGCGCCGTCACCGGCCCGGACAGC
>Ga0335075_10009055_pt1 | contig 15226 bp, 16 predicted proteins | sample Lox_Sample_24_FD_206723 | JGI IMG/M metagenome (GOLD analysis project Ga0335075, IMG submission 206723) | Soil microbial communities from Loxahatchee National Wildlife Refuge, Florida, United States - Lox_Sample_2.4 | ecosystem: Environmental > Terrestrial > Soil > Wetlands | place: USA... | reverse complement strand
CGAAGGCACAGTGTCGGCTGAGGGGGCTTGGCTGACCGAAGCCGCCGGGCCGACCGGGCCGGGGGCCGCCGGAACTGGGCCGGCTGGAACTGGGCCGGCTGGAACTGGGCCGGCTGGAACTGGGCCGGCTGGAACTGGGCCGAGCGCGGTCAGTCGCAGGCCAGCGAGCCATCCTTCGGTCCGCCTGAAGACCCGGTCGCAGTCGGCCGCGCTGAGCGGTGTGCCGAGCATCGCGAAGTATGCCGCGGTCTCCTCCGCCGTGCAGGCAAGGTCGGCTGCGCTGATGTCGGCCAGTTCGCCGGCCAGCCGCAGCCGGGCCAGCGCCAGGCCAGGCGCCGACCGCGCGGTCATCAGCAGCCGCAGTCCGGCCGGCTCGTGCCTGATCAGCTCGTCCAGCCCGGCGAGCGCCTCGCTTCCGGCAAGAAGATGCACATCGTCAAGGACGAGCACAATCGGCTCCGCCGCCCGCCGGACGAGTGCGGCCATCCATTGCGGGATCTCAGCGGCAGCGATTCCGGGCGGCGGGCCGGCGAGGCCAGCCACGCCAGGCGGTGCGATCGGCCTGCCGGGTGCGGCTGGCTTACCGACCATCATTGCGCCGGCGCCAGACAGCGCAGCGGTCACGTACCGCCAGAACCGGACCGGGTCACGGTCAGAGGCATCGAGGCTCACCCAGGCAGGCCGGCGACTCGCCGGCTTCGCCGCTGCCCACTGAGCCGCCGCGACGGTCTTGCCGGAACCTGGCGGACCGGTCACCAGCGTCACGCGACGGCTCACGCCGGCCTCAATGAGGTCGCCGATCCGGCGGCGCGGCAATACCGCAAGCCCTGGCCGTGGCACCCGCAGCTTGTCTTCGAGCAGCTCGGCATCTAGCTGCGCCGCGGACAGCGCGGGACCGCTCACCATGCTCGTCATCCCACCCCCGAGTGACTGACCGCAACGCCAGCCGCAGTGCACGCGCGGGCCGGGCGAAAGCGCGGATCCGATCCACTGCCCGACTGCGGCCGCACTCACCCGTTGCGGTGAAACTGCAGCTCAAAGCCCCGCTCTGGGCATACCCCAGTGGGTGGTGCACCAATCAGAGCGACCCGCTATGTGGCGCTTAGCGAGGCAAGTTCCACCTGCTAGCACACCGATCCGGATCACCCACAAAGTGTGATGCCCGGTTCTTTGGCCATCCGTACCGTCCGCATGGCCGGGCAGCTAGCCCACGACGCCCGTCAGCCCGAGAATGCCATCCAGTGTCACCAGCACGCCGCCGACACCGAGCCCGGCGACCGCGAGCAGGTAGCCGTGCGACCGGAGCCAGCCGTCGCAGGAGCGCAGCAACGCGGCGGTCCGGTCAGGTGCGAGCAGGTACAGAACAAGCGGTAGCCAGGCGAACATCACTGTGATCACGATGACCACGGCAACTTGCAGGACGCTGGCGGTAATGCTCGCCCTCGACGTGGCCACCACCTGGACGGCGGCAATAAACGTCAGCGACGGCGTGTACACCAGGAGACCGACGATGAACGCCGCCCACGGGCGCGGACGGGCGAGCAGCCTGGAGATGATTCGCTTGTCCCTCTTCGCGGGGTCGGGCGGCTTGGGCTTGCGCCGCCGCAGGTAACCAGCGGCCAGCATCATCAGGATGCCCAGGCCGAGCCGAAGGCCGTACCTAGGCTGACGCTCAGGCGGCCTTTGCAGGTGCCCTGCCTGCAGCGCGACGAAGATGACCGCCGCGAAGATCACCGTCATCACGATGGCGCCGGCCAGGTAAATCAGCACAGTCCGGTGCGGGCTGGCCGAGCTCAGGAACACTGCGGAGACCAGCACCGCGGTTGGCGACAGCGCGGCCAGCACGGCGAGGCCGACTGCCTCGGTAAGCATTGCGGCCGGGCGTCTCAGACAGCCAAGCCGGCTGAAACCGTCATACAGCCAGCCTTCCCGTCGCTGCGACCGGAGTCTCACCCGGCACGGGTGAACCGGCGTCACTCCGGGGCGCGGTTGCATGAGGCTAGCCGCCGGGTATCACCGGCCAACAGCTCAAGCTCCCCGGCCGGCGATGAGGGCCGTGCTGAACGGGGCCGTGCTGACCAAGCGACTGTGCTCGCGAGGGACTGGGCAGACGAAGGGACCGGGCAGGCGATGAGCGGCAGCGAGGCAGCAACCAGCGGAGCGCTCCGTCAGGTACCGACGCCGGGGATGACCTGGATACCGGGCGGGCAGTTCCGGATGGGGTCGGCTGATTTCTATCCGGAGGAGCGGCCAGTGCGCACGACGGCCGTCGAGGGATTCTGGATCGATACCCGGCCAGTCACCGTCGCTGAGTTCCGCCGGTTCGTCAAGCAGACCGGATACCTGACGATGGCCGAGCAAGCACCCGATCCTGGCCGCCATCCGGGTGCCGACCCGGATCTGCTCATCCCAGGCTCTCTGGTATTCCGCAAAACGGCTGGGCCGGTCGACTTGCGCGAAATCGGCAACTGGTGGGATTACGCTCCCGGCGCGTGCTGGCGCCACCCGGAAGGTCCGGCCAGCAATGTGCGCTGGCGCGACAAGCACCCCGTGACACACATCGCGTACCCCGACGCGCAGGCTTACGCCAGCTGGGCGGGCAAGCAGCTGCCCACTGAGGCTGAGTGGGAGTACGCTGCGCGCGGTGGCCTCGACGGTGCGGCTTACGTCTGGGGCGATGACTTCGCGCCGGGCGGCCAGCGACTCGCCAACATCTGGCAGGGTGAGTTCCCCTGGCAGAACCTTGCGCCGGACGGGCGCGAAGGCACCTCGCCCGTCGCCAGCTTCCCGGCTAACGGTTACGGGCTCTACGACATGACCGGGAACGTCTGGGAGTGGACCGCCGATTGCTTCCCGCTAGGGCACCGGGCTGACCAGGGATCCGACTGGCCCAGCTGTATACCGCACCACTCGCGGGCGGCCGCCGGACAGACCGGTACGTTCCCGCCCGATGACAGTCCCCGCCGGGTTATCAAGGGCGGCTCGTACTTGTGCTCCCCCAGTTACTGCCTGCGGTACCGGCCGGCCGCGCGACACGGCGAGGCCGTCGGCACCTCGACCGGTCACCTCGGTTTCCGGTGCGTGCTGAGGCCGTCGTAGTCAGGCTCAGCCGGGCGCCGACCCGGCCGAGCTGCCCGTGCCAGCCTGCCGCGTGCCAGCCTGTTCTGACCCGTGCTGCGCTCCCTGCACTCCGGACCCGTGCGGCTGGGTCCCTGGCACATGGCCCCGCGCACGAGTACGGAAGAAACCAGTGATCAGGCTCACGGCCGCGCCAAGGAACACCAGGTTGAACACAATCTGCACAGTCACGGCCGCGCGAGCTAGCTGCCCTACCGGGTGCACATCACCGAAACCCACGGTGGCCAGCGTGCTGATGTTGAAATACAACGAGTCGGTCTTATTGGTCAGCTCCGCGAACTCATGGGGCAGCGCGGCGACAGACTCGTCAGACCAGGAGAAAAACAACACCGTGAGCGTCAGCAGCAGGATTAGGCCGCGGACCCTGGCATTCTCGCCGGCCCGCAGCAGCCTGCGGATGGCCGTCAGGATGAGCGCGCCGAGCACCGTGGCTCCGAGGAAGAACATCACGGCCCACGAACTCTCCCGCATGGGACCGGGCACCGGCAGTACGTAGTAGACGGCGGTCGCGGCGGCCACCAGCGCGATAGTGCCGACCGCCGACCGCGTTTGCGGTTGCAGAACGCTCACTGAACCCGGCCACCCCCTGCGCCGCCGCTTAACTAAGCCAGCGTCAGCCGATTCTGGCACGACGGCACCTTGCGTCAGCTGACCGGCTTGAGCCGGAGCATGCTGATGATCTCGGTAACGACCAGGCCGGGCGGCCCGACACCGCTCGGGATCGCGTACACCCGGGGCTCGGCCGGGTCGGGCGGCTCAAGCGCAGCGAACTGACTGGCCAGCAGCGGTTCGTGGAAAAAGTGGCCTTTCCGGGCGTGCAGCCTGGCCTGATCCTGCGCTTCTGTAATGGTGAGGAACACCATCACAGCCTGCTCGCGGTCGCCGACCAGATCGTCACGGTACTTCCGCTTGAGCGCGGAGCACGCGAGCACAGCGGACTGGCTGCTGGCGATGATGTCGTCCATCCAGGCGTCGATGGCCGCCAGCCAGGGCTTCCTGTCGTCGTCGGTCAGCGGCAGCCCGGCTCTCATCTTGGCTACATTTGCTGCCGGGTGGAAGTTATCGCCATCGGCGAATTGCCAGCCGAGCCGACTGGCCAGCAACTGGCCGACAGTGGTCTTGCCGCTTCCGGCCACGCCGGCTACTACCACGATCATCGGACGCGAGCCTAACGTGCGAGGCTGTCCCTTACGCACATGACTCGGAAGGAGCAGCATGGTATCGGCCCGCCAAGTAGATGCCCTGGTTATCTTCGGTGCGACCGGGGACCTGGCAAAGCTAGAAACCTTCCCTGCCCTCGTCGGGCTGGTTGAGCGCGGGGTTCTCGATGTCCCGGTTGTCGGCGTTGCTAAGAGCGGCTGGGGCCTCGACCAGTTCCGCGATTACGCTACGGCGTCGCTGAAGCTCAACGACATGGACCCGGCCAGCCCGGCAGCCACCCGGATGCTTAGCCTGCTTCGCTACGTCGACGGGGACCTCGATGATCCAGCCACCTATCAAGCGATGTCCGCTGCCATGGGTGACGGCCAGAACGCGCTGTTTTACCTGGAGGTGCCGCCATCGCTGTTCGGCCGGATTGCCGAGGGAATCGCCGCCGCAGGCCGCGCTGGCAATGCGCGGGTCATGGTGGAAAAGCCGTTCGGTACCGACCTGGCGAGCGCGGTGGCGCTTAACGCAACGATGCACAAGTACTTTCCCGAGGAATCCATTTACCGCGTCGACCACTGGCTCGGCCTCGAGCCCGTAGAGAACCTGCTGTTCGTCCGGTTCGCTAATTCCATTGTCGAGCCGCTGCTCAGCCGCGAGCACGTGGCCAGCATCCAGATCACGATGGCGGAAGCGTTCGATGTCGCCGACCGAGGCAGCTTCTACGACAAAACCGGCGCCATCCGGGATGTGCTCCAGAACCACATGCTCCAAGTGCTGGCAACCGTGCTCGCCGATCCGCCGGATGGTAATGGTCTGGCTTCCTGGCGCGACGTCAAATCGCAGATCATCGGCGCGCTGGACCCGCTGAGCCCGCAAACCACTGTCCGCGGCCAGTATGACGGCTACCTCGATGTCAAGGGAGTCGCGCCCGGCAGCACTACCGAGACCTACGCGGCAGTCCGGCTGAGTGCACAGTCCTGGAATTGGGCTGATGTACCCATCCTGATCCGGGTCGGCAAGTGCCTGCCGGTGACTGCCACTGAGGTGGTGTTCAGGTTCCGCCGCCCGCCACACGACGTTTTCGGCATCGGTGCTGACGCGGACGCTAACCAGTTGCGCGTGCGCATCTACCCCGACGACCAGGTGGGCGTCACGCTCGTCGGCAAACGACCCGGTCCCGACCTTGCTCCGCAGCTCCGCGAGCTTGCCTTCTCAGGTCAGACCGCGGAGCAGATGATGCGGCCGTATGACCGGCTGATCGGGGCGGCGCTGAGCGGCGACCGGTACTTGTTTGCCCGGCAGGACACCGTCGAGGCCGCCTGGCGGGTGGTGCAGCCGGTCCTCGGCGATGTGGTGCCCGTGCAGCCTTACGCTCGAGACAGCTGGGGGCCAGCTCAGGCGGCGGCGCTAGTGCCTGATGGCGGGGCCTGGCACAATCCGGCCGCCTAACCTGTCCTTCCGCAAAGGCCGCAAACACCGCAAGGGCTGCGAGGGCTGCTGCCATGACGAACGCCGGGCACGGGCCCGAGCCCGCGTCAGCCGGACCGCCGGCTGAAACCGAGCCGGATCCGCGCTTCACGATGGCGAATGAGCGGACGTTCCTTGCCTGGAACCGGACCGCCCTGGCGCTCATCGCCGCAGGCCTCGGCATCGTCCAACTGCTGCCGCCGTTTCCCGGCGTACCGTTCGGCCGCCACCTCGTCGGCGTCCCGCTGATCCTGCTCGGAGCCGTGATCGCGGTGGCCGCTTACCAGGAGCTGAGGCGGAACCAGACCGCGATGCGACGCGGCGAGCCGCTGCCGCGGTCTGTCCTGCCGCGCTTGCTGACAGCCACAATCACCGGCGTTGCGGCACTGGCAGCCGTTGTCGTGCTGCTGTCGCTGACGCGATAGCCAAGGGCCTGATGAGAGTCACGCGATGAGTCATCCGGTAGAACCGGAGCCAGATGACCCCGGCCTGATCGATCCGGCCGACCGGACCCGGCTTGCCTGGAACCGGACGGCGATCGCCTTCGCGGCAATCGGCGCGGCCATGCTGAAATCGAGCCCCGTTGCCGGCCTGATCGTGCTTGTGCTGACCGTGCCGATCTGGGCCGCCGTCCGCAGCACCGATCCCATCGCGACGGATCGCAGGCTGCGCCTGGTCACAGTCACCGTGCTGCTCGCCGCTACGGCAGCACTGGTTGTCGCCTTCATCGGGCACGGCCCGAGCACGCTGTCCGAGTTGCTGCATGGTCGCTGATCGACCGCGGCTGCCGCCCGGTGGTGCCTCACCCCGGGCCAGGCTGCGCTGGCTGCTGATCGTGGTGGGCCTGATGGCGCTGCTGACTGCGGGCTGGCCGTTGCTCAACTCTGTTGTCGCCGACAAGCAGCAGGTCGCGGCGGGAGCCTCGCTCCGGGTCGGGCCGAGCGGGCCGGACTCGGCCAGCGTCAGGGTCGGGCCTGGCTGGACCATGCGGCCCGCCGAGAGCGACCCGCGCCAGGGCTACCTGCTGCGCCGCGGCGCCGTCACCGTCTCGATCGGCTATCTGACACTGACCGGAACCTACCGCGCAGCCGGGATCTGGAGCGGGTTGCAGCGAGTCTTCCGGGTCAGCAATCCCGGCGTCAGGCTCGCTTCGCCGGCAGCCGTCATCAGCGGCCAGGGCCGTGCAGGCCTGAGTGCAAGCGCCACGGGTCCACGCACCGTGGGCAACGTGACTGCCTTCGTCGGGCCGTCGGGCACCTACGCGATCCAGATAGTCGTGCTCGCCCCCCGTAATGCGAAACCGGTTGCCGCAGCCGCCGCACTTCTGCTCATCCGCGCGCTACGGTTCCCGGCGGTCCCGCGGTGAGCTTCCGGAGCAGCGTCCGGGCGGTACGCATCAGCGCTGCGCTGCTCTGCGTCTTCGGCGCTGGAGTAGTAATCACGGAATTCGTCCGGCTCCTGATGGTGTTCCCGCAGTCCGGTGCGTTCGCAGTGGTGCTAGAACTGCCGCTGGTGGTGATCGGCTTCGCGCTGCTGCGGCGGCTGCGGCCGACCCGCGCCCCGGCCCTGCTCTGGTCGGCCGCCGCGCTGGTGTGGGGTGCTACCGCTGCGGCAGGGTGCGCCTTGCTGGCAAACCAGGGCCTAGCCGGCCTGTGGGCCAAGAGCGAGGGGATTAAGTTCGCGTCGAACTGGTCGGCCTCGCTGACCGCGCCGCTGAACGAGGAACTGCTCAAGCTGTGCGGCGTCGTCATGGTGGCGCTTGCAGCGCCGCTAGCGGTCAACGGGCCCCTGGATGGACTGGTCTTCGGCGCGCTCACCGGCCTCGGCTTCCAGGCGGTGGAGAACGTCACCTACGGGCTGAATGCCATCCTCATGTCGGGCGGCACCAACCCAGACCGCGCGGTGCTGAACTCCGCTCTGTTGCGGGTGGGTACGGCCGGTCTCGGCTCGCACTGGACGATGACGGCAGTGGCGGGCGCCGGCGCCGGATACCTGATCCTGTTTACCCGCCGCAGGCGGCTGATCCGGGAGGCCCGCTGTGCCGGTGTCACAGGCCCCAAGCCCGGCCACGCTCATGCGGCCGGTCCCGGGTACGGGCTCCTGCTCGCGGCTAAAGCCTGCCTCGTCGCCGCTGTCGGGATGCACCTGCTGTTTGACGCGCCGGTACTGGCGATCGAGCTCAAAGTCGCGCTGAACTTCGCCCTCGTCGCCATCTTCTACCTGCTGCTCAGCAGCGCCTTCCTGCACCGCGCCCGCGAGTTGCTTGCCGCAGCGGTCGCAGCCGGCCTGGTCGATGCGGCGGACGCCGCCTCAGTCCTGAGCCGGCGCCGGCGGCGGCGGGAGTTGCGCCAGGTTCACCTCCCCGCCGATCGTGACAAGCTGCGGGAAAGGCAGCAGGACATCCTGACAGAACTCGATGCGGAAGCTGCTTAAAGCCGAACTTAAACGCAGTAGCAGCATAAACTAACGCCGATTACAGGCATGTGCGGCGGCCTGACGTGCTCCGGCCGGACCGCGACAGCCGGGACGGCGGCGTCATGAGGTCTTCATGTTCCGTGGGTAGACCTGACGCCGGACACGCCCCGGCGGCACAAAGCGCCCCGGCGGCAACATGAGTCGCGTTGGGGGTCGCCCAGTGCCGGGATCGATGCCGCCAAGGTCGCACGGCACGCCTCCGGGCGGCCGCTACCCGTCCGACGGCCGCTACCCGCCCGGCGATCACGGCCTGCCGGACGATCACGGCCTGCCGGACGATCACGGCCTGCCGGACGATCACGATCTGCCCGACGACAGCTATCCCCCGAGCCGAGGGCACCGGGGAAGGCGCAGCCGGGATAACGCGCGGCGCCGGCGCAACTGGACTCCGCACCTGCCGCGCCGCCCGTGGTCCCGCCTGCTGGCATCCGCGATCATCGTGGCTCTGATCCCGATCGGCGTGTCCGTCGGTCATGCCCTCACGATGCCCGGCGGCGGAACGTTCTCCGAACGGCTGGCCGAGTGGGCCCGCGACCATTACCTCGGCGCAGTTGTCACCTTCGGTGAGTGGCTCACGTACCAGCCGCCCAAGGTTGGCGGCAAACCGTCCTTCGCGCTGACCGGGCCGAGCGTGGCAGCGCGAGCGGCCAACGCCAGTCGTGACCACGACAAGACAGCCCCGGCCGATCCGCCACCGACGACGCTCACGTCCATGGCAGGCCGGCCGCTGCCGGGCGAGGGACACTGGCGGGTGCTTGGCAGCGTAGGCGGCCAGCCCGCGATCTGGGGCACATACCTCAGGGCGAGCAGGGTCTACTCGTCATACGTCGCCGGCATCGTAACGATGAACCAGAGCCTGCTGCGGTTCGAACTCCGGCCGGGCGCGGAGGATCCAGGCCCTGGCAACTGGCACGCTGCCGACTGGATAACGCCGGGCACACGCCGCGGTCTGCTGGCTACCTTCAACAGCGGCTTCAAGATCGCTTCCTCCGATGGAGGCTTCTACCTGAACGGCGCCACCGCGGGAACGCTCACAAATGGGGTCGCCTCTGAGGTCTACTACCGCGACGGGCACATCGCGATCGGCGTCTGGGGCCAGAGCGTTCACATGACCCAGGACGTCGTTGGCGTACGGCAGAACTTGCACCTGATCGTGTCGCACGGGCACGTTCCGTCATCGGTGGATTACAACGTCGAGGGTAGCTGGGGTGCGACTCTGGGCGGCGGCTATTACGTCTGGCGTTCCGGAATCGGAGTCACCGGCGACGGCAGGGTGATCTTCGTCTATGGCCCGGCTCTGAACGTGCGCGAACTTGCCGAACTGCTGCAGCACGCTGGCGCGGTAACAGCCATGCAACTGGACATCAACCCAGACTGGATGTCGTTCATGTATTACCTGCATGACGAGTCAGCCAACCCCAGGCCGGTCAACTTGCTGCCGAATCAGACGCAGCCTGCCGACCGCTATTACTCCCCGGCCAACCGCGACTTCACTGCGGTGTACGCCAAATGACGACCCGCAGCCAGGAGACCGACAACAGTCAGCAGCCAGCAGCCGCATCCCGTGCGGTGGCCTGGCCGCTGGCGCTAGCCGGGCTTGTCATCGCTGCGGTCCAGGCAGCCCGGCCCCGGCAGTGGCCGAAAAACCTGCTGGTATTCGCCGCGCCGCTGGCCGGCGCCACCCTTGGCCGGGCCCACGGCTTCGGTTACGCGCTGGTAGCGTTCGCGGCCTTTACTGCCGCATCCTCCGCCGTTTATCTCATCAATGACGTCATGGACGCTGAGCGCGACCGGTTGCATCCGGCCAAGCGGCTGCGGCCGATCGCGTCCGGCCGCCTGCCGCGGCGGACGGCAATCGGTCTTGCTATCGGCGGATTTGCTGTCGCGCTGCTGGCCAGCCTCGCAATTGGCGAGCCTCGCCTGGCGGGAGTCATCGGCGCCTACGTCACAATGTCGCTTCTGTATAGCCTCGGCCTGAAGCACGTACCCGGCGCGGAACTGCTGGTTGTAGCTCTCGGCTTCGTGCTGCGCGCCATCGGCGGAGCGGTCGCCACGCACGTCCCGCCGTCCGCGTGGTTCCTGACCGTGTGCAGTCTCGGCGCGCTGATGGTGGCGATCGGCAAGCGTTACACCGAGTTGTCGGTGCTGGGCGACGAGGCAGCCGCGCACCGGCCGGTAATGCGGTGGTACCGGCCATGGATGCTGCGCGCGGGCCAGCGCGCCGCCATGATCGTCATGCTGGTTGCCTACCTGCTGTGGGCGCTGTCCGAGCCGGACGCCTGGATGCGCGGCTGGCATCTGGCCAGCGCGGCCCCGCTCGCGGCTGCGCTATTCCGGTTCGACCTGCTGACGGGCCTTGCTGACGGGCGTCCGGTTGAGGACCTGATCACCAGAGATCCGATGATGCTCTGCTGCGAGCTCACGTGGCTGACCACGTTCACGATCGGCCTCTGATGGCCGTCGCGACAGTGCTGGCCGGGACGGACGCAGCCCGGCGAGCCGCCGCGCTGCCGTCCGCCAGGTGATGACCGGATTCGGGCGGATCGGCGGCTCCCCGTCCGCGGTCATCGGCTTGCCCTGCTCACCGGGCTGGACATGCGAGTAGCCGAGGCGGGCGGCCGGATCTACCTAGCCGAGGACACCAGGCCCGGCAACTACGCGTTCGAGTCGATGTACCGCGAGCTAACCGACTGGCAGGCAGTCAGGGCCCGGCTCGACCCCGCGGGGTCCTCCAGTCCGATCTAGGCCGTAGGCTCGGCCTGTGCTGAGGACGGGGTCCAGCGATCGCACCCGGCCGACTCCAGCGGCCGGAGCCGCCGGGCGGCCCGGCCGCGTGCTCCTGATCGGTGGCACCAGTGAGATCGGACTGGCGATCCTGGCGGCCTTGCAGCTCAGCCCGGCAGCCGAAGTCCTGCTCGCCGGCCGGGATGCTCACCGGCTCCAAACCGTGGCAGCCACGCTGCCATGCCGGGCAACCGTTCTTCGCTATGACGCGACTGACTCAGGCGGCGGACCTGCTCTGGCCGCCGCCGCGTTCAGTGGCGGCCCGGTAGACCTGGTGATCTCGGCCGCCGGAGTGCTTACTCCCCAGGACCGCATGGACTCCGCTCCCGACGAAGCTGGCGTGCTCATCGAGACCAATTTCACCAGCCATGTGACGGCGCTGCTCGCGCTGACCACCCAGATGCGTGCCGCCGGACGCGGCACCATCGTGATCTTGTCGTCGGTGGCCGCGATCAGGCCGCGCAAGGCCAACTTCGTCTACGGCGCGGCGAAGGCCGGCCTCGATGCGTTCGGCCGCGGCCTGGCCGACTCGCTGCACGGATCGGGCGTGCGCGTGCTCCTGGTCAGGCCGGGCTTCGTCATCGGGCGGATGACCGCGGGCATGGAGCCAGCTCCGCTCGCCACGACACCCCAGCAGGTCGGCGCTGCCGTGGCGGCCGGACTGGCCGGGCGGGCGAGCCTGATCTGGGTACCTGCCTCGCTCGGCCCGGCAGCTATCCTCATGCGCCTGATGCCGCGGCGCGTGTGGCGCCAGCTGCGCAGATAGCCGGGCAAGCGGGACTCGCTAGTACGGCTAGGAGAGATCATGCGGGTGCTGGTCGCGGAGGACGATAGCGGGCTATGCGACGTGCTGGCCCGCGGCTTGCGAGAGCACGACTATGTGGTCGATGCGGTGCGCGACGGCGAGGACGCTCTGAAGTACCTGCGGAGCTACAGCTACGAACTGGTGGTACTCGACTGGCGGATGCCCGGAATGTCCGGGCTGGACGTCGTGCGCTGGATGCGGCGGCACAACCAGCAGGCCCCGGTGCTGATGCTGACGGCACGCGACGCGCACGCTGACCGGGTTACCGGGCTCGACCAGGGGGCAGACGACTACCTGGTCAAGCCATTCGACTTCGACGAGCTGCTGGCGCGCATGCGCGCGTTGCTGCGCCGCCCGGCGACGGTCCAGCAGCCCGAACTTGCCATCGGCGACCTGCGCTTCGATCCCGCTACCCGCGAGGTTCGGGTGGGCAGCCACCAGCCGGTGCTCACGGCTACCGAGTTCGGCATACTCGAACTGCTGGTCCGCAGGTCTCCGGCGGTCGTCCCGCGACGGTCAATCGCGGTCAACGTCTGGGACGACGAGGCCGATGCGATGGGATCCAACACGATTGACGTGCACCTGGCACGGTTGCGGGCAAAGCTGGCCGGCGGCATGGTCAGGATCGAGACTGTCCGCGGTGTCGGCTATCGCCTGGTGGAGCGGTAGCCGATGCGGCTGCGCAGCGCGGTGCCGCCGAAAGTGGTCCACGCCGCGAAGGTCGCGGCGGCGGCCAGCTTGCTCGTCGGCATTGTCTACGCCGCCTGCGTGACCGTCCTTGACCAGGTGGTCAGGGCCCGGCTGACCGACTCAGTCGATGCCCGGCTGGCCGAGCGGCTTTCCGACGTGCGCGAGATCGGCCTGCACGCGCCCGACGAGGACGACATCGATTCAACCCCGGTCTACTTGTGGCAAGTAGGGCGGTCCGGGCCGGTCTCTCGGCCCAGTTCCGGTGCCCCGGCGCTGCCGTCCAGCATCCGCCTCCGGCCTGACGGCGAGGAAACCGTCTGGCTGTCCGGAGGGCAGTTCCGGCTCGTCGGCGGGTCTGAAAACGGCGTCAGGCTGATAGCCGGCCAGAGCCTGCAGAGCGTGAATCACCTGACCGCGCTGCTGCGGGATGGCGAGGCTCTCGCGGCTCCGGTCCTGCTGCTGGCCATGTTCGCAGGCGCACTCACCATCGGGCTGCGCGCACTCTCACCGGTCGAGCAGTCACGTCGGCGCCAACTGGAGTTCACCGCGGACGCGTCGCACGAGTTGCGCACGCCGCTCAGCGTGATCAGCGCGGAAACCAGCATCGCGCTCAGCGCGCCTCGGGACCCGGCCGAGTACCGGGCCGCACTAACCCGGATCGAGGGCGAGAGCACCCGGCTGCGGAAGATCGTCGAAGACCTGCTCTGGCTGGCCCGGTTTGACTCCGCGCCGCCACAGCCGGGCGAGGAGCCGCTCGACGTCGCGACGATCGCCGGCCAGTGCGCGGAACGGTTCCGTGCCGTCGGCGCCACCAAACAGTTCAATATCGAGGTGGTAACGAGCGGGTCCGCGCCGTCCTGGATCAGCGCGCCGCCGGAGTGGATCGACCGACTGACCGGAGTGCTGGTCGACAACGCCTGCCGGTACGCCGGCGCGGGCGGGACCGTCCGGATCACTGTCGCGCATCGCGGCAGCAGGGTGACGCTGGCCGTCGAGGACACCGGGCAGGGCATCCCCGAAGAGCTGCGGCCCTGGCTCTTTGACCGGTTTCACCGGTCAACCGAACAGGGTGGTAGTGCGGGCCTTGGCCTCGCTATCGCCGACACGATCGTCAACTCGACCGACGGCCAGTGGCGGCTCGGCGATTCTGAGCTGGGCGGAGCGCTGTTCGAGGTGTCCTGGCGCCGCGCAATCGTCCGGCAGCACGACCCAGTGTCGCCCGCGAAACCAGGGTCGCCCGCGAAACCAGGGTCACCAAACAGACCAGAGCCGCCAGCCAGACCAGAGCCGCCAGCATCAACGGAGCCGCAGGCTAAGACGAGGTCGCCGGCCTAGCATCGGCCGCGCGGTCAAGCCAGCCAACGGCGATATAGGCAGTCACCGCGGCCACGATGATGGGCGGCAGGAGAGCGACGCCGTTGCCGTACAGCAGCAGCGTTGCCACCAGCACGGCGGTCATCGGCAGTCTCAGCACTGCGGCGATCATCGCGCCCACGCCTATGGCAATGCCGGCTACCGCCGGGACGCCCGGCAGGTGAGAGAGCGCGACGCCTGCCACGCCCCCGATGAACACGGCCGGGAAGATCGGCCCGCCCCGGAAGCTGCTGAGCGATACTCCGTACGCGACCGCCTTGCAGGCCAGCAACAGCACCAGCACGCCGAGCCCGAAGCTAGCGCGGTCGCTGACGAGCGGACTGAGCTGGCTCTGGCCGGAGAACAGCACGTTCGCGGCTGACTTACCGGTCACCTGGCTGAACAGGACCGCCAGGCCCGCGACCATGAGCCCGGCCACTGGCGTCAGGACCAGCCGGCGTTGCGCCACTGCGTCCCGAAGCAGCAGCGCGAACCGCCGGATTGCCACCGCCAGGACCGCCGCTGCCAGCCCGGCCAGCAGGGCCAGGCCAATCTCGGCCAGGCTCGGCCGGGCGAGATGCGGTAGGCCGGGGATGGCGAGTGAGAACGTGCCAAGCCCGCTGAAGCGGCCGAGACCGGTGAATACCAGCGCACCGACACCCGACGCCAGCAGGCCAGGGAGGAGAACAAGCTCCATCGTCGCGCCACCGAGCCCGGCGGCTTCCATCAGCAGGAAGGCGCCCGCAAGGGGCGACCCGAGTAGCGTGCTGACAGCGGCGAAACTGCCAGCCGAGGCGATGACTACCTTCGCCCGGTCGCCGGCTTCGCCCCGCGCCCGGCCGACTGCCCAGGCAGCCACACCGCCGCCGAGCGCGAGCAGCGGGGCCTCCGGGCCAAGCACGGCGCCAAAGCTCAGCGTGGCCAGCGCGGCCAGGAACACGCCAGGAATCTGGCTGGGTGTCACCACACCGCCGGCCTTGAAGCCGTCAGCCGGCTCGTGCCCGCCCGTTCCCGGCAAGAAATTGATGACGAGAGCGACGGCAAGGCCCCCGATCAGCAACAGCGGGAACGCCCACCACAGCGGTGGCCGCGCAAGCCCGACGGCGGATGGCAGGCTGCTGAAAAGCCAGCGTTGCAGCTTGCTGACCAGCGCCAGGAAGCCCCAGGCAAGCGCTGAGACTGGCGCGCCGATGACCGCGGCCAGTACCAGCAGTCGCAGGTAGGCGGGGCTGCGCATCAGCGCGACAGCATCGGCGGGCGTGCTCAGCTGCGTTCTCCCCCGTCGGCAGGCGCGATCGGATCCCGCTGATCAACTGCCCGTCCTGGCACCGGTTCACTCCCCCGCGGCCGGCTACCGCAACGGGC
>Ga0335075_10009054_pt1 | contig 15226 bp, 12 predicted proteins | sample Lox_Sample_24_FD_206723 | JGI IMG/M metagenome (GOLD analysis project Ga0335075, IMG submission 206723) | Soil microbial communities from Loxahatchee National Wildlife Refuge, Florida, United States - Lox_Sample_2.4 | ecosystem: Environmental > Terrestrial > Soil > Wetlands | place: USA... | reverse complement strand
CGTGTGGTCGAGGGCGTGACCGATGTGCAGCGAACCCGTTACGTTCGGCGGCGGGAGCACGATGGAGAAGCTCGGCGCGTCGGGGTTTTCCTGGGCTTCCGGCGTGAAGTAGCCGGCCTTCTCCCAGCGCTCGTACAGGCGGGCCTCCACCTCGGCCGGCGCGTACTGCGAGGGAAGCCCTTCGGGTTCGCGTGTGGTCACGCAGTGAGTTTACGGCGTTGTGGTTTAGGCGTGCGCCGTCACGACTTAGCCGCTTCCACGTCGCCCCTGACGTTCACGGTGTCCTGCGCCGCCTTCGCCTGGTCGGTGACCACCTCGGGGGCGCCGGTGGAGCTGAAGAACTCGGTGACGCCGAGCGTGCTCGTGGTCGCCCACACGCACACCGTCCCGCCCGGCGTGCTTCCTCCCGAGGGGGCGCAGATCAGGCCGCCGCCGTGCGGGCCGGCCGGGAAGGACTTCCCGCCCATGGCGGCCAGCACCTTGGTCGGGTCGAACGTGCCCTCGTAGCCCGCGAAGCTCATCACCTGACCGCTGGACAGCTGGTAATAGCCGGTTACCTGACCGGTGACCTTGCTTCCCGCGCTCACCGCCTGCGCCCGCACACCCTGAGCCGTGGCGCTCGCGACGTTCGTGACGGCACTGGGCGGCGTCGCCAGCTTGTTGTAGCCGCCGGCGGTGGCCGGGACGCTCAGCGTGTACCCGGCGGACTGGGCGTTGGTGCTGGTGGTCGCGTGGCTCGCCGTCGGGGTGGGCTGATGTGACGGCGCCACGGCGGGCGGGGTGCTGCTCGCGGCCGGCGGGGTGCTCTTCTTGTCGAGCAGCTTGTACGCCCCGGCGGCGATGCCGATCACCACGACGACGCCGATGGCGGTGCCCGCGATGGCACGGCCGTGGCCGCGGCGCGGCTCCTGGCGGTCCTCCTGGTGGCGCGCGGAGCGGGAGCCGGGGCGTGGGGCCGCCGTGTCCCAGCGGTCCGTCCCGTTCGCGGCTCTGTCCTGCGCGGCTCTGTCCATCCGCGCTGTCCACGAGTCGTCCGAGTCGTCCAGGGGCGCCTGGCCCGGTTCCGGGCGGAACGGCCGGTGCGGCTGGGTGGGCGGGGACGGCTGGCCGTTCCGCTGCTGGCCTGCCTGGCCTGCTTGGCCCGGCTGACGTGGCTGGCGTGGCTGCGGGCCGGACGGGCTGAAGTCACGCGCGGGCGGCCCCGGCCTGAAGAAGTCCTGCAGGGCGGGATCCATCCGGGCCGCGTAGTTCGGGTCCACGGCGTCGCGGCCAGCGTGGTCGCGGTCCGCGTACCCCGGCTCCCGGTCGTCGGGCTGCCCGAAGCGCGACTGCTCGGGCTCTAGCTGCCCGAAGCCCGGCAACTGGCGGCCTTGCTGCCCGTAGCGGGACTGCTCACGGTCTGGCCGCCCGAAATCCGGCTGACCGTAATCTGGCTGGCCGAAATCCGCCGGCTCGCGATCCAGCTGGCCGAAGCCCGGCTGCTCGCGCTGGCCGAAGTCTTGCCGGCCGAAGTCCTGCCCGCCGAAGTCCTGCGGGTCGCGCTGCCACTGGCCGAAGTCCGGCTGGCCGTAGTCCTGCCCCGGGTAGCCCTCCTGGGCCGGTTCCTGGCGGCTGTGCGCACTGTGGCGACCGTGGCCGTTCCTGCCGTCGCCGCCGCGCTCGTCCCGGTGGCGCGGCGCGGATTCCCCGGAACCGTAGGCGGGCTGGCCGTACTCCGGCTGGCCATAGTCTTGCTGGCCATACTCCGGCAGGCTGTAGTCAGCGCGGCCGTCGGGCTCCTGGGCGTAGGCCTGGGAGCCGTACTCCCGCTCGAAGATGTCGGGCGGCGCGCCCCCCGCCTGCCGCGGTCCGCTGCCAGACTCGTGGCGTTGCGGGTCCCTGGTTGGCCTGGAGGCATCCCGGCGACTCATCTGCGCTCATTCCCCCCGGTCGTGGTCCGGACATTAATGCCCTGAGATTACCGAGGACCCCCGGAGGCCATGGGCATTACCGGCAAACTAGGCGCATTAGTTCAAACCATGGCGCGCGGCGCGAACCCGTCAGCGGTTCGCGCCGCGGGGCGCCTCAGTGCCGGACCAGGCCAGCGGTCAGGCGGACTTTTCCCTGGGCGTGCGGCGGGACAGGTCGCGCGGCACCAGCGTCGGGTTCACGTTCTCCAGGACGGCTTCCCTAGTGATGACGACGCGCTCGACATCCTTACGGCTCGGCACCTCGTACATCACGGAGAGCAGCACTTCTTCCATGATCGCCCGCAGTCCGCGGGCCCCGGTGCCGCGCAGGTTCGCCTGGTCGGCGACCGCCTCGAGGGCGTCCGCGGAGAACTCCAGGTCCACGCCGTCCAGCTCGAACAGCCTCTTGTACTGCTTGACCAGCGCGTTGCGCGGCTCGGTCAGGATCTGGATGAGCGCCTCGCGGTCCAGGTTGTGCACGCTCGTGATGACCGGGAGCCGGCCCACGAACTCCGGGATCATGCCGAACTTCAGCAGGTCTTCCGGCATCACCTCGGCGAAGGCGTCCTCGGTGATGTGCTTGCTGCGGACCCGCAGCACGCCGTTGAAGCCGATCCCGTTGCTGCCGGACCGCTGCTCGATGATCTTCTCCAGGCCGGCGAACGCGCCACCGCAGATGAAGAGCACGTTGGTGGTGTCGATCTGGATGAATTCCTGGTGCGGGTGCTTGCGGCCGCCCTGCGGCGGCACGCTGGCCGTGGTGCCCTCCAGGATCTTCAGCAGTGCCTGCTGAACGCCCTCGCCGCTCACGTCCCGCGTGATCGACGGGTTCTCGGACTTCCGGGCGATCTTATCGATCTCGTCGATGTAGATGATCCCGGTCTCCGCCTTCTTGACGTCGTAGTCGGCGGCCTGGATCAGCTTGAGGAGGATGTTCTCGACGTCCTCGCCGACGTAGCCGGCCTCGGTGAGGGCGGTCGCGTCAGCGATGGCGAACGGCACGTTGAGCAGCCTGGCGAGGGTCTGCGCGAGCAGCGTCTTGCCGGATCCGGTGGGGCCGAGCAGCAGGATGTTGGACTTGGCCAGTTCCACGCCGTCGTCGCCCGGCCGGTCTCCGCCCGACTGGACCCGCTTGTAGTGGTTGTACACCGCGACGGAAAGCGCCTTCTTGGCCTTGTCCTGGCCGATCACGTACGCGTCGAGGAACTCGTAGATCTCGCGCGGCTTCGGCAGGCTGTCCCATTTGAACTCGGACGGCTCGGAGAGCTCTTCCTCGATGATCTCGTTGCAGAGATCGATGCACTCGTCGCAGATGTACACGCCTGGACCGGCGATGAGCTTCTTGACCTGCTTCTGGCTCTTCCCGCAGAACGAGCACTTCAGCAGGTCCCCACCGTCACCGATGCGTGCCACCCAGTTTCTCCTTTACATGGGGCCGCCGGCTCCGGCCCGCCTTCCGGGCCGGGCGCGGCGGGCATGTCCCGCCATGCCGTCAAGCGTTTGCTATTTGACGGTACCGCCTTCGGAGGTCCGATGGACCAATCAAACCCCCTCAGCGGGCCGGGAGGGAAGAGGTGAATTCCCCCCGCAATGCTCCCGACTAGGAAGACACTACCTCCGGGATGCGCTCCGACCCGCGCTTGAGGATGGTGAGCACCTCGTCGATCAGGCCGTAATCCTTGGCCTCAGCGGCCGTGAGGAACTTGTCACGCTCGATGTCGCGGCGGACGGTTTCCTCGTCCTTGCCGCTGTGCCTGGCGAGGATGACCTCCATCGCGGTGCGCATCCGGAGGATCTCCCTGGCCTGGATCTCCATGTCGCTGGACTGCCCGTAGCCGCCCTCGGTGGCGGGCTGGTGGATCAGGATCCGGGAGTTCGGCAGCGCCATCCGCTTGCCATTGGTGCCCGCCGCGAGCAGCACGGCGGCCGCGCTCGCCGCCTGCCCGATGCAGCAGGTGGTGATGTCGGGCTGGATGAACTGCATGGTGTCGTAGATCGCCATCATGGACGTCATCGACCCGCCAGGCGAGTTGATGTACATGGTGATCTCGCGGTCCGGGTCGATGGCCTCCAGCGTGAGCAGCTGGGCCATGACGTCGTTCGCGGAGGCGTCGTCGATCTGGACGCCGAGGAAGATGATCCGCTCCTCGAAGAGCTTGTTGTACGGGTTCATCTCCTTGACCCCGTACGACGTCCGCTCGACGAAGGACGGCAGCACGTACCGTGACTGCGGGTACCGGCTCATGTCGGTCACGTTCGTCTCCTAAATCGTGGTTCGTCTGGGTCTCAGGACACCGGGCCCGCGGAGGGGACCTCGAGCGCGCTGCGGACCACGTGGTCGACGAAGCCGTACTCCTTGGCCTCCTCGGCGGTGTACCAGCGGTCGCGGTCGGCGTCCTGCTCGATCTGCTCGACGGTCTGGCCGGTGTGGAACGCGGTGCGCTCGAAGAGCGTCCGCTTGATGTAGAGCATCTGCTCGGCCTGGATCCTGATGTCCGAGGCCGTGCCGCCGATGCCGCCGGACGGCTGGTGCATGAGGATCGTCGCGTGCGGCATGGCGTAGCGCTTGCCGTGGGCGCCCGCGGTCAGCAGGAACTGGCCCATGGACGCGGCCATGCCGAACGCGTACGTGGCCACGTCGTTGGGCACGTACTGCATCACGTCGTAGATGGCCATCCCCGCGTAGACCGAACCGCCTGGCGAGTTGATGTACAGGGAGATGTCGCGCTTGTCGTCCTCGGACGACAGCAGCAGCATCTCGGCGCAGATCCGGTTGGAGATGTCGTCGTCCACCTGCTGGCCGAGGAAAACGATGCGGTTCCGCAGCAGCCGCTGGAACAGCAGGTCTCCTGGCATCACGGGGGCGTCAGGCGTGGCCGTCCTTGCGACTAGCTCCGCTGGCTCGAGTGGCTGTGTCACGTGGTCACCTGTTCCGTCACTTCGGGTGTCGATGATTGGACATTAACGCCACCGCGGAGTGAGAGAGTCCGCCGAGCCCCGCTGTTCGCTACCGGCGCACGCCGTTGCGCTCTTGCTGCGGTGCGTCGCGATTCCCGGCCGGCTTGTCAGGCCTCGTCGGGACCGGCGTCCTCGTCGTCCTCGTCGTCCTCGTCGGCGTCGTCGTCCGCCTCGTCCTCGTCGTCGGCCTCGTCCTCGTCGGCCTCGTCGACGTCCGCCTGGCCCTCGATCGTGCCCGCGACATCGACAGCGAGGTCGTCGACGTCGATGTCGGACTGCTCCTCGCCCGCCGCGGCCTGGGCGGCGAGCGCGCTGTCGACGTCGGCGTTGAGCGCCTCGATCTCGGACTTGACGTCGATCTCGTGGCCAGCCTCGTCGGACACCTTGACGCGCTCGGCGACGAGCGTGGCGGCCTTGCCGCGAAGCACCTCGGTCACCGCCGTCCCGATCTGCCCGGACTCGGACAGCTGCCTGGCCAGGATCTCCGGCCCGACACCCATCCGCTGCGCCTGGTCGGCGACGAAGTACGACAGTTCGGCCTGGTTCACCGAGAGCTCCTCGGTGCGGGCCACCTCGTCGAGGATGAAGCCCACCTTGACGGCCTTCTGCGACTGCTCAAGCAGGTCGGCCCCGAACTCCTCCTCCGTCTGCTCCCGGCTCTCCAGGTAGTCCTCAAGCGACATGCGGAGCTGCGACAGCTGGTTGTCCACCGACTCGCGCGCGTGCTCCATCTCGTGCTCGACGTACTTCTCCGGCAGCGGGATGTCCACGGCATCGACGAGCGCGTCGACGGCGCGGTCGCGCGCCTGGGTCGCCTGGCGGAGCTTCTTGACCCGCTCCAGCTGGCTGCGCGTGTCGGCGCGCAGCTCACCGAGGGTGTCGAACTCGCTCGCCAGCTGCGCGAAGTCGTCATCGAGCTCGGGCAGTTCCTTGACCTTGACGCTCTGCACGGTCACCGTGACGTCAGCCTGCTGCCCGGCGGCGTCACCGCCGGCGAGCTCGCTGGTGAACGTGGCCGAGTCACCGGCGGACATCCCGGTGAGGGCCTCGTCCAGGCCCTCGAGCATGGTCCCGCTGCCGATCTCGTAGGACAGCCCGCTCGCCTGGGCGTCCTCGACCGGCTCGCCCTCGACCGACGCCGACAGGTCGATGGTGACGTAGTCGCCCTCTTCCGCCGGCCGCTGCGCGGTCTTCAGCGACGCGAACCGCTCCCGCAGCGACGAGAGGTACTCCTCCACGTCGTCCGGGGTGACCTCGGAGTTCTCCACAGTGACCGACAGCGTGGACAGGTCGGGCAGCTCGAACTTGGGCCGCACCTCGACCTCGGCCGTGAACGTCAGCTCCTTGCCGTCTTCCAGCTGCGTGATGTCCACATCCGGCTGGCCGAGGGTGAACACCTCGGCCTCCTGCACGGCCTTGCTGTACAGCTCGGGCAGCGCGTCGTTGACCGCCTCGGACAGCACCGCGCCACGGCCCACCCGCATGTCGATGACCTGCGGCGGAACCCGGCCCGGGCGGAATCCCGGTATGCGCACCTGCCGCGACACCTCGCGGTAAGCCTTGTCGAGGCTCGGCTTGAGTTCCTCGAAGGTAACTTCGACGCTCAGCCGGACACGGGTCGGGCTCAGCTCTTCGACGGCGGTCTTCACGGCGGCCTTACTCCAGGGATGTGGGCTGTAACTGCGCGAACCTGCGCACAGAAAGTGTATGGCGGATAAGTCTATGGCCTGTCGGGCCGGCAAACGTCAGTGCTCGTCGCGGATGACCAGGTGCAGCACCCAGCTGATCACGCCGACGATGAGCGCGCCCTCCAGGGCGGCCACGAAGCCGGTGATGTGGAACGGCAGTGAGAGCTTGCCCGCCACGTAGCTGGCGAGCCAGAGCAGCAGCCCGTTCACCACCAAGGCGGCGAGACCGAGCGTCAGCACGTAGAACGCGCAGCCCACCGTCTTGATGATCGGCTTGAGGATCATGTTGATGATGCCGAAGATGACCGCGACGGCCAGCAGCGTCCCGGCCTTCGTCGCGTCGCTGTGACCCGCGACCACGATTCCCGGAACCACCCAGGCCGCGACGCCGAGCGCGGCCGCGGACGCGAGGATCCGGAGCAGGATTGTCATGGCCATCTTTTTACAGCACGCGGGCACCGCCGCGCGGCTTCCCCGGTAAGACCGGAATGCCCGCTTCGCCGGTGATTGGCGCGCCGCGGCAGCCGGCCGAGGCTAGCCGGTCAGCGCGGCAAGCAGGCGGCGCAGATACGCCTCCCACTCCGGGTCGCCCGTCACCGTGACCGCGTCGTCGCCGGCCCGGCCCCACAGCCAGCGCAGCATCGCGTCCGGAGCGGCGGCGACCTCCGCCCGCGCGCCGTCGGCGCGGCCATCCGTCGCGGTCACCGAGGCGGCCGTCGGCCGCACCGTCCACGACGACTGGCCGGTGGTGACGATGATCGTGTCCGTCCCGTCCCCGGTTGCCAGGTGGCCGCCCTTCAGCGTCGCGTACTCATCGGGCCACTGCTCCGAGCCGTAGGCGAGGAACCGCTTGAGCACCTCGTCCACGCCGTCGGTCGCCAGGTCGTCCGGCGCGGGGGTCACCGGCACGCCGGCGGCGAGCTGCGCGTCCATCCGGTGCACCACGGTCTCCTGCGCCATGCGGCGAATCCAGAATCCGACCGTCTGCTCTGGCTCGTACCAGGTCGGCGCCGGGTCGTCCGGCGACCTGGCGGCGAACTCGGCGGTCAGCTCGCGGTAGCCGTCGTCGAGCAGCGTCAGCGGCGGCAGGCCGGCGTGCTCGGGTGGCGGCCACGGATCCGGCCACTTGTCGTCCCGCATGATCGTGGCCTTGTGCAGGTACACCTCTCCGACATGCGAGGCGAGATCGGCGACCGTCCAGCCGGGGCAGCTCGGCACCGGAGCGTCCAGGCTGGCCGCCGCGGCGGCCGACCGGAGCAGGGCGTAGTCCTGCGCGAGGCAGTCAAGGTATCGAGCCGTCTCCATGGCGGCACCATCTCACGAGGCACCGACATTCGGCGCCGGCCACGACGGATCATGATCGTGGGGAGTTCTCCGCGATAATCGCTGAAAACTCCCCACGATCATGCGCGCGCCAGCGCGGCTGGTGCGGCTACTCTCCGCCGTTCAGGTGCTGCGCGAGCAGCGCCAGGTCCGGGGCGCCGAGGCGGTCGGACGCCGTGTTGAGCTGGTGCCAGTACGGGTACGGCAGCTCCGGCGCGCTCACCTTGTCGAGGGCCGCCCGCTCGTCCGCGCTGAGCTCGAGCGACGCCCCGCCCAGGTTGTCGCGGAGCTGGTCGTCGGTGCGCGCCCCGATGATCACCGAGGTCACGGCCGGCCGGCCGAGCAGCCAGGCCAGCGCGACCTGCGCCGGCGACGCGCCGTGCCCGGCCGCGATCTCGACGAGCACCTCAACCGTGTCGTACAGCTTCTCCCGGTCCCGGACCGGCGGCTCGTTCCACGTGCCGGAAACCTGCCGCGTGCCACTCTCAGGAGAACTGTCGCGCCGGTACTTGCCGGACAGCAGCCCGCCGGCCAGCGGCGACCACACGAGAATGCCGAGCCCCTGGTCGACCGCCAGCGGGACGAGCTCGTACTCGGCGTCCCTGGCCTCGAGCGAGTAGTAAATCTGCTGCGTCGCGAACCGCTCGAACCCGTGGCGGTCCGCGACCGCGAGCGCCTTCATGAGCTGCCAGCCCGCGTAGTTCGACACCCCGAGGTAGCGCACCTTCCCGGCCGAGACCAGCGCGTTCAGCGCGGACAGGGTCTCTTCGAGCCGGGTCTGCCCGTCCCATTCATGCACGTGGTAGATGTCGATGTGGTCGGTGCCGAGGCGGCGCAGGCTCGACTCGCACCCTTCGATGATGTGCTGGCGGGAAAGGCCCGCGTCGTTCGGCCCTGAGCCCATCTCCATCCGCACCTTGCTGGACAGCAGCAGCGAGTCCCGGCGGCCCTTGATCACCTCGCCGGTGATCTCCTCGGCCAGCCCGTCGGAATACACGTCGGCGGTGTCGATCAGGTTCACCCCGGCGTCCAGGCACATGTCGATCTGCCGTCGCGCGCCGTCGACGTCGGTCGTCCCGACGGCCTGCATGTCACCGCGCCCGCCGAACGTCATCGTGCCGAGCGTCAGCGCCGAGATCCGCAATCCGCTGCGCCCGAGTTGCCGGTACTCCATGCCACTCCTCTTCCCTAGGCTTCAAAAATCAAGTATTCCGAACGGCCGCGGCCGACTCTCGATCACCCCGTGTCTCCGGACCAGGCTCAGGTCTCCCGTGTGAACGCTGAGCACACGGAGGAAGATTTCTGTTGTGCGACGTTCACCCCGCCCTCGGCTGGCGACCCCGGACTGGATGAGCGAGGTCGTGCCGGACTGGCTGGCCGACGTGATGCGGCCGAAGAAGACGCCGGTTCCCTGGGCGGACATGATCCGGGCCGTATTCGCTATCTGGGTGCCGCTCGCGGCCGGGTTCATCACCGGGCACAAGGAGATCGCCCTGCTGCCCGCGATGGGCGGCCTGCTCAGCGTCATGATCGACCAGGGTGGCCCGTACTGGTTGCGGGTCAGGCGGATCGCGATCGCCGGAGTGTTCGGCGGCGCGGCGGGACTGACGGTGGGCTTGCTGATCCACGGCCGCGGCTGGATCGCCGTTGCCGCGATCGTCGCGGTGGCCGGGGTCTCCGCGATACTCGCCAGGCTCGGCGCCGTCGGCTCTGCCACCGGGCTGCAGCTAGTCGTCTACAGCTCACTCGGCCTTGGCCCCATCGGCACGCTGCGCCCGTGGTGGCACACCGCGCTGGAGTTCATCGTCGGGGTGGCGTGGGCACTGCTGCTGATCACGCCGAGCTACTTGCGCTCCCCGCACGGCGTCGAGCAACGGGACGTAGCCGCCGTCTACCACGCCCTGGCGGATGACTTGCGGGCGATCGGCACTCCGGCGGCCGCGGACACCCGGCGCGCGGTGACCGCCGCCCTGAACACGGCCTATGACGCGCTGCTGACCAGCCGGTCGGCCGCCAGCGGGCGCAGCACGCAGGCCATGCGCCTGGTAGCGATCCTCAACGTCAGCCACGAGATGGCCGAGGCGAAAACCGCGCTGCGCGGGTCGGGCGAGCGGCCGCCGCCGTGGGTCACCGGCACCGTCGACCATCTCGCCGACGCGGTGCTCACGCTCCCGGCCTGGCGGCACGGCGGCGCCTCGTCGCAGCCGGCGATCCCGCCGCCGTGGTCGTCCTCCCCGGGCGCGCTCGAGCTGCGCGACTCCATCGTCGCGCTGAACCGTGCCATCACGGGGAGCTTCACGCCACCTCCGCGGCCCGCGCCGCGGGGGCTGCGCGCCGCGGCGCGAAACCGCGCGGCACGGGTGTTCGACCAGCTCATCGGCGGCCGGATCGCCTGGCTCTTCACCATCCGGCTGATGCTCTGCATGGGCGTGGCGGCGGTGCTCAGCGAGGTCGCCCCGCTGCAGCGGTCGTACTGGGTGGTGCTCACCGTCGCGATCATCCTCAAGCCGGACTACGGCTCGGTGTTCGCGCGCGCCCTGCAGCGCGGCATCGGCACGATCGTCGGCGCCGTGCTCGGCGCCGCGATCCTCGCGGTGGTTCCGTACGGACCGTGGCTGCTGCTGCCGTGCGGCGTGCTGGCGGCCCTGCTGCCGTACGGCAAGGCCAGGAACTTCGGCCTCAGCGCCACGTTCTTGACGCCGTTCGTCGTGCTGCTCATCGACTTGCTCACCCCCACCGGCTGGCGGCTGGCCGGGGAGCGGCTCATCGACACCGTGCTCGCCAGCGCGATCGTGCTGCTGATCGGCTACGCGCCCTGGCCGGTCTCGTGGTCCGCGCACTTGCCCGGGCAGTTCGCCGACACATTGCGGACGGTGGCCGCCTACATGGACGAAGCGCTGGTCACCGCCCGGAGCTCGGGTCCGCAGCCGGTCGCGTCGCCCCTCGCGACGACACCGAATACCACGGCCGCCGGGACACCGGACACACCACCCGGCGTTGCTCCGGGTCAGGCGCCTTCGCCGCGGTCAAGGCTGCGGCGAAATGCCTCCCGCGCCCTGTCCGACCTGCGCGCCGAATTCCAGCGGACCCTGTCCGAGCCCCCGGCGATCAGCCGCCGCGCCTCGGCCTGGTGGCCCGCCCTCGTCGGCCTGGAGGAAGTGATGGACGCGACCACCACCCTGGCCGTGGAGATGAGCAACGGCGCTTCGCGGCCCGCGCCCGACGCGGTGCATGAACTGACCGGAACGCTGCGCGGGGTCGCGGACGCCATCGAGGCGCAGGCGCTGCCGTCCATTCCCGGCCAGCTACCGGACGATCCCGCGCTCATGCCGGTCACCGACGCCGTCCGGTTGGTGCTGTCGGTGCTGACCCCCGGCGGCGGCGAGCAGCGCACGGAAAGCGAGCCGCGCGCCCCCGCGCCGGCCTGACCCGGCCCGTTCGAGGCCGCGGAAGGCCAGCCAGAAGACGCACAGCACGGCGGCGAACGCCGGCAGCCAGGCGATCCGCATCGCGATCCAGGTGGCATTCGTGGGCGCTGTCAGCAGCCCGGGCACCCGGCCGGCCAGCAGGCCAGCCGAACTGACCGTGATGAACGCGGTCTGGTGCCACAGGAACAAGGTCATCGCCGACAGGTTGGCCAGCGCCACCACCGCCCACGCCAGCGGCCGGCGCATCCACCGCGCCAGCCGGTCACGCAGCAGGAGCGCCAGGCCGCATTGGGCGATCCCGAAGGTCACCGCGGCCAGCGTTGGCGGGTTCAGGTTCGAGATCGCGGCCCCGTTCACGCCGACCATGCTGGCCGGGTACCCGGCCCCGGTGATGAGCGCCGCGGTGGCCGCCGCGCCGCCGGCCAGCATGAGCGCGGGACCACGGCGGCCACGCAACGAGCCGCGCGCCCACGCGACGCCGAGCAGGTAAGGAACCAGCCAGCCGGCCGGCAGGTTGACCCAGCCCACCCAGGCTGGCCCGTGCAGGCCGAACCGCACCAGGTCGGCGGCGGCCACGACGGCGGCGGGGATCGCCGCCGCCAGCGCGCCGCAGCGGCTGACCAGCCGTATCGCCAGCGGGGTGAACGCGGTCAGCGCCGCGTACACGCCGAGGAACCACAACGGGTCGATCACCAGCGTCAGCAGGGTGCGCACCGTCGACCCGGGCACCCCGGCCAGGCACAGGCACGCCGTTACCGGGATCCACACCGCCGCGAGCACCGCCACGGGGCGCGCGAGGCGAGCCAGCCGCCGGCGCAGCCAGCTGGCGTACCCGCCGCGGTAGCCGCGTGCCGCGGAATACCCGCCGACCAGGAAGAAGACGCTGAGCGTCTGGAAGATCCACGAGACGGGGGCCAGCGCCGGCATCGAGGCCAGCGGGCTGGCGTCATGCAGCATCGCCCCGCCGCCGCCCTGGCCCGGGACTAGGGCGGTGACCAGCCAGTGGCCGCCGATGACGCCGGCGATCGCGAGCGCGCGCAGCGCGTCGACGGCGCGGTCGCGCCCCGGCGGCGTCGCCGCGTCGACGCGGGCGGCAAGGCGCCGGACGCGCTCGGCGGCGGTCACCGGGTCACCGCCGCGTCGTCACCCAGCGCGATGTAGGCGAGGTTGCGCAGCGACACCGAGCCGGGGCGCAGGTAGTCGCTGTGGCCGCCGTCGCCGGTGGCGAACAGCCGCGCGCCGAACCCGGGCGACATGGGGTCGGCACCGAAGCCGATCCCGAACAGCCGCACGTGCGGCACGAACCGGATCGGGTCGTCGCTTTCCCGGCCGGCCCACACCCGCGCGGTGGTGTCGAGCGAGCCCGCCGACGACGCGTCCATGCCGGGGCTGCCGAACACGGCGATGTCGGTGACCGGCAGCCGGGGCGCCGCCAGCCCGCAGACGACCGACCCGTAGCTGTGGCACAGCAGGACCACCTGGTCGCCGTGCCGGGCGAGGGCGATCACGAGCGGCCGCAGCGCCCGTGCCCCGGCCGCGGCGTCGGCCGAGGTCAGGATCGCGCGGCTGAGCGTCGCCGGGGCGGGATAGCCGAGCCAGGCGATGACCGCGAGCCGCGCCCCCGGCGCCAGCCGGGCCGCCTCGGCAGCGAGCGCGGCGGCGCCGCCGCCGGGCGACGCCGATCCGCGGGAGAAGAACGTGCTCAGCGTCGTGTCGGAGCCCGGCACCAGGATCGCGACCCGCCGGGCGGTGGCCAGGTCGCCGATCACCACCCCCGCCAGGCCCTGGCCGCGCGGGTCGAAGAACACCACGTGCCGGCTGTGCAGAGTCGCGAGCGCGCCCGCCAGCGCCGTGTCGCCCGCCCGGGTCGCCGCGCGGTCGGCGCTGGCGATCGCGCGCGCGTCCGCCGCGTAGCGGGCGGCGAGCGCCTGGCTGGTCAGGGCGGGCAGCGGCTGCGGAAGGTCAGCCTGGCCTGCCCCCGGGAGGGCCGCGGCGGCCGTGCCGAACACGGCCATGGCGGCTAGCGGCACCACGGCCAGACGGCGAAGGTTCATGGCAGCGTCCTTTCTGCTCACGCGCGCTCGGGCGCGCTGGGCAGAAAGGACGCTATGGACGCGGGTGGCTCGTCAGCGTCGGTCGGCGGAGCCGTTTCCCTGGCTGCTCCCCCGGTAGCACGCGGGCCAGCGGGCGGGCGGCGTCCGCGGCCGCTGGGGCGCCGCCGGCCAGCACCGCCCCTACTCCGGTAGGGGGTCACGGATACGCCGCGCGGGTGACGGAATGCCGGGGTCTCGGCACCTACGCTGGAGGCATGGACACAGCCGTCGTGCGCAGCGTCGCGGCGACGTTCGTGACCGGCACCACGAACCCGCCGTCGCCGCGGCCGCGCTGGCTGCGCCGGGGGCGCTTCGATCTCGTCGAGGTCGCCGACGTGATCACCGCGCTGATCTGCTTCCTGGTCTCCAACGCCTGGCTGAGGCACGTGAGCGCCCACACGCACGCCGGCTACGGCACCGGGACGGTGGTCCTGGCCGCGTTCGTGACCAGCGCACCGCTCGTGCTGCGCACCCGGGTCCCGCTGACCTCATTGCTCGCCGCCGCATTCGCCATCGTGGCGACGAGCACGGTGATCGTGCCGCGCGCGCTCACCCCCGCGCAGGCGTACGCGCCGGGCAGCCTGGTGGTCTACGGGCTGTGCCTGTACGCGGTGACGGTGCGCTGTAAGCCGCGGATCGTGGCCGCCGCGGCGATCGCGACGATCGTGGGGGCCGCGTTCCTCGACTGGCCGACCGCCGCCGCGGCTTTCTTCCTGACCGCTGTCCCGCTGCTGCTCGGCACCCTCGTGCGGATGTGGCGCGCCAGCGAGCGCCAGCTAGCGGAGCAGGAGCGCCGGCACTCCGGCGAGCGAGCGCTGCTCGAGGAACGCCAGCGCATCGCCCGCGAGCTGCACGACGTGGTGGCGCACCACATGTCGGTGATCGCGATCCAGGCGGAGGCGGCGCCGTACAAGACCGCCGACCCGCCAGCGGAGCTGGTGCAGTCCTTCGGCGAGATCCGGGCCAGCGCGCTGACCGGGCTGGCCGAGCTGCGCCGGGTCCTTGGCGTGCTCCGCACGGGCGGGCCGGATACCGCGCCGCAGCCGGGGCTGGCCGACCTGGACGGGCTGCTCGACTCGGCGCGCAGTGGCGGCGTGACCGTCACCGCGACCATCAGCGAAAACCCGGTGGCGCTGCCGGACGGCGTGGACTTGTCGGCCTATCGCATCCTGCAGGAGGCACTGAGCAACGCGATGCGGCATGCGCCGGGTTCACAGGTCAGCGTGCGGGTGGCGTACCTGCCCGACTGCCTGGTCCTCGAAGTGCGCAACGACGGCGGGCAGCCGGCGGCGGGCCCGCGTCCTGCCGGGGGCGGACACGGCATCGTCGGCATGCGGGAGCGCGCCGCGATGCTGGGCGGCAGCCTGCGGGCAGGGCCGGGGGGCGACGGCGGCTTCCTGGTGACGGCCATCCTGCCGATGCGCCAGACCCGCGACGGGGACGCCGCGTGACCATCCGCGTCGTGGTCGCAGACGATCAGGGGATGGTCAGGTCGGGATTCTCGACACTGCTCAACGCGCAGCCCGACATCCAGGTGATCGGCGAGGCGGTCAACGGGCAGGAGGCCATCGCCCGGGCCGCCGAGCTGCGCCCGGACGTGATCCTCATGGACGTCCGGATGCCGGTGCTCGACGGCCTGCAGGCGACCCGGCAGATCTCAGCGCTGGACATCGGGCCGAGGATCCTCATCCTGACCACCTTCGATCTGGACGACTACGTCTATGAGGCGCTGCGGGCCGGCGCCAGCGGGTTCCTGCTCAAGGACGCCTCCGCGGGTGAGCTGGCCG
>Ga0335075_10009052_pt1 | contig 15228 bp, 14 predicted proteins | sample Lox_Sample_24_FD_206723 | JGI IMG/M metagenome (GOLD analysis project Ga0335075, IMG submission 206723) | Soil microbial communities from Loxahatchee National Wildlife Refuge, Florida, United States - Lox_Sample_2.4 | ecosystem: Environmental > Terrestrial > Soil > Wetlands | place: USA... | reverse complement strand
ATCACCCTGGACACTTACAGCGATTTGTTCGACTCCGATCTCGATGCCGTCGCGACCACGCTTGATTTGAAGTGTGCCCATTCTGTGCCCAAACGTCGCCCAGTCGGCACGGCTGGAGCCTGAAATGAGCCTCTCACCAGCGGTGACACTCCCCCGTTGCCTGTGCGGGCGGAGGGACTCGAACCCTCACGCTCTTTCGAGCACCGGCACCTAAAGCCGGCGTGTAAGCCAATTCCACCACGCCCGCGCGCCCAGCGATCCTACCCGTTCGACTGGACGACCAATTGTCGGTGCCCTTGGCTAGGTTTGGCCACAATGCACGTGGAGAGGCGGCTTGATGCGGTCCACGAAGGAGTTCGATGCCGTGCGGCACCATATTGCGGCTGGCCTCAATGATTGCGCGATTGCACGACAGACGGGCATTCCGCGGACGCCACATACCCCGGAATCATCGACCGCTGCCGCGCAGCAAGCGACGTTCTCATGCCGGGACAGCGAGCGGCGCCGTGGCAGGAATTGCTCGTCAAAGAGGCCACCGAGGAGTTCGTTCGCGGCCTGGTCGATAGCGATGGCTGCCGCGTGGTAGCGAACGATCGCGGCGTCAACTGTGTCCGCTATCACTTCTCGAATCGATCCGACGACATACGCGCGCTGTTCTGCGCGGCGCTCGACAATCTGGGAATTCCGTGGACACGTCCAACCAGATACCACGTGGCCATCTACCGCAAGGCGGCGGTGGCGCGCCTCGACGAATTCATCGGTCCGAAAGCGTGATGAGTCCGCACAGACAGTCGCGGAGTACCGTCTAGGCGTGTCCACTACACGTCGTCGGAGACCCGCGCTGATTGCGCTGGTGATCCTCGCCGCCGGCGGTTGCCTGGCCTTGGGCTGGTGGCAGTGGACCAGGTTTCAGTCGACGTCCGGCACGTTCCAGAATCTCGGCTATGCGATGCAGTGGCCACTGTTCGCCGGGTTCTGCGTATACGCCTACCGCAAGTTCGTCCGCTACGAGGAGGTTCCGCCCGAGCCGAAGAAAGGCCGCGCGATGACCGAACTGCCGGACGGACTGCTGCCCGAGCGACCCAAACCCGTCGAGCAAGAGCCGGACGATCCCGCGCTGCAGGAGTACAACGCCTATCTGGCCGAATTGACCAAGGCGGACAACGAAATACAACAAAGGCAGAACAGGACCACCGCATGACCACACCCGAAACGCCCGAAGCGCGACCGGTCACGCCTGTCGAAAAGATTCGGACCGCGCTGCTGAGCTACCGCGTGATGACGTGGACGACGGGTATCTGGCTGATCGCGCTGTGCTACGAGATCGTGGTCCACTACGTCGTCAAGGTGGCGAATCCACCGACCTGGATCGGTGTGGTCCATGGCTGGGTGTATTTCACTTATGTGTTGGCAGCTTTCAACCTTGCCGTCAAGGTCCGCTGGCCGATCCTGAAGACGATCGGCGTGCTGTTGGCCGGAACCATTCCGCTGGTCGGGATCATCGTCGAGCACTTCCAGACCCGCGATATCAAAGCTCGTTTCGCCTTGTAGTGCAACGCAATTCGAGCTCAGGCCAGCACTCGAAGTGCCGGCAGCAGTAAAGCAAGCGCGCGACCGCGGTGCGACATCGCATCTTTTTCCGCCGCAGTCAGCTGGGCCGCAGTGCGGTCCTCGCCGTCCGGTATGAATACCGGGTCGTAGCCGAAGCCCGCGTCGCCGCGCGACTCCCGGGCAATCGCGCCGGGCCACTCGCCGCGGACGACAACTTGGTCCGACTCCCACACCAGCGCGCACGCCGACACGAACGCGGCACCGCGGCGCTCATCGGGCACATCACGCAACTGCGCCAACAGCAGCGCGGTGTTGCCAGCGTCGTCGCCGTGCACACCAGCCCATCGCGCCGAGAGCACGCCGGGCATGCCGTTCAAAGCGGCGACCTCTAACCCGGAGTCGTCGGCGACGGTCGGCAGTCCCGTCGCAGCGAACCCGTCGCGGGCCTTCGCCAACGCGTTATCCTCAAAAGTCGCACCGGTTTCCGGCGCCTCATCGAACGGCGGCACGTCGTCGAGTGACACCAACGTCAGCCCGGTCAGCGCGGCTGCATCCAACACCCGGCGCAGCTCGGCCAACTTCTTGCGGTTGCGGCTGGCGACCAGCAGAGGCGTCAGCTTCCGAACGCCTTCTCACGCGCGGGGCCTTCCGGCAATACACTCGGATACGGCAATGCCAACGCCTCCTGCTGCGCTACGAAGAGCTTCTCGCAGGCTCCCTGTGCGGCGTCGAGCAGCTTGTCGAGCGTCGACCGCGGGAACGTCGCACCCTCGCCGGTCCCCTGGACTTCGACCAACGTCCCGGTGTCGGTGGCGACCACGTTCATGTCGACCTCTGCACGGGAGTCCTCCTCGTAGGGCAGGTCCACCCGGACCCGGCCGTCGACCACGCCGACGCTGACCGCCGCGATCGCACACGACAGCGGCCGCGGGTCAGACAGCTTGCCGGCCGCCGACAGGTAGGTCACCGCATCGGCCAGCGCAACATAGGCGCCCGTGATCGCCGCGGTGCGAGTACCGCCGTCGGCCTGCAGCACATCGCAGTCGACGGCAATAGTGTTCTCCCCCAGCGCCGCGAGGTCGATGCAGGCACGCAGCGACCTGCCGACCAACCGGCTGATCTCTTGGGTGCGGCCGGACAGGCGGCCCTTCACCGATTCGCGATCGCTGCGAGTGTGGGTGGCCGACGGCAGCATCGCGTATTCCGCGGTGAGCCAGCCCAAGCCCGAGCCTTTGCGCCAACGCGGCACGCCCTCGGTGACACTTGCCGTGCACAGGACCTTGGTCTGGCCGAATTCGATCACCACCGAACCGGCCGGATGCGAGGTGAACCCACGGGTGATGACAACTGGTCGAAGCTCGTCGTCGAGGCGGCCGTCTTCTCGTTTAGACACGCCGCCAACCCTAGCCTTAGCGCGCGGTCACCCGGTCAAGCGCGGCCGACGTTGAACGTCTCGCCACACACCACCGCGTGCACCGGGCCGCCGAATTCGGCTTTCGCCTCGCTGATCACGTCCTCGCGGGACGTCCAGGGCGGGATGTGGGTGAGCAACAATTCCCCCACCCCGGCCGCGGTCGCGATCCGCCCGGCCTCGGTGCCCGAGAGATGCAGGTTGGGCGGACGGTCCGGCGAGTGCGTCCAGGACGCTTCACAAAGAAAGACGTCGGCGTCGCGGGCCAGCTCGATGACGGTGTCGCAGTAGCCGGTGTCACCGCTATACACAAACGACGCCCCGTCGCGGTTGGTGAAACGCATGCCAAAGGACTCGGTCGGATGACACACCACCCGCGGTAACACCTTCACCGCGCCGATTTCCACTTCTTGACTGTCGACCCAATGACGGATGTCGAAAATGTCGGAGAAGTCGTCGATCTCGCCGCCGTACGGTGACGATGCCGCGCCGAGTCGCGACCAGGTGTCGCTCGGGCCGTACATCAAGGCCTTGCCCTTCGGCGGCGATGGGTGGTAGCGGCGCCAGACGAACAGGCCCGGCAGGTCCAGGCAGTGGTCGGCGTGCAGGTGCGACAACAACACGTGGACCGAACCGGGATCGGCGTGGCGTTGCAACGCGCCGAGGACGCCGCCACCGAAGTCGATGACCATCGGCGGCGTGCCCGGCGCCCTGAGCAGGTAACCCGATGCCGGCGAATCCGGGCCGACGACGCTCCCAGAGCAGCCCAGCACGGTGATTCGCACGGTCACTACTGTGCCATGCCCAGGACCGTGTTGGCGAAAACATCCCCGCTTTCGTTGCGAGGAACTCAGCCGGGTGTCGGGACGTGACGGTGGATGGGGTGGACGCCGGTGACAGCCGGTCCCAGAAACCGCGCAGCCAGGGCGAGGAACGCCTCGGGGTCGCCGGTGGCTTCGAAGATCCGACGCGGCGGCGACGCGCCGGGACGGTCCGGGTGCGGGTGCAGCAGGTCAAGCTCGGTGAGCACCCGGACCAGCTCCTTGGCCGTCTCCTCGGCGCTGGAGACCAGCGTGACGCTGTCGCCCATGGCCAGCTGGATCAGTCCGGAGAGCAGCGGATAGTGCGTGCAGCCCAGCACCAGCGTGTCGACATCGGCGCGCTGCAGCGGCTCGAGATAGCCCTCGGCCAGGCCGAGCACCTGGCGGCCGCTGGTGACGCCGCGTTCGACGAAATCGACGAACCGCGGGCAGGCCACCGCGGTGATCTCGGTGTCGCGGGCAGCGGAGAACGCGTCCTGGTAAGCGCCCGAGGCGACGGTGGCCTGGGTGCCGATCACGCCGATGCGGCCGTTGCGCGTCGCGGCGACCGCGCGGCGGACCGCGGGCAGGATCACCTCGACGACGGGCACGTCGTAGCGTTCCCGGGCATCGTGCAGGCAGGCCGACGAGGCCGAATTGCAGGCGATCACCAACGCCTTGACCCCGCGGTCGACGAGATCGTCACCGATGGCCAGCGCGTGGCCGCGAATCTCGGGGATCGTCAGCGGGCCGTAGGGACCGTTGCCGGTGTCGCCGACATAGATGATGTCCTCGTCGGGCAGTTGGTCGATGATGGCCCGCGCCACCGTCAACCCGCCCACGCCGGAGTCGAACACCCCGATGGGCGCTAACGCGTCACTCACGCCGCTGACCGCCGCGCAGTACGGCGACGCTCCCGGGCCCTGCGTTCCGGGCTGGATAGAAGGTAGGCGGCCAGCACGCCGGCAATGCCCCCACAGAGATGTCCCTGCCAGGACACGCCGCCGCAGACGTTGAGCACCGGCACCGCCCCCCACAGCACGCCGCCGTAGGCGATCATCACCACGACTCCGATGGCGATCTGCCAGGCGGAGCGAGTGAAGAATCCGAACACCAGTAAGAAGGTCAGCCAGCCGAAGATCAACCCTGAAGTACCGATGTGGTCGGTCTCGCCGCACGGCGATCCCATGTTGCCGATCAGCCAGGTACCGAAGCCGCCGACGATCCACACGATCGCCGTCGCCCAAAGAAACCGGGACAGCCCGGCCAGCGTGACCAGAAAGCCGAGGACCAGCGCGGGCCCGGTGTTGGCCGCCAGGTGCGCCCAGTTCGCGTGCAGCAGCGGCGCGAACAGAATGCCCCACAGGCCGTCGGTCTCCAGCGGGCGGATGCCGTTGTCATCCCAGCGGTGCCCGTCAAGCTGGTCGAACGCTTCGACGATGTAGAGCAGCGCCACGAAGCTGATGATCGTGGCTCCGCCGACGACCCACGCGGAGCGCTTCTTGGGTTGCTGCACCGGCGTGTTGGTCATGCCCATAGTTTGCCATCCAAAGCGTCCTCGGCTTCGTCCAAGCTACCGGCGTAGGCGCCGGTGGACAGGTACTTCCATCCGCCGTCGGCGACCACGAACGCAATGTCGGCGCCCTCGCCGGACCATCGCCTCGACCAGGTCAGCACGAATCACCGGCACGTCACCGATTGCCTTCTGGTTGCGGGAATGCTCCGGGCAACAGGCCCCGATAGGTCGGTATTCCGGCCACCGACTCGGCGGCGATCACGGCATCCAGCACCGCACGGGCCAGGCAGTCCGCCGCCGCGGCGCTCACCGCGGTCGCCAACGACGTCTCCGGCGAGAACGCGGCCGGCGTATCGGCCGGCGGTGCGACCTCGACGGCGCCGGTAGCCAGGGCGAACACCATGTCGCCGTCCACCGGGGTATGCACCGGCCGGATGCTGCGGGCGAGTCCGTCATGGGCGCTCCGCGCGACCTGTTGGCAAGCGGCCGGGCTCAGCGCGGCATCAGTGGCGACGACGGCGATCGTGGTATTCAACGAGCTCAACGGGGATTCGAGCTTCCCGAGCGCAGCGACCTGCTCATCCGGGGGCGTCGTCAGACCGAGCTCGTCGACCAGGTAGGTCAGCCACGGTAGGCCGGTGGTCTGGTCGATGACGTTGCCCGCGGAGTTGACCGCTACCAGGGCACCGACCGTCACCCCCGACGGCAGCGTCGTCGATGCGGTCCCCACACCGCCCTTCAGCACGCCGGCGACCGCCCCCACTCCGGCGCCGACCGTGCCCACCGCGACGTCGGTGCCTTCGCCGCCTGCGGCGGCTTGACAGGCCCAGTATCCGAACTCAGCCGTCGGCCGGAGGCTCCAGTCGCCGACGTCCAGATCGAAGATCACCGCACCCGGCACGATCGGTACCACCCCGCCGGTCATCGCCACGCCGCGGTCGTGCTCCTCCAGCCAGCGCATGATGCCGTCGGCGGCCGCCAAGCCGTAGGCGCTGCCCCCAGCGAGCAACACCGCATCCACGTAGCGCACGCTGTTGGCCGGGTCCAGCAGGTCGGTCTCCCGGCTGCCGGGCGCACCGCCGCGGCAGTCGACGGCGCCCACCGTGCCCGGCGGCGTCAGCACGACGGTGACCCCGCTAGCCCAACCGGTATCCATGGTCGCGTCAGGTTCCAGCCGGTGGTGGTGGCCAACCAGGATGCCCGCGACGTCGGTGATAGAGCTCATCGGGATTCCATCAGCGCCAACACCAGATACTCCTGCAGGAAGGTCAGCCACTGATAGACGTCGAGGTGCGAGGCCATCGGATGCTCGTCGGGCAGTCGATCCGGGCCGCCGGGACGGATATCGAGCATGGTGCCCAACGCCAGGCGGATGTCGTTGACGGCTGCGATCCAGGCGTTCGCGGCGTCCTCGGTCAGCTCGAATCTGCCGCCGTCCTCCGGAACAGTCGCCAATAGCTGTTGTGCGGCAATGCGTTTGGCCTCGATGATCTCTGGCTCGTGCAGGCTGCGCAGCGCGGCATTCAGCCTGTCCGTAGCTTCAGGTGCAGCGTCGTCGGGCTTGGAGAAGTCCGGTAGCAGCCGCTGCAGTGTCGCATTGTCAGGAGGCTCGGAGTTACCCGTCTTCATCCCGGTGATTTGCTCGAGCTCGTCTGGCGGCGAAGACGATTCCCGCTCGTCGAGCAGTCCGATCATCGAACCGACCAGGTTCTTGAGCAAGGCCGCCTCATGCGCGTCCAGAGCGGACCGGAAACGGGGACCGTCGGCGGTCTCAACCCGCTTCCACTTGCGCACGTCCGAACCCGGATGCCCTCTCAGCGGTCCTGCTGCATGGTGGCCCACAACCCGGCCGCATGCAGCTTGGACACGTCGGTCTCCATGGATTCCCGGCTGCCCGCCGACACCACCGCTTTGCCTTCGTTGTGCACCTGCAGCATCAACTTGGTGGCATGCGGCTCGCTGTAGCCGAACAGCTTCTGGAACACGTACGTCACGTAGTTCATCAAGTTGACCGGATCGTCCCACACGATGGTCACCCAGGGAGCGGCCGTGGCTTCGACCGAGTCGGCTTCCCGTTGCCCGGTGGTACCCGGTTTGGTCGGGGCTGACGCAACCATGGGTCCTAGGATACCGAGCCACAGCAACCCACCCGATACCGTTGCGGTGTGGATGACTCGGTGTGCGCCGGGCTGCTGACCGACCGATACGAATTGACCATGCTGGCAGCGGCGTTGCGTGACGGCACCGCGAACCGCCGGACCACATTCGAGTTGTTCGCGCGGAAGCTGCCCGACGGGCGCCGCTACGGCGTGGTCGCCGGGACAGGCCGGTTCGTGGAGGCACTGCCCGAGTTCCGGTTCGACGACGTGGCGTGCGAATCGCTGGCGGAATTTCTCGATCGGGACACGTTGGCATATCTACGCGATTTTCGCTTTCGCGGCGACGTCGACGGCTATGCCGAGGGCGAGCTGTACTTCCCCGGATCGCCGGTGCTGTCGGTGCACGGCAGCTTCGCGGAATGCGTGGTGCTCGAGACGCTGGCGTTGTCGATCCTCAACCACGACACCGCCGTTGCGTCGGCAGCCGCGCGGATGGTCAGCGCCGCCGAGGGGCGGCCGTTGATCGAGATGGGCTCCCGGCGCACCCATGAGCGCGCTGCCGTCGCCGCGGCCCGCGCCGCCTACATCGCCGGCTTCGCCGCGTCATCCAACCTCGAGGCCCGCCGCCGCTACGGCGTGCCGACCGAGGGCACCAGTGCGCACGCGTTCACCCTGCTCTACGCCGGCGACGAACCCGACGAGCCGGCCGCGTTCGCGGCGCAGGTCGACGCGCTCGGTGCCGGCACCACGCTGCTGATCGACACCTACGACGTGACGACCGGTGTGGACAACGCGGTCGCGGCGGCCGGCACCGGGCTTGGCGCTGTGCGTATCGACTCCGGGGATCTGGGCGTGCTGGCGCGTCAGGTCCGCGCACAGCTGGACCGGTTGGGGGCGACGCAGACCCGCATCGTCGTCTCGGGCGACCTCGACGAATTCGCCATCGCCGGACTGCGGGCCGAACCTGTCGACAGCTACGGCGTCGGCACCTCGCTGGTCACCGGGTCGGGTGCGCCGACCGCTAGCATGGTCTACAAGCTGGTCGAAGTGGACGGCATCCCCGTCGAGAAGCGCAGCGTGCGCAAAGAGACGCGTGGCGGCCGCAAAGAGACGCTGCGGCTGTGCCGTCCGACCGGCACCATCACCGAAGAGATCGTGCATCCCGCCGGGCATCCGCCGCAGACGGGTGAGCCGTCTCGGGTGGTGACGATTCCACTGGTCCGCAACGGCAAGGCGGTCATCGACGTGAACCTGGGCGCGGCGCGCGACCTGGTGGCGTCGGGCTTGCGAAGCTTGCCGTGGGAGGGTCTGATGTTGTCGCACGGCGATCCGGCGATACCCACGACGCAAATCCCCGCCCGACGCCGGCCCATCGACCACCAGGAGTAGCCACGCCCGACGAGTTGCTGGTGTCCGTGCCCGAGCTGCTGGCGACCGCGGTCGCAGCGCTGGGCGGCAGTGAACGCAGCGGCCAATTGCAGATGGCCACCGCGGTTGCCGACGCGTTCGAAACCGGAGAGCACCTGGCGGTGCAGGCGGGAACCGGCACCGGAAAATCGTTGGCCTACCTCGTTCCAGCGATTGCCCGCGCCGTGTCCGACGACACCCCGGTCGTGGTGTCCACCGCGACGATCGCCCTGCAGCGCCAACTGGTCAACCGCGATCTGCCCCAACTGGTCGACGCACTCACCGACACGCTGCCCCGCGCCCCACACTTCGCCCTGCTGAAGGGCCGCCAGAATTACCTGTGCCTGAACAAGATTCACAATGGTTCGGCGGCGAGCTCAGATGACGAACCGCAGGACGAGCTTTTCGAGCCGCAGGCGGTCAGCGCATTGGGTCGCGATGTGCAACGGCTCATCGCCTGGGCGTCGACGACGGACTCCGGCGATCGCGACGACCTCAAACCCGGTGTCGCCGACCGGTCCTGGTCGCAGGTCAGCGTGTCCTCGCGGGAATGTCTTGGCATGGCACGCTGCCCGTTCGGCACCGAGTGCTTCGCCGAACGCGCAAGAGGAAGTGCCGCCCGGGCTGATGTCGTCGTGACCAACCACGCGCTACTGGCCATCGACGCCGTCGCCGACTCCGCCGTACTGCCCGAACACCAGCTGCTGGTTGTGGACGAGGCGCACGATCTCGCCGACCGGGTGACCGCGGTGGCCACCGGCGAATTGACTTCGACCGCACTCGGAATCGCCTCGCGGCGCATCACCAGGCTGGTCGAACCGGAGCTGATGCAGCGGTGGGAACGGGCCTCGGCCAACTTCACCCTCGCGATCCAGAACGCCACCGCAGGCCGTGTCGACCACCTCGACGACGAGCTGGCCACTCACCTCACCGCGCTGCGCGATGCGGCCAGTGCGGCACGCTCGGTGATCGACACGGCGGCGGCCGATACCAAGGCCGCGGCCGCGCGGGCCGAGGCCGTCGCCAGCCTCACCGAAATCGGCGACACCGCGTCGCGGATGCTGACGTCGTTCGCACCGGCGATTCCCGACCGCAGCGACGTGGTCTGGCTCGACCACGAGGACAACCGCGGATCGACGCGCGCGGTGTTGCGGGTGGCGCCGCTGTCGGTGGCCGGGCTACTGCGCAACCGGTTGTTCGCCGGCGCCACGGCGGTGCTGACGTCGGCGACGCTGACCGTTGGCGGTTCCTTCGACGCGATGGCGACCGCCTGGGGTCTGGCCGACACCCACGATGGAGCCGAAAAGCGTTGGCGTGGAATCGATGTCGGGTCACCGTTCCAGCACGCCAAAGCCGGGATCCTCTACGTCGCCGCCCATCTGCCGCCGCCCGGCCGCGACGGCACCGGCTCGGCCGAGCAGCTGAATGAGATCGCCGATCTCGTCACCGCGGCCGGCGGGCGGACGCTCGGGCTGTTCTCGTCGATGCGGGCGGCACGCGCTGCCGCCGAGGCGATGGCCGAACGACTTTCGACGCCCGTGTTGTGTCAGGGCGAGGACACCACCGCCGCGCTCGTCGAACAGTTCTCCGCCGACACGGCCACGTCGCTGTTCGGCACGCTCTCGCTGTGGCAGGGCGTCGACGTGCCCGGCCCGTCGCTGTCGTTGGTCATCATCGACCGCATTCCGTTCCCGCGGCCCGACGATCCACTGCTCGGCGCCCGGCAGCGTGCGGTGGCCGCGCGCGGCGGCAACGGATTCATGGCCGTCGCCGCCAGCCACGCCGCGCTGCTGCTGGCGCAGGGTGCCGGGCGGCTGCTGCGCGGCGTCGACGACCGCGGGGTGGTCGCGGTGCTGGACTCCCGGATGGCGACCGCCCGCTACGGCGGCTACCTGCGAGCCTCGCTGCCGCCGTTCTGGCCGACGACTGACGGCACCGCCGTGCGCCAGGCGCTGGAGCGGTTGCGAACAGCGGCCGACGCTTCAGCGCGCTGAGGCTGAATTGCCCGCCTGGCCCCCTCGCCGCTCCGCGGGTGCGGGTACCCCCACCTCGGGCCGTTTCGGCCCGCATCGTCAGCGGGCTGAAGCCAGGGCGACCAAGCCGAGCTCGGCCCCCGAAGCCAGCATCGGGTGATTCGGCAGTACCCGCACCGTGTAGCCAACCGAGCCGGCGACCGGCAGCGTCGTCGTCGTGGCGAAAACGTGATCGCCGCCGGCCGCGGTGCCGGTGTAGGGCATCTCGACGGTGACCGGGTCGACCAGCACGTCGCTGGTGTCCACCCTGCCGACCACTGCCTGCACGGTGACCTCGTCGGGCCGCAGCCCGGCCAGTTGGACGGTCGCGGTCAGGGTCAACTTCGAGCCGAGCACGGGGGTGTCGGGCAGCCCGGTGCTGTCGACGTCGGTGACCTCGATGTGCGGCCACGCGTTGAACGCCCGCCGGCGGTAGTCGGCCAGCTCGCGGGCCGGGTCGAACGACGCCTGCCCGTCATCGTCGAATGTCACGGTCCTGCGCAGCGACTCCGCCGCGGGCACGTAATAGCGCTCCGTGTAATCGCGAACCATCCGGGAGGCCAGCAGTTTCGGGCCGAGCGTTTGAATGGTGTGCCGAACCATTTCGATCCACCGGCGAGCTACGCCATTCTCATCGCGCTCGTAGAACGTCGGCGCCACCGACTTCTGCAGCAGGTCATAGAGCGCCGCCGCCTCCAAGTCGTCACGACGGCCTTCGTCGGCCACGCCGGAGGCCGACGGTATCGCCCAGCCGTTCTCGCCGTCGTACCACTCGTCCCACCACCCGTCGCGGATGGACAGGTTCAGCCCGCCGTTGAGCGCGCTCTTCATCCCCGACGTCCCGCAGGCCTCCAACGGGCGCAGCGGGTTGTTCAACCAGACGTCGCAGCCCCAATACAGCAGCCGGGCCATCGACATGTCGTAGTCGGGCAGGAAGGCAATGCGGTGGCGCACCTCGGGCCGGTCGGCGAACTGCACGACCTGCTGGATCAATGCCTTGCCGCCGTCGTCGGCAGGGTGTGACTTGCCGGCAACAATCAGCTGGATCGGCCGGCTTTCGTCGAGCAGCAGCTGTTCCAGCCGCTCCTGATCGCGCAGCATCAGTGTCAGCCGCTTGTAGGTCGGGACCCGTCGGGCGAACCCGACGGTCAGCACGTCTGGGTCGAACGCCGTTGCGATCCAACCTAATTCGGCTTCGGGTGCGCCGCGTTCGTGCCACGAGCGACGCAGCCGCGCCCGGACATCCTCGACCAGCAGCGCCCGCAGTTGCGAGCGGATCCACCACAGGTGACCGGGGTCGACCTCTTTCAGTCGCAGCCAGACGCCGGGGTCGCTGAACGCCGAATCGTCGGGCCCCGCCAGTTCGCGGCCCAGCTCCAACCATTGCGGCGCCGCCCAGGTGCGGGCATGAACACCGTTGGTGATCGAGCCGATCGGCACCTCGTCGGTGTCGAATCCGGGCCACAGCTCGTTGAACATCGCGCGACTGACCCGACCGTGCAGCAGCGAAACGCCGTTGGCGCGCTGGGCCAGCCGCAGGCCCATGTGGGCCATGTTGAATTTCTCCGGATCGTCCTCGGCGCCCAGCGCCTGGATCCGTGCCAGCGGCACGGCGGGCAGCAGCGCCCGGCCGTCGTCGTCCGCGAAGTATTGCTCCACCATCTCCATCGGGAACCGGTCGATACCAGCCGGGACCGGCGTGTGGGTGGTGAACACCGTGCTGGACCGGACCACGGTCAGCGCGGTGTCGAAATCCAGCCCGGCATCGACGAGTTCGCGGATGCGCTCTGCGCCGAGGAATCCGGCGTGGCCTTCGTTCATGTGGAACACCTCGGGCGCAGGCAGCCCTTCGATGGCCGTGTACGCACGGATGGCTCGTACACCACCGATGCCGGCCAGGATCTCCTGCTGCATCCGATGCTCTTGGTCGCCGCCGTAGAGACGGTCGGTGACGCCACGCAGTTCGTGCTCGTTCTCCGAAATGTCGGAATCCAGCAGCAGCAGCGGAACGCGACCGACTTGGGCCACCCACACCTGGGCGTGCAGCCGCCCGGCGTCCGGCAGGGCCAGCTCGACCAGCGCGGGCGCGCCGGCACCGTCGGTGAGCAGCCGCAGCGGCAGCCCTTGCGGGTCGAGCGCCGGGTAGGTTTCGTGCTGCCAACCATCGGCTGTCAGCGACTGCCGGAAGTAGCCGGAGCGGTAGTACAGGCCCACCGCGATCAGCGGGAGTCCGAGATCCGACGCGGACTTCAAGTGATCGCCGGCCAGAATTCCCAGGCCACCCGAGTAGTTCGGCAACACTTCGGCGACCCCGAACTCCATCGAGAAATAGGCGATGCCGTTGGGCATGGCAGCGCCGTTGTCTTGTTGGTGCTGGTACCACAGCGGGCGGCTCAAATAATCGTTCAGATCAGCCGCCAGGTGATCGAGCCAGTCCAAGAACCCGCCGTCGACCGCCAGTTCGTCGAGCCGTGCCGGGCTCACCGCGCCCAGTAGCGCGACCGGGTCCCGCCCACACTGCGCCCACAGCGACGGGTCGATCGCCCCGAAGAGTTCCTGCGTCGCTTTGTCCCACGACCAGCGCAGGTTGATCGACAGCTGATCCAGCGCCCCCAGCCGTTCCGGAAGGTGAGCACGGACCGTGAACCTACGGAGGGCTTTCACGCGTCACTACCTTACTGACCCCAGACCGGAGTTCGCTTGCCTAACCGAGAGCGCATCCCGCCTCCGGGTGTGGCCCGACACTACGGTGGGTATGGGGCGCGCAGGGTCTTTTCGTAGAGGACTTCGCGGAAGAGCACTTCGCGCAGACACACAAGCTGCAGTGTGGCCGCGTCCAGAACAACAACGGACTAGCGAACCGGAAGGAAGTGGCGGTGCCCGGTCGGGTCGAGATCGATGACGTCGCGCCCGTCGTATCGTGCGGCGCGTATCCGGCAAAAGCTGTGGTCGGCGAGGTGGTCCCAGTCCGCGCTGCGGTGTGGCGGGAAGGCCATGACGCCGTCGCGGCCACGCTGGTGGTGCGTTACCTCGGGCCGCGCTACCCGCTGACCGGCGAAACCCGGCGGCTCAAGGCGGTGCAGGCCCCCTTAACGGCTCCGTCAGTGGCCGAAACCGTCGCCGATCCGCTCCCCCGGGTCAAGCCGCTGCTCCTGTCGATGCAGATGGGCGAGGAACCGTACGTTTTCCACGGTCAGTTCAGTCCGGACAGCGTCGGGTTGTGGACGTTTCGGGTGGACGGCTGGGGTGACCCGATCCACACCTGGCGGCACGGTGTGGAGGCCAAGCTGGAGGCCGGCCAGGGCGAGGCCGAACTGTCCAACGATCTGCTGCTGGGCGCCCAGCTACTCGAACGCGCCGCGACCGGTGTTCCGCGTGGTCAGCGCGACCCGTTGCGCGCCGCGGCAGCCGCCCTGCAGACACCGGGCGACCCGGTTTCGCGGGCCGCGCTGGCCCTGAGCCCCGAAGTCGACGAACTCTTGTCGCAGTACCCGCTGCGTGAGCTGATCACCCGCGGCGAGCAGTACGGGGTGTGGGTGGACCGGCCGCTGGCCAGCTTCGGCTCGTGGTACGAGATGTTCCCGCGCTCGACGGGTGGCTGGGACGCCGAGGGCAACCCGGTACACGGCACCTTCGCCACCGCGGCGGCGGCGTTGCCGCGAATCGCGAAGATGGGCTTCGACGTGGTCTACCTGCCGCCTATCCATCCGATCGGCAAAGTACACCGCAAGGGCCGTAACAACACCGCGACCGCAGTGCCCGGTGACGTCGGGTCGCCATGGGCGATCGGCAGCGACGAAGGCGGCCACGACGCGGTGCATCCACAACTGGGCACGATCGACGACTTCGACAAATTCGTCGCAGCGGTGCACGACTTGGGCATGGAGGTGGCTCTGGATCTGGCGTTGCAATGCGCGCCCGATCACCCGTGGGCCAAGCAACACCGCGAGTGGTTCACCGAATTGCCTGACGGCACGATCGCCTATGCGGAGAACCCGCCGAAGAAGTACCAAGACATCTATCCTGTCAACTTCGATAACGACCCCGCCGGGCTGTACGACGAGGTGTTGCGTGTTGTGCTGCACTGGATGGACCACGGCGTCAAGGTCTTTCGGGTCGACAATCCGCACACCAAGCCGCCCAACTTCTGGGCCTGGCTGATCGGCCAAGTCAAAGCGATCGATCCGGATGTGCTGTTTTTGTCTGAGGCGTTCACACCGCCGGCCCGTCAGTTCGGGCTTGCCAAGCTGGGCTTCACCCAGTCCTACTCCTACTTCACCTGGCGCACGTCCAAGTGGGAGCTCACCCAATTCGGCGAGGAGATCCCGCATGTCGCCGACTTCCGCCGTCCCAATTTGTTCGTCAACACCCCGGACATCCTGCACGCCGTCCTGCAACACAACGGCCCGGGCATGTTCGCGATACGCGCGGT
>Ga0335075_10009051_pt1 | contig 15228 bp, 14 predicted proteins | sample Lox_Sample_24_FD_206723 | JGI IMG/M metagenome (GOLD analysis project Ga0335075, IMG submission 206723) | Soil microbial communities from Loxahatchee National Wildlife Refuge, Florida, United States - Lox_Sample_2.4 | ecosystem: Environmental > Terrestrial > Soil > Wetlands | place: USA... | reverse complement strand
ATCCCCGGCCGTTGGCCGCTCGACCTTCACGACATCCGCGCCCTGCTCCGCGAGCAAGTGCCCCAGCGCCGCGCCGGGCAGAATCAGCCCCAGCTCGACGACCTTCACCCCATCGAGAAGCCCCATCGGTCTCCTTACCCCAGAATATCTATATAAATACAATAAGTTTGATGCTAGTGTCTAGTGTGCCCGCAACACCGGAAGGACGTCCAACGTGACTGACTCGGCTGACCCGGCGGGCGCCCGCCCGCTGCCGCTGACGGCGGACGGCGTCACCGCGGCGTGGCTTTCCGCGGCGCTGCGCACGCGCTATCCAGGGGTGACGGTTACCGCCGCCGACCAGCTCGAGGTGATCGAGGGCACGGCGACCAAACTGCTCGTGGCCCTGCGATACGACGGCGACGCCGACGGCCTGCCGGAGCGCATGTGGATCAAGGGCGGTTTCGGTGAGCACCGCGAGTTCACCGGCAATCTCGGCGTGTACCGCGCAGAGGTGCTGTTCTTCACCGGCATCGCCCCGGCGTACCGGCTGCACCATCCGCGGAGCTACTTCGCCCTCGCGCAGGACGAGCCCGTGCAGGGCATCGTCGCGCTCGAGGACCTCCGCGCCCGTGACGTGACGTTCGCGCGGGCGACGCGACCGATGACGCCAGAGCAAGTAGCGGCCGGGCTCGACACCCTCGCCCGGTTGCATGGCGAGACCTGGGGGCGCCATGCGCCCGGACCCGGCGCCCCGCCGCTCCTCATGGCCAGGTCATCGAACGCGATCTGGGATGCCTGGTTCGCGGAGCTTCCCCAGATGTTCGCCGCGCCCCGGGCGTTCGCCGCGCCGGTCGCCCTGCACGACCCGGACCGCCTGCGCACAGCGGTCAGGGCGTACCGGACCGCCGCCCATCACGAGCCGAAGTGCCTCGTGCACGGCGATCCGCACATCGGGAACGCGTACATCGAACGCGACGGAACCGTGGGCTTCCTCGACTGGCAGACGATCGCGATCGGGACCTGGACGCACGACGTCAACTACTTCATCGTCTCCGCGCTCGACCTGCCTGACCGCCGGGCGCACGAGCGCGACCTGCTCGGCGGCTACCTGAAGACGCTGGCTTCCTACGGCGTCCCGGTGCCCGGCTCCGGCGAGGCGTGGGAATCGTACCGGCGGGCGACCGTGTACGGCTTCATATGCTGGCTGTGCAACCCCGACATCTGGCAGCCGCCGGACGTCAACGCCGCGACGTTCGCGAGGTTCGGCATGGCCATGCTCGACCACGACACTTACGCGGCGATCGGGGTGTAACCGGCCACGGAATCGAGCGGGCTGGTTCAGCCGCGCCGGAGCGTGACGCCTTCGGCGTTGAAGAAGAAGCCGCCGATCGCGACCAGCGCTCGCTCCGCGCCGGGCACCTGACGGTCCCCGGCCAGGCCCTGCAGCTGGTGGACCGCTTCCCGGAGGTGGCCGCTGCCCTGAGTGCCGCCCTCGGACAGCGAGCCGCCGTGCGGGTTGAGCGGCATCCGGCCCTTGATCATGAGCCGGCCGGTTCCGTCGTCGTTGGCCACCCAGTTGTCCTCGATGAACGCCCCGGCCTCGCCCGGGTCGCAGAAACCGAGGTTCTCCAGCCAGTTGAGCGCGATGACGGAGAATCCGTCGTAGGCCAGCAAGACGTCGATGTCATCGATCCAGAAGTCGCTCTTGGCCTTGAGCGCCTCCACCGTCACCTGCTGGCCGTGGTGGCGCAGGCTCCGCGCCTGGTCTTCGTCGTTCTTGTCGGTCATGCCCAGGACCACGCCGTTGACCAGGACCGGCGGCAGCGACAGGTCGGCCGCCCGCTCGGCGGTCGTGATGATGAACGCGTCACCCCCGTCGACCGCGATGTCCATGTCGTACAGGCACAGCGGTTCCCTGATCATCCGCGCCGCGAGGTAGTCGTCCATCGTCAGCGGGGTGCGCATGGCCGCGCCGGGGTTGGCCATGGCGTTGGTCCTGTCGTTGATCGCCACGTGCCCCAGGCTCGTGCGCGGCACGCCGAACTCGTGGATGTAGCGCGACGCCCAGGCGGTGTAGCCGACCGAGCCGGCGACCGACTCCGGCTGGGGGATCCCGGCGCTGCCGAACGCGGCGCCGCGGCGGAACGGGTCCTTCAGCGCGCTGCCCGTGTTCCAGGCCATCCGGTACGCCCCGTGATAGGCGAGCACCACGTCGCACAGCCCGCTGTGCACGGCGCTGACAGCGGCGGCCACGTGGTTGCCGAACGGGATCATCGGGTTGGCGAACCAGGTCACCTCGGGGATCCCCAGCATGTTCTGCACCGCCGGGGCGCTTGGCAGCGACCCGCACAGGCCGTCGACGTCCCGCGGCGTCAGCCCGCACTGGCTGAGCACGGCCTTGCAGGCCTCGGCGACGTAGCTCGCCTGGCTCCGGTCGGTGTTGCGGGGCTGAAACCCGGTGGTGGCGGCGCCGGCGATCGCCACCTTGTCCTTCATCGGGTTGCGCGCGGAGATCATGCGTCGCCCTCCTGGCTCTCCAGCTCGGCGAGGCGGAACACCGGCATGGGCGCGCCGCCGCGGGTGATCCAGTCCAGTTCGACCCGCCGGCCGATCTGGATCTCCTCGTTCGGCGATCCGACGATCGTGCTCGAGAGCCGCAGCCCGGGCTGCTCGTCCAGGTCGACGGTCACGACGGGGTAGGGCGTCGAGTAATCGACGCCTTCGGCCGGGGGGCCCTGATGCAGGAAGACGGCCATGAAGATCGTGCCCGCGCCGGACACCGGCTGCGCTTCGACGCGGTCCGACAGGCAGGACAGGCAGACTGGCTTCGGCGGCGTGTGCCACGTCCCGCAGTCGGCGCAGCGGTTGATCAGCAGCTGCCGTCGCAACCGCCCTCGATAGTGGGCGGCACTATCCCGGTCGACGGCGCCGGGGAAGAGCGAGCACAGCTCCTCGTCGCTGACGTCCTGGTCGGCGTTTCCCATAGTCACGACCCTATGATACAACTTATTTTACTGTTTCGTCGACGTGTCGGGTGTGGTCATGGCTGGTCGGCCTCGGGTGGGCTTCGTCTGCACGGCCCGGTCGCTGACCGGGCTGCGGTCGGCCGTTCCGGTTCTCGAGTCGCTGGGGGCCGATTCGCTGTGGGCGCCCGGACATCTCTCGATCGGCCGGGACGTGCCCGAGGCGATGACCGGGCTCGCCACGCTGGCCGCGCTGTCCGAGCGGGCGACCGTCGGGACCGCCGTCCTGCTCGCGCCGCTGTACCATCCGGTGATCGTCGCCAAGCAGGCCGCCGAGCTGGACGTGCTGACCGGGGGCCGGGTGGCGATCGGCGTGGGGGTGGGCGGCGAGTATCCCGTCGAGTTCCGCGGCTGCCAAGTGGATCCGGCGGACCGGGGGCCGCGCACGGACGAGGCGATCGGGGTCATGCGATCGCTCTGGACCGGCGTCTCGGCTGACAATCCCGGGACGTTCTGGCCATTCGAGGGCCTGAGCATCGCTCCCCCGCCGGTCCAGTCGGGCGGCCCTCCCATCATCGTGGCCGGCCGGAAGCGGGCCGCCATGCGCCGGGCGGCGCTGCTCGGCGACGGCTGGATGCCGTTCTTGTACTCACCGTCCCGGTACGCGGAATCGGTGCGGGCCATCCGGGCCATCGCCGCCGACCGCGGCCGGGACCTCGCGGCATTCCAGTGGATGGCGTTCGTCTACGTCCGCGTCGACGACGACCGGGACGAGGCCCGCCGCCAGGCGGTGGCGTTCATCGGCGCGGGCCAGCAGGGTGACGGGTCGCGCTTCGCGCCGATCATCGATCACGTCGCGGTCGCCGGCACCAGCGACGACGTGCGCGCCCGCCTGCAGGCGTTCCTCGACGCGGGGGCCCGGCACCTGATCATCGTGCCCTGTGAGAAGCGGGACTTCACCGGGGCCGCCAGGCGGATCGCTCTCGAGATCATCCCAGGGCTGGAGGTACCCGATGCCGGTCGCTGACATCCTCCGTTACAACTCGCTCACCTGGCCGGACCGGGGCGCGCTCATCGCCGGCGACCGCCGGATCACGTTCTCGGAGCTGGAGCAGTCGGTCTGGCGGCTGGCCGGCGCGATGTCCGGCCTGTGCGGGCCGGGAGACCGTGTGGGCATCCTGGCCCAGAACGTGCCCGAGTACGTCGAAGCGCTCTACGGGGTGCCATCGGCCGGGCTGGTCCTCACGCTGCTCAACTACCGCCTCAACCCCAAGGAGTGGGCCTGGATACTGGCGAACGCCGAGGCCCGCGCCATCCTGGTGGAGCAGGCCTACCTCCCCGATCTCGAACCGGTCCTCGCCGACGTCCCGAGCCTTGAGCACGTCATCGTCATCGGGGATCCCCGAGGCTCCGGCCACATCGGCTACGACGACCTCGTCGCGGGGCGGCCCGTGGCCCCGCCGCGGGCCGCGCCCGCGGACTCCGATACCGCCGTCCTCATTTACACCAGCGGCACGACCGGGTTCCCCAAGGGCGCGATGATCACCCACGGCGCGATCCAGACCGCGATGCTCGTGAACGCGCTGGAGCAGGACGTGCTGCCCTTCGACCGGTTCCTGATGTCCAACCCCATGTGCCACGCCTCGGGATTCTCGGTGCTCCACTTCCACGTCCGGGCGTCGGAGGTGGTGCTCCTCAAGACGTTCAGCGCCGAGGGGTTCCTCTCGCTGATCGAGCAGCACCGCATCACCCGGGCGACCCTCAACCCGACAATGGCCCGGTTCGTTCTCGACCATCCCGCGGTGGACCGGTACGACGTGTCGAGCGTGCGCTCGCTCTCCTACGGCGGCATGCCAATGCCGAAAACGACCGCGGTGGAATTGTCCGAGCGGTTCGGCGGTCTTTCCACCAACTTCGGCCAGACCGAGTCGACGTTCTCCGTCACGTCGCTGACCGCGGCGGACCACCGCCGCGCCCTGGCGGGAGACGAGCACTTGCTCGCCTCTTGCGGCCGGCCGATGGCCCAGGTCGCGGTGCGGATACTCGACGACCAGATGGCCGAGGTACCGGTCGGCGAGACCGGCGAGATGTGCATTCGCAGCGGGTACACGATGGGCGGCTACTGGCGCAACGACGAGGCCACCAGGGAGGCCTTCGCGGGCGGCTGGCTGCACACCGGAGACCTGGCACGGCGCGACGAAGAAGGCTACATCTACCTGGTCGACCGCAAGAAGGACATGATCATCTCCGGCGGGCAGAACGTCTACTCGACCGAGGTCGAGCGGATCATCGGGCAACTGCCGGCCGTGGCCGAGGTCGCGGTGGTCGGGGTACCCGACGACCTGTGGGGGGAGCGGGTGACAGCCGTGGTGGTGAGGAAGCCGGGCCGGGACCTCACCGAGCAGGCGGTGATCGCCGCCTGCCGGGACGCCCTCGCCGGCTACAAGCGGCCGAAGGATGTCCGTTTCTGGGACGAGCTGCCGAAGAACGTGCTCGGGAAGATCCTCAAGCGGGACATAAGAGCCGCGCTGCGTTCTCGATTACTCCTGCGGGTGCAGGACTACCCGTCCGAACGGCCGGCGCTCGGCGAGGAGGGTGGTGTACGCGGCTTTCACCTCGGCCAGCGAGTAGGTCACGGCGATGGGAATGGCCAGGTCACCCGAGGCGGCGAGCTCGGCCAGCATGCGGTAGGCGGGGAGACCTCCGGCGTCCATGGTGCCCAGCGCCGTGACACCGTTCTCTTTGGCGGACTTGTAATCGACGGCGGTGGTGACGCGCTCGGGGGCAACCCCCAGGTCCAGCGCGAGTTGGACGTAACCCGACCCGAACGCATCGATGAAAGCGCCGATCTGGCGACCGCCAGTTGCTTTCCGGACATTCTCGGCGACATCGCCGGCGAATGAGACCGGGATGATGTCGCGCTCGCGCAGATGATCTGCCTTTGACGGGCTGCCGATACCGATCACGGTCGCGCCAGTGCGTCGCGCGAGCTGCGCGGCGGTGAAGCCGACGCCTCCGGTGGCAGCGGATACGACGACGACATCCCTTTCGGAGGGCTCAACGGCCTTGACCCCGGCCAGACCGGCCATGGGCGTGACGAAGAGGGATCCGGCTACGTCCCATGACAGCCCGGCCGGCTTCGCGATCAGCTGGGTTGCCGGCACGGCAACGTACTCCGCGTGTGCCGTCCATTCTTGTGACCAGCCGAGTACCTCGTCTCCGGTCTTCACGTCCTGGACGCCGTCGCCGACGCTCACCACCACGCCGGCCAGGTCGCGGATGGGCGTGTACGGCGCTCCGTGCAGCGTCGCGGGCACGGAACCCGGGTTAATGCACGATGCGTAAACCCGCACCACTGCCTGTCCCGGGGAATCTTCCGGCATGGGCACTTCGTCGATCCACAGCTGGCCGGCACCGCTGAAACGGTCATACCGCACTTGTCGCATGAGTGGTGCCACTTTCATTGTCTGGTGCCTCAGGCCGTCGTACGCCCCGCGAGCAGGTCGCGCACCGTACGCGGCTGATGGCCGAGGAGGTCGCCGAGGAGCGGGCTGGTGCCCGCGAAGTGTCCCTCGCGGGCGGCCTGGAAGAACCCGAGCTGGAACCGGGCCATGAGTTCCGGGGTGCCCTGCGCGACCTGCTCGGCCATCCACTTATCGTCGTCTACGACGACGCGCCGGATGTCGCGGCCGGTGACCTCGGAGGCGACATCCGCGATCTCGTCGAACGTCACGGCGGCGCTCGCGGTGAGCGTGACAGGGCCGTCGAAGTGCCGCTCGCCGGCGAGGATCACCGCGGCTGCCTCCGCTTCGTCGGCGCGCTCGGTCCATGACACGGGTCCGTCAGCCGGCGTCGCGATGACGCCGGCCTCGCGCCAGGGTCCGAGCAGCCAGTCGAGGCTGTGCGCGTAGAAGCCGTTGCGCAGGGAGGTCCAGGCGGCGCCGGAGCCCTCCAGGAGCGCCTCGGTCGCAGCGTGATGGCGTGCGGGGATGAACGGGCTGCCGGGCCCCGTGTGCTGGTGGCTGGTGTAGAGGATCCGGCGGGCGCCGGCCGCGACGGCGGTCTCGATGCCGACGCGGTGCAGGCTAACCGCGTCGGCGCCCGGGTCGCTTGACGAGACGAGAAGCACCTGATCGGCGCCTTCGAGCGAGTCGAGCAGGGCCACCGGGTCTTCGTAGGAGCCGCGCCGTACGCGCACGCCGCGGTCGGCGAAGTGCTGTGCTTTCGCGGTGTCGCGCACGCTTACGCCGATCTGCCCGGCAGGGATGCGCTTGAGGAGGTGCTCGACGGTCGCGCCGTTGAGGGCGCCCGTGGCGCCGGTGATGACTATCATGTGCTGCCATCCTTGTGTTATCGGCGATACGATAATTACGCTATCAAGGGAAGCAACATGTTCGCAAACTTTTGTTATCATCGTTAACGTGAATGGGCCGAATCCCGTGTCGTCGCGCGAGCGGACGCGCGCGCAGCTGGTGGAAGTCGCCGCGCGCTTGCTTGCCACTGAGGGTCCGGACGCGGTGACCACCCGCTCGGTCGCCCTCGCCGCCGGCGTGCAGGCACCCACGATCTACCGGCTGTTCGGCGACAAGAACGGACTGCTCGACGCGGTGGCCGAGCACGGGTTCGCGAGCTACCTGGCGCGAAAGCCCCCGGTCGGCACGGATGCCGACCCGGTGGAGGGCCTGCGTGCCGGCTGGGAGCTGCACGTCGGCTTCGGGCTGGCGAACCCCCGGTTGTTCCGGCTCATGCACACGGCGCTGCGCACCCCAGAGGGCCAGGCCGCCGCCGCGACGGGCACCGCGATCCTGCAGGCGCGCGTGCACCAGGTCGCCGAGGCCGGACGGCTGCGCGTGACCGAGCGACGAGCCGTTGACCTCATCCGCTCGGCCGGCACGGGCGTCGTGTTCACCCTCATCGACCAGCCCGAGGACGAGCGCGACGACACGCTCGCGGACACGGCGTGGGAATCGGTCCGCGCGGCCATCCTCACCGACGCGAGCACCGCCGCCATCCCGGGCCCGGCGGCCGCGGCGGTGACCTTGCGTGCCGCGCTCCCCGACCTCACGGCGCTCACCCCTGCCGAGCGCGCCCTGCTCGGCGACTGGCTCGACCGCATTGCCGGGTCCCAGCGTGCGCCCGGGTGAAAACCGGGGCGGCCACTTACTGAACGGGCTCGTGGCGATGACCTGCCCGGCGCGGCCGAACGCGGCGTCCTGCACCTGGTCCGCCGGGACGACCGCCATCCTGTTGCGGACCGCCCAGCTCGTTGCTGTAATGGGTTAAACCTATTACAGTGGGTCGGTGGCCAGCCGCGGATTGCCCCGGACTGCCGACGGCGACGCGTTCCGCTTCCGCGCGGGCCGGGTCAGCCTGGACCTGTGCTCGACCGTGCTGTGGCGGCCCGTGCAGCCGGCGGAGCAGTTGCGCTCGCCGGCCGACCTGGCGCGCTGGCGCTCCGAGGCCGGACTGGGGCACAGCCGGCACCCGCTGACCGAGGCCGATCTGGCCGAGGCCCGCGGGCTGCGGGAGGCGATCTACCGAGTGGTCACTGCCCGCATCCGCGGTGCCCGGCTGCCTGCGCGCGACGTGGCCGCGATGAACGCGGCCGCCCGGCACCCCTGCCGCACGCCTCGCCTCGACCCGCGGGGAGAACTGCGCTGGGACGACGGTGAGCCGCTCGCGGCCGCACTGTCGGCCGTGGCCCGCGACGCGATCGAGCTGATCGGCGGCCCGCAGGCGGGCCGGGTCCGCGAGTGCGCGGCCCCCGACTGCGCGTTCTTGTTCGTCGACACCTCCAGGTCCGGCGTCAGGCGCTGGTGCGCGGCCACCCGCTGCGGCAACCGCGAGCACGTGCGCAAGCACCGCTCCCGGCCCGACGCGGCGAACGGCCGGGGCCACGACGCCGCGCCGGAACCGGCGGGCTCGCGATGAGCAACCCGGGCGGGCAGCCCGCCGGGCTGATCCAGGCCGCCGCCCGCGCCCCCGCGGGCGGCCGTCGCGCGCGGTGGACCGGCGGGCTGCTGCTCGGCGCGACGGGTGTCATCGGCTTCAGCGGGACAGTACCGGCCACCCGGGTCGCCGCGCCGGCGTTCGGTCCCCTCACGGTGACCTTCGCCCGGATCGTCATCGCCGCGGTGCTGGGCGCGGTCACCCTGGCGGCCAGCCGACGGCTACGCTGGCCCGGCCGCCGCCACCTCGCGGGGCTGCTCGCCATGGGCCTCGGGCTTGCCGTCGGCTACCCGCTGTTCCTCGCGCTGGCAGTGCAGAAAGTCCCCGCCAGCCATGCGGCTGTGGTCATCGCCCTGGTTCCGGCGGCCACGGCGGTCCTTTCGGCCGTCCGGAACTCCGAGCGGCTGCCGCGCCCGTTCTGGCTCGCCTGCCTGACCGGCCTGGCCGCGGTAGCCGGGTACGCGGCCACCAGCGGCGGCGCCAGCGCCCACGCCGGCGACCTATGGCTGGCCGCGGCCGTGCTGTCCTGCGCCGTCGGGTACGTCGAGGGCGCCCGGGTAGCCCGGCGCACCGGAGCTATCCCCGCGCTGTGCTGGGCGATGCTCCTGCTGGCGCCGGCATCCGTCCTGCTGCTGGCCGTCGCGGCGCTCACCCGCCCGGCGGGCCCGGTCCCCGCCTCCGCATGGGCCGGGCTCGCCTACGTCGGCGTCATCAGCATGTTCGCCGCATCGCTGGCCTGGTACCGGGGGCTGGCGGCCGGGGGCACCGCCCGGATCGGCCAGCTCAACCTCGCCCAGCCTTTCCTGGCCATCGGCTGGTCGGCGCTGCTCCTCGGGGAGCACATCACCTGGCCCGTGCCGGTGACCGCGGCCATCGTCTTGTGCTGCATGGTCGTATGCCTGCGCAGTGCACCCGCACGCGGCCCGACCGCTGGGGTCACCGGAACGCCGGGGGGCGGCCCTCCCTGAAAGCGGTCACCGCTTCGGCGATGTCACCCGTGTAGTTGCACAGCACCTGGGTGCGGTTCTCGTTCTGGATCGCGTGGCGGAGCGAGCCCGCGCTCGCGTTCGCGTCGATAAGCTCCTTGGTCATCCAGGTGCTGAACGGGCTGGTGGCGATGACCTGCTCGGCGAGGCCGAACGCGGCGTCCGGCAGCTGGTCCGCCGGGACGACCGCGGTCACGAGCCCGGCCGCCAGCGCTTCCGCGGCGCCCAGCTTCCGGCCGGTCAGCAGCAGCTCGGTGGCCCTGCTCTCGCCGATCAGGCGCGGCAGGTGCCAGGTCATGCCCATCTCGCCGCCGGACACGCCGATCTTGACGTTGGCCGCGACGAACACGGCCGACTCCGACGCCACCCGGATATCGGCGGCCAGCGCGAGGGCGAACCCCCCGCCGGCGGCCGCGCCGTTCACGGCGGCGATGACGGCGACGGGCAGTTCGTGCAGGCGGATCGCGAGACCGGACAGCCGTCGCTGCCCGGCCATCAGCGCGGCCGTCCCGCGTTCGGCGGGGTCGCCGTTGTAGTCACCCGCCTTCATGTCGAAGCCCGCGCAGAAGCCTTTCCCCGCGCCGGTCAGCAGGACCACCCGGCAGGACGGGTCGCCTTCCACGTCGTCAAGCGCGGCGTGCAGGTCCGTGACGAAGGCGTCGTTGATCGCGTTCAGCCGCTCGGGGCGGTTGAGGGTCAGCCGCCGGATTCCCGGTTTGGGCTGGTCGACTACGACGGCGGGCACTGGGGTCCTCCTCACCCGATGACATGACGGGATCTCAGCTCGGCGATCTCTTCGGGGCCATACCCCGCCCAGGCCAGGAGCTCGCCGGTGTGCTCCCCGCGGCCTGGGGCGAGGCGGTGCTCGACCACTTGTGTGCCGCTGACCCGCAGCAGCAGGGCCAGCTCGCGTACGGTGCGGCCATCCGGGCCCGGGCAGGCCGCGACCCGGCCCGTCGCCGCGTTGGCGGTGTCGCGCATGAAGTTGACGTTGTTGTACGGGACGGGCTCGACCGCCGCGACACCCGCGTGCTGGAGCGCGGCGAGCCACGTGGCGGTGCTGCCGGTCGCCAGGGCCGACGAGATCACCTGCGCGAGCTCGTAGTCGTTGTCGCGCCGGGCGGCGGGGGTCGCGAACCTCGGGTCGGACCTGAGGTCGGTGCCGAGCGCCTTGCCCAGCGCGTCGACCTCTTGCTCCCTGACGACCGCGAGCAGCAGCCACCCGTCCGCCGTCTCGTAGAGCCGCTCGAGAGCGCTCACTCCGGTCTGCGGCGGGTCCAGGCGGCCCGCGCCGAGCACCGTGCCGTCGGCCTGGCGAACGACATGAGCCATCAGCGCCATGCTGGCGTTGAGCTGGGGGTTCTCGACGAACTGGCCGCCGCCGTGGCGCTGCCGGTACACCAGGGCCATCAGCATGCCGATCGTTCCGAGCAGTCCGTTACCCGGGTCCTCGTTGCCCACCGGCCACAGCGGCGCGTTGAACTGGCCACCTACCTCGAAGCCGGCTCCCACGTATCCGGACAGCAGCGGGGCGAAGCTCTGCCGGCCGGCGTAGGGGCCGGTCGCTCCCCAGCCCGGCGCGTAGGCGTAGACGGCGTCCGGGTTGACGCTGGCCACCTGCTCGTACCCGACGCCGAGGCGTTCGGCGGCGCCCGGGCGCATGTTGTGATGCACGACATCCGCCCACTCGATCAGACGGCGGAGCACCGCGCCCGCGGCGGGATCCTTGACGTTCGCGGCGATCGAGCGCTTGCCCGCGTTAGCCGAGCGGAAGACCCGCTCGAGCCCGCGCATCGGGTCGCCGGCGACCGGCTCGAGCTTGACGACGTCGGCCCCGAGGTCGGCCAGCAGCCTGGACGAGTACGGACCCGCGTAGAAGGCGCCCATGTCCAGGACCTTGAGCCCGTCCAGGAGCGGCCGGCCGTCGCCGGGCGCCGGCTGGGCCGCGTTTCCGCGCGCGGCGGCTCGCGGCGGCGACTGGCGCAGCTCGGCCAGTATCTCCGCGGTGTGCTGACCGCTGGCCGGCGCCGGCGCCGGCTCGGCGCGGTGGCCCGCCGCCGAGAACCGGAGCGGGGCGGCGGCCTGCTGAACGGCTCCGAGCACGGGATCATCGACCTGGACCGCCATGCCGTTGTGCGTGGCCTGGGGCGCGTCGAACACCTCACCTGGAAGGAGCAGGGGAATGGCGCAGACGTCGGCCTCGGTGAGCCGCTGTTCCCATTCGCGCCGGGACCGCGAGGCGAAGATGTCGTGGATCTCGCCGTCCATGATGACCCGCTCTTCCGGGGTGAGCGGTATCCCCATGTCCAGGCCGTTCTCGCTCGACGAGACGCGATCGTCGAGGCCGAGCGCCTTCATCAGGCGACCCCAGGCCCCGACCGCGCCCGTGTGGACGCCGATGTACTCGTCTCCTGCGCACAGGTAGGACCGTGCGACCAGGCGGTTGGCGCCGGTGGTCAGGCGGGCCGCGGCGCCGTCCACGTCGCCCCAGACCATGGAGAGGAACGCCAGCGCCCCGTCGAGGAGCGAGGTTTCGACGTGATGGCCGGTCCCGTCGTCCGCCTGCCGGTACAGCGCGGCCAGGATGCCGATCAGGGCCAGACAGGCGGCCCCGGCGGACGCGAACGGCAGGCCCTCGAAGATCGGGCCGTCCCGGTGGCCCACCTGCTCACCCATGGTCCCGATGACCGCGTGCACGACCGACTCGTATCCCGGCAGCGCGCGCAGCGGCCCGTCGGCGCCGAAGCCCGAGATCGAGCAGTAGACCACCGACGGGGACAGCCGGCGGATCGTGTCGTACCCGAGCCCGAGCCGCTCGGCCACACCCGGCCGCCAGCTCTGCACGAACACATCGGCGGAACTGATCAGCTGCAGGAGGACGTCGCGATCGGCGTCGCTGTGGAGGTCGAGCACGATGCTTCGCTTGCCGCGGTTGAACACCGAGTACGCGACCGCTAGTTCGTCGCGGTACGGGTCCCCGCCCGGCGGCTCCACCCGGATCACGTCCGCGCCGTAGTCCGCCAGCATGCCCGTGGCGCGCGGGCCCGCTGTCCCCCACGAGCAGTCGATAACCCGCAGGCCGGTCAGCGGACCGGACCGGCCGGTGGCGTGATCGTTCATGCCAAGCCGCCCCTTTACGCGCCGCTGGCTGCGAATACATACTTGCGAGCGAGCAATGAAATTAGATAAAATAGTAGCAATAGTTAAACAATTGTCAAGCACGGACCGTGCCGGAAGGCGACAACGGGATGACCGCCGAGACACTCCAGGCCAGTCAGCTAGAACACCGTGACCACGTCGCGGCGGTCGAGGATTATTACCAGCGCGGGTGGACCGACGGCCTGCCGGTCATCCCCCCGGAACCGGCGCGGGTCGGGGCGTTCCTCGACGCGGGCGGCGTGACCGCGCGGGAGGTCGTCGGCGCCGTGCCGACCCGGGACGTCATCGTCACCGCCGAGGACGTGGCGATCAACGCCGTCATGGCCGGCTGCCTGCCGGAGTACGCGCCGGTGGCGCTGACCGCGGTCCGCGCCCTGCTGCACGATGAAGCGATTCCGCACTCGGTAACGGCGACGCTGGCCAGCGCCGCGCAGCTGATCATCGTCAACGGCCCGGTGCGTGATCAGATCGGCGTGGAGTGCGGGCAAGGGTGCATGGGACCGGGCTTCCGGGCGAACGCGACGATCGGCCGGGCGCTGCGGCTCGTCGTCCGCAACGTGCTCAGGTCCATCCCGCACGAGCTCGACCGCGGCGTGTTCTCCACCCCGAACCGCTACTCCTTCTGCTTCGCCGAGGACGAGGAGGGCACCTCCTGGGTGCCGCTGCACGTCGAACGCGGGCTGCGGCCCGAGCAGAGCGCGGTCACCGTGGCTTCCACGATGGGCCCGATCCTCGCCCACCCGCGCAGCCACGTCCCCGAGCTGATCATCGAATACCTGGGACGGTTGCTCTTCCTCGATGGCTCGCTGTGGGAACACCAGATGGGCAGCGTCGCCGACCTGCCGGTCGTGCTGGGCCAGGAGCACCAGCGGTTCTTCACCGCGGCGGGGTGGTCCAAGGCCGACATCCGGCGGGCGCTGTGGGACCAGATCAGCCCGCTCACCCGGGAATCCGACGGGGCGGGCCTCCGGCTCGGCCGGCCGGAAGGAATCTTGCTCGTGGCCGCCGGAGGTCCCGGCGACCAGGTCACCGCCGTAATGCCGCCGCATGTCGGGCTCGCGGTGACGCTCCCGGTGCCATCCTCGGGCAGAGAAGACCAGTTAGGGAGGTAGTTCCATGCTCATCACCCTCGACCCCACCGGCGTCCGCAATCGCGGCCAGGTACCGCATCGCATGGCGGCGCGGCGGCCGCTGACCGGCGCCCGGGTCGGACTGGTGTCCAACGGCCTGGGGCGCACCGAGGACCTGCTCGGCGCCGTCTACGCGCTGCTCAGGGACGAGACGGCTGTCGGGGACGCGGTCCTCGTCCGCAAGCCCCATCGGTCCGTGCCGCCGCTGCCGGAGGACTGGGACCGGCTGCTGACGGACACCGACGTGGTCATCGCCGGCTTCGGCGGGTGCGGCTCGTGCAGCACCCGAACCATCCGCGACGCGATGGAGCTGGAGTGGGCGGGCATCCCCAGCGTCGCGCTGGTCCACGAGGACATGCTTCCGGCCGTGGACGCCATGACCCGGCTGGCCGACATGCCCGACTATCCGTACGTCGTCGTCGGCCGCGCCAGGACCTCGATATGCGACTGGGACGACGCCGCGGTCTCGGCGGTCGCCAAGGAGGTCGCCGGCGAGACGATGGCGTTGCTTGGCGGCGCCGTGGACGGGAAGTCAGCCGAGTGACTCCTCGCGCTTTCGCCGACGCTTACGTACAGATCATCAACCGCGGGGCCTACGCCGAGCTGGCCGCGCTGTTCGCCCCGGACGCGGTTTTCCTGGGCCCCGGCGGCCGCGTGCTGCACGGTCGTGCCGAGATCGGGCAGTTCTACGAGAAGTTCCTCAACGAGATCACGCCGGTGATCCGGGTGTCCAGCTACGTGGAGCAGGGGCGTGACTGCGTCTACGAGCTGGAAGCGCGTACCGCTGGTACGGAGGAGTTCAGGCTGGGCGCGATCGACCACGCGACGTTCGACGAGGACGGCCAGGTCATCCGGTTCGCGGTCTTCACGAAGTGAGGGTGGCCGCGGGGAATGAGTCGATGAACTCATGCGGGAGGGTGCCGGACGTGTCACCCGCGAGCGGCGTGGTGATCAGGGTTGTGACGCCCGCGCGCTCCAGCTCCGCGATGCGGCGGCGGATGTCCGCGTGCGTGCCGTAGAGGCAGTACCGCTGGGCGAACGCGATCGCGGCGTCGTCGC
>Ga0335075_10009050_pt1 | contig 15229 bp, 9 predicted proteins | sample Lox_Sample_24_FD_206723 | JGI IMG/M metagenome (GOLD analysis project Ga0335075, IMG submission 206723) | Soil microbial communities from Loxahatchee National Wildlife Refuge, Florida, United States - Lox_Sample_2.4 | ecosystem: Environmental > Terrestrial > Soil > Wetlands | place: USA: Florida... | reverse complement strand
CGAGCAGCGCTGCGCCATCCAGGGCGTGCACAAGCTCCCCGCCGGGTGCTTGGCGCGGATTCGCCCGGGCGGACAGCCGGAGGTCAGGCACTACTGGCGCGTCCAGGACGTCGCCGCCGCGGCGGCTGGACGGCCCGCCGCCGACCTGAAGTCGGTGGTCGAGGAGTCGGTCAAGGCGCACCTCGTCGCCGACGTCCCGGTATCGAGCTTCCTGTCCGGCGGGCTTGATTCCAGCATCGTCACCGTTCTCGCGCACCAGGACGCACGCTCGGTGGACGCGTACACGATCACCTTCCGGCCAGAAGACCAGAAGCTTGAGGCGATGCCGGACGACGCGCTGTACGCCCGCAAGGTAGCCGCGCGCTATGGCATCAAGCTGCACGAGATCGAGATAGCGCCGGACATCGTCGACATGCTGCCGCGCATGGTGGACTCCCTGGATGAGCCGATTGGGGACCCGGCCGCGATCAACACGGTGCTGATGTGCGAGGCCGCGCGTGAGCGCGGGGTCAAGGTGCTCTTGTCGGGGATGGGCGCCGACGAGCTGTTCGGCGGGTACCGCAAGCACTTGGCCTGCCTGATGGCCAGCAGGTACCACCGCCTGCCCGGTGTGGTCCGCGGCCCGGCCCGGCTCGCGGTGAACAGCCTTCCGGTGTCGGTTGGCCAGCGCGGCCTGCGCTATCCCCGATGGGCCAAGCGGTTCATGACGTTCGCTGAACTGCCGGAAGAGGAGCGATTCCGGCGCAGCTACACGCTGTACGACCCGTCCGCGCTGACCTCCCTTGTGGGCCCGGAGCTGGCCGGACGCGTCACCGACGTGATCGACGAGCACGCCGCGATCTACCACGACAACGTTCTGGACGACGAGGTCAACCGGATGTGTCTCGCCGACGCCCGGCTCTTCATGGCGGGCCTCAACCTCACCTACACCGACCGCGCCAGCATGGCCGCCTCGGTCGAGGTGCGCGTTCCGTTTGTCGACAAGGTGGTGGTCGAGGCGGCCTTTACGATCTCCGGCCGGGACAAGATCCGCGGGAAGGTGTCGAAGGCAGCGCTCAAGGACGCGGCCGAGAACTGGCTCCCGCAGGAGATCGTGCACCGGCCGAAGGCGTCCTTCGGCGCGCCGCTGCGGGCCTGGGTAAGGAACGACCTCAGGGAGCTGATCGGGGACGTGCTGGTCGGCGGGGAACTCGTGCAGCTTGGGGTGCTCCGCAAGGAGCCGGTGTTGCGGCTGATCGCGGACGAGCGGGCAGGTCGCGAAGACTACGCCAAGCAAATCTGGCAGCTGCTTTCCATGGAGCTGTGGTACCGCCAGGTGCGCGCCGCCGGGGTCGCGTCGTAATTGCCATGTCTAGCCGAGGGATATTGATGAAACAGGTAGCGCAGAACTACAAGTCCGGCGAGCTGGCCGTCCTCGATGTGCCGGCCCCGATCTGCCGTCCCGGCGGCGTCCTCGTCCGGTCGCTGTTTTCCTTGATATCGACCGGCACCGAGATGATGAAGGTCACCGAGGCCAGCATGTCCATGGTCGGCATGGCGCGGGCCAGGCCGGATCAGGTCAAGAAGGTCATCGACCAGGTGCAGCAGCAAGGCCTCGTCAGCACCTACAAGAAAGTGATGAACAAGCTTGACTCCTACACGCCGCTCGGCTATTCGCTGTGCGGTGTGGTCACCGAGGTTGGCAAGGGCGCCGAGGAGTTCAAGGCCGGCCAGCTTGTCGCCTGCGCCGGCAACGAGCAGGCGCTGCACGCCGAGTACAACTGGGTTCCGGTTAACCTCTGCGCGGCCGTTCCCGCCGGGGTCGCGCCCGAGCATGCCGCCTTCGCCACCGTGGCCGCCATAGCCATGCACGGCGTGCGCCGCGCCGAGGTACAGCTCGGGGAGACCGCGGCCGTCGTCGGCCTCGGCCTGATCGGGCAGCTCGTGGTTCGGCTGCTCATCGCGTCCGGAGTGCAGGCGATCGGCATCGACCCGGTGCCGGAACGTTGCCGCCTGGCCGAGAAGGCTGGCGCGGTGATGGCCGGGTCGCCCGACGACCTCGACGCGTTGCTCGGTGAACTGGCCAGGATGACCAGCGGCCGCGGCGCGGACCACGTGTTCTTGTCCGCCGGCGGATCGAGCAACGGGCCCGTCGAGGCGGCCGTGAAGCTGGCCAGGGACCGCGCCCGGGTCGTGGACATCGGAAAGATGAAACTCGACCTGCCATGGAACGCGTATTACGAGAAGGAACTCGACGTCCGGTTCTCCCGGTCGTACGGGCCCGGCCGGTACGACAGCCGCTACGAGCTTGACGGCATCGACTACCCGGCCGGATACGTTCGGTGGACCGAGAAAAGGAACTTGGAGTCGTTCCTCGCTCTCGTCGCCCGCGGTGAGGTTGAGGTCGGGAGCCTCATCGACGGCACCTTCCCGATGACGGACGCCGCGCGTGTTTACGGCGACCTGAAGTCGGGCGCGCTGAAGGCCATCGGGGTGCTGCTTGAGTACCCGGCCCCCGCCGCGGATGCGCCCGCCCCGCTCACCCGGAACGTGCTGCCAGCCGCGAAGAAACCGGTGGCAAGGAAGGATCCCGCGGGCAACAAGGAGCAGATCGCGATCGGCTTCGTCGGGGCGGGCAACTACGCGTCCTCCATGCTGTTGCCGCACCTGGCCAGGCTCGGCGCCGCCAACCTCGCGCACGTGGCGACGACCAAGTCCCTCTCGGCCGTCAACGCGCAGAAGAAGTTCGGCTTCAACGCGGCGTCGACCGACACGAACTCGGTGTTCGAGGACGAGTCGCTCGATGCCATCTGCATCGTCACCAGGCACGCCACGCACGCCGAACTCGTCTGCCGCGCGCTGGCGACCGGGAAGGCGGTGTTCGTGGAGAAGCCGCTCGCGTTGACCCGTGCGGAGACGGACCAGATCGCCGCGGCGATCGAGGCGACCGGCAACGACCGGCTGATGGTCGGCTTCAACCGGCGCTTCGCCCCGCTGCTGACCGCGATGAAGAAGGATTTCGGCGGTGGCGCGGCCAGTTCGGTGACCCGATACCTCGTCAACGCGGGACCGCTGGCCAAAGACAGCTGGTACCGCAACGAGGAGGCTGAAGGGTCCCGGTTCGTCGGCGAGGGCGGCCACTTCATCGACACGCTGAGCTGGTGGGCCGGCAGCCTTCCCGAAGAGGTATACGCCGTGCCGGGCCCCGAGCACGGCGACGTCACCGCCACGTTCCGGTTCACGAGCGGCGCGTCGGGCGCGATCGCCTACCTGACCGGCGGCAACGTGCGCTTTCCGAAGGAGACGCTTGACGCGACCGGCGGCGGCCGCAGTGCCCGCCTCGACAACTTCCACGTAGCGGCGGTCTGGTCCGGTCGCGGCAAGGCGGTAACCAAGGGCCGCGGCGGCCAGGACAAGGGTCAGCGTGCGGAGATGGAGCAGTGGGTCGAGGCCGTGAGGACCGGGGCGCCGATGCCGATCAGCGTCGAGTCCCTGCTCGCGACCACGAGGGCCTCGATCGCCGTTGGCGAGAGCCTCGTAAGCAGGCGGCCGGAGCGCGTATGAGTTACTCCTCCCGCCTCAGCTGGTATGTCCGCCGATTGGGCCGGATGTCACCCGCGGAAATGGCCTGGCGCGCGCGCGAGCAGGCATTGCGGCGCGCGTGGGCGCGCCGCCAGGTCCGCCAGGGACAGCTTCCGGTGGACCCGGTCCGCAGGGCACTGCCAGCAGGCGAGCGCCGGTTCACCACGGTGCTGCCGCCCGATGCCGGCTCCCTGGTGCCTGAGGCCGCGCGCGTCGCGGTGATCGCGGAGGCGGACCGGATCATCGAGGGCAGCTGGGAGATGCTCTCCGTCGCCAGGCACGACATGGCCGCGCCCGACTGGTTTTACGACCCGGTGACGAGCCGGCGCTCCGACCCGGCGCGGTACGCGTTCCGGATCAGTCACCGCTCTGAGGAGCAGGTGGGCAATATCAAGCAGGTCTGGGAGGTAAACCGGCTACAGCACCTGACCCTGCTGGCGGCGGCCTGGTACTTCACGCACGACGACGTTTACGCGCAGCGGGTGTCCAGCCAACTGCGTTCGTGGTGGCACGACAACCCGTTCCTGTCCGGCGTGAACTGGACCAGCGGCATCGAACTCGGCGTCCGCCTGATCAACTTCGCGTGGATCCGCCGACTGCTCGACGATTGGCCCGGTGCTCCCGAGCTCTTCGAGCGCAACGACCTGGCGGTCCGGCAGATCCGCTGGCACCAGGAATACCTGGCCGCGTTCGAGAGTCGGGGATCGTCCGCCAACAACCACGTGATCGCCGAGGCGGCCGGGCAGCTGGCGGCTAGTTGCGCTTTCCCCTGGTACCCGGAGAGTCCTCGGTGGCGAGATCAGTCGGCGAGGCTGCTTGAACGATCGCTGCGGTCGAACACATTCGCCTCGGGGATCAACCGTGAGCTGGCCTCGGACTACCACGGATTCGTGTTCGAGCTGGGCATCTTCGCCGCTGTCGAAGCGTCCGCGGCCGGCTGCCCGGTCAGCGAGGACACGCAGCGGTTGCTGTGCGCCATGGCGGACTGCATGGCCGCGCTCGTGGATTCGCGGTGTCAGCCGCCACGCCAGGGTGACTCGGACGAAGGTCGCGTCGTGTTGCTCGACGCTTCCGCGCATAACCGTTGGCCGACGCTGCTCGCGATCAGCGACGCGCTATTCGGTCGGCTTGACTGGTGGCCGCGAGTGCCGCAGGATGCGGCCAGCGTGCTCACCGCGGCATTGTCAGGCGAACGCCGCGGGATCGATGGCCGGCCGCGGCAGCGTCCCTCCCGTTTCACGGACGCCGGCATCACGATCCTCAGAAGTGATCAAGCCAACGCCGGTTCCGCGGACATATGGTGCCGTTGCGACGGGGGACCGCACGGTTTCCTGTCCATCGCGGCGCACGCTCACGCCGACGCGCTGTCGGTGGAGGTCAGGTACGGCGGCGTAGAAATCCTCGCCGACCCGGGCACCTACTGCTATCACGGCGAACCGGAGTGGCGGTCCTACTTCAGGTCCACGATCGCGCACAACACGGTCGAGATCGGCGGGCAAAGCCAGTCGACGGACGGCGGCCCGTTCTTGTGGCTGCGCCAGGCGCGGACCAGCGAACTTGAAGCCCACGACGGCAACTGGGCCGCGGAGCACGACGGCTACCGTGCGCTTCGCCCGCGGGCCGGCCACCGCCGCTCGGTAAGTCTCGACGCGGACGCGGGCACGCTGGACATCACGGACGTGATCGACGGCAGTGACCATGAAGTCCGGATGGCTTTCCATTTCGGCCCGCTGGTCCGGCTGTCGCTTGACGGCGATCGCGCCGAGCTGACCTGGCCGCAAGCGCCGGTCCCGGGGGCCGCGCGGATGGAACTGCCGGCCGGCCTGCGCTGGACGATGCACCGCGGCGAGACCGCGCCGATCCTTGGCTGGTACTCGGCCGGGCTTGGCGTGCGGGAACCCGCGGTGACCCTCATAGGCGCGGGCACCTGTACTCGGCAGCGGGCGATGATTACCCGCTTGTCGTTCGCCGAATCTCATGAGTCGTCGAAATCACTGCAAGAAGAACTATTGGCCGGTTGGAACGTCCCGAGCGGACAACTACCGGTGTCTCGAGCGGAGGCGGGATGATAGAGCAGCCCCTAGACGTGCGTAGAGCCTTCCGTATTGCGTGGCAACGCAGGCTCCTCATCACGATCATTACCGCCGTTGGGCTCGTCGGCGGCGCCGTCTATACGGTGGTACAGCCGCCCAAGGTTTCGAGTACGGCCCTCGTCGTGCTTCCGGCCACCATTCAGGACACGTCGACCCAGATGCTGATCGTCAACAGCGACCCGGTCGTCGCCGCGGCGCTGCGAAACTCCGGCCTGGACCTGTCGGTAGCGCAGTTGCGCTCTCAGGTCCAGGTCTCGAGCCCAACCACCAACGTCTTGTCGATCACCGTGCACGGCACGACGTCCGGCGAGGCAGTGACCGCCGTCAACGCGATCGCGAACAGTTACGTCACCTACGTGGACGCACCCCACGCTCCCGGCGGGTCGACGTCGGCCGCGGTCCTGCAGCCGGGGACCGGCGCGTCCGGGACGTCGCTCCCCGCGTACCTGGCGGTGACCGCGTTGCTCGGCGCCGTCATCGGCTGCCTGCTCGGGATAGTCGTCGCGCTGTGGATTGGCAGGAGCGATAAGCGCCTGCGGACCCGCGATGAGATAGCTGATTCAATTGGCTTCCCCGTCCTTGCCTCCCTGCCGGCCGACCGCCCGAGCACGACCGCGGGCTGGACGAAGCTTCTCGCCGAGTACGATCCAGCGGTCGTGGACGGCTGGCGATTGCGCAAGACGCTCTACGACCTGGGTCTCGCGGACATGGGCGACGACCACGCCGCCGCCGCGCCCAAGGTGCTTCACGTCCTGTCCCTCTCGCACGATGCCGGCGCACTCGCGCTCGGTCCGCAGTTGGCGGTCTTCGCGGCCAGGCTCGGCATCCCCACCTGCCTGGTGGTGGGCGCGCAGCAAGGCTCCGGCTTCGCCGCCGCGCTCCGCGCGGCCTGCGAGGCGCCGTTGGGCCAGTCGGACAAGCGGCCGGGCCACCTGCGGGTGGCCGCGGACACGGCCGTCCTGGCGGACGGACTGCCGGGGGTCGCACTGGCCGTGGTGATCGACGTCGTCGACTGCGCGGCACCCAGGGCGGGCAGCCGGGAGCGCGCCGATGTCACCGTACTTGGCGTCTCGGCCGGGGTCGTCACCGAGGTCGAGTTGGTCCGCGTGGCCGTGAGCTGCGCTGACGCCGGTCAGCGGATCGCGGGAATGCTCGTGGCGGACCCCGACCCGCAGGACCGTACGACGGGCCGCGTGCCACAGATGACACCGCGGAAACAGCGGGGCCTGCCCACCCGCATGACCGGAACGACGACGAGGACGCGACCGTGAACGACGAGAACCAGGCACTGAACGGAGACGCGCATGCGTCCTTCGTCTCAGTCAAGCCCCACGACGTCCCATGGACGCTCGACGACGAAGCCGGAGTTGAAGAGCCACTCGCGCCTGATGCCGCGGTCGGGCTCAACCTCGTCAGCCTGCCCTACATCGGCGCCGCGTTGCGGCGCACGGTCTGGCTATGGTGTGGCCTGGGGCTGCTCGGGCTGGTGATCGGCGTCGGCTCGTACAAGGCGTTCCCGCCCTCGTACCAGGCGTCGGCCTCGATCTTGCTGACCAACAACCCGCAGATAGACCCGGTTGACGCGATGGACACCAACATGGTCCTGGCGCAGAGCGAGTCCGTCGCCGCGCTCGCCATCCGCGAGCTGGGGCTGAACCAGAGCGTGAGCAGCTTCGAGAAGAACTACACGATCACGGCCCCGACCGATCAGATCCTGCAGATCACCGTCAGCAGTTCGTCAAGCAGCGACGCGGTCAGCCGGGCGGGTGCCCTTGCGTCGGCGTTCCTCACCTTCCGGACCAACCTGCTTAATTCTCAGCAGTCCGCCGTGCTGGCTGGGCTCAACGCGGAGGTCGTCAAGGCCGAGAACCAGGTGGCGTCGCTGAATCAGCAGATATCCCAGGCATCCGCTGAGCCGGCGTCGACCGCGCGTGACTCCGCCATTGCCACCCTGCAGTTCCAACTTACCCAGGCGCAATCCACCCTCACGACCCTCCAGCAGACCGCAAGCGACACCGAGGCGACCTCCTCGGCGACGACCCAGTCGATGGTGAACGGGACCAAGCTGCTGAATGCCGCCGCACCGGTCGCGCACTCACGCCTCAAGCTCGCGCTGGTCTACGTCGTCGGCGGGCTGATCGCCGGCCTCGTGCTCGGGATCCTGATCGTCATTCTCCGGGCGATCATCTCGACCAAGCTGCGGCGGCGCGACGACATCGCGCAGGCGCTCGACGCGCCGGTGCGGCTCAGCGTCGGGCCCATTCGGATCAGCCGCTGGTTGCCAGGCCGGGGTGCCGCCAACGCCGCAGAGAGCCGCGACGTGAAGCGGATAGCCGCGCACCTGCGCAACGTCGTCGCGGACAACAACGGACAGGGATCCGCGGCCACGCTGGCCGTGGTCCCCGTGGACAACGACGAGGCGGCCGCCGCGGCCCTGCTTGTTCTCGCCAGATCCCTCGCCCGTGATGGCAAGCGGGTCGTCGTCGCCGACCTTTCCGCCGGCGGGCAATTCGCGCGCCTGGTGGGCGCCAAGCACGACGGGGTGCACCAGGTGACGGCGGACGGCGGGGCCTTCGCGGTCGCCCTTCCCGACCGTGACAACGTCGCGCCCGCCGGGCCACTCAGCGGGGGCTCGTGGCGCCCGCTGGTCGCCGCGGATGGCACGCTCATCAACGCGTACTCGTCCGCCGATCTGCTGTGCACCTTCGTCGACCTGGATCCTTCGCTGGGCGGAGAGCACCTGGCCACCTGGGCCAGCGACGCCGTTGTCCTCGTGACCGCCGGCAAGTCGACGGCGACCAGGATTCACGCCGTAGGCGAACTCGTGCGCTTGAGCGGGACGAACCTGCACTCCGCGATAGTGATCGGCGCGGACAAGGCGGATGAGAGCCTTGGCTTCGACGGGTATGTCCCGTTGGCCGGTGCGAAGTGACCGGGACCCTGGCTAGGCGCCGATGAGCGCGCGAAAGGCCGTCGCTCGCCTCCGCCAGAGTCCGGCCGAGGCGAGGACGACGCACGACAAGCGGGTGCGGCGCAGGCTGGCACTGGCCTGGGCGCTGCTGGTGCTGAACGTGCTGACCTTCTACCCGAGGACGTGGGACGGCGCGCCGCTGACCGTGCCGATCCCCGGATCGGTTGGCAAGGTGCTTACTCAGGGCGCCCTGCCGGTAGCGCTCATTCTCGTGATCAGCGTGAACCGGCGCCTCGTCATCCGTCCGAACGGGTTCCTCAGCATAGTGAGCCTGCTTGTCGTCGGCGCCCTCATGGCGACGGCCCAGCCCGAGCACATCGGCACCGTTTACCGGACCATCCGGCTTGCCTTCTTCGTCGCCACGCTCTGGATGCTCTCCCCCTGGTGGGGCAGGCGCGACATGCTGCTGCTGCGGTTCTACCTGACGACGCTCGCCGTCATCTTGGGCATCGTCCTGCTCGGCATACCGATCTCGCCGCATGAGGCCTTCAGCCAGGGCAGGCTGGCGGGCACGATCTGGCCGTTCCCGCCCACCGACGTCGCCCACTTCTCGGCGGTCCTGGTCGGGTCGGTGATCGTGCTCTGGTTCGGCGGCGTGATGTCCGGCCGTAAGGCGGCGCTTGTCTCGGTCGTGGGAACGGCCGTCTTGCTCCTGTCGCACACCCGGACGGCGCTGGTCGCCATGCTGGCGGGACTCCTCGTCGCGGGCCTCAGCCTGGTGCTCGCCAGGGCCCGCGTGCGGAAGGCCTTCGTCGTGGTCACGGTGGTAGTCGCGATCGGGGCGATGGCATTCTCCAGCGTCGTCGTGACCTGGCTGGCACGCGGTGAGGGCACGCAAGAGCTGACCAACCTCACCGGCCGGACGTCGGTCTGGGGGCTCGTCCTTACCGTATCGCGCGACCGCTACCAGGACATTTTCGGCTTCGGCCTGTCCAACAAGTCCTTCAACGGGCTGCCAATCGACAGTAACTGGCTCGCCGCCTACCTCGATCTAGGCCTAGTCGGGGTGGTCATTTGCGCGGCGATATTGATCTTCCTGCTGAGCCGAGCGTGCTTTCACCCGGGCGGTACCGAGCGTGCCCTGGCCCTATTCCTCATTACATACTGTCTCATTTCTTCCTTTACTGAGACTGGGCTTAGTGACGCATCGCCCTATCTCCTGGACCTCACGATCGCGGCATCGGTGCTCGTGCAGCCTGCCGCGTTGAGAACGCCCATTGTACGGGGGACGGCGGAGAAGATTAGGCTCGTGCCGCTGGTGGAGGAGAAGGTCATGTCATGAAAATCATGACAGTGCACAACCGGTACCGGTCGGCTACTCCTAGTGGAGAGAACAAGGTAGTAGACAGGGAAGCGGAAGCGCTCTCTTCGATCGGACACGAAGTAATCAAGTTTGAGCGCAGCAGCGACGAGATCGAGAGCTGGCCAAAGCTCAAAAAGGCGACGCTGCCGGGAAGAATCATATGGAACGGGGAATCCCGCCGAGAAGTCGCGAATATGCTGGCCGAGCATCGGCCAGACGTCGTCCATGTGCACAACACGTTCCCGCTGCTAAGCGCATCGATTTTGCGCGCCTGCTATGACGCGAGGGTGCCTGTCGTAGCCACGCTTCATAATAAAAGGCTTCTATGTGCCAGCGGTGATTTCTTCAGGAGCGGCGCTCCTTGCCACGCGTGCGCGAACGGAAGTTCCCTGAAGGCGGTCGCGCACGGGTGCTATCGGAATTCACGTGCGGCGACCGTCCCCGTGGTTCTCGCGACCAAGGTGCAGAGAAGGTCGTGGGAATCTCTCGTGGCGGCTTATGTGTTCGTGTCCGCGTCGGTGCGAGATCTGCTTGCGGGCGTGGACTTTCCCAGCGAGCGGATCTTCGTGCGGCATCATCTGATTCCGGGCAAGTCCTTGCGGGAAGTGCCGCGTGAACCCGTCATCTTCTACGCCGGAAGGCTCGACGAGGCCAAGGGCGTACGCGTGCTCATGAAAGCATGGGACGGGTATCTCGGCAGCATCAGCAATCCGACTCTGCGCTTGCGCATAGCCGGGGCCGGTCCGCTCGAAGGCGAGTTGACCGCCTGGGCATCGAGCAGGCCGTCGGTCGAGCTCGTCGGCCACGTCGACTCCGGCGAGTGCGCCGACCTGATGTCATCGGCACGTGCGGTCGTCCTGCCCTCTACCTGCGAGGAAACATTCGGCCTGGTGGCCGTCGAGGCCATGGCCCTCGGGGTACCGCCGATCGCCGCGGCACACGGGGCCTTCCCGGAGATCATCACGCACGGTGTCGACGGGATTCTCACCAGGCCGGGCGATTCGGCCGAACTCGCGATAGCCATCGCGCGTGCGGACAAGCACCCCGCGCAATACGAAAGTTATGGCGAGCAGGCGCGCAAGGCTTATGAATCGCGATTCGACCCGAAAGCTAATATCAATCAGCTGCTCGAGATCTATCAGTACTCCATGACGCATCCCGTGTGGGAGCGTCCGTTATTGCGCCCGCGGGCGCAACAGTGGGGGATAATATGGAAGACGCACTGGCGGGCACCGGGACCGGTCGGAAGGTTCGGTACTACAAGAAGGATTTCTGGCGCGAAGAGAACCTTAAGTTCGCGCGCCCCCACTTCCGGCTGATCAAATGCGCGAAGATTATCGACACGATCTCGCAGGGCCGGGAATGCAGCCTGCTTGACGTCGGGTGCGGACCCGCCTTCCTGCGGCAGGCAATCGGCGAGAACATCCACTACCATGGCATCGACATAGCCATACAGGAACCGGCGGAAGACTTGATCGAAGTCGATTTCCTAGAGGCTCCCATCCAGTTCGACGACAAGAGATTCGACATCATTGTCGCGCAGGGTGTCTTCGAGTATGTGGGTAAGTTCCAGGCGCAGAAGCTGGATGAGATAGCCGGGCTACTGAACGACGGCGGAACATTCATCGCGACGTACGTAAACTTCAGGCACCGGAACCGCGAAATATATTCCCCGTACAGCAATATCCAGCCACTCGACGAGTTCCGGGCCGATTTGGCCCGCAACTTCACGATACAGCGGCAATTCCCAACCTCGCATAACTGGAGTCACTCGGAACCGAATCGCAAAATCATCAAGGCTGTAAACATGCATCTAAACGCAGACATACCGCTCATTAGTCCAAAGTTGGCGGTGGAGTACTTCTTCATCTGCTCGGCGCGCAAGCAGACCGGGCAGTAAGGTGTGGCTCTCCATGAATGCAGCGGTACGCCCTCCGGGAGATGAGGCGGATGAGGGGCGGCTCGGGGCAGCGTGACCCGAATAGCCGGGCCGGCGGGCATGCCCGTCCCACATTCATGCGCAGACTACTTCGTGCGGTGCTGTTTCCCGACCCGCGCGGCGGGGCCGGCAGCCTGGGACTGTGGGCGGGGGGATGGGCGCTGGTCATTGGCCTCGCCACGCTCATCGGACTCATGGGGCCATCCTGGTTCGCTTCCTCGGCCGAGAGCATGGCGGAGCCACTGCACCTTTCAGTAGGCTCACCCACCGCGCCGCCCGCGCGTGTCTGCGGCAATAGCGCTGTCCTGGGCCAGGGGCCGGTGTCCGCGCCAGCCAACGCCGTAAAGGTTCCCGCCGGGGATAACTCCAGCGTTAACTGGAGCCGTTCTAACACCACGTACTGGTTCGCCCCGGGGGTGCACACCCTGGGGGCCGGTATGTATACCCAGATTATTCCGGGCAGCGGATCGACGTACGTGGGGGCGCCAGGCGCGATCATCGATGGCATGGGCCAAAACAACATCGCTTTCGGCGGGGACATCGCGCCGGTGACGATAGAATATCTCACCATTCAGAACTTCGACCCGCCAGGGAACCAGGGTGCGGTCAATGCGTCGGGTGCGAATAATTGGACTGTTAAGTACAATACTATTCGCGATATCGTCCCCGGAACAGCGCTCTATGCGGGCACGAATAACGTTGTTGAGTATAACTGCCTTACGAACAATGGTCAAAGCGGCTTCGGCACCTACACGAGTAACGACACGAACAACCTCACGCTCGGCGCGAGCAAGATAATTGTCAATCATAATGAGATCAGTTACAACGACACCTGCAATTTCGAATCAGTGAAGGACTTTCCAGGGCCTCACCCGCCGAGCGGATGCGCGAACGCGGGCGAGAATTCGAGTTGCGGCTGCTCCGGTGGCGGCAAGTTCTGGCAGACCGAGGGCGGGCAGTTCGAAGACAACTGGGTGCACAACAATTACAGTGTCGGCGTTTGGTGGGACGCCAACAACACGGGCTTTGACATTCAGGGCAACTACATTTCAGAAAACTATGCCGACGGCCTGATATATGAGACAAGTTATAATGCTCTCATCAAGGACAATACATTCATCCGCAATGCTTTGGGGGCCGGCGAGCAGGAGCCCGGATTTCCCGATAGCGCTATCTACATCTCAGAATCCGGCGCGGACAAGCGCGTGCCAGGAGACTTTGGCGACAGCCTGCAAATCACGGACAATGTGTTTATCGACAACTGGGGCGGCGTGGTCCTTTGGGAGAATTCAAACCGATTTTGTAATTCTCCTGCGAACACGAGCACCGGCACCTGCACCTTGGTTGATCCATCCAAGATAACGATCAAGTCTTGTAATGCCAAGAATATTGGCAGCGAACCGTACTACAGTGACTGCCGCTGGAAGACGCAGAACGTCTCGGTGAGCAGGAACATTTTTGATTTCAACCCGTCAAATATTGGAAGTTCATGCACCGCCGCGAATCTGTGCGGCTTCCAGGGACTGTTCTCCGAGTACGGCACGTATCCGTCATGGAGTCCTTACCAGGGGACCGCGGTCGGCAAGCATATAGCATTCAGCCAGAATAACCATTTCTCGTCAAATATCTACACGGGTCCCTGGAAGTTCATGGCGGCACAGCAGGGGATAATGATCAACTCTAAGGCCTGGCAGGCCAAGCCTTACAGCCAGGACGTTAATAGCAGCTTTGCCGCGAATCAGTAATGCGGGCGACGACCCTCACGCGCGCTTGGCGGTGAGCAGGTAGCCGGTGGCCAGCCAGTGCCTGCGGTCATGGGCCGCCACGGACATCCGGCTCCACCCCTCGGACCAGCGCCGCAGCCAACGGATCCGGTCCAACGGCGGGACGAGCGGCGTGAGGTCGAAGTAAACGACATCGAAGGGGGCAAGGTCGGCCTGCCGCATGTACCGGCACAGCTTGGCCGCATTAAGTGCCCGAATGCCCGTGACCCTTGCCCCGTGCGGGCGCTTGGTGTGGATATGAAACACCCGCTGAAGAACCGAGAATACGCGCAGAGCTGGCCAGTAAAGGAACCACTCGGTCAGTCGGTACGGATTCGCCGGGTTCAGCATGCTGACGAGAACTACCCCGCCGGGTTTGGTAACTCGGGAAAGCTGCTTGATGGCGGCTTGAGCATCCGTGTACTCAAGCGTGCCGGTAGTGACCGTAACGTCGAAAGTCTCGTCCGCGAAGGGAAGCGCCTCGATCTCTCCGATCGTAGCATGGACTTCACCGGACTCACGGGTGCTGGCCACGCAGTGCTTAACCATCGCCGACGATTGATCGAGTACGGTGATTTCGTAGTCGTGCCGCGGCGAATCAAGCAGTTTCTGTACGAGTATGCCTGGCCCGCACCCGGCATCGAGCAGCTTTCCGTGGGGCACGCTGGCGAGCAACTCATCCACGAGTTGAATGCGAGAGCGCAGGTGCCTGCCCTCGGGCCGGGAAAGCTCATGGGCATACGCATAACCCATGGCGAGCTTATCGGTGTCGTACTGTGCGAGAACAATTTTCTTGCGCCGAAGCCTGCGGGGAAGCACGACTACGCCCGCACCACCGCGTAGGTAATGAAGCAGGGCCGCGCCGGCGTCTGGGTGAATCGCGATATCGAGGACCATAATTAGCCCCTAAATGCTTGACGCTACTAGTCTCCGCGCGTCTCCCGCTGCTCGGCGATGAGTGCCATCGCGTCCATCAAGGAGAGCGCATTCTTGTCCCGCGAAGACATGGCCGTCACAGGGAGTGGCCATGGGATGGCGAGTTCCGGATCGGCGAAAGCGATGGATATATCCTCGCTTGGGTCGTGCGGACGATCGATCCGGTAGGAGACGTCTGCGGGGTCGGTGAGCGCTTGAAAACCATGTGCGCAACCGGCCGGAATATACAGGGAAGCTTGTTCGTCATCACGCAACTCGAAGCTTTCCCAGTTGAGGTAAGTGGGCGACGCTGGCCGCAAGTCAACCACCACGTCGAATATCGCGCCGTACGAGCAACGGACGAGCTTAGACTCGCCATCGCCGCCGCGGAGGTGCATGCCCCTGACCACTCCGCGGACCGAGCGTGACAGGCTATCCTGGGCGAACCCAGCCGGATCGATGCCTGCCTCCCGCGCCACATCCGCGTCGAAGGTGCGAGAGAAGAAACCGCGTTCATCCATGTGCGGCTTTGGTGTAAATAGGAGCACGCCGGCGATCCGCTGAACGTGGCTAACCTGCATGCGATCCCCCTCCCACTGGGTTGTAATTCTACTCCGTGACTTGCTGGCTTATCTAGGCCGGCCGGAATCTTGTTGGGCCACGACTTCGTTGTCATGAAGTTAC
>Ga0335075_10009049_pt1 | contig 15231 bp, 10 predicted proteins | sample Lox_Sample_24_FD_206723 | JGI IMG/M metagenome (GOLD analysis project Ga0335075, IMG submission 206723) | Soil microbial communities from Loxahatchee National Wildlife Refuge, Florida, United States - Lox_Sample_2.4 | ecosystem: Environmental > Terrestrial > Soil > Wetlands | place: USA... | reverse complement strand
CACGAGACCTTCGGCCTCGCCGTGCTCGAGGCGGCCGCGAGCGGTGCCCGCGTGGTGGCCTGCTCCTCGACGCCGGCCGCGACGCTCGCCGGCCCGCTCGTCCACACCTTCACGCCCAAGGACCCAGGCGACCTGGCCCGGGCCGTCGATCAGGCCCTCGCCGCCCCGCCCGATCTGGCCGCCGCCTCGGCGCTCGCCGCCGGTCTGCGCTGGGAGCGGGTATTCGAAGCCGAGCTGCGCGAGCTCGAGCGCCTTTGTCGCTGACCGCACCGATCGACGGCGGGCGGGTCGAGCGACTGCGGGGCGAGGCGCACCGCGTGCTCGCGGGTAACTGGCGTCAGGGCTCACTGGCCGACGGCACCCCCTATGGGTTCACCTGCCCCGCACCGCCTCGGTACCGCCACCAGTGGTACTGGGACTCGTGCTTTCACGCGATCGTCTGGCGCCACTTCGATCCCGCGCGGGCGCGCGAGGAGCTCCGCACCCTGCTCCGCGGCGGCCGCCTGGATGGGTTCATCCCGCACACGATCTTCTGGCACGACAACGCCGGCTGGCGCCGGGCGCCCTTCTACGCCACCCACTCCGTGCGCGGCAACCGCGCCACCGCCCACATCCAGACGCCGTTCCTGGCCGTGGCCTGGGAGCTCGTCGCGGAGGCCTCGCCCGACGAACCGAACTTCGCAGCCGAGGGACTCGACGCGCTGCGTCTGCACTACGACTGGCTCGACCGCAACCGCGACCCGGACGGCGACGGCCTGATCTCGATCATCCATCCCGACGAGTCCGGGCTCGACGACTCGCCGAAGTACGACGCGGTGTTCGGCTGGATGACTCACTACCGCCCCGGTTACTTCTGGCTGGTGGAGCGCTCGCGCCGGCTGCGCTACGACTCGCACGCCATCATCGCCCGCTACGACGAGCACGTCGAGGACGTCCTGGTAAACGTCGCCTATGCGCTGTCGCTGCACGCAATGGCCAGGCTGACCGGGGACGACGAGTACCGGCTGCGCGCGGCCCGCACCGAACGCGCGCTGCTCGAGCTCTGCTGGGACGAGGAGCGGGGTCTGTTCTGGGACGTGGCCGGGCGAGGCCACTCACCGCAGCGCGTCTCGACCTGGTCCTCGCTCGCGCCGCTGGCACTGCCGTCGCTTCCCGAGTCGATCGCCCGGCGGGTGATCGAGGAGCACCTGCTCGACCCCGGCCGCTTCGGCGCCCGGTACGCGATTCCTTCGGTGTCGATGGAGGAGCCGAGCTTCCGGGCCGGATGGCACCTGTTCCGCTGCTGGCGGGGCCCGTCGTGGGTCAATACGGTGTGGCTACTGGCCCCGGCGCTGCGCCGCTTCGGCTACGGCGCGGAGGCCGATCGAATCCTCGGCGCGTGCGTGGAGCTGGTCGAGCGCCACGGCTTCCGCGAGTACTACAACCCGGTCAACGGCGAGGGTCTGGCCGCCCGACGGTTCGGCTGGTCGACGCTGCTGGTCGACCTTCTGCCCGTGGCGGAGAGCGGCACCCGCGCGCACGCCGACCCGCCGTTTCGCGGCAGCGTCCGCGACGAGCTCTGGGCGATGGGAGCCGAGGCGGCGAGCGAGACGCGACGCCGGCTCGGGCGCGCCCTCAGTGGCACACGCTCGCGTAACGGCCGCCGGAGACGAACTGCGCCCACTCGGCGCGGGTGAGGTTCCGGCCCGCCAGCGAACAGGCCCGCTGCTCCCAGACGGGGAGGGACATCGGCCAGGTGAAGGCGCCACCGGCGTTATCGGCGACGAGCAGCCCGTTCCCGCCGGGCTCGAACACGGCCGCGGCGGTGGAGCCAGGGTCGGCGGCGAGGCGCGGCCCCTCCTGCTCGAGGCTGGCCGTGAACCACACCTTGACATCGCCGTCCTGCGATCCGGTGGTCGCGAAGCGCTGCCCGCTCGGATCGAACGCCACGTCGGCGATCGCGCCCGAGTCGGCCAGGAGCGGCTGCGCGAGGCGCTTGCCGTTGCGCGGATTCCACAGCTCGACCGTCCCACCCAGCGTGCCGCCGGCCAGCACCGTTCCTCTTGGCGCGAAGGCGAGCGACACGGTCTCGTCACCCGGGTCCGACAGCGTCCGCAGCGCGCGGTCGCTCGCCGGGTCGAAAAGTCGCACGCCGCCCGTGAGCAGGCTCGCCGCTAGTAGCTTGCCGTCGGGTGAGAACGCGACCACGTCCGATCCGTCGATGCCGTCCCCGGCGCCGAGCTCGACCGCGGGGCCAACCATGCTGCCGGTGCCGACGTTCCAGATCGCCATCATCGCCAGCGGTGAGATGAGCCGGTGCCCGATCGTGGATCCCTCGCTCTTGTCGGTGGCGGCGAGAAGCTGGCCGTCAGGCGAGAAGGCCAGCGCCTGGATCGCCTCGACCTGCCCCGGCACGAGCTGGAGCCCGGCGAGCGACCGCTCGCGCTGCGGCACACCGGTTACGTTCCATAGCTGCACGACGCCCGAGTGGGCTCCGACCGCGAGTATCCCCCCGGCTGGCGACCACGCCAGCGTGGTGATCGGCGCGCCCGAGGAGCCGATCGTGAACGACAGCTCGCGCCGCAGCGTCTCGGTCGAGAACACCCCGACGGTCGAGGGGCCGGTCGGCACGGCGAACTCGGTCCCGTCCGGCGACAGCGCGAACGCCGCACCCACCGGAGATACTGGGTCACAGCAGGGCACCGTGCCGCTGAGACGAGCGCTCTGGCCGAATCCGCGGGTACCGGTCAGGTCCCATGCCAGCACCACACCACCGACGCCCGCCGTGTAGAGGGTGGACCCATCGGGGCTCACCTGGGCATCCTGGACGTGTCCCGGAGGCCCTGACAGCTCGGATTGCTGTGCACCCGAGCGGGGGTTCCACACGATCACCCTGCCGTCGTCCCCGACCGTCATCACCGTGGCCCCATTCGGCGCGTAGACGGCGCTGGCGACCGGGCCGGAGTCCCCATGCAGCGCCTGGCTGCGCACGCCGGTGGCTGAGTTGACGGACGACACCGTGCCGTTCTGAGATCCGATCGTGACGGTGGCTCCGGTAGGGCTGATCGCCGCCGCGGAGGGCAGTAGCGGCAACGAGCGGATCGCGACGGCTTGCACGGGTCGCAGTGTCGACGCGTCGTAGGTGTCGATCTGACGCGCGGTGACGACCATCAATCGCGCGCCTGCGTCGGTAAGCCGCACCGCCAGCAGCGGCCCGGCCCCCAAGCTGACCGTCCTGAGCTCTCGGCCGCTCGGGAGCGCCCAGCGGGCCAGGTAGGCCTGCGACGGCTGGCCCTCGGCATCCAGCAGCCAGTAGGCGTAGTACACGGTGCGTCCGTCGGGCGCCACCAGGGTTGAGCCCTCGGGAATGTCCGCCGCCAGCTGCTGGCTGAACGGCGGTGCGATCGAAAGCCGCTGGCGCAAGGTCAGCGTACGGGCGTCGCGCACGACCAGTGACGACTGAGAGGAGTAGACGAGCAGCTTTCCGTTGGCCGAGAAAACCGGAGGCTGATCACCGGCGAAATCGCTGAGCTGGCGGCTCATAGGCGCGCGCGTGCGCGCGTTATAGAAGCGCATGGTGCCGGCCACGGTGTCCGACACCGCCACCGTGGTGCCATCCGGGCTGATCGCCACGTGCGGCGTCGAGTTGGTGGGGAGCGAGAAGGTGCCGAGCACGGCCGGACTGCGCAACAGAGTCGAGAGGAGCGTCCCCTCGGTCTGGGGCGAGCGATCGAGCGCCACCGCCTCCCGGGCCAGGAGGGCCGCCACGTCGAGCCTGGGTTCACCGAGCGCCTCCGCGCCCAGCTGCCGCCCGAGCGCGGCGTGAGCCTCATCGAGTGCCAGCCGTGCATCGGTCGACGCGCGCTGCGCGCCGAGGACCGCGACCACTCCGGCCACCACCGTGAGCACCAGCAACACCGCCGCCCCGATCAGCAGCGCTCGCAGGCGCCGATTCTGGGCGCGCTGGCGTCCCGTCTCGCGCTCGGCCTCGAGCCGGCTGGCGTTGATGAACTCCCGCTCGAGGCGGTCGATGCGGCCAGGGTGCTGGGATCGGAACTCGAGCGCCGCCGCGAGCCTGGCCCCCCGGTAGAGGTCGGCCGGGTCCCGACCGCGCGCGTGCCATTCGGTGGCCGCGACCCGCAGGTGCGCGTGCAGCTGGCGACCGACGCGATCCTCCTCGAGCCACCCGCAGTAACGCGGCCACTCACGCAGCAGCGCCTCGTGCGAGAGCTCGACCGTGCCCGCGCCGACCGTGACCAGGCGAGCGTCGATCAGCGCGGCCAGGACGCGCTCGGCGTCGGGGATCCCCACGATCTCGGTCAGCTGCACCGATCGTCGCTCCGGGGCACCGTCGCCGACGTCAGCGAGCGCCAGCAGAAGGTCCCGGGCGGTTCGTTGCTCACCGCCCCGCAACCGTGTGTAGGCCGCTTCGGCGATCCGCGCCACGCCGGTCCGGACCCCGCCCGTGGCACGGTAATCCTGCAGGCGGAGCACGCGCCCGTCCCGGGCCTGCCACAGCTCGAGCAGCGTCGTCGATAGGAGCGGGAGGCTTCCCGGCTCATCGGCCACCTCCGCCACGAGCACGTCGACCAGCCCGTCCTCGACCTCGAGCCCGGCACGGGCGGCCGGGCGTTCGATCGCCTCTCGCAGCTCGGCGCGGTCCATCGGCCCGACGAGCGCATGGCTCCGGCTCAGGAGCTCGGCAAAGCGTGGATACGAGCTCAGCCGCCCATAGAAGTCGGCGCGCAGCGTGCACAGGACGAGCACCCGGCGTTCGTGGTCGTTCGCTGCCGCCACGAGCCATTGCAGGAACTCGGTCCGCTCGGCCTCGTCCTCGCAGACCGTGAACACCTCCTCCAGCTGGTCGATGGCAACGACAAGCCGCTCGCCCCGGTCCAGTCCCGCCATCGCGTCGGCCTCGCCGCCGAGCGCGCGCTCGAGCTCGGCTACCGGCCGATTACCGGGTCGGAGCAGCACCTGCCGCCAGCCCGAGCTGCCCGGCAGGCTGCCGTCGCGCAGCGCCGGGAGTACCCCCGCGCGCAGCAGCGAGGACTTTCCAATCCCGGACGGGCCCAGGATTCCCACCAGCGGCCACTCCGCCAGCCGCGCGATCAGCTCGGACACGATCCGATCCCGCCCGCAGAAGAACTCGGCATCCGAGCTCTCGAACGCGGCGAGGCCCTTGAACGGACACACGACGCCCGAGATCTGGGACCTGCGATCCGCACCGAGGCCGCCGTCGTGCTGGAGGATCATCCGCTCAAGCTCCCTCAGCTCGGCGCCGGGGGTCAGTCCCAACTCGTCGCGCAGAAGCTCACAGGCGTTGCGGTAGGCGGCGAGCGCCTCCGCCTGGCGGCCGGAGCGGTAGAGCGCGAGCATCAGCTGGGCACGCAGTCGCTCCTGCAGGGGGGCCAGCGCGGTCAGCCGCTCCAGCTCGACGACCACCTCAGCGGCGTGGCCGAGCGCCAGTTCAGCGTCGATCCGCTCCATCTCGGCCAGCAGGCGCAGTTCCTCCAGGCGCCGGATCTCGGGCTGCACCACATCGACCGCCCCCAGGTCGGCGAGCGGCGGCCCGCGCCACAGGTTGAGCGCTTCGCCCAGCCGCCTCGACGCGCCGGCGTGGTCGCCCCTGGCCAGCAGGTCCCTCCCTTCCTCGAGGAGCGCTTCAAACGTCGAGGCGTCGAGCTGCCCGGGCTCGAGTTCGAGCGCGTAACCGCCCCGTGCCGTAAGGAGCATCGTCCCCGCGCCGTCGCCGAGCGCCCGGCGGAGGCGGGAGACGGCGACATGGATGGCGTTGGCCGGGCTACCCGACGCCGAGCTCGCGAACAGCTGCTCGATCAGCCGCTCGGTGCTGACCGTCTCGTTCGCGTGCATCAGCAGGATCGCGAGCAGAGCACGCTGCCGCTCACCTCCCAACGCGAGGTTCTGGCCATCCCGATTTGCCGTGAGCGGCCCGAGGATCCGGAACTGCACGGACGCGGTGGCCTGCGCGCGCATCGCATCGATTATCAGGAAAGTGCCCCGAAGTCGCAACACCTGCCGCTGACGGCCCCTGTCAGGCGACAGTCAGCCGCTGGTAACCGGCCGTTCGGATACTGGTCGAGCTTGCCTGCGCGGGGGTTCTTGTAACGCCCGGCTGGGGACCGGGAAGAGGCCCGATATGGAGGTGTCTGTTGCGAGCAGTTGCTGCTTCGTCTAGGTATGGCCGGGTTGTTGCGCGTGGGTCGCTGGCGTTGATCGCCGCGGCCGTGCTGGCCGGCGTCACGGCGGCCTGTGGGTCGAATGCGAATTCGAATCCGAGCTCCGGCTCCGGCGGCAGCTCGCCGGCGACGGCCGTGTCCTCCGCCGCGACCAGCGGCCCTGGCCTGACCGCACCCACGGTTCCGAGCGGCGCGAAGACACCCGGCGGGATCGTCTACTACACCGAGGGGCCGAGCGCACCCCCTAACTACATCTTCCCGATGACGAGCGCTCAGGTGTGCGGCACCAACAACATCTCCCAGCTGAACGCGATGCTCTACCGCCCGCTCTACTGGTACGGGAACAACTACCGCCCGACCGTCGACTACAGCTACTCGATCGGTCAGGCACCGGTGTTCTCGGACAACGACCGGACGGTCACGGTCAAGCTGAACCCGTACAAATGGTCCGACGGCGAGACCGTCACCTCGCGCGACGTCGCCTTCTGGATCAACCTCTACAAGGCCGATCCGGCCAAGAACTTCTGCGGGTACGTGCCGGGGTACTTCCCCGACAACGTGACGAGCGTCGACACTCCGAACGCTCAGACCGTCGTCCTGCACCTGAACCGCTCCTACGACCCGACCTGGTTCCTCTACAACGAGCTCTCGCAGATCTACCCGATCCCGCTGGCCTGGGATCGGACCTCGCTCTCGCAGCCCGCGCCCACGTCTGACAACGGGCATCTGCCGGACTCGACCAAGGCGGGGGCGGAGAGCGTCTACACCTTCCTGGACGCCGAGTCCAAGAAGGTCGGGAGCTGGTCCACCTCCCCGCTGTGGGCAGTGGTGGACGGGCCGTTCAAGCTCCAGAGCTTCACCACCACCGGTCAGGTGACGCTCGTCCCCAACGCCGATTACTCGGGCTCGCCGAAGCCGACGATCGCCAAGCTGATCGAGCTCCCCTTCACCAGCGACACGGCGGTCTTCAACGAGATTCGTTCGGCCGGCCCATCGGGGCTGACCATCGCGAACCTGCCCTCCCAGTACGCGCCGCAGATCCCGACGGTGAAGGGCGAGGGGTACGACTACAACGCGGCCGCGAGCTATTCGGTCAACTACTTCCCGCTCAACTTCAACAACCCGAAGATCGGACCGATCTTCCGGCAGCTGTACTTCCGTCAGGCCTTCCAGCACCTGATCGATCAGCCAGGGTGGATCAACGCGTTTCTGGACCACACCGCGGTCGCGACGTACGGACCGATTCCCGCCGTCCCGCCCAGCCCGCTGGTGAGCTTCAACGCGTCGATGAACCCTTATCCGTACTCGGTCAAAGCGGCCGCGGAACTCCTCTCGAGCCACGGCTGGAAGGTGGTGCCGGGAGGCACGACAACCTGCCGGCACCCGGGTACCGCAGCGAATGAGTGCGGCGCCGGCATCACCTCCGGCGAGGGCATCTCGTTCAACCTCGACTACCAGTCCGGGGTGGCCACGCTGGAGAGCGAGATGGGCGACCTGGCGGCGCAGGCCCGTCAGGTGGGCATCAACCTCCAGCTCACCTCGCACACGTTCGACACCGTGATCAGCACCGCGACGGCCTGCCAGCCCAACCAGCCAGACTGCAATTGGACGGCGGAGAACTGGGGGGCGGGCTGGATCTACGGTCCGGACTTCCTGCCCACCGGCGAGACCCTCTACTACCCCGGAGCGGTGGCCAACTACGGCAGCTACGACGACCCTCAGGCCAACAAGCTGGTCGCCGCGGCAATCACCGCCCCGCCCTCGAAGTTCCAACAGGCGATGACGGCGTACGCCACCTACATCGAGCAGCAGGCGCCGGTGGTGTGGGGACCGACCTCGATCGGCACCTACCAGGGCGACGCCGGGACGGTCGTCGCCAAGAACCTCGGCGGCTATGCCGCTAACGCCCTCGGGTACATGAATCCCGAGGACTGGTATTTCACGCGCTAGCGCGGGATAACCCGCGCGGCTCATGGCCCAGCCGGCAAGCGCTCCCATCGCCCGCCGGCTGGGCCCCCGCCGCCCCTGAACCCTTGGCCGCGGCAGCGCGGGCGGTTTCGCCCGACGCTGCAAGCACGCGTAGGGCTCGTCGGATCGTGGGTAGCTTCATGACCACATGGATCACGTCGACCCACTTGCGCTCGAGCTGCCGCGCGCTCCGGAGGCGCCCGCGATCGCTCGCCAGCAGCTCGCCCGCTCGTTTGGAGGTGCGCTCAGAGCGGATCAGCTTCAAACGGTCAGGCTCCTGACCAGCGAGCTGGTGACGAACGCACTGCTTCACGGCGCGGGCAGCATCGTTCTGCGAGCCAGTCTCGAGGAGCACCGCCTCCTGGTCGAGGTGATCGACGAAGGCAATGGGCTCGACAGCAGGGCGCCCATCCGGCCCGACCCCGACCACATCGGCGGATATGGCCTGCAGATCGTCGACAGCGAGGCCAGCCGCTGGGGGATAGGTCGCGGGACCACGCACGTGTGGTTCGAGCTGGAGTGCTAGCTGATTCCGGTGTCTTTGGGACGCAACTCGGACCTAGTCCGGGTTAGATCCCAATCGGCGCGCCACGGCCGTCGTCGACGCGACTGGCCAGATCCAGATCGTCGAGGTGCGTGACGGGCACGAAGATGGTCAGTTCCCGCTCGACCACGTCCGAGGTCAGCTCGGGCAGGCGGTACGCGTGGCTCGTAGCGTGTGAGCGCCTCTGCCCGAGTTCGCGGCGTTTCATGGAGGACGCGATGAACCAGGCCAGCAGCCCGGCTATCACCGCGACCACGATCGCCACAAACGCGTCGTTCAAGATCACTAGCCCCTTCATTCCCATCCTCCTGTTGCGTGTTCCAGATCCCGAAATCAGGGATCGCTATCCACATTCGCGCCCCCTTCAGATACACACGGGGAAAGAACTCGGGCGGGAGCATCACCTTGCCCCTGGGATGCTCCCGCCCTCTTTCCCCCGTTATTGCGCCCCCACACGAGGTGACATCTTGTCCGTGCTCGTCGCGGTGTCAGATCGTGTTCTGGCTATTAGAGTCGCCAGGTTCCTGACTGATACATCGAATTACGACGATTGGTCACCAGGAAGCTTCGACGCGGTGGCCAGGGCCTCATGGCCGGACCGGGCGAGCTCCCACAGCCGCTCCAGGTCGCGCGCTGCCGCGTGCTCGCGGTCGAGCGCGGCGCGGTAGGACAGATAAAGCTCGGTCGCGGAGCGAGGCGGTCCGTCATACCACGCCCGCAGCGCCTGCTCGCAGTCGAGCTCGGCCCGCTGCCACGCGATGTGGGCCTCGTCGAGAAGACGGATGCCGATCTCGGCCAACTCGAGTCGCTTGCGCGGGCGGCTACGCGCGACCGCAGCAGCGGGCGCCGTCGAATCCTGTCGTGTGCTCATGCTCATGGTCCTTACCTCGGGGACTCCGAAAGTGCCGTCGCGCCCAGCCGGGCGTCATCCGTTCAGAGCGCGCTGCGCGTGCCCTGATACATCCGCGTGCTGTCAGCCGGCACCGAGGCAGACGAAGCCGGCCTGGGCGGGTGGGCCGGGTACGGCGGCTGGGGCGGGTGGGCCTCCCATCATCCCCGCCTGGGCCTTTGCGAGCGCGACCGATGGCGCATCGCCTGCCGTGAGGTGGCCGTGAAGCGAGGCCATCAGTCGCTTCGCGCCCGCATCGGGCACGGGGACGACGCTTGCGATGATCGTGCGGGTTCCCATCGCGATCAGTGCGGCGGCGATTCCGAGCAGCTCATCCCCGGGACGTGTCTCGGAGGTGCCGAGGTCACAGGCCGACAGGACGATCAGCTGCGGAGGGCGCCGCAGCCGCTGCAGCTCGTACGCGTTGAGGGGACCATCCGCGAGCTCGAGCGATGAGAACAGAGGGCTGTCCGAGCGGAAGTGTCCATGGCAAGCCAGATGCGCGACCGTCGCGCCGTCGAGCGCCTCCATCGCCGCGTCCACGGTCGCCTGCCTGCCGATCAGGGTGACCGCTCGGGGATACAGGGCGCCCACCGCCGCCAGCTCGGCCCTCACGTGCCGCAGGCGCGGCCCCGCCACCAGTGCGATCTTTTTCCGACCCTCGGCGCGCGTGTCTTGTAGCGCCAGCCACGTGGCCGCCGAGGGAGCGACGACGACCGGACGGCCTCGCAGCTCCGGGAGCATCGCCCAGGGCGTGGCGTGCAGCGAGCCCGTCGGCACGATCACCAGCGAGCGGTCGCCCAGGCTGTCCGCGAGCGGCGCGATCAGTCGTTCGCCGAGGCACTGGGCCGATGCCCGGGCGCCCCGGCGCATGGTTGCCCGCTGAGCGGCGCCGAGGCGCCGTCGCATCAGCCGGACCAGCGCGAAGCGCAGCCACTCGAGCTCTTCCTTGACCGGCGTGGCCGGTCCGAGCTCGTGGCGCGCGAGGCGTCCGCCGGCCAGCGTCAGCGCAATGAGCGCGTCGTCAAGTTCGATCAGCTCGACCAGGGCCGCGCCCCCCAGCGCCGTGCTCAGCTCGCGCCGGTCGGGGGGCGCGCCCGCAGGGGCGGCCGCCGCGCCGGCGGCATGCCGCGAGACACGGCGAATCGATGCCTCCAGCTCGGCCTGGCGAGCAAACAGCGTGCGGGTCGCGCGCTGGGCCCGCTCGGCGCGCCAGATCTCGGCGCTCACCTGGCGCAGCTCGGCCGTCCGATCGCGGAGCTCGGGAGCGTTCGGAGGCGTGACCGGCGCCAACCGGAGCGCGCTCGCCCGCAGCCGGTCGGCCCAGGCGAGCATCGAACCCGTGTCCACGCCCGCGAGCGCGATCCGCAGGCCGAGCTCGGCCAGCTCGACCCCGATCTCCGAAGCGCTGGCGCGCAGATCCGACGCGCCAAGCGTCTCCCGATAGCCCTCCAGCAGCCCCAGCCCGGTGCGGAGCGCGCGCTGGGCACCGGCCCGATCACCGCGCTCCAGCCGCAGCAACGCCTCGACATGCCAGGCCTCGATCCGGTCGGGCACCCGACCGCGCCGCAGGAGAACCGAGCATCCGTTGAATGCGCGCGATGCCATACGGGGCGAGCCGAGCTCGATCGCGGCGCGAGCGACGAGCAGTTGGGCCCGCCGGGACTCCTCCGGCCAGCCGGCGTCGGCGAGGGTTCTGGCCGCCCGCCGGCCCGAGCGAAGCGTCGAGGGTCTCACGGCGCCGGCAGCAATCGCCGCAGCCAGGCCCAGAGCTGCGGCGAGCGAGCCGTGGACTTGCCGTCCATGCGCGACGAACGACCTCTGGGCTTCGCGGGCTAGGGCCCGCGCGGTGACCGGGTCCCCGGCTAACAGCGTCAGGCGCACTGCCTCGAGCCGGCCCTCATAGTCGTCGATCCGTGACCGCCGCCAGATCTTCTCGGCAAGCGCAAGCGCGTGCAGCGCCTCGCTGCGCAGGCGCCCGGCCGCGAGCGCTTTCGCTCGCAGCGACTCGAGCTCGGCACCGTTCCACGGAGAGATGTCGCCGCCGCCGATCGCGTCGAGCCGTGCGAGGCACGCCGGCAGATCGCCTCTGGCCAGCTCGATCCGAGTGAGCTGAACGTCGGCGCTGAACGCGGCCTCGGTCGCTCCGAGCTCGGCATACAGGTCGCGCGCGCGGATCAGGTCGGACTCTGCAGCGGCCAGGTCGCCCCGCTCAGCCTGCAGCGTGCCGCGGTTGCGGAGCAGACGCGCCTCCCAGATCGTGTCTCCCTCCCGGCGCAGGGTCTCCAACGCCCGGTCCGTGCCGAGGCTCGACTCCGTCGTCCGCCCGGAGATAACGAGAACCCCGAGCCGGAATACCTCGGATCGCGCCAGCTCCAGCCCCTCCAGCGAACCACAGGCGATCTCGAGCTCGCGCAGCGCGGCGCGTGCCGCCCCCCGCGTGGCGAGATCCAACGCCAGCCGACGGCGCACGAGCGCGGTGCGCCACTCGAGTCCGTGACGCTCGCCGATGCGGACGGCGGCCCGGGCAGTGCGCAGCGAGCGTGGATCGCCGAGCTCGTGCCGGGCGAACGACAGCGCGTGCAGGGCGGCGAGCTCGGCCTCCACCTCACCCCGCTCCCGGGCTATGCGCAGCGCGCGCTCGCCCCGCTGCGCGGCCGCGGCGGCGTCGGACTGGACGAGCGCGTGCGCGGACTCGGCCAACGCAAGCGCGTCGTCCTCAACAACCTCGGCGACCGCCCCGGACATGTATCAAGGCTCCCGCAGCGCGCTCTACATGTCCATAGGATCTTCCTACGAGCGCTGGCACCGCGAGAAAGGACCTGGGAGTGCCGCTGAACCAAGTCTTCCCGCCCCATATGAGGCCGGAGAATCCCGTCACCGAGAGGATTCTCAAGGACCCGAACGTCGTGTGGGACGTCGCGGATGACGCGCTGGTGATCGCGATGAAGAGCCAGCTGCTGGTGTCCGGGCCGGTGCGGAATGAGGTGAAGGAGCTGGACGAGGCGCTGAGCGAAGTGGCAGATCTAGTCGGAACCCTCGCGAGCCTCCCCCGAGGCGAACGGCAGAACGGCGAGGAATACGACGATCCATGGCGACCGAGGGTTGCCCCTGAGCAGTTCGATCTGGTCGACGAGGTCGAGGTCTGGCGGCTGAAGCCAGAGGCCAACACCAACTCGATCGAGGAGGCCCGGCGACTGCGGGCGCTGGCCCAGCGCAAGACCGGCCAAACGTGTTCCCACTGCAAGACCCAGCCGCCGGCAGTCTCGCCCAACCACGTCGCGATCCTGTCTCCGACCGTCGACGGCTGCCCGGCGTCTCCACCGCATCCGGCGTGTCCACCGACCCACGAGTTCATCGAACCAGCCTTCAACAGGGACGTCAACGTGGTCGTACTCGACAGCGGCTTCATCAGGACCAATGGAGCGGCCGCGGAGTTGAACCCCCGGGTAAGGTCGGTCCCCGGAATGTGGCTGGATGCCACGAACAACACATGGAGGGTCGACCCGCCAGACGCGATCGCCCCGCCGTACGGCCCCTACACGGACGCGCACGGCGCACTCGACGAGATCACCGGCCATGGCACGTTCATCGCTGGGCTGATCGCGCGTATCTGCCCGCAGGCCACGATCACGGTGGTCGGTCTGCGTGATCAGGAGGTCGTGCTCAAGCCGCTCGATCCGGCCGAACAGACTTTCCTCTTCTCGACCGAGGCCGCGATCGCGTACTCGATGCTTCTGTACTGCAAAGCCGAGGTGATCCAGTGCGGCTTCGCGTTCCCGACGCTCGACGACTACCCATCGATCCCTTTCACGAATGTGATGAAGGTGCTCACCGACGATGCGGCTCCGCGTAGAGGAGTCGCGGTTGTCGCCCCGGCCGGCAACGAGGACTCACGCCGGCGCTACTGGCCAGCGGCGTTGCCGGACGTGATCGGGGTCGCGGCGACCAACCATCGTGGCAAGCACCGCGCGCGCTTCTCCAATTGGGGCAAGTGGTGTGACTGCTGCGCGCGCGGCGAGGACGTCTTCTCGACATTCACAGATTGGACTGGCCCGATTGAGGGCGACCCGCCGGATAAGGACGAGGTGTTCACGGGGTGGGCGACGTGGGATGGGACGTCGTTCGCCGCCCCGCAGGTATCGGCCGCGATCGCCGAGCGTGTGGCGCAGCCCGGTGGACTGACTCCGGAACAAGCCTGGAGCAGCCTGCGTGGTGCTCCTGAGAAGTACATAACCGACTACTCCCTGTCCGGGCTCCCCGGCGTCGAGCTGCCCTATCTGGGTCGTCCTTGGTGGTGACCCTGCGCGAGCTGATTGAAGCGGCGGGGACCGGCGACGAGGCGGCCTGGGAGGCGATCGTCGACCGTTTCGCCGGTCTGGTGTGGGCGACCGCGCGGGCCCATCGGCTGGCGCCCGCCAGTGCCGCGGATGTCGTCCAGACCACCTGGCTGCGGCTGGTCGAGAACCTCGATCGGATCAAGGAGCCCGAGCGGCTCGGCGGATGGTTGGCGACGACGGCACGGCGCGAGTGCCTGCGTCACATCCGCCTGCACAATCGCGAGCTTTCGATCGGCGAGGATTCGGTGTTCGAGGCGTCGTCGGACGATCGGGTCGAACAGCGCGTGATCGCCCGCGAACGCGACAGCGCCCTGCGTCGGGCGTTCACGAGGATCAGCGAGCGCTGCCAGGCGTTGTTACGGCTGCTGGCGTCGCCCGAGTCCCTCAGCTATGAGGAGATCGCCGCCGCCCTCGACATGCCGGTCGGCGCCATCGGCCCAACCCGGGCCCGCTGTCTGGATCAGCTGCGTCGAACCCCGGAGCTCGCCGAGCTCCAGACCGGATAGTTGCGGCAGATGCGCGAGGAACAAGACACGAACGAGCTTCTCATGGACGAGCTGCGGGCATTCTTTGCCGACGTCGATCCCGTTCCGCCGCTGGTGATCGAAACCGCGAAGGCGTCCTTAGGGTGGCGACGCCTCGACGCCGACCTCGCCGAGCTGCTCAGCGACTCAGCCTTGGAGGAGCAGCCGTTCGCCCTGGCCCGTAGCGGAGAAGCCCCGGCGAGGGCGGTGACGTTCAGCTCGGATGGGCTGACGATCGACATCGAGGTGCACGTGGACGATGAGGGACGTACCTTGCTCGGGCAACTCTCGCCGCCGGCAATCGCAACCGTTGAGATCCACCCGATGGCCCAAGCGCCGGTCTCGGCCGAGACCGATCACCTGGGTCGCTTCCGGGTGCGACTGCCGGCCGGCGACACCATCCGTCTTCGCGTGGTTCGCGCGGACGGGCGCGACGGTCCGGTCGAGACCAGCTGGATCACCGTCTAGCGCACCTGGCGGGCGGAAGTCCTCTAGGTTTGATCTCATAGGCCCATGCGATTCGCGATCTCCATACCGCAATACGCTCGCGACAGCCAATTCGATGAACGCGCCTTCCGCGCGCATCTACGCCGCGTCGAAGAGCTCGGACTGTTCGAGAGCGCGTGGACACAGGAGCAGGTGATCGGATCGGCTGGTGTGATCGCGCCGCTCCAGACGCTGACCTACGCCGCGGCGTGCACAGAGCAGCTCCGGCTTGGCTGCGCGGTATTCGTGCTCCCGCTCCACAACCCCGTACACCTGGCCAAGGCCATCAGCTCCTTGGACT
>Ga0335075_10009046_pt1 | contig 15232 bp, 12 predicted proteins | sample Lox_Sample_24_FD_206723 | JGI IMG/M metagenome (GOLD analysis project Ga0335075, IMG submission 206723) | Soil microbial communities from Loxahatchee National Wildlife Refuge, Florida, United States - Lox_Sample_2.4 | ecosystem: Environmental > Terrestrial > Soil > Wetlands | place: USA... | reverse complement strand
ATGAGACTGTAGATTTGTAGGGGCCATCTTAGTTTTAAAGATTGGGTTTGTTGTACAATGAATACAATATCTGTATGCAGGATCCTCGCCATCAAGCGCTATACGACTGTGTTCCCATATAGTAGAAGTAAGCCTACAAGTTCGAGTTGATTCTTGAGTTGTAGAAGCAATACAAGAAGAAGATTCTGCTTTAAAAGCCATATTTGAGATCAATAATCATCGTACGAAGGTAAAAATAAGAGGAAACAGAAAAAGCGGTGAAAATCGTTGGGTAATCGATTAATCAATGCTGATTAATCATAATCGCGATTATGATTAATCAGCATTGATTAATCGATTACTAATAATCAAAAACCACCCTGCTAGTACCTGCACTAGGACTTCCAAGTCGAGTGCCTCAATAAGGGCGGCGGCTGGTGAGTCAGCAGTGCTACTCGTAGAGGCAGAGTGTGGGTGTAAGCGTGGGCGTTTGGAGCAGATCGGAGCTAGGACCACGCTCAGATAGCTGGATCTGAGCTAAATCGTGCAAATCTGCAATAAAAGTGAAGTTAGCATCTGTTTGCCTATTTGGGCTAGGCTAGCTAGGACGTATGGGAGAGATTTGGGCTGGTCAGCTAGCAAAACCATGGCCAGTCAAGTAAATTAGACCTCTAAGGTTATTGGGATCACGTGCATTAATATAGTATTTATAGCTACAAGATTGCAATCTTATATGCAAGTATTAAAAACCTGTTCAGACGATACAATTGAACCGGTTCTTATAAACCGAGGGATCTTGTAACTCAATAGTATCTTATACAGCAATTAATGCGGTATTCTGCCTTTTCTTTTGACTTGGTTCCAGTGCTATCTTGTCGAATCGACCATCCTTCAGATCCGTATCGGTTGTGGATGCAGACTAGCCCTTGGTTCTATGTCTCTTCTTGTGGTGACGCGCCTGTGGCTCAAGATAAGAAGGCGCGTTCAGCTTGTTTGGGTCTATACCCCCTATCGCCGACTTAGCGGTGAAAGATTTGGATCACTGCCGACCTTGAGAGCTATAGTATTAGTACCTTAATAATAGCTGAAGTCGAAACTCATCCCTCATTTATACTTACACCAGGGGATTGGGCTGCAATATTTGTAAACCCGCAGCATTATCGAAATGCTTCAACACCGTACTCGCCAATCACACCAAACGCTGTGCCGCAGAAAATTTCGATAACAGTCCCGGTTATAGGAGAAGAGGAGGCGCTGCCTATTCAGGAGCGTGCTACATGCGAGGCCATGCAGTCTTCGAGAATCGCTTTATCTCAAATGTCATCGCCATGTAGCAACGCTCCTCAACCATTAGATTTGGCACTTCAGCACTCAGCTGGGGAGCAAAGTCCACGTCAGGAACATATGCACGCAGATCAATCTTCAAAGCGGACGCACTCATCACTCCTAAGAAGCATGCAACCAGCACAAGTCAAGGCCAAGATTTTGCCTGCAAATTACAAATTCTGTGACGTCGACGATCTAGTCGTATTAGTTGCCAATATGATATTAGAACTCATACGAATAAATGATCAACTCCCTCACAGAGAAGGTGGCCATACTAGGTTTCATTTAAAGTTTGCTTGTTAACATTATAGACGATTGAACTTTCCTAACGAAATGATAAGGCACCTCCAAGGATTTCGGTTATAGCATATCTAGAAAGACTTGTAAGGCATGCTACACTTACAGCACTACTACTCTTATTTATAGTTTACTACCTAGATTATTTATGCACTCTCTACCCAGCCTTTACTGTGACATCCTTAACCATCCATCGTTTCCTAATTACAGCGGCAATAGTGGCAGCAAAAGGACTGTCGGATTCCTACTAGGATAATTCCACGTATGCGCGAGTAGGTGGCATTAAGGTTACAGAGCTCAACCTGCTCGAGCTGGAGTTCCTTTATAGAGTAGACTGGAAAGTACTACCCAATCCTGAAGTACTAGTGAATTATTATTGCGGCTTAGTAGAGCGAGCAGATCAATATGTTTTAAAGGACGATACTCCTTTAGAGGAGGACGAAGGCCCTAATAATTGCAACAAGAGGAAGTCCTAAGATATATATTAACAACTCAGCAATTCCGTGCGGCTTGATATAGGCAATTGCTATAGAAGGCCTAATCTGTCGTCTCCTAGGCTCTTCCTAGTAGCTGTACTATTCCAGAAGCGTTCTCTTACGAATTTCCCTCTCTTAGGTTTGATGTTCTTATGGCTGTTAGGCTGGCGTGTGTGCTTGTTATCTTGCTAAGCTGTTGCTAACGCTGTTAGTATCTCTGCGATCCGTATTGAGCGTTAAAAGTGTAGTGGTGGCCTCTTAGTCGAGGTCACCTTAAAGAATTAGTGCTAAGCTTAGCAGTGTGAAGCTTGATGCCAAGTTACCAATAGCATATTCATATGCTCGTAGACTGAAGGCCGGGGAAATTGTAGAAGATGTAGAATAGTTGTAGTAGCAGTAATTGTTTGAAGCCGACGAAGCCTAGCGATAGCTTGAATCTTGTGCAAGAAGCGTAGGAGAGATAGGTGTTTGCTGAGATCGATTTAGAGCAACCTGGTACTTCAGTGAAGAGGTTTCTGAGCTAGTCATTTCTACATCCTTGTTACCTCTATCATCATTGTGCGTGCTACAATGTTTGAAAGGGTCATAAAGATCTCAAGTTGCAGGTGGGTGTGGCATGTAGTCTTTCGTCGTTATAGGCATGGGTGTAGGCGTGGGTGGACAATAGCCGTTTTGTACATTCAGCTTCGCAACACAGTCTTCCAAATATCGGATGTAGTCGATGGAGGCCTAATTGGTTGGCTTTTCAAGCTCACTAAAGGAAGGGGATGTCTTACCTCCAAGATAGCCAATTTGTGCATCTCTCCCGTGCAAGCTGGAATTATGCTCTTTAACACTTTAAATCTTTCGTTCATCTTCGATCTTCAATGGCGCCCAATCAAGGTATGTACCGTCTTACAGGCAATCTTTCTCTCTGCAGTGCTTGTTGTAGAAGGTTGCTTCTTCTTATTCGACGTATTTGCCGCACATTTGGTTGCAGGTCCCTTAGCAACGTGGCCTTCTACATTAATAGGTTGCTTTTGCTTTCCTTGAGGCCTTATATTTATTATCTTCTGAGAGCGCGTTGGTGGAGGAGGTAGAGTAAAGACATCCTTCGCATTATTTTGCACGGCGGGGGCCCGCCGGCGAGAAGCACTGTGTACGTTGGTTGGAGAAATTGCTGGTGACCCAGGTGAAGTTGAGTTATAAGAAACTGATGAAGATGAACGGGAATCCATTGAATTTAGAGCGGGATGCGCAAACTCGAAAGATATCTGGCCAAACTGAGAACCATCTTTCCTCTTAGTGTTGACAGAGGAGACAAATGTTAGAGGGGGGGGACGAGTCATTTCCGGAAAAGGTCTGTTGTTACTGTATGTCAATGGAGATGTATCAGCAGAAACGGTCACGTAAGGCAAAGGCCTTTTGAAGGGATGGGTTGAACAGAGGCACGCGGACGTTGGTGCGGAAATTGGCCATTTCGGTCTTACAGCACAGATGACTTGACATCTTAGTACTAGCATTCTACTAAGACGTTCACAAAGACAGTATTCACTATCATACAGAAAATTATGTCTCAGGCAGCGAGAGAAAGAAGCCACAATGTGAATATGTTCAACATAAACACGCAATCCCTTGGCATAGTGCAGGCAAAATAGAAACCCAAAGTTCTATCGTAGGTGGAAAGGAGATTACCCGCCGCGCGTCAAACTGCAAAAGTGCTAAGGGAGAAAGTACCGCAATAACTGGTGCTTAAAACCAGGTTTTATAACCTAATTACACCGGAGCGATATGCCGGAACCTGGTCTTATACGGAAATTATGGCCTATAGCCCAAAATGAGGCTGAAAATAGAGGTAATACGTGTGAATCGTGCAAATTACGGCTTGAACAGCTCATCTGTGTGTATTTATTGCTCTAAGGTATAAACAGGGAGGCAGGAAGACGTTTCCTATGTTATAATAATGTATATTAATCTATCGGCTCTCTCCTCTATTAGATACAAGTAATTTGTACCAATTTTGGCAACATTTCGTTGCTTCAGTAAAACCAAAAAAAAAAAAAATCTGACGTCCCCCGCCTCCCAGCCCCAGCCTTTCTAGTCCCAGTCTTGCCAGTCCCAGCCTTCCCAGTCCTCCATATGTGCCTGGGACCCAGGACCTAGGCAGATTGCTCAGATCGCGTACGTCGCGCGTGAATTGCGCAAATCTGTAATAAAAATCAGATTAGCACACAACTTCCCAATGCAGCTAGACTGCAGGCAGATCAGGGTGGTGGAGGAGTGTGACGATGGCTCGTAAGGAAAAGATAGATAATTAAGGCTTAATTCTAGGAAATCACGTGAGAAAATATACTAATAATAACTACAAAACCATGGTCTTATAGGGCAATTTTATAAATATACTAAGGACGATAGAAAAAACAGGGTTTTATAACCCAAGGGGTCTTGCGCATCAGTATGGTCTTAAGCACCAGTTAATGCGGTACTCTAGAATTTCAGTTCTCACTGTTACCGTAGATAGAGAAGTCTATACACCCTATAGGACTAGAGCATTTTAGCGGCTTCGAGCCGTATTTTGTGTATCCGTTATCTGTGTCACCTGCACCTGGAATTAGCACTGCAACAGAAATGGGATGATGAATTGTCAAGAAATTGAACTTACACATATCTACAGCATCCGTGAAGTACTGGACACAGTCAGACTGGGAAACTTGGGATGTTGAGAAGCCGGCACAGCTAGTTTGTCCTGATGCAGACCAGCTCATCACCGTGTTGATGATTACATTTGTATATGTATACTGGTGGGAGACTGGCTGAGCAGCAGCGGGCAGAGTGATGCCTGAGGTGCAGAATTTACCAATAGCATCCAAAGCATTGTCTCGGGCGAAAGAGGTATAGACTGTGTGGTCCATACAGGTTCGGACTATTTCAGGTCTTGATGAGGCAGTAGGCCCGGCTACAATGCCGCCACTAGTGATGGTCATTGCATAAGTGCCGCAAGCATCAGCGAGACTTGCAACGCCATATACGCTGTGACTATCATCCTGACCTGGTCCATTGTTAGAAGTCAGGGTCACATGAAATGGCTTCAAAGATATATTTTGATTTGATCATCTGGTTATAGCTATCAACGCAGCTCAACCCACAATATCCATCTAGAGCTGTATAGTGGAAATGAATATAAATCCCTGATGTAATTGAGACGGGGGGGTTGAGGCTACTTCCGCCAATATTCCAGTTCTCACTAATAGTGAGGTCGGTACCGTTATAGAAAATCGATGCGAGTTCGTTAGCGATACCTGGATCTATGCTAGTATTACTTGCCGTGCAAGAAGCTCTAGGTGCACCTGAAGTAGAATCCTGATCTGGAACGGTAGTAGTTGGGGTGATGATCTGCTGTATATCTAGCCAATTCGTGTATGGAGGCTTTACGATCGCAGTGATGGCTGGCTCGTCAGAAGTCGTCGTCGTCATATCAATCGGACTGGGGGTTCCGGAATTTAATTGGGAACTGCTAATCGAGTTTGATGTGATGGTTAAACTGGGCACGTTCGCAAGTATTGTAGTCTCCGTCCATAGCGGGCCTATAGTGATGGGTTTTAATAACACGCCTGCTACAACTCCTCCATCAATAGAAGCGATTAGATACTTTGCGAGAGTTTGGAGGTCTCCTGGGGTAAGGAGAGCCTTTTTAAGACCGAATACTGTATTGATTTTATCGGAAATCTGTTGCAGTGTCTTACCAGCTGCAGCGTCGGCGATTGTTTGTAGGGATGCAACAAGTGCAGGTGCCACAACTACTCCTGCAATCACTGCGGCTGCGGCATTGCCATTAAGTGAGGGTGTTGCAGTGATAAAGGAGACATATTGGGTTTCGATACTTGTGGCTGTCACTCCCGCAGAATCTGCCATCATTATTGAGGTTATATCGAGGAAATTGGTTTTAGTGGCGGTAAACACAGCGGTCGGTTCTGTTGTTGGAATATCGAGCACGGTCGTAGTGACTGTTTCTTAAGTTAACCACTGATAGCCGCCATCGAGGATTGGACCAAGCGTTGGGACTGGATTGACGCCAACATTACAGGAAGTTGAACCTGCAGCATCTGTAGAACATGATGGCACTACTGCAAGCTCTTTCGCTGGTACGTTTGAGCTAAGAAACAGGATCAAGGCGCACAGTGTCTGGCCAGAAAAGAGAGCCTTTGGGAAGATGTGTGATATAGACATAATCTACAAAATGGGATAAATTGGTTCAAGGCAAGGTAGCTTGGATGTGAGATGCACTTGAGAGACTGCGATCGCAATTATAGGGGACAACGAAAGTATATATTAATATGGAGAGGAAAGCCTTTCACAAACTTAGAGACTTTGGTCACGCATGCTAAAGAAAAGTTCTACATTACACCACCTGTTAGACGCTTTGAGGTCGGAAATATTGGCCAAATCCTAAGCCACAACAAAATTAATTACATGCCGGTGTTGGTGTTGGTGAGGTCACTTATTTTGTTTTAGAAGAGCGAGTTTCGTATAGCAACTCAGCCTCTTTGGCCTGCGCAGCATGGCAAGGTCTTTCTGGGCTGGTTTGGGCTTGCGTGATGTCTCTCGAGCTTGCAATATCATCATCGGCACCGAAGCTATACTTCACTTCCTTAGTTATAGTATTGAGATAGTAAAATCGACCTTATGTCATCAGCTGGATTGATGAGGAGTTGGATGTAAACGACATACCAAGAGTGTCAACCCACAACTCCCATGGTTTACCAACGTCTCTCCATTTCATTGGAAGTTGATCGCCATACTTCTCAATCATGTAAGGATTGGCTGGGTCGTTCTCATCGCCATTCCCAACAGGTATTCCGTTTTTAAACCACTCCTCAAATTCTTGTTTTGCTCGTTCGATAGTCGCCTTGTCTTCGGTTGCAAATCTAGCAATCGCGTAGATTTCATGTTCGCTACTCAGCGGCGCATCACCTTGCATCAATCCTGAATCTTTTGAAGGCATTGCGTCCTTGCCGTTTAATTCGATAACTTGTGACATGTTTGATTCCATAGAGGCGACCTTGGTGACGGGGACCTTCGAATGCCGGTGGGAGACCATGATGAAAGCAACCTGTGAGACTAAGGCTTAGTTGAGAGAGTGTTTGCTATAAGAGGTGTAGGAAGGATTCGAAACAAACTTATAGTTAGGCTGCTGTGCTGTCTTCAGAAATGCGACTGTTGGCTGAGCAAGAGTTTAAGCGTTCTATTGTTGGAGACTGGATTCATATTCAAAAGAGGATCTTGTGTTGGTTGGCCGCTGGGGCCTCAAAGGCCGAACCAACAGGCCGAGCGCACATACCTGGTGATCGCGTCTAAAAGTCCGGCTCTGAATTGAATCCTCCCCGATGTGTTTTCCAGATACTGATTCTAAGTCTCCCTAACATTGCCGTCATACCCTCGACTCTAACTCTCCCTACCGTAAACCAATCGACCCAGGGCATATCTCCGCAGGTTTCATTGGCAAGTCATGGCCTGCGAAGACAACGTTTCTAGCGACCTACTTACGATGACACAGGATTGGACAGCCAGTCTACCGCACAGTGCACAGTGTGCTCTCATTGACAAGCCTTGATCTGCGAAGATAACGTTCTAACGACTTACTTATGACACAGATTGGACGGCTAGTCAACGATGAGCAGCCCTGACTCTTCCCTCAACGACTTCGATTCATATGAGCTGTGGGATCCATACGACGATCCCACTCAGCAACAGACACAGACGAACGATCTTAAGTTATGTTAGTTTCCTAACTGGGATAGCGAGAGAATATATGATGACAGCTATATGCATTACTCAATCGAGCGGAAGATTACACTAAACAACAGGGCAATAATGTGACCAGACAGGGCATGTTGACATCGCCACGAGCCAAACCCGCCACTATGTCCGGTCTGTTTGACAGCTTGACGTGGAAACCCTGTGCGCCACCCAACCTCAGTCTCAGCAGGGATTCGGATTATGAAGAAACGGACTCTGAAAAGTCATTAGCTACTCTATTTATGACCTGCCTTTACAACCTTCATGTTAGGCAACGTATGAGATCTACCAGGTTCCCTGCCGACCTCCATAACGAGCATTCTCACAAAATCCGGGCTACTCCAGTAGCTGCTGTGAGCACTTAGCATGTTCAGATACTGGATTTCCAACGGCCCGCTACCAGAGCTTAGGAAATAATCGATTTGACCATTGTCGTTGAGTAAATAGAACTTTTTCTCCGCAATTTCTTCACGACTGAAGTCATGTACTACCATTTCGAGCTGTGAAGGGTGTCGAGCGACGGTGGGCTTGACAATCTGGCCGACATCAAGCTCAGGAGCTTTTGATCCGCCTGGTGTGATGCTACGCATTGCATTGCCAAGAGCTTCAATCCATCCTGTAGTAGCACTGGGAACCTGAGCGTTCTTGAATGTTGCGGCATAGAGCGGATCAACGGTAGCATTCAGTCGTAATGCGACGGGATCATTGTAATCCATAACATTATATAGATTATCCACTGCTAGACAACCGAAAGTGCCAGCTTCGCCTGCAATCTGTGTCTCTTTGTCATCTCCAGCTGCAGCGTCAGGTTTGTTTCTGCCTTTCCTAGGCAACAACTTTCCCTTGTTGAGTAGAAGGAAGAAACCTGCAGGACTCCCAGCAAAGAACAGACTCTTAGTGTCAAATTCAAAGTGCTTGGTAGAAACGGATTTGCTCCACAAATCAACGGAATCTACTAAAGTTGGCTGTTTGCTCAAGACGTCCAAGGCCATGGCACTGCCGAGGGAGTGCGCGATAATATGTACACGGCCCTCATTGTAAAAGTAAGGGTTGTTTTGACACCACAGCCTATACACGCGGTTCGCTTCAGTGATGAGGGCTTCTATCAGTTTAGGCTTGTGATGCGACATGTAGAAAGGTATATCAAGCAAAACATCCGAAATGAGATTTCGTACTGCAGAAATAGTGTCGGGTATAATGTCTTTAAGCGTAAAATCCGAAGTTGCATTGTTTTTTGAAATATCACCATCTTTCACAGGTCCTCCGTCTTCGAAACTTAAATTGGAACGCCAGTTGACAGGTAAGACCATGATCCCACCATGATCTTTCCGGAGGATGTTTCGAACTGCGTCAGTGCCGAGCTCGATATTGACAGATCGCCGGAAAGAGTTGATAGCATGAGTGAAATGGAAGCTCTCAATGCGTTCTGAGAGCTTTTGGCCAATGCCGTGGATGACTAAAACCAGGTCTGAGACCTTTGGTCTCTTCTCTTGCTCAAGGCATGCGGCACAAGCTGTTCTATGACTAGCACTACCATCTCCTGCAACGTCTGCCGCTTCCTCAGCTTTCAGAGCACTTGATGACTTCTTTGGTTCATGTAATTTCTCCCAAGCCTTCCAATCGAAGCCACGCACGACATGTATGCCTACAGTAATGCCCTTCTTAATTTCCGCAAGGGGTTTACGACCATAATATTCGGATAGTTGGAGGCTAGGTTTTAGAATGAAGGCATTTTGCGCGTCCTTGTAGATCACTTGGGAATTTGAGAAACGTTTCGCGACTTGTAAAGGTCCAGAGCTCTTTTTGTCAGGATGATCGGGTTCCACGGTTCCAACGGCTGCGATGTCTCCGTGAAAGCACCTTTCAGCACAGAATAGATCAGCTGCCATGATGGATTCGCCTGTACTCTTCTTACCTTCCTCTTGACCCGACTCTTTCGGCCAAATTCTATAGGAGATCTTTTCTTCGCCTGCAGCGCCGACTTGGAGGGCGCTGTAAAGTTCGTCGCTCCAAGATTGAGACCAGGGACGGAGCTCTCTGTATCCAATCTCCAGCTGGTTGGCTACTGGAGGCTCAACAGGGTACATGGTATCTTTGTAGAACCAGGTTCCCCGTGTAACGGCAGCTATGTCATGGACCGGGGACCAATATATCGGCATCATTTGTAAAGCAGGAAGCTTGACAAGATGTAGCCTTGAGACGCCCACAGGAACGTTTGCATGGTCATGAGTGTTTTTACATGCTCTGCAGTGGTGGACATGGATCTTCGTCTCTGCCACATTCGATAACTGGATATGAGAACCTTCCCGATCGTCGTCAGAATGAATATCGCCAGTTGGACCATTGCCATTATCACCGAGAACAGATAAAGATGGAGAACGAGATCTAGAGCTGCATTTCACTGTTCCTATCTTCGCCCCTTCAACTTGAGAAATTTCCTTGCCACGGTTCTCCTTTGGACTCTTATTGTCACAGCCATCTGTTGCGTGCTTCTTATCGGGTTTTAGAGCACGCTCACCTACGACAGAAGTGTGGCTCTCACCCTGGGCCGTCATCAAGGACTTTAGCGGACTATTCTTGAGCTTGCAATGATGTTTCCTCTCCTGTTCAGAGCCAAGACCAAGCCAGGCTTCCTCAAGAGCATTGTTATCATAGGCAGAGAAAGGGCGAGGAGCATACTTCGTAAACATAGACTCCAAGACACTAGGCGTAGGTACAGCTGTGAGAGGATTGTCGATAGGAAGTGGTGATGAGTAGAAAAATTGTGCTTTTAGGACTGGTACGTCTTCGTCGCTTTTTGAACCCGGGAAGGCAACCACCTGGGATAGATAACATGTAGGGCCGTAGGTATGTTTCGAGAGAGGCATGACGGACTGTGATTATGAATCAGATTTGGTGTATTGAAGATTCTGACGGAGGGTTTGGGGGTGAAGCCGAGCCAAATAGGTAGGGCTAATGGCACGTGCTAGAATCTTTAATCCTCAGGCTAACACAGCAGAGCAACATCCGATGTCCGATGTTTTGAATCCTTAGGCAGCATTTCGTATATCACGTGCAATAGGGCAATGGCACGAATTCATTGGGTTAACACGACATAAGTGGAGCTCTAGGACAGAACCACATGACTCAATGACTACGCTTAAACTGGGTGACCTGGCTCTGTGCTCCCTGTCAGCCACGGCGGCTAGCCCTGCTACAACATGATGAAAGCGTGTTAGAGGTATCATTTTCTTCACCCCTCCTTCGCCAAGGAGGCTTCGGATGCCAGCCACATACCACCCTTAGGGAACGAGGTGCATCGTTGGACTGAGAGTCTCTCTAAGGGAATATGGCTTAGCTGCGGGGCTAAACATGGCGTGCCTTTGAAATCCAACCTTCCACAGAAACGATGCGAGGTCCGCTGTCCTGCAAGTTCTAAAAATCCTGCTCTTCATTCACTGGGGGGTGGTGTAATTAAAGCCTCTTATTGCTAGTAACAAGTCACGGACTCTCTGTCTCAGCTATTCCACTTCCCGTACTACTGCTTATACAATACTATTCTCTTTGGCGACATTGGACGGTTCTCTTGCTCGAACTTGTGATAATGAATCACCTTAAAATTTATGGGTGCTTGGACATCGATGTTCTATTTGTCTTAGAGGCCTAACAGAAAGAGGTCGTAGAGCTCTTAAGAAAGGCAGAGTTTCGCTTCTAGGACTTTAATGGCTTTCTAGAACAGACAAACTGGATGCTAGACAAAGACGGGGTACTGCTAGAAAAAAGGACTAAAATAAGTTCGCTTTATAGCAACAAGCAGCAAATCCTTTAGGCTTGGCTCTTCTTTGCCCTTATTGCATGCATCATTCGAACGATAAGACTACTTCTCTACTTTTGGGATCTTGTTATTAAAACGAGACTGATGCTCCTTATAACGGCAGGACTTCTTGAGGCATTACAAACGTGGTAAGACTGGATAAAAAAAGACCTTGATAAGGCACAGTTACATGAACGACTAATTGATACTGATTGCGCCCTCAAACTCGCTTACAAGGTAGTTCGCGCCAACTTAGTCGAGCTACGTTTTAGATTTGGAATGAGCCTTTCTTTAAGTAGCAGCACAACCGACAAGGTTACACTTGTAAGCGGTACGTCGCATGACAGTGAGGAGACCGACGATGATGCTGCAGATTTCGGGGAGGACTGAGAGCCTGACAGCAACGAACTGCTAGCACTTTGTCTTATAGTTCTTGGGGAGACTCTAACAGCTGCGAAGATTCAAATTATGAAGGAGTTAGAATTGAGAATTAATAGTTGGTTTACTGATGATGATAAGGGTTGGGGTCTGCCATCCTATGTTCTCAAAAGAATGAAGCAGGCAAATTGGTGCTGTAGGACTTGGAAAGTGTTGCAAGGGCAATTGGGCTCTAGTGCAATTTTGTTATCTGCTGCGTTTGGAGTACGTAGCAAGAAGACTATAGATTTGAAATAGCACTTGGAGTGCACTCCTAAAAAGTGCTTCCAACTGCCAGGCCAAATACCCGGGCAGGCTTCTCCTGTTAATGAAAGAGGATCTAAGAAAGAGAAAGTCATGTACCTACTGCAGCATTACGACTGATGGTGCTTGAGAGGTAAGGGAAAAGAGCGCAAATGCGACCTCTTAGGACTAAAGATGGAGCACGTTTACGAAATGCTTAAGACTGCAGATTTGACCACGGAAACTCTTGAGTTCCCTCTTTTTAGAATTATTAGCGTTGTTCTTGAAGGCAAGGAAAAAACGCGTGGCTGGCGTGTTAGAGGTATCACGGTGGAGAATTGGAACTAGGAGGAAAATCGCGAGCTAAGAAGACCGAGTTTTATAACAATATCTCATGTTTGGTTGCAGGGTATGGGGAATAAGAGTGCTAACAAGTTGTAGGAATGTCAACTCAAGTTTATCTGAGAAGTTCTCGAAAAAGCCGCTCTCAAAAAAGCTTCGACTGACAATACAGAGAGGGATTAGTACAAATTTGTCTCCTATCTTGTTAGAAAGGCACTTGGCGAGAACTACAACTCAATATCTTACGAGCTGAGTCCGCCTTTTTGGATGGACACTCTAGCGATTCCAGTCAAGGAAGAGGGTGCTAACGTTGTGGAAAACTTCATAGAGCTCAAGCAGAGAGCTATCTGTTAGATTTACCACGTTTTCAACTCTGCCACTCGCGCTGTCATTATCAATAAGGAACTCCTTAATATCTATAGCATATTGGAAGAACAAATTATCATTAAGGTTTTAACTAGTGCTTGGATGCGGCGTCTGTGGACTCTATAGGAGGCGTTCCTCAGCCGACGTCTTTCTGTTGCTTTTAGAAAGTCTAAGAATGACTTCAGTCTGGAAGACATAGACACACAGATTGTGACGGTTGGCCTCAGCGCTCGGCTTTCAGCTCTCGTCACCTGACTTGAGACACACCTACAACACTTAGTGTTTCACACTAGAGGAGCAGAAGCCCTTAAGGCTACGACTCTCCCTTCCTTCCTGTTCTTCTTTCTGTAGCTTAGTATCTTCGATAGTGCAATCTACAGAGCTCCCTTCTTCATTGAATAGCATTTTGTACGTGCCGTCACACAGATAAGCGAGTTGGAGTCAAATAATAAGCTGGAATTAATAGCGTTTTAGCTGTTGATGGCCGAACTTATCAAGCGCAAGCTCTATTACAATTTAATGGGAAAGGACAGAGAAATTGGAAACCGGAAAGACCATCCGATTGAAACGCGAGGCTTAATGATGATTGCAAGTGCGTGGCGCTCCAGTTGATGGCGAGTAAGTCACATCTAAGTTGTAGAACCAATTTTACTAATGCTCCACTTCAGTTAAGACTGCGATTAGTACTGACTCTAGTCTCATCCAACACAAAGTACTTCCTGATTGGAGGACGAGACGCTTGCGCTTTCAACGTTGCTCAACTTGGATTACTAGGGCACTACTATCAAAAAAGCGGGTGAGATAGCTAAGGGCAAGGATAGTGAACGAAAGCATAGGCGTAAAAAGATGATGTGGGACTTTTAGACTCTTATTTATTAGCACTATAAAGGATTAATACTAGTAGGACTCATCTTCTTACTTAGGGAGAGACTTTTCATACCCGGATTCGGATGGGCCCTAAGAACTTGGATGTCTAGCAAGGACGAGGACCATCCATATCTGTTGAGTATGGTTAGTAAGCCCATAGAACTCCATTAGGAAGGACTACTTGTATAGTACCCTAGGTTTTTGCTGCACGGCGGCAATCCTCGTATGGTCCTAGGTACTAACTATACAAAGGAATAGGTGGAATTCCCTACTAACAGATACCTTACTGAATGGTATAAAGCAACTGCTATCAAAGAGTTCGGTTAGACACAAGCGGCTTAAAGCATTATTAGCAACCTCCATTTAAACAAAGCACCTGACTTCGGCATTATCCTCTCTCGTCTTAAACCTAAAGAATTGCTATCTGAGATAGGGCTGTTAGTGGAGATTTACAGTGAGATACAGAGACGGAAAGAGCTGGAACGAGTCAACAAGAAGATTTACTGCTACCAAATCATCCGCAGACTCTAGGTTTCCTGTATCCCAGCTCTGCTAGTTGTTAAGTTTCAAATACCTTCTAGCAAGTCTGGAGACTTGCCAATTAGGGAGCTAATGCTTGAGGACACTATGTGGTTTGTTAATGGCTATTAGGATACTAAGGCTAGAGAGGAGTCATAGCGGCTAAGGTTGCCAATTAAAGCTGAGGACAAAAATAGACCTATTGTGGTGGGGTTCCGTGGTCCCCTACAAAATCACATGGTTTTAGCGAGGTTGAGTTGGGTTGAGTCAGCTGATCTGGGCAATTGTTGTTCCCATGCCAGGGCACCTTGATGTATATAGCTGGTTCGGAGGACATTGTGAGGATCATCATCCAGGGAAGGATCATCATCGGACGGAGGATCAGTAAGGGACGCGTGACGGACGTACGAAGCTGCCCAAATAGTCGGGTGCGATTCGGGTTCGGGCTTGGGGGTGGGTGTCAGTCTCCGGACGGGTAGCACAGCAGCGCGCGTCGGTCGACGGGGCCAGCGCGTTCGCCACGAGGGTAATAGGGTCAGGCGAATCGAACGGGCTTGGTTTGGGAGCGATGCGACCGGTGGTTGTAGAGTTATATGTCAATTTGTCGTGGAATTGTTGATGTTCGTGGTGGCTCGCTACCAGCATTGTCTTCATGGATTAATGTCGGAGCTACCCGCTTTAGGCAAGATTCAGGGCCTGCGCCGGCTAATTAGGAGCTTGCTCCTTACTATTTGAACTTTTCTCGCTTCTTTCGTCACGTGCGATGTATTTACGGCTCAATTTGAATCACGTGTTTTTAAAAAAGTCCAATCATGTGACGTAGCCCGTGTAG
>Ga0335075_10009043_pt1 | contig 15234 bp, 14 predicted proteins | sample Lox_Sample_24_FD_206723 | JGI IMG/M metagenome (GOLD analysis project Ga0335075, IMG submission 206723) | Soil microbial communities from Loxahatchee National Wildlife Refuge, Florida, United States - Lox_Sample_2.4 | ecosystem: Environmental > Terrestrial > Soil > Wetlands | place: USA... | reverse complement strand
ATCGGTTCGGCCCAGCGATCTGTCAGCGGCGTCCCGAGCAGGGGGAGTGGCGCCGCGAAAAGGCCTCGGCCCCAAGCTAACAGCACCACCTCAATCGCTGTGACGAAGCTAAGCACGACCACCCATAACAGGCGGGCGAGCCACCACTGGGCGGTGCCCTCGACCGGTTGGGCTAACAGGCCGGCGGGATAGCCGACGATCGCCACGATCACGACCGGAATCATGTGCCACAGGTAAAGAGCCATCACGTTGCTATTGGCCCTCGTCAGCACCCGCTGGACGAAATCGGCACGCAGCGCGCGATTGAGCGGGGGTGCCAGAGTTATCACCAGTCCTGCTTGCGCGCAAGCGAACGCCAGCATCCCCACCGACGGCGGGTCGGAGTTCTGCACGGTTTGACCGGGCACGCCGATCATGCTGACCGGATAGGGCCCCACCAAGATCAGCAGCGCCAGCGCGACCGCCGATCCTCCAGCCAGCAGCGCGGGTTTGCGGCCGGCCAATGATCCTTCGTGCCAAGCGATTCCGAGCTGGTAGAGCGCGCCCCAGCACAGCAGGTAGTTCAGCATGCGGAGGTGGGGCGCATGCTCGCCGAGCGAGACAGCGTCGACCACGACGACTCCCACCCCGAGCACCGTCGGCACCAACAGTCCCCAATGTCTTTGTCCGGCAACCGCTACCGGCGTCAGCGAAACCACCACCAGATACACGGCGAGAAACCATAGGTGCATCGCCACCGCCCAGCCCGCATATTCCAGCGTGGAATCGTCGACGTGGCGAACGCCTAGGACGACTACTACTGCCGACACCAGCCCGACGTAGACCGTTGTGGGTCCGAGCACCCGGGCGAGTCGATGCCGCAACCAGGTCTGGCGTGACACACGCTCGGTTTTGCGCCGATGCGTCCACGACACCGCGCCGGCGTAACCGGCAACCAGGAAGAACGTCGGAACGGCCTGAAAAATCCAGGTCAGCCACTGCGTCCAGGGCTGGTCGACGAGCGGGTTCTGCCGACCGAAATGTCCGTCGTGATAGGTCACCGATCCGGCGAGCCAGTGGCCCAGCACAATGAGGACCACCCCAGATACGCGGTAGAAGTCCACCGCCAGATTGCGGGCCGGTCGCATGATTTTCGGGTGGCGCCTTCAGCCAGACGGCGTGGTGGGGTCGTCCATGACCAGACATTATCCTCGGGCGATCCCCGCGCAGCGGTGGAGCTGTTCGGCTCCAGTGCGCCGTCGCCAAATCCTCGGGCGATCCCCGCCCCGATTCCGTCCGGTAAACTGGTGCTCTCTGCGTCGAGGTCCGGCGGTTCATAGCTTGGAAGGTGTCCCTATATGGTCACGCGGTCGTTGCCTAGGCTGGTTGCTGCAGTTAGCGGCCTGGCGTTGTCGTTGCTTGCCGGCGCCGGAATCGCGTCCGCAGACCCCGACCTGGGGCCGGCAATCAACACCACCTGCAGTTACCCGCAAGTGGTAGCTGCGCTCAACGCGCAATCACCGGACGCGGCTGCGAAATTCAATCAGTCGTCGATGGCGCAGGGCTGGTTGCGTTCGTTCCTTGCCTCAACGCCGGCCCAGCGGGCGCAAATGGCCCAACAGGCGCAGGGCATGCCAGGGGCTTCGCAATACATTGGACTGATCGGCCAAATCGCGACTACCTGCAATAACTTCTGAGCCGTGGTGCGCTGACGGCCTAAAGATCGAGGCCGTCACGCCCTACCAGACACGTATCCAGTCGATGAGCATGTCCGCGGGATAGCTCCCCGGTCCCGGATCGCCGCCGCCGGAACCGGCAACCGCAAGGTTGAACACCGGGAAGACGGTGTAGCCCGGCCCGTTGAACGGCCAATCCGGCAGCGAGGTCGCCGGCACATCGAAGTATGGTTGCGCGCCGTCGACGTAGTCTTTCCAGAAGCGGATGCCGGCCTCGTCCCACTGGCATCGCCAGGTATGCCAACCGTTGTCCACGGCGACGTTGTGGGTCTTCCATTCGCCACCATTTGCTTTTGCGTGCACGGTCGTGGCCGAGGGCCAGCTTCCGTTGCCGTACCACTCGACTACGTCGATTTCGCCCTGATCCTCATTGCCCAGCCAATAGGCGGGCCAGGCACCGGCGGTCAGGCAATTGAGCTTGATCCGGGTTTCCCAGGTGTGGCCGACCCCACCGCGCCAGAGGCTTTGAACCTTGCCGCTGAAATACGTCGGGCCGTCTTTCGCGGCACGTAGGACGAGGTTGGAGTTGCCGTCGACGAACACGTTGCGACGATCGTCGCGGTATTGCCCGATGTTCTCCGGTCGCTCCCAGAACGTCGGATCCTTGATTTGCTCGCGAGCGTTGGCGACCTGCCATTTTGACGGATCGGGAGCTGAGCCGGCCGACCCGTCGAACTCGTCGTGGAAAAGGTAGGAACCTGCGGGTGCGATCGGCGGGGGCGGATACGCTCGGGCCTGCGGCACGGGGACCGCGGCTGCCAGTACGCCGACCCCCGTCATCAGCATCATGGTGCGACGATCCATTTCAGGCATAGGCACAGCACCATAGCAGCCGGCTAGCTGCCCCGCGCATCCGCGAAGGGCAGGCACCGATCACAAATGCGCGAGCAACCGCTCGGCGAATGCATCGGGGTGCTCCCGATGCATGAAATGCCCGCCCGGGACTTCCTCGACGATGTAGTCGCTTTCGAACATCCGGGCGGCGCCCCGGTAGTCCGAGGGCTTCGCGATCGGATCACCGAGCCCAGCAAAGACGACCGTTGGCACGGTGATCCGCCTTCTCAGTGATGCGCTGGGTATCGGCGAAAGCTTTCGGTAATAACCGAACGCCGCATTCAAGCTCGCCCGGTTCGAGAAGCTCGCACGGACGGCGTCGAATTCCGCTGGATCGGGACTCCAGTCCGGCGACCATCGCCGACAGATCGCTGGAAGTGCCGCGAAGTCATTGCGCGCGAAGCGGTTCGCCGCCCCCGGCAACTTGTAGACCGCGAAGTGCCGGGCGCCCCAGAGCTGTTTCAGCGACGGCTTAAGCGTTGCCGGGTGCGGAATGCCGATGACGAATAGCTTCGTCACTCGATCGGGGCCGAGCGCCGCCGCGCCATAAGCGGCCGCAGCTCCCCAATCGTGCCCGATGACGACGGCCTCACGGGCGCCGAGGACTTCAATCAACGCAAGCGGATCGCGCGCCAAAGTCTCTTGGTCCGCGTCGCGGTCCGGGATCGCGGTGGGGTGGTAGCCACGCATGAAGGGGCTGACCGCGCGGTATCCCTTGGCGGCGATGCGAGGTCGAAGGTCGTCCCAGGTATGCGCCGTGTCCGGGAACCCGTGCAGTAGCAGCACGAGAGGCCCGGAGCCGTCCTGCAGATACCCGAAACTCAGCCCGTTCGCGTCGACGAAGTGGATCGCATCATCCATGGCTAAGCGAGACCTGGGGGAGAGGAGGCCTTCTGGTAAACCAGCCAGCGCAACTCGATCGGCGATTGCTGCCGCTCGAGGTCGAACACGTCAAGGCCGCAAGCCCAATCGGCGTACCAAGCTGTAGGCGGCCAAGCACCTTCGGGCAGGTGAGTTTTCTCGTAAACGTAAGCCGAGTCGTCACCGACGAGCTGAAGAGGTAGCAGGTCGGCCGCACTCGTTATCTCCCGTTGGGTGAAGATCATGGTGTTGCACTGCTGTCCGAGTTCCCGGGCGGCGTCGTCGGGGGTGTAACCCTCGCGCGGCACGAAGGCGTTGAACAGCAACCGTCCGCCGGTAACCAGGCAATGCGCCGCGAGTTCGAACAGGCTGCGCAGCTGCTGCGTCGTTCGGAAGTCGGGCACCAACTCGGAGGCCACAATCAGCTGGTAGTCGTCGCGGACACCATGCATGCTTGCGAAGACGTCACGCTCGATGACACGCACGTCAAGTGATTCGCGTTCGGCCTCGGAGCGAATGATGTGCGCGAGCTTCGAAGCAATTTCGACCGCGTCCACCGGGTGGCCCCGTCGCGCCAGGGCCAGGGCATTGCGGCCGGTTCCCGCGCCGATGTCGAGCACACGATAGGTGCTGGGATCAGCCGCCTCGGCGGCCAGCGCCGACACCCGGGCATCCGGTTCGACACCGAACAGCGCTCCCTCGCGGGTGCCAACCCAGCCGTCGTAAGCGTTCGCGATCGTCGCCGATTCGGTATTGACGCGGTAGTTCAGGGCCGTGCCGAATGGAGCGTGAAACGAGATGACGATGTTCGAACGCGACGAAGTCCGGTAGGCCTCCGCCAACTGGCTTTCCAGCACCGTCTTGAGCTGAGCAAATTCCTGTGGGGAGTACTGGACGCCGACGCTGGCAAAGATGTTGTGGCACATTTTGACGTACTCGTCGATCAAGCTCGGAACGGCCGGCACCGTGATCTGCCCCATCGCCACCGACCGGCGATACAACCGGCGGGCCATCGCCTCGCGAAGCGTTGGCGGACTGAAAGACCTGACGGCCGGATCGTCCACCAGACCCTTCTACACGACCCCGGCCCGTTTGCACCAGCGGTCGATGCTATAACGCAACGTATGTCAGACACCGGGCACTTCATCACCCACGTTTCCGACACGGCGCGGTGGACGGCGCTGCACCGGGCAACCGAATCGGCCCGTGCCGATGCGTTGTTCAGCGACCCGCTCGCCGAGCGTCTCGCCGGTGAACATGGCCGCGCAATCGCCGGCAGCGTTCCCCGGATAACTCGCAACGGCTGGTGGCTCGTCGCGCGGACCAAGATCATCGATGACGCCATCGCCGAAGCGATCGCCAATGGCTGTGACCGCGTATTGAACCTCGCCGCCGGTCTAGACACCCGGCCGTATCGTCTGGACCTTCCGCCTGACTTCACTTGGATCGAAGCAGATTTGCCGGGGCTGCTCGCCGAAAAAACCGAGTTACTGTCCGACCAGACGCCGAGGTGCCAGTTGACCCGGACGGCGGTCGACCTGACCGACCCGCACGCCTGCGATGCCTTCCTGAACGGGGCGCTCGACGGGGCCGCCAAAGCGCTGGTACTGACCGAGGGCCTGTTGATGTATCTCGAAGTCCAAGACGTCGTCGCGCTCGCGGAGACGCTTAAACGAACTGAAATTACCTGGTGGATAACAACTTTCACTGGCCCAGGCGTCAAGCGCGCAATGAACAAGAGGATTGCCGGCCTCATGCAGAATGCACCGTTCAAGTTCGCGCCCGAAAACGGACTGGCTTTCTTCGAGGAACTCGGCTGGCGAATCGTCGAATGCGAATCGCTGTTTCTGGCCGCCCGCCGGTTCCGCCGCTTGCCGATCTGGATGCGCCCGGCCGCGTGGCTGCCACAGCCCATTCCACGTCACCCGGGCATCCGGCCCTGGAGTGTCGTCGCCCTCCTTACCCAGTCGGCCGGGTGAACACTTGATCTCCAGACGCGACGTCCTGAAGTTTGCTTTCGCGCCAGTCCTGCTGAGCCTGGGGCCGCTGGCCACGACATTCGACGGGCGCAAGGCGTCGGCCGACAACATCAGGCTGATCGATTTTGCCGAGCGGAGGATCCCGCCGGAGGAGATCAAGGCGGCCGGCTATGCCGGGGTAGTGAACTACGTGTCCTTGGAGCGCCCGGGCGCCCACTTCGAGGCAAAGCCCCTCACCCGCGAGTACGCGGACGCGCTACGCGCAGCGGGTCTACACATCGTCAGCAACTACCAGTACGGCAAACCCGGCTGGCCCGACCCATCGGACTTCACCCGCGGGCACGACGGCGGCGTGGCAGACGCCCAGACCGCACTGCGAATACATTCCGCAGCCGGCGGCGGCAATTCCGCCCCGATCTTCTTCAGCGTCGATGACGATATCGACCAGAACGCCTGGGATAGCCTTGCAGTCAATTGGTTTCGAGGGATCAACTCGGTACTGGGCGTACAACGCACCGGCATTTACGGGCACTTTCAGGCGTGTGGGTGGGCGATTAGAGACGGCGTGATCGGGCATTCCAGCTCGGCAGGGCACCGGTGGGCATGGCAGACGAAGTCGTGGTCGCATGGGCAGCGCGAGCCCGCGGCGGTGCTCTATCAAGAAGTGGTCAATACCCCGTCGAATCCGGGCCCGCTTCTTGGCGGCATCAACGTTGATGTGGACGAGGTCCTTGCGACGGATTTCGGACAGTGGGACCTTGATCGCTGATTAGCCAGCGGCTCACGGTGGCATCCTGGTCAGGTGGGTTTGCTGTTCCGGTTGGCGGAGTTTCTCATCGTGATCGTGCCGCTGGCAGGCATGGTCATCGCGGCAATAAGGGCATTTTCGGCCAATAAGCGCCCAGCCGAGGAATCACGGGACGCTGGTCGCACGAAAACCGGCAGCAATCAGGCCGTCCAGTGGCGATCGCTCACCCGAGTCTTGCGAGAACACGACCGGGTGGACACACGTTGGCTCGAATATGAGCTCGACTACGCCAGGCTTCTCGACTTCCCGCTGATGACCGATATGCGCGATCCGCTCACGGTCGGCTTTCACAAGGCCAAGCTCCGCGCAGACTTCCTGCGCCCCGCCAAAGCCGAAGATCTCCTCGATGATCGCGAGGCGGCGGCGCAGTACTTGGCCGCCGTTGAGGACTATGTGACCGCATTCAACGTCGCTGAGGCAGAGGCGAAACGCCGGCGCCGCAATGACTTCTCGCCAGACGGACAGCAGCGAATTGCGCGCGCCCAGAGTCTGTTGCGGGTGGCGTCCGACTCCGCTGCGACCTCGCAGGAACGCCAGAATGCCTACGACCGAGCGCGCCGAGAACTCGATGGCCTGGTCGTGTTGCCGGCCGTGACCCAGGCCGGCATCGAACGTGGAATCTCCGGCGAGTTAGACGGGTAGTGGCGTGCAGATCGGCTTCGACCTCGCGAGCCCCGACGCGATGAACGCCGGCGCCCGTCACTTGCTGAAACGCGGGTACCGCGAGACGGGCTCATCGCCACTTGATTCCGCATCCGATCGACGGTCGCTGGTCGGCGTCGACCGGCCGTCCGGCGAGTACGGCGTCGACAGCCGCCCGGACATCGGCGGCGGTCACCGGTAGATCGTTGCCCGGGCGGGAGTCGTCGAGCTGGCCCCGGTAGACGAGTCGGCGTTCGCCGTCAAAGACGAACGTGTCGGGCGTGCAGGCCGCGGAGAATGCGCGGGCGACGTCCTGGGTCTCGTCGTAGAGGTACGGAAACGTCCAGCCGTGGTTGCGGGCCTCGGCAGCCATCTGATCGGGTCCGTCTTGCGGGTAGGTGACCACGTCGTTGCTGGAGATGCCGACCATCGCAACACCCTGGTCATTGAGGTCTTGACCCAGCGCGGCAAGCCCCGCGGCGACGTGCTTGACGTACGGGCAGTGGTTACAGATGAACGTGACGACAAGCGCGGGTCCGGTGAGGTCGTCGAGGCCGATGGTGGCGCCGGTGGCCGGCTCGGGAAGGGCGAAGGCCGGCGCAGGGGTGCCGAGGGCAAGCATCGTTGATTCAGTAGCCATGATCGCCAGGGTAGCTTTCCTCCAGTCAGAACCCCACTATCACGCAAGAGGCGCCGTCGTGCAGGCCGGACGCCGGCGGACTGGACGTAACACCCGGGTCGACACCGCCGTCGCTGTGCGGACCGACGTGGTGCCGGCTTTGCTGGTAGCCAAGACAATTCGGACATTCAAGCCGGCGTTGGCCGGGGAATCAATTCAGCGATCGCCATGTCGTCTTCGTCTTCCGCCGCGGGCGCGCGGCCACCACGGCAGTCCGCGCAGGTAGATGGATGCTAACCACGGACACGCCTCGACGCAGCGTTGCGAATCATCCTGACCGCAACGAAGAATCAACCAGCTAGACGGAATGTGTTCGGCTGCCCAATGCCGCCGATTCCCGCGACATCGCAGATACGCGCCACCCCGCGGGCTAGCAAACCGCGGGGTGGCGTCCGGACGATCCTGACCTCGGGGTTACTTGAGGTCGAACCGATCGTTGTTCATTACCTTGACCCACGCTGCGACGAAGTCCTCCACGAACTTCCCCTTGGCGTCGTCTTGTGCGTACACCTCTACCAACGCGCGCAGCACCGAGTTCGACCCGAACACAAGGTCGTTGGCGGTCGCGGTCCACTTGGGGGCACCCGAGGCACGGTCGTGGCCCTCGTAGACGTTCTCCGCGGTCTTCGACGCCTTCCACTCGGTGCCCATATCGAGCAGGTTGACGAAGAAGTCGTTGGTCAACACGCCCGGCTCGTCGGTAAACACGCCGTGCTTGCTGCCGCCGTGATTCGCGCCGAGAGCACGTAGGCCGCCAACGAGCACCGTCAACTCCGGGCCCGTCACACCCAGTAGGTAGGCCCGCTCCAGCAGTAGCTGCTCCAGCGGGGCCTTTTCACCCGACCGCGCATAGTTTCGGAATCCGTCGGCCCGCGGTTCGAGCACCGCGAAGGAATCCACATCGGTGTTCTCCTGCGAGGCGTCCGTCCGCCCAGGGGTGAAATGCACCGAAATCTCGTGGCCGCCGTCCTTGGCCGCCTTCTCGACTGCCGCAGAGCCGGCCAACACGATCAGGTCCGCCAGCGAGATCTTCTTGCCACCGGAGGCTGAGCCATTGAAGTCCTGCTGGATCTTTTCCAGAACCGGCAGCACCTCGTCGAGCTCGGAGGGTTCATTGACCTCCCAGTTCCTTTGTGGCTCAAGGCGAAGCCGCCCACCGTTCGCGCCACCGCGCTGGTCGGTGTTGCGGTAGCTCGACGCCGCCGACCACGCGGTCTTGACCAGCTGGGGAACGGACAGGCCGGACTCGAGCACCTTCTTCTTCAGTGCCGCAACATCTTTGTCGTCGACCAGCTTGTGGTCCACGGCCGGGACCGGGTCCTGCCACAGCTGGGGTTCGGCAACCCAAGGCCCCAGGTAACGCGAAATCGGTCCCATGTCGCGGTGCAGCAGCTTGTACCAGGCCTTGGCGAACGCCTCGGTCAGCTCTTCGGGGTGGTCCAGCCACCGTTTCGTGATCTCGCGGTAGATCGGGCTCTCGCGCATGGAGATGTCGGTGACCAGCATCGTCGGGGCGCGATCCGGTCCGCCGAACGGGTCGGGGATGGTGCCCGCCCCGGCGCCGTCCTTTGCCACGAACTGCCAAGCCCCGGCCGGGCTCTTGGTCAGCTCCCACTCGTGGCCGTACAGGGTCTCGAGGAAGGTGTTGTCCCACTTGGTCGGGGTGGGCGTCCAGACGACTTCCAGGCCGCTGGTGATGGCGTCCTTTCCCACGCCGCTGCCGTAGGAGCTCTTCCAGCCCAGCCCCTGTTGTTCGAGCGGCGCGGCCTCCGGCTCGGGACCGACGCAATCGCCGTTGCCGGCGCCGTGGGTCTTGCCGAAACTGTGGCCACCGACGATGAGTGCGGCGGTCTCCTCGTCATTCATCGCCATCCGGGCGAACGTCTCACGGATGTCGATTGCCGCCGCAACGGGATCCGGCTTGCCTTCGGGGCCTTCCGGGTTCACATAGATCAGACCCATGGTGGTCGCACCGTACGGTTGCGCAAGGTCCCGCTTGCCGGAATAGCGCTTTTTGGTGCCCAACCACTCCTCCTCTTCGCCCCAGAGAATCTCTTCGGGCTCCCAGACGTCTTCGCGGCCGAAGGCGAAACCAAAAGTCTTGAACCCCATCGACTCCAAGGCGCAGTTGCCGGCAAAGATAATCAGGTCCGCCCAGGAGATCTTGTTGCCGTACTTCTTCTTGACCGGCCACAGCAGTCGGCGCGCTTTGTCCAGGCTGACGTTGTCCGGCCAGCTGTTCAGCGGGGCAAAGCGCTGCATACCCTGGCCGCCGCCGCCGCGTCCGTCGTGAATGCGGTAGGTACCCGCGGCGTGCCAGCTCATCCGGATGAACAGGCCGCCGTAGTGGCCGTAATCGGCGGGCCACCAGTCCTGTGAGGTGGTCATCACCGAGAACACGTCCGCTTTGAGCGCCTCGACGTCGAGCTTGGCGAACTCCGCGGCGTAATCGAAGTCCTCGCCGAGCGGGTTGGACTGGGGAGAGTGCGGGTGCAGTTTCGACACGTCGATCTGGTCGGGCCACCAGTCCTGATTCGTCAGTGGCGCATGCGATTTCGGCTCCGGCGCGTCGATCACCGGGTTTTCACTGTCACTGCCCTTGTGGGTTGTATCGGATGACACAGCATTCCTTTCAGAGATAGTTGAATCGGCTTGTGATCACGGCTGTGATCCGGAATTTGCGGTCGAGCAGTCGGGGCATAGACCCCAGTAGATGACCTCGGCCTCGTCGAGGACGAAGCCATCCAGCACGTTGTCGTCGGAAGGGGTCAGGCACGGCGCCTCACCGACCGCGCAGTCGACATCGGCAATGACCCCACAGGACCGGCATACGACGTGATGGTGGTTGTCGCCGACCCGTGACTCATAGCGGGCAACCATCCCCAAGGGCTGAATGCGCCGAACTAGACCAACGGCCGTCAGCGCGTTGAGCACGTCGTACACGGCCTGACGGGAGACATCGGGTAGGCCGCTGCGTACCGCCGACAAGATCGTCTCGGTATCAGCATGGGGGTTGGAGTGCACCGCCTCGAGTACGGCGACCCTGGGTCGGGTCACTCGCAGATCGGCCGTACGCAGCTGCGCTGCGTAATCGGTCGACGTTGACGACACGCCATCAATATGCTCCGCTTATCTGGAGTCAGTCAAGACCTTATCTGGAATCTGTCAAGAATTAGTTGAAGCCCTCCCGCGGCGATTGACTGACCGCGTTGATCGCGGCCTCGGCCGCCCGCCCGGTCGCGAGTTTGGCACCTTTGGCGAGGCGGATCAGGCGGGGTAGGGCAGCGGGTTGGCTGACCAGGTAGCGCGCGACCGCCGGGAAGTTCGGCCTGCCATCCGCACGGCTGAGCCCGAAAATCTCGGCGTCTACGCTGCCGTCGCCGGCCCGATCGCTGATTGCGCGCACCACCGACCAGGGCACGCTGCGCTCGTCGCACACCTTGGCGACGGCCGCCGTCTCCATGTCAAGCGCCACCACGCCATGCGCGCGCAGGTCGGCGTGCACCGTTGGATCGAGGACCAACTCGTCGGTGGTCCACAACTTCCCGTGGACGCTGCCGATGCCAAGCGGCGTGGGCCGGTAACCAGAGCCGTCCACCCCGCTGATCACGAGCTGGGGGAGCACCAACGTTCCCAGGGGTGTCTGGTTCTCGACAGCGCCCGCGATGCCAACGACAATCAACCACTCGACGTCGACCGCGTCCAGCAAACGGACCGTCGCGGCGTGCGCCAGCGCCGTGCCCATACCGGTGATCGCCGCGATCACCGGACGGTGGTCGATCCGGCCGGCGTAGCCCAAGCCGGTCTTCCGAAGCCGGAGCCGCCGCCGTAGCGGCCGGAGCTCCATCGGCATGGCGCACACGAAGGCGATCACGCAGCAATCCGTCGATTCCGTCGTCCCCGCGATCGGTGACCGTTGACACCGCACCGCGGACGAAAAAGGAACGGAGATCAATTACTCCGTCCCACTCTTAATGTATAGCCCACCGGGGGGCTTGCGGCAAGACCCGGGTCATGCCGCAAAATCGCTGGCCGAAGCCAGAACTCAAGTGAACCGGGGGGTGCGGAGTGCGTGTCGAACCGATGTCCGAGCATGCCGTGGTAGTGGCCGGGGGAGGACCGACAGGCCTGATGTTGGCGGGGGAGCTGGCATTGGCAGGAGTCGAGGTAGCGATTGTCGAGCGGCGCGCCAGCCAGCACCTGGTTGGCTCGCGCGCCGGTGGTCTGCATTCCCGGACAATCGAGGTCCTCGATCAGCGCGGAATCGCTGATCGCTTCCTATCGCAGGGGGAGGTGGCGCAGGTCGCGGGATTTTCTCAGATTCCCTTGGACATCAGCGACTTTCCCACTAGGCATCCCTACGGCCTCGCGTTGTGGCAAAACAACATCGAGAGAATACTGGCCGGCTGGGTCGACGAGCTGGCGGTGCCTATCTATCGCGGACGCGAGGTGACCAGTTTTGCTCAAGACCACACCGGCGTCGACGTCGAGCTAGCGGGCGGCCAGTACCTACGGGCCGGATATCTTGTCGGGTGCGACGGGGGACGCAGTTCGGTCCGCAAAGCAGCCGACATCGAATTCCCGGGGTGGGATCCGACAACGAGCTACCTGATCGCCGAGGTCGAAATGACCTTCGAAACAGCTGAAACGCCGGAATGGGGCATTCGCCATGATGGCCTCGGCGTGCATTCGCTCAGCATGCTCGGGGATGCGGGGCGGGCGCGGGTGATGGTGACCGAACAGCAACTCGGGCCCACGGGGGAAGCGACCTTGGCGGATCTGCGTGCCGGGCTCATCGCCGTATACCGGACAGATTTTGGGATCCGCAGTGCCACTTGGATTTCCAGGTTTACCGATATGACTCGGCAGGCTGCGACCTATCGCGACCGGCGGGTCCTGCTGGCCGGCGACGCCGCGCACGTGCATCACCCGGTGGGGGGGCAGGGCCTGAACACCGGTGTGCAGGATGCGGTGAATTTGGGATGGAAGCTGGCCCAAGTCGTCAACCAGACATCGCCGGAGACCCTCCTCGATACTTACCATGCCGAACGGCATCCCATCGCCGCGCGGGTGCTGCGCAACACGATGGCTCAAATGGCGCTTCTCCGACGGCCGGATGACCGCACCAAGGCCTTGCGCGACACCGTGTCCGAACTCCTTGGCCTGGATGAGCCTCGCAAACGATTCGCGGCGATGATGTCCGGTCTGGACATCCACTACGACCTCGGCGAGGGACACCCGCTGCTCGGACGCCGCATGCCCGATCTCGAACTGGTCGCCACAACCGGCCCGCGGCGGGTATTCACCCTGCTGCACGATGCTCGGCCGGTGCTGCTCAACCTCGGTCAGCCTGGTGGCCTCGACATCGCACCATGGGCCGATCGGGTCAAATTGATCGACGCGAAATACGTTGGTGATTGGGATCTTCCGGTACTTGGCACGGTCAGCGCACCCACCGCCGTCTTGATCCGGCCCGACGGATACGTTGCCTGGGTGGGGCACCAAGCCCCGCTCGGCCTTGTCGACGCGCTCACCAGCTGGTTCGGGCCGCCACATGCGCGCAACCGCGCTGAGCTACTGTGCGCTCGATCCGAAAGCTAATTCTCCGTTCAGGCCTCGAGCGCATCTTGCAGCTCCCGCACGTGGTCCTGCGTTTGTTGCAACAATGGCCGCAGGGCCTCGGCCACGTCGGGCAACCCCAGATCGTTAGCCTCCATCACGCGTTGCCGGTAGCGATCGAGCTGACGCTGTTCCAACTCAACATCGGCCTTGAGCGCCGACGCGCCGTCCGACGCATCGGGTATGTCGGGAACTTTCACAGTCGGCGTGCCGCCCAAAAAGTCAATCTGCTGAGCGAGGATCTTGGCATGCTGTAGCTCTTGCCCCAAGTGATTGTCCAGTTCTTCGGTGATCGAGTGGTATTCGGGCCCTTTGATCGTTGCAATGTGCTGGATGTACTGGATGATCGATTGATATTCGGTTCCCAGGTCTTCGTTGAGCCGTTCGATGAAGCTACTTGTATCCATGAGGCTAGGTTTCACCCGAGACTGCAGGCTGAAACATCGCCGCGCGATGCTACCTCTCGCCAATGGCGCCGATCTCTACGAGAATGAAGTCATGCGACTGCTTGTAGTGCTTGCGGGCTTCGCCGCGGCAATCGGCCTGGCCATGCCGGCGCAGGCCGACCCGAGCGGCAATGACCCGGGGCCCGATGCGAACTTTCTCTCCGAGCTCAACAACGCCGGCATCACCTATCAAAGCGGTCCTGACGCCATCGCCATCGGCAGAAGGGCATGCCAGCTGATGGACCAGGGCAACACGGAAGCCAACGTGATCAAAAGCATGACGCAACAGAATGCCGGATTCACCATCGACGCCGCCACCAAGTTCACAAAAATCGCCGAGGGCGCTTACTGCCCCCAGTACCTGACGGGAGGGCCATCGCCGCCACCGTCAGAGCCGGCGGTCCCGCCGTTCTTCCCATTGCCGGCGCCGCCAGCCGCGTTGTAGGTGGAGCAGGCAGCGCTGCTGCTAATTTGACGTCCCGACTGGTTCGAGGTCCTCCGTGAGGGCCTCGTCAGTTAGGTCCTCGAGTTCTTTGCCTTTCGTCTCCGGTCCAAGCAGGTAGCCGACCACTGTCAACACCCATAGGCCGGCGAGCGCCAGGTAGGGCGTCTCTAGCCCGTAGCGCATGATGCCCCAGCCGATGACAGTCGGGGCCGCGATGGAAACGATGCGGCCGCCGCCAACCGCAATTCCGAAGCCGGTGCCGCGCAGGACCGTTGGGAACAGTTCGGCGATGTAGGTGTCGCCGACGCCCCAGAGCCAGCCGAGCGTGGCAATGGCGACCGCGCCGGAGATCTGGTATTCGGGCAGCGAGTCGGAGGTAGCCGCCAGGATGGTTGAGACCACCTCGATGAGCGCGGCGAGGATCGCCGAAGGCCGTCGGCCTATCCAGTCGGCAAGCGCAGTCCCGAGGTAAGCGAAGACGCCTTGCAGCAAGAAAAAGACGAGCGCGTAGCGGATCGCCTCGATTGGGGAGGCGTGGAACTTCTTGACGATGTAGGTGGTCAAGAAAACGGTCATACCCCAGTAGCCGACTGCGTTGGCGGTGTAGATGAGCCAGCCGGCGACGAGGCGTCGCCGCACGCCGGGCAGTCGCCAAAGCCGGGGCTTGGTAACCCCGCTCACCACGGTGGTCCGTACGTCCAGGTAGCGATGCGACTCGGTGATGCCTCGCCGGATGAGAAACAGGACAACGGCCGGGACAATTGCCACGATGAACGCCGATTGCCAGCCGAAGTGCGGCACCAGGGCCAGCGCGACACCCGCGGCGAGAACATAGCCCAGTGAGAAGAGCGAGAAGATCACGCCGCCGACACCGATAGCGCGAGTCTTCGCCGGCCAAACTTCGGCAGCGTACGGCGCCCCGACCGCGAGCTCTCCGGCGCCTCCCACGCCGGTGAGGAAGCGAAGGCCGGTGAAGGCGGCAATGTTGGTGGTGAGTCCGGCTACTGCGGTCGTCACACCGTAGAGCAGGATCGACGCCCCGAGCGTGGTTTTACGCCCCCACCTGTCAGCAGCTAATCCGAAGCCGATGGTGCCGATGGTGTAGCCGAGCAGAAAGATAGAGCCTATGTATCCGGCTTGCGCGTCGGTGATGTGCAACGTCTTCTTGATGTCCGGCAGCACTAGGCCATAGATGTTCACCGCGTA
>Ga0335075_10009041_pt1 | contig 15236 bp, 12 predicted proteins | sample Lox_Sample_24_FD_206723 | JGI IMG/M metagenome (GOLD analysis project Ga0335075, IMG submission 206723) | Soil microbial communities from Loxahatchee National Wildlife Refuge, Florida, United States - Lox_Sample_2.4 | ecosystem: Environmental > Terrestrial > Soil > Wetlands | place: USA... | reverse complement strand
GCGGCGATCCCCGAGTTCTGGGACTGCCCGCGCTGCGGCCTGCCGGCTGGTCAGGACGAGGCGAACCCGCCTGCTCCGCCGCATGCCGAGCCGTACAAGACGCACCTCGCATACGTGAAGGAGCGCCGCAACGACACCGACGGCGCCACCATACTTGCCGAGGCGCTCGACCGGCTGCGCAAGGGCGCCTGATCCGGCCGTCGGCCGACTCAGGCAGGCTGCCGCCGCCATCTCCGGCTATTCTGGCCGTGATCATCGAGCGAAGCCCGCGCTCTTAGGGCTGGCCGTCAGAAGGTGAGGGCGATGGAGCTGGCCTACGACCGAACCGGGTCCGGCCCGCCGCTGGTTCTCCTGCATGGCCTCGGTCATCGGCGGCAGGCGTGGGGTGCGGTCACGGGCCTCCTCGCGCCCCACCGGGAGCTGATCGTCGTTGACCTGCCCGGCCACGGCGAGTCGCAGCCGCTCACAACAGACGGGCAGCCTCCCGTCCCGGTCATGCTTGAGGCCCTGCTTGGCTTCCTGGCCGACCTCGGGCTTGACCGTCCGCATCTGGCCGGTAACTCACTCGGCGGTCGCCTGGCCCTGGAAGCCGGCGCGGCAGGACATGCGGCCTCGGTCACTGCCCTGTCGCCCGCGGGCTTCTTCCGCAACCGGGCTGACATGCTCTACGCCCGCATGATCTTCAACGTCATGCAGGCCGCCGGGCGGCAGTTGCTGCCCGTCAGTCCTGCGCTGCTCAAGAGCGCTGCCGGCCGGGGGCTGCTTTACGGCGCGATAGTTAATCGCCCGTCGCGGCTCACTCCCGAGCAGGCCAGCGGGGACTTCGAGGCGTTTCTGGCCGCCCGTGAGGCGGTCAGCGTCGTGCTGTCCGGCATCGGCCAGTTCACCGGCCAGCTTGCGGCTGACGTGCCGGTCACAGTCGCCTGGGGGAGCAAGGACCGGCTGCTCTCCCGGCGGCAGGCGCTCGTGGCCAAGTCTGTGCTTCCGACGGCGCACTTCGTCCTGCTGCCCGGCTGCGGGCATGTGCCGATGACCGACGATCCCGAACTAGTAGCCGATGTACTGCTGCGCGGGAGCGCTGCCGCAGGCGACAGGCGCTGATCAAGCGGCAAGGCACCGGCGCGAGCGAGTCAGTGCGCGAACGCGCTGCGCTGTCCGCCTGGCAGCAAGGGCACAGGCTTGTTCGGTGCCGCCTCCAGCGCTTGCACTTGCGTCCGCAGGTCGCTGATCAGCAGCCCGGCGAGGTCCTCGCTGAAGCCGTTCCTGACGACGAACCGCAGCACGGCAGTGTCCTGCAGATTCTCAGGGAAGGTGTAGGCAGGAACCAGCCAGCCGCGCTGCCTGAGGCGCTCCGACAGGTCGAACACTGTGTAGCCAGTTGCCGCCGGGTCCGCCAGCTTGACTGTGACCACCGGCAAGTCAGTGCCGTCGGAGAGCAGCTCGAACTGGCCCATGGCGGCGAGCTGGGCGGCTATGTACCGCGCCACCTGCTGGCAGGTGAGCTGAATCTGCCGGTAGCCCTCGAAGCCGAGCCGGACGAAGTTGTAGTACTGCGCGGCCACCTGCGCACCTGGCCGGGAGAAGTTCAGCGCGAACGTCGGCATCTCGCCGCCCAGGTAGTTCACTTTGAAGACCAGGTCGTCGGGCAGTGCGGCCGCGTCGCGCCAGATGATCCAGCCCACGCCCGGATACACCAGCCCGTATTTGTGGCCCGAGGTATTGATCGAGGCGACCCGGTGCACCCGGAAGTCCCATTCCAGGTCGGGTTCCAGGAATGGCGCGACGAAGCCGCCGGAAGCCCCGTCAACGTGAATGGGGATATCCAGCCCGCGGTCCTGCTGGAGGGTGTCAAGGGCGGCCGCTATCTCCGCGACCGGCTCGTAGCTGCCGTCCATGGTGGAGCCGAGTACGGCTACCACCCCGATCGTGTTCTCGTCGCAACGCGCCGCCGCTTCCGGCGCAGTGAGGTGCAGCCGGCCCGGCTCCATCGGCACCAGCCTGGGCTCGACCCCCCAGTACCGGCAGAACTTCTCCCAGCACACCTGGACGTTAGCGCCCATAACCAGGTTCGGCTGCCGCCCGGAGCCGGGATGGCCCGCTGAGATGCCATGGCGGGCGCGCCACCGCCAGAGCAGGGCAAGCCCGCCGAGCATGCAGGCCTCGCTCGACCCGGTGGTTGAGCAGCCGGTTGCTGATCCAGGGGAACCGTCCTCATCCGCCTCGTCGTCGCCTGCGGCAGCAGCCGGACTGCCTGCGGGAGCGTTCCACAGATGAGCCAGGATGTTGACGCAACGCCGCTCGAGCTCCGCGGTCTGCGGGTACTCGTCTTTGTCGATCATGTTCTTGCTGAAGCACTCAGCCATCAGCTCCTGGGCCTCTGGCTCCATCCAGGTGGTGACGAAGGTAGCCAGGTTGAGCCGCGCGTTGCCGTCGAGGATCAGCTCGTCTTTGACCAGTGCGAGTGCAACGGCCGGGTCCATGGATTGAGCCGGCAGCCGGTGCCGGGGGACCGCGTGCTCGATCCGGCAGTAGAGCGGGTGGAGGTCCAGCACGGCGGGTCCGTGGGCCTCGTCGACCTTGGGGTGAAGCGGCATGGCGTCGATCCTTTCCGCAATTAAGGCGAGCACAGCGGGGCGAGCACGGTAGGGCAGCGGGTCAGTTTTCAGTCAAGTACCGACTGAGCAGGAAGTTGTCATCGGCCAGCAGGTGCGCAAGCGACAGCCGGGCGGGAAAGGCCGTGACCGGAACAGCGGGCGTTCCCGTAGGGCTCGGGGTCAGGATGCGGCCCGCATGGCCGTCGGCGAGCAGCGGGCTCGTGGTCAGGCACAGCTCGTCGATGAGGCGCGCGGCAGCGAGCTGGCCAAGCAGGGTGGGGCCGCCTTCACAAAGGATCCGGGCGTAACCGAGGCCGCGCAACTCAGTGACGGCCGCAGTCACGTCGACCTGGTGATGGCCGGCTTCGATGACGCGGGCGTGCCTGGCGACGGCGGCCTTGCGGTCACGCGGGGCGTCTTGCGTAGTCACCACGATGGTCCTTGCGCCGGGAGCAGCCCCGGTGAGTAGCGGCGCGTCGGGATCGATGGTCAGCCCGGCCGTCACCACCGCGATAGCAGGCTCCGGCGCGTCAGCCGGGCGGAGCTGCTGCCACAGCCCGGCAGCCTGTGCGGGCCGGTACCGCTCCGTCCTGGCTGTGCCAGCGCCCACCAGGACCAGGTCGGCCAGGCTGCGCAGGACCGTGAAAACCATCCGGTCACCCGGCCCGGACAGGCCACCGGAGCGGCCGTCAAGCGATGCGGCACCGTCGACGCTGGCGACCATGTTTGCTTGCAGCCAGCTGGGGCCCGCGTCGCTGGCGTAAAGCCGGGCAAGCTCCTGCACCGCGGCTGGCAGCGGGCCTGGCGCGGCCTTCGGCTCGACTTGCAGATCTGGACCCTGAACCGGATAGATCTGGCGCACGGCAAGCAGTCAATCAGATCCGGTGCTGGCTCAGTGCTCCGGTACTGCAAGCGGCTCGTTAGCTCTCGGCTGCCTGCATGATTACAACCGATCGCGCGGCAACCTCACGCGCGGTGCGCACGATTTCCTCACCGTTTGACAGGACTTGCCTGTCTGGCTCGGCGGTGTCTGCCACCACCTGCCAGCCCGAAGCGATCTCGTCGCCGGGCAAGGTGAAGCTCACAGTCGCGTCGCCAGCATTGAACAGCAGCAGGAAGCTCTGGTCCGTGATGGCCTCGCCACGGCTGCCCGGCTCGGTGATCGCGCCCCCGTTCAGCAGCACCGCGAGCGAGCGGGCGCCGCTGCGCCAGTCGTCGACTGTCATCTCGGTCCCTGCCGCGGTCAGCCAGCTGATGTCGCGCAATTCGGTGCCGCTGGCGCCCGCGAGTTCGCCGCTGAAGAACCGGCGGCGGCGGAAGACCGGGTGCTCGCGGCGCAGTGCGATCAGCGCGCAGGTGAAGTCGAGCAGGTCGGCATGCTGTTCTGCTCCCTCCCAGTCCACCCAGGAGATCTCGTTGTCCTGGCAGTAGGCGTTGTTGTTGCCGCGCTGCGTGTGGCCGAGCTCGTCTCCGGCCAGCAGCATCGGCACGCCCTGCGAGCAGAACAGGGTGACCAGGAAGTTGCGCACCTGCCTGCTGCGCAGTGCGGTGATGGCCGGGTCGTCAGTCGGGCCCTCGGCGCCGCAGTTCCAGGAGCGGTTGTCATTCGTGCCGTCGGTGTTGCCGTCCCCGTTGGCCTCGTTGTGCTTGCCGTTGTAGCTGACCAGGTCGGCCATGGTGAACCCGTCGTGGCAGGTAACGAAGTTCACCGACGCGACCGGGCGTCGCGCGCTGGTCTCGTACAGGTCAGACGAGCCGCTCAGCCTTGAGGCGAACTCGCCAGTCGTCGCGGGCTGGCCGCGCCAGAAGTCGCGTACGGTGTCCCGGTACTTGCCGTTCCACTCTGTCCACAGCGGCGGGAACTTGCCGACCTGGTAGCCGCCGGCGCCGACGTCCCACGGCTCGGCGATCAGCTTGACCTGGGATACCACCGGGTCCTGCTGCACCAGCTCGAAGAAGGCAGACAGCCGGTCTACCTCGTGCAGCTCACGGGCGAGCGCGGCGGCCAGGTCAAACCGGAATCCGTCGACGTGCATGTCAAGGATCCAGTAGCGCAGTGAGTCCATGATCAGCTGAAGTGCGTGCGGATGCCGTACGTTCAGGCTGTTGCCGGTGCCGGTGTAGTCGAGGTAGACCGATGGGTCGCCGTCGTCAAGGCGGTAGTAGGCCGCGTTGTCGATGCCGCGGAACGACAGCGTGGGGCCAAGCCCGCCGCCCTCGGCGGTGTGGTTGTACACGACGTCGAGTATCACTTCGATGCCTGCCTCGTGCAGCGCCTTCACCATCGACTTGAACTCGGCGACGTGGCCGTGCGGCTCTGCGGAGCTCGAGTAGACGTTGTGCGGCGCGAGGAAACCGATCGTGTTGTAGCCCCAGTAGTTGGTCAGGCCTCTGGTGTAGAGCTCATGCTCGGGCACCGACTGGTGCACGGGCATCAGCTCGATCGCGGTGATACCGAGCTTGGTCAGGTAGTCGATCACCGCCGGCGAGGCCAGGCCCGAATAGGAGCCACGGAGTTCGGCCGGGACCTGCGGATGGCGCATGGTCAGGCCGCGCACGTGCGCCTCGTAGATCACCGTCTGGTGGTAGGGCGTACGTGGCTGCCGGTCACCTGTCCAGTCGAAGTACGGGTTGATGACCACGTTGCGCGGCATGAACGACGCGCTGTCGGCGTCGTTGCGCTGTGCCGGGTTGCCGAGCTGGTAGTCGAACACCGCCGGATCCCAGCGCACAGTGCCGTCGACGGCCTTGCCGTAGGGATCTAGCAGCAGCTTTGCGGGGTTGCAGCGATGGCCCTGCTTGGGTTCGTAGGGGCCGAAGACGCGGTAGGCATAGCGCTGGCCGGGTCCGACGGACGGTAGGTAACCGTGCCAGACGAAGCCGTCTACCTCGGTCAGGTCCAGACGCGTCTCGTTGTCATCGCCATCGAAGAGGCACAGCTGCACCCGGTCGGCGACCTCAGAGAACAGGGCGAAATTGGTCCCCGAGCCGTCCCAGGTGGCGCCAAGCGGATAGGCGGCGCCCGGCCAGATCTGCATCCGCTGACCTTACCGGGCGGTAACGACAGAGCGAGCCAGGATGGCTGCGAGGTCGAGCCCGTCCGGTAGGCTGCCGAACGGCGTGCCGGGACCTGTTACCGGTCCTGGCGAACTGCCTGAAGCGCCATCCGTGCCCAGGCGGGAGCTGCTGAAGGCGTCGGAGATCGGTGCCGGCGCATACCGGGCTAGCAAACAGGCCTGCAGGGTGACGGTGATCTGCCCGGCGAGGCGGCGCGCCTGCCGCTGGCCGTCCTGGCCCTGTGCCTCCTTGAGCACCTCACGCAGGCTGGCTCCGGCCGCAGCCGCCCGCGGGTCGCCGCCAGCCAGGTCGATCTCGGCGAGCAGCGCGTCGGCCGAGTCTGGCGTCCGGGTCAGCGCGCGCAGCACGTCGAGGGCCGTGACGTTACCCGACCCTTCCCAGATCGAGTTGAGCGGCGAGTCACGCAGGACCCGTGGCATCGGCGAGTAATCCTCGACGTAGCCGTTCCCGCCAAGGCATTCGAGCGCTTCAGCCGTGATCATCGGCGTGCGCTTGCAAATCCAGTATTTGGCCGCGGGCAGGGCAACGCGGAGCAGCGCCGCCTCTGCCGCGTCGCCGCGGGCCGCACGGTCGGCGGCTCCGGCCAGCCGGATCGCTAGCGTCGTCGCGGCCTCCGACTCCAGGGTCAGGTCTGCGGTGACGCCGGTCATCGCCGGGTGGTCAATCAGCGGGGTGCCGAAAGCCTGCCGGAGGCTCGCGTAGCTCGCCGCGATGACGGTTGCCTGGCGGATGGCCGCTGCGCTGCCGAGCACGCAGTCGAGCCTGGTGGCGCTGACCATGTTGATGATGGTCGGCACTCCCCGGCCGGGTTCCCCGACTGGCCAGGCCACGGCTGCGTCGTATTCCACTTCGGCGGAGGCGTTCGAGCAGTTGCCGAGCTTGTCCTTAAGCCGCTGGATATACATCGCGTTACGGCTGCCGTCAGGCAGCACACGCGGCAGCAGGAAGCAGGTCAGGCCCTCCGGAGCCTGCGCCAGCACCAGGAACAGATCGCACATGGGCGCTGAGCAGAACCATTTGTGGCCGGTCAGCAGATAGCTGCCGTCACCCGCTGGGGCCGCCGTGGTGGTATTGGCGCGGACGTCCGAGCCGCCCTGCTTCTCGGTCATGGCCATCCCGGCCAGCAGCCCAGCCTTGCCCTCAGGCGCGCGCAGGCCGGGATCATAGCTGACCGAGGTCAGCAGGGGCTCGTAGCGGGCCGCCAGGTCCTGGTTGTGCCGCAACGCTGGCACGCTGGCATAGGTCATGGAGATCGGGCAGCCGTGACCTGCCTCAGCCTGGGTCCAGATCAGGAACTTGGCAGCCCTGGCCACGTGCGCGCCCGGCCTGCCATCGGCCCACGGAGCGGCGTGCAGGCCGTGACTGACCGCAGTGCCCATCAGCTGATGCCAGGATGGGTGGAAATCGACCTCGTCGATCCGGTAGCCGCGAGAGTCGTGGGTACGTAGCACTGGCTTGCTGACGTTCGCCAGCCGGGCCTGTTCCTGCGTAGCCGCCGTGCCCGCCAGCAGGCCGAGCTCATGCAGTTCGCTCTCGGCCCAGTCGCAGCCCTCGCGGCGAACCGCGCCGAGCAGCGCCGCATCGTCGGCCACGTCGTAGCCGACCAGTGGCGGTACCTGGTTCAGTACCTCATGGGTGGCGTGCCGCCTGGACTGCGTCACTGCCGCTGCCGTGGCCTATAGATGGATACCGCATTCGGTCTTGGCGGTGCCAGCCCACCGGCCGCTGCGCGGGTCGGCGCCGTCTGCTACCCGAGAAGTGCAGGTACGGCAGCCGATGGACGGGTAGCCGTCGTAAACCAGCGGGTTCACCAGGATGTTGTTGGCGACGATGTACTCGTCAACCTGCTGCTGCGTCCACTCGACGATCGGATTGACCTTGATCATCTCGCGCCGCGCGTCCCAGGAGACGACCTTGGTGTCACTGCGGGCGTCGGTCTCCTCCCGGCGAACCCCGGTGAACCAGGCGTCGTAGGGGCCGAGGGCCTCCTCGAGCGGGACCACCTTCCGAAGATAGCAGCACAGGTCCGGGTTACGGCTGTAGAGCCGCGGGCCCAGCTCGGCGTCCTGCTCCTCGACCGTGGTGGGCGGCGTGACGTTGACAACGTTGACCGGGTACGTGGCAGAGACCGCGTCCCTGGTGCCTATCGTCTCCGGGAAGTGATAGCCGGTGTCGAGGAAGAGCACGTCGATGTCAGGAAGGTGCTTGGACACCAGATTGACCAGCACGGCATCGGTCATCGACGAGGTAATGCAGATCCGGCGGCCGAACGTCCGCACAGCCCACGCGACTACCTCGTCGGCTGGCGCCCCCGCCAGTGCATCGGCCGCCTCGGCGGCTAGCCTCTCCATTCGCTGGGCTCCTCCTCGCGGCGGTCCATCTGGTCCAGGCAGCTTAGCGGCTCAACCTGTGGCCCGGCTGTAACTCTGGTCCGGAACACACCAGGTATTACTTCCGCACAGGTACTACTGCCACACTAGGGCTTATCGCAGACTAGCGCACCCTCTGTCGGCTAAGTCGCGTCTGTCGCCTAAGCCCGTGCCCTTACCACTTTGCTCTAGCACGCCAACCAGGGGCCGGCCGCAGGTATTCCTGCTTGCGGGCCCCTTTCTAGCTGGACAAACCAGGGCCAGCCGCAGGTGTTCCTGCGGCTGGCCCCTGGAGGGTCAGCCTTGCCTCAGCCAGCCAAGCCGGGTCTCAGTCGGCGGGGCCGGCCGTTGATGCTGACAATCGCACCAGTTGCCGCGCGGACACTTCTCGTGCCGCTGCGCCCGGCATTCGGGGCAAACCATAGCGGATCGGATGCCCTCTCAGGCGGCGTTAGCCCGGCGCATGCGGCGCCGACGCTCAGAGGAGCGCTCGTCCTCGTTGAGGCCGCCCCAGGTACCGTACTTCTCCGGCCTGCTGACGGCATAGGTGAGGCACTCGGCGCGCACCGGGCACGCGTTGCAGACAGTCTTGGCCTTGCGCTCGCGGATCTCGCGCTCGGGCTGCCGCTCTCCGTCGGGGCCAAAGAAGAGCACCACTTCCTTGCCGCGGCACGCAGCCTGATCCTGCCAGCCCCAGTTCGGCCGTTGCAGAAGGGCAGCTTGACGGCGTACCTCAGACATGAATAGCTCTCCTCAGCCAGCTTGCCGTGGTCGTCGCTGGCCACGGTAGGTAATTGCTCACAGTTGTCGTTATCGTCTAAATCGGTTCGTGCGTCGGTCAGGCTCACTCGGTCACAACAGGCAGGCACTAGGTGCCCAGGCGGTGCATGCTCAGTAGTGCAGGCTTGCTTTCGTCCAGCGGACCCCGCGGAGCGCGGTAGGCTGCCCTAGACGAAGAAATCCTCGCGCGGTGTGGCAATTGCCCCGTCGCATGGTGCAACGCGCCGCGCTGGCTGAGTGTTCCCAGCGCGGGTTGCTGTGTGCCCGCGACTTTGGTATGGATGCCAGTCCGCCACTGCGGACCGCCGCATAATCATGCCATCGCCGTCAGCGTCGCGCAGGCAGGATCGCCAAATTCTGGCCATGGCCCAGGTCACCGTAAGTGATCACTTAACTGGACAGATCCATTTGTTCGCGCCACCATAGGCATCATGTCCTCGTCCGACGCAGCGCCGCTGCCTCGCCTCGGCGAGGTGTTTTTCGACGTCAGAGGCGATTCCAGGAGCATGCGCCTGAGCTGGTACGCCGATACCGGCATCGCGGTATTCAGCATCTGGCAGGGCGGCAGGTGCACCGGCACGTTCCGGCTGCCGATGGAAGATCTGGCCAGGATGACGGAGATACTGCAGCGCGGTCCGCAGCGGCGGCGCGGCGGCGGCCGGCCCGACCGCGAGCGCGGCGGCTACGATCCGGCCGGCTACGCCGATTCAGCCGGCTACGCCGATTCAGCCGGCAATGAGTCGCCCGGCTACCGCGAGGCTGGCTACGACGAGGACTGGTTCGACGAGGCAGGCGGGCCTCCGCCTGGTCGCGGGTCTGGCGAGGACGAGCTTACCCGCGCTTACCCTGACCGGGCACGAGCCAATCGGCGATCGCCTGGTCGCGGGGCTGGCGAGGACGAGCTCACCCGCGCTTACCCTGACCGGACAGGAGCCAATCGGCCATCGCCCGGTCAGGATTCGGCAGGCTATGACCTGACGGCCGGTTACGCCGATTCTGCTGGCTATGAGCGCTCGGCTGGCTACGCCGATTCTGCTGGCTATGAGCACGCCGCTGGCTACGCCGATTTGCCGGCCACCCCTGCCTCTGACGCTACCGGCCGCTATGACTTTCCGACCCGCGGCGTCCGGCCAGAGGATGGCAGTTACCTGCCTGCCGCCGCTGACCATGACAGCGGCGCTGTCACTGACCTCAGCAGGTACGGCCAGCAGCGATTTGTGCCGCCCTATGTTCCGCCTGGCCTGGAGTCATACGCTAATGACAATCCGGCGGCCGGCCCGGCGCGTCGTCACGGCGCCGGCGGTCCCGCTTACCCGGCCGATGAGGCCGCATATGGTGGCGGTTCAGACTGGCCTGACGCCGATCCCGGTGGCACCGCGCAGTATTCCGCTGCCCGGCACGGTGGCCGACGGTCCCGCTCATCGGCGCAGCCCCCGCTCGCTGAATCGGAGCCAGGAGCGGCGGACGAGCCGATTTCGGAGTGGGATTACTGGAGTCGGCAAGCGCGCTAACCGCTGGTAGCGGCGCCAGGCATTCCGGCTAACGGCTGTCGCGGCCAATCCGCTGCCTAAGCGCGCTCCCACCTGCCTACAGGCTTCGGCGTCCCGCATCCGGTCGCGATTTGCTGGCTGCCCGGCCGGCATGGAAAGAATCCGGACGTTCGCGTCGTTACACCTGCGATCAGACTGGGAATAGGTTTTCGCGGGGGGAGGGGGAGACGCAAGTGGCTCAGAAGATCTCTGTCACGTTCGCCTGTGACTACGACTCACGAGAGATTCCAGAAGGCGAGCACATGACTCGCGCGTTCAGCCTTGACGGCCGGGATTACGAGATCGACCTATGCGAGAAGCACAGTCAGAAGTTTGACGAGGTGCTAAGCAGGTTCGCGGATAAGGCCAGGAAGGTGACGAACCGGGTCGGCAAGCCGAAGAGGCGTACGTCTGCGCACCGTCAGCGCAGCGCCCAGATACGCGCCTGGGCGAAGCAGGGCGGCATGGACGTCAGCGATCGCGGCCGCATTCCGGCAGACGTGATCGCCAAGTACGACGCGAACCACTAGCAGGCAGGCTCGCGGTAGGTGCCGCCGTGCGGGTCGGCAGCTTAGGCCGGGTGCCGCCGCCCGGCCGGCGAACGTATGCCGGGCCGGCGGCAGCCTAACGCAGCGTGCTGCCCGGTCCGGCCGGCGGCGAGGCCGGTCCACCTGAGGGCGGCGGGGCCGGTACGCCAGGCGGGAGCGCATCCGCCGGATCGGCCGGCAGTTCGTCGGGTACATGCAGGACGGCTGCCGCTAGTGCCTGCGAGTTCGGCAGCAGTACCCGGCCGTCTTCGGTCTCGAGCCGGACATAGGTCAGGCTCACGTCGGTGACGATGCCCTCGATCGTTCCTGACAGCGCGCCAGCCCGGAACCTGATGTGGTCGCCTACCCGGAACGGCCGGGCGAACAGCAGCACCAGTCCGGCGAACAGGTTCGCCAGTGACTGCTGAGCCGCGATGCCGAGCAAGACACCAGCGACGGCACCGCTGACCAGCAGTTGCTTGACGTCTATCCGGGCGATTGCTAGCGAGAACGTGAGTACCGCGAAGATGCCGACGAGCACCAGCACGTAGCGGAGCACGCCCGCGTGTGCCTGCCCGATGAGGGGCTGTGACGTCTTGCGGACCATCCCGGACAGGCCGACCGCGGCAGCCAGGCCGAACACCAGGAACGCGAGCGCGCCACTGATGTAAGCGAGTCGCGCCGCCTCACTGAGGCAGGTCCCTGACGAGCAGTTCAGCGCGGCGCCCCAGCCCTTGACCCCGGAGATCTCGGCGGCGACGGCGCCGGCGATGGCCAGGATGAGGGCAAAGATGTAGCGCCAGGGCCTGGCCTTGGCTCGCACCTTCGCTACGGACGTGTCGAGCCGGAGGCGTTCCTGTAGATCCACGCATCCACGGTATCGGGGGCAGGCCGGCCGGGAGACCGTGCCCGATGTGACCCTTTGCACGCGTGAGCCCGGAGATCACGCCAGGATCCCCGGGCTCACGCGGTGTCTGCCCCGATTGGCGGCTACATGTTGAACAGTGGCCCGCCGACCGGGAAAACCTGCCTGCCCTTCATGCCGTTGATCACGCCGGCAGCGGAGGTGTACCAGGCCACGAGGGCTGTGATGACGCCCACGACGCCGCCGACCTTAACCAGCGTTGAGTTCCCGGCGAGTATCCCCCAGAACAGGAAGATCTCGGTGAGTTCCAATGTCAGGAACACCAGGAAGACGGCCATGTTGAGCTGCGTCGCGAACAGCAGCATGTACGTGTTGAAGATCGCGAACGCCAGCAGGATCCAGCCCACGTCCTTGGTGCCGGCAGCCGCGTGGGCCAGCAGCGTAAACAGGCCGAGACCAATCCAGAACCCACCATATGTGGAGAACGCCGTCGCGCCGAACACGTTCTTGTTCTTGAACTCCCACATGCCTGCCAGCAACTGGCAAAGACCGCCGTAGGCGATGGCGTAGCCGAGCCAGTCCGCGCCGGAGGTGTTCTTCGCCCAGCCGGCGTTGACGGCTGACAGCAAGAAGGTGGTCAGCGCGAAGGCTGCCAGCCCGAGCGGCGCGGGGTCGGCTATCGCCGGCGCAGCGACCGCGGGAGCAACTGCGGGAGCAGCATCTTCAGTGGTGCTCAACTGTTTCCTCCTGAGGGGCTAGCCTGCTGGCCTCGAGCACGCTGCTGGGGCAAGGCAGGCGCGATTGATGGCTGAAAGGTCGCGTTGTCAAAGCGCGCGGGGAGTGCTGCCGGGCAGGCGAGCCCGGCAGCGCACATCTCGCAATCCGCAGGTACCGGCACGAGCATGGCTAACGCCGACCTTCCTCGGTCTTCACAAATGGCTCACCAGAACCAAGTGGAAGATCTTTGCCATGAGCGTAACGCTGGTTGCGCATTTTAGGGAGACTCATTTTTGGGCTGTTTGCCGGAAGTAACAGACGGTAAGGCTGTCGGTGACGGGCTGCTGTCGCGCCGGAGCAGACCGGACAACCCGGCCCGAGTGGCCAGGACCACGATGCCGTCGCCCCGCTTGATCACGTAGCCTGACGGCGGCGACCAGTCGACGTCAGAGCCGTCGCCGATGCCTGCGTCTGCCCGCCGCAGCGCTATGACCCGCAGCAGGCCCGGCTTGTGCACGTCGGCCAGGATGCGGCCGGCCAGCCCGCTGCCCTCGGCTGCTGCCACCTCGGCCAGCAACAGGACGTGCCGGCCGACTGCGATAGTCCGCAGCACCTGGTGGTCAAGTACCGCGGCGGCGAACGCGGGGGCAGCCAGGTACGACGTCGACCGCGACACGGTGTTGCCGATCGTGCGCTGCACGCGCGCCGCCAGGTCGTCGTCGTAGAGCCGCACGACGATCCTGGGGGCGGCGGCTAGCGCTCTGGCGTTGAGCGCGGTCTCCAGGTTGGCGACGTCGCTGTCGGTCACCGAAACCAGGGCCTGGCTGTTACCGATGCCCGCCGTTCGCAGTGTCTCCTCGCGTTGCGTCTCGCCGATGACTACCCGGATACCCAGCCGCTTAGCGACCGGGATGCCTTCCGCCTCTGCGCTTTTGTCGACGCCGACCACGTCAATTCCGAGATCGTGCAGTTGCTCGATGATCCGGGTCCCGACATTGCCGAGTCCCGCGACAATCACGTGCCCGCCGAGCGGCGGCTGGCTCGCGGCAGCCGCGCCAGGGAGGCGCGCGCTCACGATCAAGGCAGTCACCAGCGGCAGGAATGCCAGCCCGTCGAAGGTCAGCAGGAACTGCGCCACTTTCTCGATCGGCTTGACGCCCGGACCAGTGAGCGCCGCGCCCGCGGCGTCCAGCATCGTGAGGTACAGCGCCGTCAGGGCAGAGTAGTGCCGGCCCAGGGTGAGTAGGGCAAAGCCCACGGCCAGGAGGGCGGTCAGCACCGCGAACGCCACGCCTATCGTGGTCGAGAAGAACCTGCGGGCCGCGCGTAGCGATGTGAGGAGCCGGCGGCGGCGCTGCCGGGACAGCGGATTTCGCGGCGTGCCGTCAGCAACAGCGAGCACAAGCCCGGCAACCGGATCGTCAGGCGGAAGCAAGTTCGGTGCATCCGCGTCGCTGCTTTCGGCAAGGCCGCAGATGATCTGGTCGGCCCCGACGTCCTGTCTCCTTGCCACGTACATTGTCCGGCTGTCCATGTGGACGTGACTCGGAGCCGGCTCGCCGAGTGCCGCGGCTACGAGTGACGGTGCTGCCATCTGCGCCGCCGACAGGACCGCGCAGTCGTTGAAGAAGTTGCGGATCCGCTCCCCGAGCCCGGCATTAAAGATCGTGATGACCAGGCGCACCTGCGGGTGGAGTTCCTGGGCGCGCAGGGCAGCATGCAAGTTACCCAGGTCGTCCTGATGCAGGATCGCGAGGCCGCGCGCCGCCGGCAGGTTCGCGGCGAGGAAGGCATCGGCGGTCAGCTCGGCGCGCTCCAGCACGCGCACTCCTGGCATGGCGGCCATCCGCGTGGCAAGGTCGTCTGCCGCGGACGGCACGAGTGCGACTACGGCTAAGCCATAGCGGGCGGTTAGCTCCTCCGCCATCCGCGACGCCAGTGTGGTCGCCCCGCAGAGGATGACGTGATCCGAGAGTGCGGTCGGATCGTCGCCGGACTGCGAGGGCACGAACCGAGCTTAGTCGGCCGCACAGTGTGATTGCCGTACAGAAGACGCCGGGCCCTGTCAGCGAATGCGGCCTCAGCGTCCCCGATACGACGTCAGCGCTCAGCGACCTGGCTTGCGCGCGGTCTCAGTGCCCAGTTCTCAGTGCTCCGTCCATGCCACCTGTTCGTCGGCTGCCGGGATCCCCGCCACTGACGCCAGTGCCTCGCCGTAGATCTCGTCCGGGTCGAGCCGACGCAGTTCTTCAGCCAGCAGATCGGCGATGTCCCGCCGCTGCAACGCGACGTGGCGGTCCGGCTGCCCGGGGCGGGAGAGCGTCGCCACGCGTCCGTCCGGCCGGCTGATCCTGACGTCACCCACAGCGGTGTCCAGGCGAACCTCGGTGATGCCGGGGCCGCCGGAAACCTCACGGACGAACGGAACGTGCAGCCTGCAGCTCAGCCAGACGGCTAGCAAGTCGGCGGTCGGGTTGTGTTCTTCGGCGCTCACCATTCCGCCGTAGATCGGGTCCACCAGCTGGTCCACCGTCGCCGCCAGCAGTGATCTCCAGGGCGTCGCCCTTGTCCAGCTCAGATCGGTGTCGCCGGGCCGGTAGCCCGCGCTGAGCGCAGCCAGCGCTTCGGCTGGTGCTCTGGCCCTGGCCGCGTCGGTGACGCGGCGCTGTGCCAGAACCCCGAGTGGCTGGGCCGACGGCACTGCCGGAATGAGACCGTGCCACCAGGTCACCACGGGCGTGTCCGGGACCAGCAGCGGCGTGACGACAGAGTCAGCA
>Ga0335075_10009040_pt1 | contig 15238 bp, 16 predicted proteins | sample Lox_Sample_24_FD_206723 | JGI IMG/M metagenome (GOLD analysis project Ga0335075, IMG submission 206723) | Soil microbial communities from Loxahatchee National Wildlife Refuge, Florida, United States - Lox_Sample_2.4 | ecosystem: Environmental > Terrestrial > Soil > Wetlands | place: USA... | reverse complement strand
TCGAGTTGAAGTTGGCGTTGATGAAGTCCATCAGCGGCTCACCGAGGACCGGCTGGAACTCGGCGCGCACGAGCAGCGGCCACCAGGTGTCCATCAGCAGCACCGCGGGGCTGTCGTCGACGATCCCGTTGCTGGACGTGCTCCGCCGCTGCGCACCGTTCTGGGCCCACGCGTTCAGCAGCCCGATCAGCTGAGTGAGCTGCGAGTTTGAGCCCCCGTTTCCGAGCACGTCGTGCAGCCAGGGCCACACCGCCATCCCGCGCAGGTCGGAGGTCAGCGACGGGCCGGTGACCATGTCGGTCAGCTTGGCGAGATCGACCGGGCCGCTGTCCAGGGCCGAGTTCAGGTCGTCCTGGAGCATCGTGGCCCGGACCACGGGGCCGTTCTCCCAGTCGCCGGCGGCCACCCGCCATCCGTGCGCGATCGCGTTGTTCCAGTTGACCAGGTAGCCCTGGGGAGGATCGATCGAGCGCGGGTTGGCGCTCGCCGGCAGCCGGTCATAGCCGTCGGTGCTCGGCTCAAAGCCCTTCCAGTCCCACTGCCCGGTGCCCCAGATCGGCAGGTCCGGGTTGCTCCCGGCCGCGTGCTGCGGGAACCAGCCGGACTGGTAGACGGCGATGTTGCGGTCGTCCACGTAGAACCAGTTCTCGCTGCCGGTGTAGGGCTGCATCGCCGCGATGAAGGACTGGGGTGAGGTGGGCAGGTTCTCGGCCAATCGCATGAAGGCGACGTAGCTCTGGGCCTCGTGGCCGACGGTGGCGGCCGCGGTGGCCAGCGCGACGGGCACGCCGTGGAAGGTGGCGAAGCTTCCGATCGGGCCGTGGACGGAGTTCAGCGTGTGGAGGGTGATCGTCTCGGGGGCGGCGGGACTTGTGGGCGACACCGGCGTCTGCTCGGTGATCGTGCGCGAGGTGAAGGCGGTGCAGCGGCCCTTGTACAGGTAGTGGGTGGAGCCCGTTGAGGGCTTGGAGCCGTCCGGGTTGCAGAGTTTCTCGGCGAAGACGTCCTCGTTGGCCGAGAAGGCCGAGGTGCCCGTCCAGGCGAAGTCGATGCCGTGTCCGATCAGCGGATAGGGGCTCGCGCCGGGGAAGGAGACGCCGCTGACGTCGATGCCGGGGGCGTGCAGCTCGTACTCGAGCAGCACCTCCGGCGTGTAATAGCCGACCTGGGGGCCCATCACCGCGAGCGCGTGCCCGGTGCCGCTGTGAGCGCCGTCGACGAGCACGGCGTTGGACTCCAGGTGGGGAAGGTGCAGGCCCTCGGTGGCCAGTGACTGCGCCCAGGTCGGCAGGCTCTTGGTGGCTCGCGCCGCGGCGGTCGTGGTGCCCGCACCGATGGGCTCGGTGGCGCCCGTCTCGGCATTGCGGGCCACGAGCGATCCGGGATCGATCATCGCCTCCGAGGTGGGATTCACCGTCCCGGTCGAGTCCGAGGGGAAGCTCTGCGGCAGCGTCGTCACCGCCCCGGGATCGGCGGCCAGGCGCAGGTCGTCGTAGACGGCCTGGCCCTTGGAGCGTCCGAGCCTCTGCTCGGCCATCCGCAACGCCTCGGCCTGCTGGGGCTGATCGCCGCCGAACACCGTGAACTGGCCCACCAGGTAGACGGCGACCGCGGCCGAGTCGGCGAGCGTCCAGGATCGCGGGAGGGTCCCGAGCGCGGCGTACTCGGCCGGCAGCCGGGCCGGGTCGATCCGGGTCAGATCGATGAAGGCGTTGATCCCGTCGACGTACTGCTCGATGTCGCTGAGCGCCTGGCCGCCCTCACTGCCCATGGTGCGCGGCAGGGCCTTCATCTCGGCGGTCAGCTGCTGTGAGGATTCGTCCTGGACGCCGAGCTGAGCGCTGTCCTCGGGCGCGGCGCTCGGTCTTCGAGCAGCTCGGCCATCGTTCCCTCGGAGGTGTGGCGGAGCACGTCCATCAGGAACAGCCGATCCTCGGCGGTCACGTAGCCGGCCGCCCACATGCCCTCCGCCCGGGTGTCGGCGTAGATCCGCGGCACGTCGTAGGGCGGCTGGCGGACGACCAGCACTCCCGGCTCCGGCGTCTCGACGGCCGGGGGGGAGCCGGTCAGGGCGGTTTGGGCGGATGCGGCTTCGATGGTGGCGAGCTGGCTCGCGGTGGGCTCGGGCGCGAAGTCCGAGTCCTTGTAGTAGGTGTCGAGGTTCGCGGTGGTGACGCCTGGCCAGGCCTGCTCGAGCCCCTCGTACATCTGATCCTGGCTGAGGTCTGCGGCCGGCACGGTGCCGTTGGCCTCGAACAGGGCCAGGTCCTGATCGGAGGTCCCCTCGCCCTCGCCGAACGCGAGCACCGAGTGAAAGCCGTCGAAGATCGGCGGGGCCGCCGGTGCGCTCGTCGGGTTGTGCTCGAGGGCCCCGCCCGCGGTTTGGAGCGTTCCGCCCGCCGGGTTGTGCTGGAGGATGCCGGTCCCGGTTCCGCTTCCGGGTAGCGTCGGGAGCGGGGGAACGGTTATGGCGGCCGCGCCGGCGGGCACGGCGAGCGCGGCCAGACAACCGAGTAGTGCGCCCTGCCGCATCACGGTCCACGGCAAGCTAATGAGCTTCGGACTGGCTTGCGCCGGTTGGCGTCAGGGGTGGCGGGTCAGGCCGCGCAGGACCGCATCGGCGTCCCGGTGTGGGGCGCGCAGGGCGACCCCGACCAGGTCGAGCCGATCGGTCGCCACCGCGCGCACCGCGGCGCGATTGTCCTCGTCGTTGCCGGTGGCAAACATCTCGCGCGTGTAGATCGCGAGCGTCACTTCCCGGCGCGCGGCGCGCTCGTGCACGGTGCGCAGCTTCTCGGCGCTCGCCTGGAACACCAGCACCGGCTGCACCAGCATCGCCAGGTAGCGCCGTCCGTCGGCATCCAGATATTCCTCACCGATGGCCCCAGGACCGGCGTGCGCGGTGACGGCGCTCATCAGGAACGCGGTGACGTTCAGGCGCTGCCACGCCTCGAGGTCGTCGCGGACCACGACCGCGACCTTGGTGTCGAACTGACCCACGCCCATGACACGAATGGTCGCGGGTCTGTCTTGAACGTTATTGCGCAGCTGCGTACCGAGCCGGACTCACCCCGACCGCGCGCTTGAACACCCGGCTCAGGTGCGGCTGGTCGGCAAATCCACACTCCGCCGCCACCTCGGCCGGCGAGACGCCCGCCGACAGCAGCCGGCGCGCCTGCGCGATCCGGAGGTTGGTCTGGAAGGCATGCGGCGTGATGTCGGTCTGCTCGCGAAAGCGGCGCACCAACTCGAACCGGCTGAGCCCGGCCACCTGAGAGAGCTCGGCCAGGCTGACTCGCCGATCCCAGCGCTCGCACAGGTGCAGGCGGGCCCGGCGCACGGCGTTGTGCTCGGCGTGCGTGCGGCCGCGCTCTGGCGGTCCCGGGCGCAAGTGGGGACGCAGGGCGGCGACCGCGCCGAGCACCGCCTCTTCGATGCCGAGGCTGCCCGCAGGCTCCGACACCAACGTTTGGTGGGCCCGCTCGAGGGCGCCGCGCAGCTGGATATCGCGGAACACCACCCACCGCGCCGCGCGCGGCGGGCTGCCGTCGCGCTCGGCCCACTCGTGGACGATTTCCGGCTCGATGTAGAGGACCTTGTAGGTCCATCCCTCGGGGACTGCGGCCATGCCGGTGTGGACCGCGTCGGGCTCGAGCACGAACAGCTCCCCCTCGGCGGCGCGCTGCTGTGTGGCCTCGAGCGAGAAGCGGGCCGCGCCTTGCTCAAGGACGGCGACGGTCCAGGTCGGGTGTGAATGGGGTCGGTATGCGTGCCGGACGAAGCGCGCGTGCAACGCCTCGATGCCCTCGAGTCCGCGCGGACGGAAGTAGGTGGAGTACTCGGTCGGCGTGTCGGTGAGATTACTTAGACGACTGCCGCGTGCAGGAGCGCCGCTATCCTCGCCAGACCAATATGTCCATAAGCACGAATCAACTGAAGAGCGGAAATCACGTCGAGGTCGACGGCACTGTCTACAAGGTGCTCGAGTTCCAGCACGTCAACCCGGGCAAGGGTGCGGCGTTCGTCCGGACCAAGCTGCGCCGCGCGAGCGACGGCAACGTCATCGACAAGACGTTCCGGGCCGGGGAGAAGCTGCGCTCGGTCCGGAGTGAAGGACGGAGCATGCAGTTCCTCTACGCCGACGGCGACGGCGCGCACTTCATGAACACGGAGACGTACGAGCAGATCGCGCTTCCGACCGAGGCGCTCAAGGACGCGCTCAAGTGGATCAAAGCCGGGGATGCGGTGGACGTCCTCTTTCTCGACGACCAGCCGAGTGACGTCCAGGTTCCCGGGTCGGTCGATCTGCAGGTGAGCGAGACCGAGCCCGGTCTGCGCGGCGACACCGCTTCCGGCGGCGGCACCAAGCCGGCCACACTCGAGACCGGTGTCGTCGTCCAGGTCCCGCTGTTCATCTCCGAAGGCGAGACGATCCGGGTCGATACGCGCGACGGGCGGTACCTGTCGCGGGCCTAGGCTCGTAAGGCCGTGGAGCTCGTCTACGGCAAGCATTCGGTCCGGGCCGTCTTCCTGACGCGCCCGCAGGACGTCAGGCGGCTCATCCTCGGCGGCAAGCCGGAGTATCACGACGAGCTCGTCGCGTCGGCGCGGCGAGCCGGCGTCGAGCCCGAGTTCGTCCCGTGGCCCGAGTTCCGCCGCCTCACCGGGTTGACCGACGACGACAAACACCAGGGCGTGTGCATCTTCACCAAGCCGCGCCACGTCTTCTCCGAGCACGAGCTCGACCGGCTGGCCGACCGGCGGCTCGTCGTGGCCCTCGATCAGATCTCAGACCCACAGAACCTCGGCGCGGTGCTGCGCAGCGCCGCGTTCTTCGCGGCTGACGCCGTCCTCGTGCTCAAGAACCGCTCGGCCGAGGTGACCCCCAAGGTGGCGCGCATCGCGGTGGGGGGCGCCGAGTTCGTCGAGGTCTTCCGCGTCATCAACCTGGCGCGCAGCCTCGACACACTGCGTGAGCTCGGGTACTGGGTGTACGGGCTTGACGAGCGAGGCGAGCGAACCCTGCGCGAGACGGAGTTCGATCGCCAATCGGTGCTGGTGGTGGGCGCCGAGGGCCAAGGGCTGCGGCAGCGCACGCGCACCAAGTGCGACGGGCTGGTGCGGATCCCGGGCGGGCGGGAGGGCGTCGAGAGCCTGAACGCAGGGGTGGCGACGGCGATTGCGCTGGCCGAGATGGCGGCTGCCGGGGAAACGCGGACCGAAGTAACTCGGTGATTTACGAAGTAATGCGGGCCGCGAGGCCGAAGGCCTCGTCGGTTCGGCCCGCGGGATTAATTTCACGAAGCCCTTGTAATCGTCCGCACGCTCGGTTACCCTTCTGGCACCTGAAGGAGAAGGACCTTATGAGCGCCTCCACGATCACATATTCCGACCACATGGCTCCCGGCTTCATGCTCTGCGCAACGGATGCGCGCGGCGTGGACACGGCCGCCACCGCTCAGGGATATGTCACCCTCGCCCGGAGGTATGAGCGCTAGCTTTAGCGCAACATACGGACCGACCGCGAGGGCGACCCAAAGGGTCGCCCTTTTTTGTGCGCCAGGTGCCGGTGACATCCAGGAGTGACGTAGTAACGCGCGCATGGTGACACGCGCGCGGTGAGTGTCGGTGGCTGAACGCTGCCGTAATTCACTCTGCCGGGTTTCACACAAGTCACACCACAATTCAAAAGGAGGACCTCCCATGAGAGGAGATCCGCAGGCCGCGAGTGCGCGCCTGCAATCAGCCGTGCCTGCTGGGCGCTGGTCCGCCCGGCTCGAACAGGTCAAGCAGTGGCGGCGCGAGCGCCGTCTGGAACGAGCAGAAATGATCGTCCGCATGGAAGCGGAACCGCGCAGCGCGTGGCGCCCGTCTCGGCCCGAACGGGCGGCCTAGGGATCTAGGCCGCCCCTTCGGGGGCCGGGGCACCGAGCTTGTACATCTCCCACCCCAGTTCGCGTGCGCTGGCCCGCACCCGGCGGAGTTCTCGGAGCTTCTCCAGCTTCCAGTTCCAGCGAGGGTCGGTGTCGTCGCCGATCGGCCTTCCCCGGCCCAGGTCGTTGGAGTGGAAATCCATTCCACGGCCTCTGAGCACGACGCGCTGCACCAGCTCGGGGGTGACGCTTCCCATCAGCTGCCTCAGACGGTCGTTAAGGATTGATCCCGCCAGGTCGCCGTGGACGATCAGGCGGCGGGGACAGCCGCTCACGCGTGGTTCGAGCACCGAGTCGGTATCGGTGGCGAGGTGGCACTCGTCGCCACACAGGAGCGCCTGGACATGGCCCCGGTGGACCTCGATCACGAGCACGTAGAGGTCATCGCCGCGGTCGGCGTGCGTGAGCCAGATCTGTCCGACTCCGGGTAGTTCGTCTGTCATGGCCTTCCTTGCCTTGCTATGTACTTGGCCGACGGCGCAGGTCCCGGAGCCCGTGGTCCTCCAGAACAACGGGCGCTCGCGCGGTCGCTTCCGCGTGAAGGGATGGTTTACGTCCAGGGTGCCGGTCGCCCCCCGCAGGCCAGCCTGATAAACCAGGGGGCGATGGCAGCCACCGAGCTCCTGACGCCCAACCGCAAGATCTCGGCTCCGCGCCCGGCCCCGATGGAGCCGCGGCTGTTCCGACGGATCGCCGAGGACGTCCAGCGCGAGCGCCGGGTCCGGCGCCGCGCCACCCTACCGGCCGGGAGCACCGCCTTCAGCTGGTCTCACACCGCGGCGATCATCGCCGATCCGCTGAGCCTGCTGCTCGAGCACGAGCGGCGCTATGGCCCCGTGTTCACCATCCGCCTGCTGCACGAACCGATCGTGTGGGCGATCGGCGCCGAGGTGAACCACCAGATCCTGGTGAGTGACTTCGACGCCTTCCAGTGGCGGGAGGGCCGGTTCGCGGACCTGTGGCCGCTGCTTGGCGACGGCCTGCTCAATACCGACGGCGCCTACCACCGCGACTTCCGGATGCTGATGCTCCCGGCCTTCCATCGCGAGTACATCGAGCGGGTGTCCGAGACGATGATCGAGGAGGCACTCGCCGCGGCCGAGCGGCTGGAGGAGGGGCAGGTGGTCGACGCCTACCGGTGGGTGCGCGAGCTGGCGATGCGAATCGCTCTGCGGGGCCTGCTCGGGCTGGAGGTGACCGGCGGTCGCGAACGAGCGCTGGCCGAGGCGTTCGAGGCCTCGCTGGCCATTCACGGGGAGCCGGTGCTCATGCAGCTGCTACCGGTGCCGGGCGGGCCGCTGCGACGCGCGATCGCCGCTCGCCGCACCCTCGACGCGCTCGTGCGCGCCGAGATCGAGGAGCGCCGGCGGCGCGGGGACCCGGGCAAGGGGGTGCTCGGCCTGCTGCTCTCCGCCACCGACGAGACGGGCGCGCCGATCCCGACCGGCGTTGTGCGCGACCAGGCGGTCACGCTGCTGTTCGCCGGCCACGACACGACGACCACCACGTTCACGTTCTTGGTGTATGAGCTCGGTCAGAACCCCGCCGTGCGAAGCGCGGTCGAGGACGAGCTCGACGGGGCGCTCGGCGGTCGCCTTCCGGTCCCGGCGCAGCTCGACGGTCAAGCGCTGCCCGGGCTCGAGCGGGCCCTGAAGGAGACGCTCCGCTGCTATCCGGCGGCCTGGGTCGGGCCGCGGCGCACCACGCGCGACGTTACGCTCGCGGGCGTTACGGTGCCGGCTGAGATCGGCGTGCAGTACTCGTCCTGGGTCACCCATCATCTGCCCCAGCTGTATCCCGACCCGTTCCGGTTCGACCCCGACCGATTTCTCCCCGAACGCGAGGCGGCCCTGCCGCGCGGCGCCTACATACCGTTTGGCGGCGGCTCGCGCATGTGCCTCGGCAAGCGTTTTGGCGAGTACGAGCTGCGTGCGCTGGCCAGCGTGCTGTTCACGCGCGTTCGGTTCGAGCCGTGTTCGAGCGAGCCGCCGACCGTCGTGACCACGCCGACGCTCGGGCCGAAGGGCGGCCTGCGTTTCGTGGTTCGGGCCCGCTGAGCGTTTGGCCTCGCGATGTAACGGCTCTCGGGTGAAGACTTTCGATCCTAGGGCGGGTTAGTGCGTTGCGATGCTGCGATGAACGACAGCGAAGATAGATCCGAGGTGTGGGACCTGACGGCGGAGGAGCCCGAAGGCGACTCCGGATATGCCGAGCGGGAGGGCAGGCGGTTCGCCGCCATCGTGCACTGGCGGCGCCGTCTGCTGTCGCTGAGCGGCCGGCGTGCCGTCCTGGAAGTGGTCGACCGTCCCGAGGCGACGGCGACCCTCACCAGCAGGCGCGGCGACGTGCTGTTCCGCGTGCCGACCGGGGAGATTCGCTGCCGGCGCAGCTGGCCGGCGTGCTTCACGGTCGAGTGCCAGGGGCGAAGCTGGCGGCTGTGGGGGCTCGGGGTCAATTCCGTGCGAGGCGGTAAGCGCCTGCTCGAGATCACCGCGCGCGAGCGTGTGCTCACGATCGTGCCCCGACCTCCGGGCATGAGCGACAAGCAGTACAAGCGGCTGATGACCACCAAGCTCGGCCAGCAGCGGCTCTGGCGGGAGCTGTGGCTGATCGTGCTGCGGGCGTTCGGGGCTCATCAGCTCGACCAGCGCTAGTGCGCCGCCGCGCGCCCGGCTCGCGCAGGCCAGTCCCTATCGTGAGAGGCCGACCCGCACCGCGAATAACTGGAGAAGCCATGAAGACGCGCAAGCTTGGATCGCTCGAGGTTTCAGAGCTCGGGCTCGGATGCATGGGCATGTCGGCCTTTTACGGCTCGAGCGACGAGGACGAGGCGATCGCCACGATCCAGCGAGCGCTCGAGCTCGGCATCAACTTCCTCGACACCGCGCAGCTCTACGGGCCGCTGACCAACGAGGAGCTCGTCGGCCGCGCGATCAAGGGACGCCGGGACGGCGTGGTGATCGCGACAAAGTTCGCACGCCGGATGGACGGCTCGACACCCGGCGACATGTCGACGGTCGGAGAGCTCGATGGCTCGGCCGATCACGTGCGCAGCTCGATCGAGGGCTCGCTCAAGCGGTTGGGTACCGACTACGTCGACCTCTTCTACCAGCACCGGGTCGACCCGAACGTGCCGATCGAGGAGACCGTCGGGGCGATGGCCGAGCTGGTCGAGCAGGGCAAGGTGCTCCACATCGGGCTGAGCGAGGCGGCGCCCGACACCATCCGCCGTGCCGAGGCGGTTCATCCGATTGCGGCCGTGCAGACCGAATACTCGCTCTGGAGTCGCGACCCCGAGACGGAGGTGCTGCCGACCTGCCGTGAGCTGGGGATCGGATTCGTGGCCTACTCGCCGCTCGGGCGAGGGTTCCTGTCGGGTCGCTTCAAGTCGCCCGAGGAGCTCGACGCGAACGACTTCCGCCGCACCGGCCCGCGCTTCACCGGCGAGAACCTCGACGCCAACCTCAAGCTGGCCGCCAAGCTCGCGGAGATCGCCGCTGAGAAGGACATCACCCCGGCCCAACTGGCAATCGCGTGGGTGCTCGCCCAGGGCGAGGACATCGTTCCGATCCCCGGCACCAAGCGCCGGACCTACCTCGAGGACAACGCCGGCGCCGCCGACGTCGAGCTGACCGACGAGGACCTGGCCCGGATCGAGGCCGAGCTGCCGCCAGTCGCGGGCGAGCGCTACAACGAGGCCGGGATGGCGTCCGTGAATCTCTAGGAGGCCCCCGATGATTTTTTTGCGGGGCGAGAGTCTTAGCCCGCGATATGGGGTTCGAACGGCTGCGCGAAACCGCCGAGCGGCACGTCGGTGACACGTCCGTCCCCGGGCTGGCCGTACTGGCGGCCCGGGGCGACGAAGTGCACGTCGAGGCGCTCGGAAGCCTCACGATCGGGGGCCCGCCGGTGGCGCGGGATTCGCTCTTCCGGATCGCCTCGACCACTAAGCCGATCATCGCCGCGGCGACGCTGGCCGTGGTCGAGGACGGACTGCTCGACCTCGACGAGCCGGTCGACCGACTGCTTCCCGAGCTGGCGGACCGGCGGGTGCTCGCCCATCCGGACGGGCCGCTCGAGGAGACCGTGCCGGCGGAGCGGGCGATAACCACTCGCGACCTGCTCACGTTCACGTTCGGCTTCGGGATCCAGACCGAGATGTTCATGTCGCCAACGCCGTGGCCGATCGTCGCGGCCGACCGCAAGCTCGGCCTGGCCACGCTCAGCCCGCCCGATCGCCGCGTCCAACCCGATCCGAACACCTGGATCACCAACCTTGGGAGCCTGCCGCTGATCGCGCAGCCCGGCGAGCGGTGGCTCTATAACACCGGCGCGTCGGTGCTCGGCGTGCTCCTGTCCCGCGCCGCGGGCGAGCCGCTGCACGCGGTGCTGCGAGCGCGGCTGTTCGAGCCGCTCGGGATGCGCGATACGGGCTTCTGGACACTCGACACCGACCGCCTCGCCACCGCCTACTACGGGGGGCCGGATGGCCTGGTGGCGTCGGACCAGCCGGTGGATGAGTGGAGCCGTCCGCCCGCATTCGAGGACGGGGCCGCAGGCCTCCTCAGCACCGTCGATGACCTCTATGCGTTCACCCGCATGCTCCTAAGCGACGGCGGCGCGGTCCTGTCCGCGGAATCGGTACGGGCGATGAGGAGTGACCAGCTGACTGAGGCGCAGAAGGCGCACGGCGGCCTCGGGCCCGACTTCTTCAAGGGCCGCTCGTGGTCGTTCGGCCAGGCCGTCTACCACGGTGGCGCGTTCGGCTGGGACGGCGGCTCGGGCTGCACCTGGCTGGTCGATCCCGTGCACGACCTGGTCGTGATCGTGCTGACCCAGCGCGCATTCGAGACGGCCGAGCCGCCGCTGGTGCACCGCGAGCTCCAGTCGGCCGCGTATGCGGCGCTTAGCTGACGTACGCGGAAAACCCGTACCTTCCGCGGGTCATGTCCGTGTCCACGTCCCTGCGCTCGGCCGCCGCCATCCGCTACGTCATGCCGCTGCGCGAGGGCGGCTCGCTTCCCGGCCTGGTCGAGGCCGATGACGATGGCCTGTACGTGATCAAGTTCCGCGGGGCCGGGCAGGGGCTGCCGGCCCTGGTGGCCGAGGTGATCGTGGGCGAGCTGGCGCGGCGGCTGGGGTTGCTGGTGCCCGAGCTGGTCGAGCTCGAGCTCGATCCGGTGCTCGGCGCGGCCGAGCCCGACCCGGAGATCCAGCAGCTGATCACCACCAGCGCCGGCTCGAACCTGGGGGTGGACTTCCTGCCGGGAGCGCTTCCGTACACGCCGGCCGGGCGGTGGCGGCCCGATGATCGATTGGCTGCCGACATCGTGTGGCTCGACGCGCTGACGACGAACGTCGACCGCACGCCCCGAAATCCGAACCTCTTGGTCTGGCACGACCGGTTGTGGCTGATCGACCACGGGGCGGCGCTCTACCTCCAGCACGGCGGGCTCGACCCGGTGGCGCATTCGGAGCGTCCTTTCCCGCTGATCGCCGAGCACGTGCTCTTGCCCTGCGCGGGCTCGATCGTCGAGGCGCACGAACGGCTCGCGCCGGTGGTCGATCGCGGGCTGCTCGAAGACGTGGTCGGGCTCGTGCCCGGTGGCTGGCTGGCCGACGGGGACACCGGTGGCCGCGAGGCGTACGTCGAGTACCTGAGCCGGCGCGTGGGGAGCGGGCAATTCGCAAACGAGGCCGAGCGTGCCCGAGTCGGCGCCTAGCCCGTTCTCCTATGCGATCCTGCGCGTCGTGCCACGCGTCGAGCGAGGCGAGCGCTTCAATGCCGGCGTGGTGCTGTTCTGCCGTCAGCGCGACTTCCTGGGCGTGAAGGTGGGGCTCGACGAGCGCCGGCTCGCCGCGCTCGCGCCGGATATCTCGCCCGAAGAGGTGGACGCGCACCTGGATGCTCTCGTTCGCGTGGCGGTCGGCGGACCGGAGGGCGGTGCGATCGGGGAGTTGCCGCCCTCGGAGCGGTTCGGCTGGCTGGTCGCGCCCTCGAGCACCATCGTCCAGCCCTCCGAGGTCCATACCGGGCTCTCGTGCGATCCGGCGGCCACGCTGGATCAGCTGTACGCCGAACTGGTTGAGCCGCCGGTGCCCGCGAGATGAGCGGGCCGGTCATCCTCGTTCATGCCGGCGCCGGCGGGATCAGCGACGACCTCCGCGAGCAGCAGTCCGAGTGCCGGGCCGCGCTGGAGCAGGCTTTGGCAGCTGGCGCGGCGGCGCTCGATGACGGCGGCGCGGTCGACGCCGTCAGCGCGGCAGTCATGGTGATGGAGGGCTTCCCGCTGTTCAACGCCGGCTACGGGTCGGTGCTGTGCTCCGACGGCTCGGTCGAGATGAGCGCGGCGATCATGCGCGGCTCGGACCGGGCGGCCGGGGCGGTCGCGACGCTGCGCCGCACCCGCCATCCGGTCGCGGCCGCGCTTTCCCTGCTCGAGGCGCCGCCGGTGCTCTTGGCCGGGGAGCCGGCCGACGCCCACGCTGCGGGTCAGGGCCTCGAGCAGCACGATCCCTCGGAGTTCGTGACCGCCCGGCAGCGTCGGCGATTGGCTCGGTGGCTCGATTCGCGCGACGTCTCGGACCGCGGAACCGTGGGCGCGGTATGCCTGGATGCGACGGGTCTGCTCGCGGCGGCCACCTCGACCGGCGGGCGTCTGGGTCAGCGGCCCGGGAGGGTGGGGGACTCGCCGTTGATCGGCGCGGGAACGTGGGCTGACCGCTCCGTGGCCGTCTCGTGCACGGGCGCCGGCGAGGCGTTCATCCGGTGCGGGGCAGCGCGTCTGCTCGGGGCACTGGTGGGATCCGGCGTCGCGGTCGAGTCGGCGGCGGGCGCGGTTCTGGGCGAGGTCGCCGACTGCGATGGCGTCGGCGGGCTGATCGCGGTGGACGCCACGGGCGACGTGGCGATGCCGTTCTCGACGGACGCGATGCCGCGCGGCGTGTGGCGGCCGGGCCAGGGGCCGGTCGTCCAGATTCCTTAGCTCGTACCATTGGGCGTCGATGGGGACGACGAACTCGGCGGGCAAGCGGCTGCGCGCGAAATGGGATGCGGGCGAGGCGGCTTTCGGAATGTGGGCCGGCATCCCAACTGCGTTCACGGCGGAGTTGGGCAGCGCGGTCGGCTACGACTACGTGTGCGCCGACCTTCAGCACGGCCTCGTCAACGAGGCAACGATGATCGCGATGTTCCAGGCCATGCAGGCGGCCGGCGCGGCGCCGCTGGCCCGGCTGGCGTGGAACGAGCCTCACCTGATCATGCGGGCGCTCGACGTAGGCGCGGTCGGGGTGATTCTGCCCCTGATCGATAACGCCGGCGAGGCGGTCCGCGCGGTGGAGGCGTGCCGCTACCCGCCGCACGGCCGCCGCTCCTACGGTCCGGTCCGGGCTCAGATGGTGATGGGGTCGGGATCGACCGAGGACCTCGGGGGCGAGGTCCTGTGCGTCGCGATGATCGAGACGCGGGAAGGGCTGGACAACCTCGACGAGATCGCGAGCACGCCCGGCCTCGACGGCCTGTACATCGGGCCCTCTGACCTGGCGATCGCGCTCGAGTTGCCGCCGGCACCCCTGGTCGGCGCAGCGGGTGAGGAGCGGCCTGCCCTCGCCGAGGCGATCGAGCGAATCCGGCAGGTGTGCGCCGCGAACGGCCTGATCGCGGGCATCCAGTGCGGCAGCGGCCGTGCCGCCCGGCACTACGCTCAGGCCGGCTTCCAGCTCATCACCGTCGGCGTTGACACAAACATGTTCAGATCCGCGATCAGCAGCGAACTGAGCGACGCGCGGGGAGCCTGAGCGTCGATGCGGGTCGCGCCCGACCTGGTGGGGCATGCCCTCGACGGGCGCTACGAGCTGATCGAGCTGATCGGCGAGGGGACGTTCGGCCGGGTGTACCGCGGCTACGACCGCCGGCTCGAGCGCGAGGTGGCGATCAAGGTGATCAAGCCGTGGTGGTCGGAGGACCCGGAGTGGGCCGAGAGCTTCGGCCGCGAGGCGCAGCTGCTGGCCCGGGTGAGCGACCCCGGGATCGTCCAGATCTACGACGTCGGCGAGGCCGACGAGGGCCGCTACTACGTGACCGAGCTGGTCGACGGCGAGAGCCTGGCCGCGATGCTCAAGCGGGGAGGACGCGTCGATGCCTGGCGCGCCGCTGAGATCGCCGAGCACCTCTGTCGCGCACTCGAGCACGCGCACGCCGAGCGCATCGTGCACCGCGACATCAAGCCGGCGAACGTGCTGATCTCCTCGCACGGGCGGGTGAAGGTCGGGGATCTGGGAGTCGCCCGGCTGGCCGAGGGCGGCACCACCGACGGCGGCACGGCCACGATTGTCGGCACACCGCGCTACATGGCGCCCGAGCAGGCGAACGGACAGCCGGTCACCCCGGCCACCGACGTGTACAGCGCCGGCATCGTGCTCTACGAGATGCTGGCCGGACACCCGCCGTTCAACGGCGACTCGGCGGTCGAGATCGCCCTGCGGCACGTGCAGGCGCCGGTGCCGCCGCTGCCGTCGGGGACGCCTCGCCCACTGGAACGCGTGGTGGTGCGGGCGCTGGCCAAGGAGCCGGCCGATCGGTATCAGACCGCGGCGGAGATGGCGAGCGCGCTCGCGCGAGCCCGGGGGGCTCCGCAGACGGGCGCTCGCCCGGCGAACGGATCCAAACCGGACTCGAACGGCCCCGGTTCCACGTGGGTCGCGCCCCAGTACAGCCCGCGGCGGAACGTCAACCCTGCCGCGCGCCGGCGCAGCCTGGCCATCTTCGGGCTTGTGCTGGGCGTGCTTCTGGCGCTGGCGGTGGCGGCGAAGGTCCTGACCGGGCCGGCCACGGTGCTGCTGCCGAAGCTGCGTGGTCACGGCGAGCAGCGGGTCAACTCCGTGTTGAAGCCGCTGCATCTGGACGCGAGCTTCGCTCACGCGTACAACGCTCACGTGCCGGTCGGCGCCATCGTCTCGCAGTCGCCGGCGGCCGGCACGCGCGTGAAGGAAGGTTCGACGGTTCAGGTCGTGTTCAGCCGCGGCCCGCGCCCGATCAACGTCCCGTCACTCACCGGGGACGCGTCCGGCACGGCGGCGGCGCGCCTCCACCAGATCAATCTCAATGATCGCGTGAGCTACGTTCCCGCGCCCGGGACGGCACCCGGAATCGTCACCGGCCAGACCCCGAGCGCCGGACGGCAGCTGCACCCGGGTCAAACCGTCGGTCTGCTCGTGGCCGAGACGCCGTCCTGGCGGTCGGTGACCACGTTTTCGGGTAACCAGAGCGTCCCGTTCCAGATCCGCGGAACCCAGTGGCGGATCGT
>Ga0335075_10009037_pt1 | contig 15240 bp, 11 predicted proteins | sample Lox_Sample_24_FD_206723 | JGI IMG/M metagenome (GOLD analysis project Ga0335075, IMG submission 206723) | Soil microbial communities from Loxahatchee National Wildlife Refuge, Florida, United States - Lox_Sample_2.4 | ecosystem: Environmental > Terrestrial > Soil > Wetlands | place: USA... | reverse complement strand
CCGACTTCCGCAGTTCGAAGCACGCGCCCAGAACGCCCACATCGGCTTGAGAAAAGGCTGGATTGCGGCTCCACCGAGGCCGGCCCAGATCGGCTCCGTGAGTGCCTCCACCATGGACGGCAGTCACACGAAGTAATCGCACTGACCGCCATGGGGGAGATCGGCATGGCCGTCGCTGGGCAGATTCGGCTCACCGTCGTCACACGGCTAAGACCCATCAAGAACAGCCCTGTTCCGCGATCTATACCAGTACCGGGAGTCTCTCCGGCCTTAGCTGGTCAGCTCAGAGTCGGCCCAGCGTCGCTTCCAGTAGATCTTCGACGCGGGATGTCATGCCATCGACATCGACGGGAGCGCGTCCCGCCACCATCAGCGGGATGAACCCGCGCCACTCATCGCTGTACGCAGTAACCGCGTACAGGTCCCACCACGGGTCCATGGCACGACCGGCCTCGGCTTCATAAGCCCGGCGGAATCGCTCAGCCCAGTCCGCCCCGAACAGGACGGCCACATTGAGCCGGCAGTGCCCGAGATCGAAGTCGGCTGGACCGGTGCAGGACCTGGTCCAGTCAACGACGCCGCTTAGCCGGCCGCGCCGCCAGAGCAGATTAAAGAGCTGGAAGTCGCGGTGAATGAAGCAGGTAGCGGGCTCAGGCGCCTGCTGCCGCAGGATGCCGAAGGCGGCCTCCCAGACTGCCGGACGTGTCGCCGAGGCAGGGATTACCGGGGCGCCCGCGCTGACCGGGACCAGGCTCCGGGTCCGCTGCCTCCAGCCATTGGTAGTAAAGGCGGCTGCATCGATCCGGGCCTCGAAAGGTTCCCCCGCGACCTGCGCATTATGGATTCGCACGGCCATCGCGGCGATCTGGCGCAGCCAGCCCTCCGGGTCGGCTGGCGTGACATCCAGCCGGCCGGGCAGACGAGTCATGAGCATGGCCGGGTGCCCGTCAGCTTCGCCGCCGCCCGCGTCAGCGGCTATCGGTTCGGGTGCGGGAAGTCCGGCGTCATGAACGGCACGAAGTGTCGCGACCTCGCGCCGGACCAGCGCCGCGGTGTCGCCATCTGCGTGCTCGTACTGGCGCAGGACCAGCACGTCCCGGTAGCTGCCGTGGTCGATCCTCAGCCGGTGAACAACAGACCCGGAAATGCCACCTGTCATCCTGCGCCAGGCCGCAACCCTGGCCCCTGCGACACGCTCGACCCAGTCAAGGGTCTGCGATGACGGACGTCGGCGGCGGAAGTCCACAGCCTGCCACCTTGGCACGGCCGCGCGCGGATGACCAAGCCGTTTCCGGGCTCAAGCTGCTGTGGCGCGAACGTCGCCAAAATCCACCTCGACTGTGGGTCTGAACCGAACCACGGCGAAGATCAACGTTTGGTCGGGTGATCTTCAGTCCGTACTACTAGTCGACAAAACCGCGACACGAACGACGACAGGGAACCTACCGTTTGAGGGAGCTCCCAACCAGTGACTCGCTGGGACCTCGTCTGGTTAGGCGATTTAGGCCGGGCTCACCCACCCCTGCCGACGTCGCGCACATGTCAACGACGCAAAGTACCTGGTCAGAGCAACGTTAACAGCCGCGATGGTCGGTAAACTTGATGAGGCCGCCTGGGACGCTGGCGACCTGCGCGTCGGAACGATATAAGCCTCCGGCAGCCGGCATGGACGCGCAGAGCGACATGATCTGCTCAGTGCTATTAATGATCGCCTAAGAGGCATCACGGCGCAGATCGGCGGATATCGGCGCGGCGCATCGCATTTGGCAGTCACATTCAGTGACCGGGCTGCCGCCAGCGGAGGCTCTCATCCGACGCGCCGCGCCTGATCGAAATCAGCGAGCGTCAGCTTCGCTGACTCCTGACTGACAGGATCGGGGTAGATCAGAATCCAGGGGCTGGCGCGGTGCCGGGATCTCCGTCATGCCAGGCTCCTCTGCCCCGATCGAACTGGGGGCTGAGGGTCGCCGGCTCACGGCCATGGACTCAGCGTCCTGATTCGAGGATGCCGGGGATGCTGATTGCGCCGACAATGACACCGCCGGCCAGCCGTGGTCGTCGCGGCCCGGTTCGCGTGCACTCGTCTGAACCGCGGCGCTGTCACCGCCATCCTCGGAGTGCTGACGGGACTCCGCATCCTGCTGCCGGTCAGAAAAGCGACGGTATCGGCACAGCCGGACGCACACGGCGGCGAGCAAGACAGCGAAGACGATCCACGGGATTTCCACCATCAGGTTATTGCCGATCATGGCGTCCTCCCTGGCTGTCAGGGCTCCTGTTGAATAGTTCACCGGCTCTCGCTGCCGTGCCGGTGTAACTGCCGTGGCAGCCATATGGAGGCTGACAGACGTCCGTGTCCGCCAGGCCGGCCGGCCTGCTTCACGACGTCTCCATCGCCAGGGCACAACACCTGCAGATCCGCCCCGCTAGCTTGAGCCGAGGCATTAGCCGCAAGGGACCGGCCTCGTCGGCCCGGCGAAGCGAGTACAGCGGGAGCGTGTTTAATGAAAGGGGCGACAGCGGCACGCCGGTCACGGATACAGGCGTTCTGTTGCTATAGCCAGAGAAAATCCGCTTTTACCTCAAGCGAATACCGGCCAACAGCGGCAAGCCCGCACCAGCAACGCCCCGCAGGAGCGCGTGGTTCGCCGGGCCGGGTGCAGCCGCCGATGGCGCTGAACCGCGCAGCGAACAGGATCGGCTCCGGCAAGGTCCTCGGGTCCGGCAGCCTTCCCGGTCCCGCGGCGAAATCACCGCTAGCACGCAACGCCATTAGCTTCCGGATTCAGCTGGCCGGTGATCCGCCATCCGCCTGGCTAGCCTGGCGGGCGACCGTCCAGGAGGTAACGACCCAGGTAGCCAACCCGCACTCACCCGTACGGAGGTAATTCATGGCCGTCCCCGGCTGGGCGTGGGCTGCGTTCGCCGCCTTCGTACTGGCCATGCTGGCTCTGGACCTGCTGGTGCTGCACCGCCGAGCGCACGAGGTGTCACTGAAGGAAGCGGCCGCGTGGAGCGGGGTCTGGGTAGCGATCGGGCTGGGCTTTGGTGTCTTGCTGTGGGCCTGGCAGGGCGGTGCCATCGCCCAGGCGTACCTGGCCGGCTACCTGATCGAGAAGAGCCTGTCGCTTGACAACGTGTTCGTCTTCGCTGTCATTTTCGCCTCGTTCGCCATCCCGGCCCGGTACCAGCACCGCGTGCTCATGTACGGCATTGTCGGCGCGCTGCTCATGCGGGGCGCGTTCATCGTGGCCGGCGTCGCGCTGATTGAGACCTTCCACGTCGTCATTTACATCTTTGGCGCCGTCTTGCTGTGGGCCGCGTACCGGATGCTGCGCGGCGGGAGCAACGCCCGGCCCGAGGACAGCCGCGTCCTGCGCGGCATGCAGCGGATCCTTCCCGCCACCGACCAGCTGCACGGCCAGCGGTTCGTTATCAGGGACAGCGGGCGGCTGCTGGCCACCCCGCTGCTGCTCGCCCTGATCGTGGTGGAGACCACCGACGTCATCTTCGCCGTCGACTCAATCCCGGCCGTGCTCGCGGTCACCACCAACACGTTCGTCGTCTACACGTCTAACGTGTTCGCGCTGCTCGGCATGAGGGCGCTGTACTTCCTGCTGGCCGGCGCGGCAGCCCGGTCCCGTTACCTGCAGCCAGGGCTGGCTGTCATCTTGTCCGCGGTCGCGGTCAAGATGCTGCTCACCGACGTGTACAAGTTCCCTGCCTGGGCGTCCCCGGCGTTCATCGCCGTCGTGCTGGCCGTGGTCACGGTCCTGTCCGTCCGCGACAACCGCCGCCGTGCGGCACCGCCGGCGGCCCCGGAGTGTCCTGACCAGGTCGATGCCGCGTCACGATCCTCAGGGCCGCCACGAGCCGCAGGCTGCTCGCTCTCCCGTGCGCCGGAAATGACCGAGCCCGGGACCAGTCCTCGGCCGTGACGGGCGGCAGGTCCGCGATCCCGCCGCCTGTGCATCTCCATCTCGCGCGCACAACGACCGCACAGCGGCTGCAGCGCTGCCAGCTTTGCTGGGCTTAAAGGAGGATGCCATGTCCAGCACGCTCACACCGACCTGCCTGTTGTGCGGTCTTGGGTACCCCAGCCGGGCCCTCCTCGAGCTGCATCTCCGCGATGATCACAAAGGGCATCGTCAGGCAGCGGCAGAACCGCATCACGTCGCCGGGTCACGCGAGGCCAGAACGAAGGCAACGAGGACAACGGCGCCTGAGCTCCGTCGGCCCGCGTCGTTGACCGCGACCACCACGGTCGGCCGACCGTCGGTGAGCCCGATACCCGTCACCACGCCGGGCCGGTCAGCGGGCACGCAGCCGCGGCCGCGTTGGCCAGCGACGCTCATGGCTGCACAGCGAGGCGTCCGCACCCTCGGTACGTGGTGCCGCCAGATGGCCGCCAGGTTTAGCCCGGTGCGCCCACGGCACCCGCTCGAGGCAAGGAAACCGCCCTCGGCGACGGAGCCGGCGGCGGCGAGGAAACCGCCGGCCGATCATGAGGCACACATTCCGCCTGCCGGAGATGCCGACCGGGCCGGAGCGACCAGGTAACCGGGTTCGCAGCGACGGCGCGCCTGGCTCCGTGACGAGCAGGGCCGGCATAATCAGCCCAGGGCGGCGGGCCACTTGGGGCGCCTAACCGCCCGGCTGACCGGTGTCGCCGGGATGAGCCGGGCCGCCCGCCATCAGCCGGCCCGTGTACTCGATGACGGCGTCGATGATGCGCATGGCCTGGGCCCTGGTCCTGGCCGCGGCAACCTCGCGCGCCCCCTCGCCGATCAGCGAAGTAAGCACGGCAGCGTAGAGCCTGTCAAGTGAGGTGTCCGGCAACCGCAGTAGCGCGTCGTTCTGCCGGATCCACTCGTGCCCGCGATGCCGTCTCATCACCTCGAATCCCGGCGGGCCGTCACCGGACGAGAACAGCATCGCCAGGTCCCGGCGCTGCCAGCTACCCTCCAGGTAGGCCCGCGCGCCCGCGGCGAATAGCCGGGCCGGGTCGCTGATACCGGCCTGTCTGGCTGCCAGAACGGCCGTGCTCGCGGCCTCCTCGTAGGCCTGCTGATGCTCCTGCCAGAGAGCGAGGAACAGCTCGCTCTTCCCGCCGAAGTGGTGATACAGGCTGCCGACACTCGACCCGGCCCGCTCGACCACGTCGGCGATGCTCGCCTCGGCGAAGCCTTGCCGGGCGAAGACGTCACGGGCCGCGTCCAGCAGCGCACGCTGGGTCTGCGCGGTGCGCCCCCACTGCCAGGTACTGGTCCCCGGCTTCCGCACCTGCGGCTCGGCCATCGCCTACTCACCGCCCCATGGAACGCTGCCTTGATGTTCGCAGTATCGTCCCACGTTTCGTGCCACATCCAGAGCGGCGAGTGACCCGGCCGTAGCAAGGCGATCGCCCGCTGGCCGACGCCGTGCGAGCCTTCTGCTCCACACTTCATGGATCCCGTGCCGGCATATCGGGCAACTCGGGCACGAAATGTGCAGGCTTCCATGAAGAGTCAACTGGCGAGCAAGGTGCTCGCGTCGTGGGTGCCGAAAACAACCGGGCGCGCGGTCAGCACTGCGACTGCTGCGTGGTAGCCGTCGCCCGCCGATATGTCGGCCATCTGGCAGGCGGGCGCGGCATCGCTGCCCAGGGCTAGCAGCACCGGCGCGCTGCCGGGCGGCGTGATGCTCAGGTCGGTCATCGGCCTGCGCAAGCCATCGCCGGTGGCCTTGAGGATGGCCTCTTTCCTGGTCCAGTAGGCGTAGAAGTCGCCCAGCCCGGTGACGCTTGCGCGTTCAGCAGTGGTGCAGACCGAATCGGCGACGGCGCTGACGTCAATTGCCCGGCCGGCCTCGACGTCGACGCCGACCGGTCCGGCGCGGGTGATCGCGACGGCCACGACGCCGCCCGAGTGCGAGACCGACGCGTGCAACCCGGTCCCGGCAAGCACCGGGCGCCCGTGCTGACTCTCGCACCACTGGCAGGTCCGGTCGACCGGAACATCAGCCGGCCGGACGCCCAGATGGTGGCCGGCGGCGGTCCGTAGCAGCAGCGCGCCAAACAGGAACCGGTCACGAGCGTCGGCCAGCAGGTAACCCCGTGCTCGAGCCTGCTCCGAGCTGTCGAGCAGGCCGGCGTCCAGACCCCGGAGCCAGTGCGGCTGACCCAGGTAGACGTCGCACTGAGCCGGGAAGTGATCCATGATGACGACCGCGGTGACCTCTCCGTGCTCCGTCACGTCACCCTCAGCCCCGGAGGGGAGACATGTGAGCAAGGTCTCAGTAATAATTCCTAGAAGAACATTCTAATATCGGCGCGGAGCCTCACGAAGGATCGGGTGAGCTGTATGGGCAGCTTGGACGGGCGAGTCGCGATCGTCACCGGAGCAGGACGCGGCATCGGCAGGTCCGCTGCCGTGCTGCTTGCTCGCGAAGGCGCTAGCGTCGTGGTCAATGACCTCGGCGGCGCAGTCGACGGCTCTGGCAGCGACACAGGGCCAGCGCACGACGTGGTCAGCGAGATCACGAGCACCGGCGGCAAGGCGATCGCCAACGGAGCTGATGTCTCCGACCACGGTGCGGCCGAAGGCCTGATCAAGACCGCGATTGCCGAGTTCGGCAGGCTAGACGTGCTGGTGAACGTGGCCGGCATTCTCCGTGACCGGATGATCTTCAACATGTCCGAGCAGGAATGGGACGACGTCATCCGGGTGCACCTGAAGGGCACGTTCAACACCTCCAAGTTCGCCGCCGCGCACTGGCGATCGCTGCGCGAGGAGACGGCGCAAAACCGCATCATCAACTTCACCTCGGTGTCTGGCCTGCACGGGGCGCCAGGTCAGCCAAACTACGCTGCCGCCAAGATGGGAATCGTCGGCCTGACCTGGTCGTGTGCTAACTCGCTCGGCAAGTACGGCGTCACCTGCAACGCGGTCTCCCCGGCGGCCGCGACGCGGATGACGGACTCCATCCCCACCGAGCGCCGGCGCTCCGACCGCCCGTCCGACGAGGACCAGCGACGCTCGCCCGACAACGTTGCCACCGTGGTCGCCTATCTGGCCAGCGAGCGGTCCGGCTGGCTAACCGGGCGCATCGTGCACTCCTCCGGCTACGAAGTCTCGCTCTACAACAACATGGCGCCGGTCGTGCGGCTGATCGGGCAGGAACCGTGGCAGCTCGACGAACTGGCCGCGCAGGTCGAACGGTCGTTCCGGCCGACACCCGGCAGGCCGGCTTGAGCGCCGCCGGTGCGTCAGCGCGCGGTCAGCAAACACCGGCCAAGCCAGTCCCGGAGCCGACACCGGAGACGCAGCCATTCTGGGATGGCTGCGCAGCCGGGGAACTGCGGATCCAGCGCTGCCGGGACTGCGGCAAGCCGTACTTCTACCCGCGGCCGGTGTGCCCGGAGTGCGGGTCGACAGACGTTGAGTGGTTCACCGCGAGCGGGCGGGCGACGCTCTACTCCTACGTGATCAACCACCGGCCCGCGCGCGGATTCGAGAACGACGGGCCGTACGCGATCGCGGTCGTGCAGCTAGCCGAGGGACCGCGGATGATGACCAACCTGGTTGGCATCCCGAACACACCCGAGGACCTGGTACTCGACATGGAGCTGCAGGTGACGTTCGAGCCGCGCGGCGAGATCAGCCTCCCCGTCTTCACGCCTGCAGGAGAAGAGCATTGAGCCGGGAACGTGGTGTGATTATCGCCGGTGCCGCAGAGACCGACGCGGTAGGCAAGCTGCCTGAGTATTCGACACTGCAGTTGCATGTCGAGGCCGCGGTGAACGCCGTCGCCGACGCCGGGCTGACGATGCGCGACATTGACGGCATCGCGACGGTCAACTCGCCGGGACCGGTCCAGGTCGCGCACGCGCTCGGTATCACGCCCGCCTACATGGACGGCACTGCGGTGGGTGGCACTTCGTTCCTGCTGCATGTCCGCCACGCGGCGGCAGCGATAAGGGCAGGCTACGCGAGCACGGTTCTCATTACCCACGGCGAATCGGGCCGATCTCGAGTTGGCGCTAGCCCGTTCCCGCGCGGAGCCTCGACTATCCCCGGGCAGTTCGAGGCACCCTACGGGACGGCGGGGCCTACCTCGTCGTTCACGATCCCGGTGCTGCGCTACATGAAGGAGTACGGGCTGACTCACGAGCAGCTCGCGTACGTCGCCGTGGCGCAGCGGAAGTGGGCGGCACGCAACCCGCGCGCGATGTTCCGCGACCTGATCACGGTCGATGACGTGCTGGCATCCAGGGTGGTCGCCTGGCCGTTCCACCTGCTGGAATGCTGCCTGGTCACGGACGGCGGCGGCGCGCTGATCGTCACGTCGGCTGAGCGCGCGGCGGACTTTCCGAGGCCGGCCGTGCACGTCCTTGGCACCGGGGAGTCGATGGATGCGCCGATGATCTCGCAGATGGCGGACTTCACTGAGTCCAAGGCGTTCCGGCTGGCGGGCCAGGCGGCGTTCGCCGACGCGGGCATCACCACTTCGGACGTCAACCACCTGATGGTGTATGACGCGTTCGCGCACGTGCCGATCTACGGGCTCGAGGCGCTCGGCTTCACCGCTAAAGGGGAGGCCGGCGCGTTCATCGCGGACGGCAACACCGAGCCTGGCGGCCGGCTGCCGCTGAACACCAATGGCGGCGGGCTGTCGTACACGCACACCGGCATGTACGGCATGTTCGCTATCCAGGAGGGCGTGCGGCAGGTGCGGGGCGAGGCAGCCGCTCAAGTGCCCGACGTCAACATCAGCGTCGTGGTCGGGAACGGCGGCATGTTCGCGACCTCTGGCGTGCTCGTGCTCGGCCGTCACGCGCGCTGAACCAGATGCTCGCCTGATCCGTTCTGATAAGCGGGCGGTTGCCGTCGATGCGGTCCGACGGCATCTCTGACGCCGCCTTTTCACTGCCGTTTGCTGGACTGCCGTGTGCTGCACTGCCGTGTGCTGCACTGCCGTGTGCTGCACTGCCGCGTGCTGCACCCGCGCTGCCGTGCACGGCGGGGAGGGACCGCATGAGCCTGTTCGCACTCGCCACCTGGATTATCGCTGCCGCTGGCGGCATGTATCTGCTGTCTATCTGGCTAATCGAGTACGACAAGGACTTCCATTCCGTGACGGCAACCCGGCTGCCGCCGGCCGTGCTTTTCGGGCACGTATTGTTTGCCGGCGGCGGGCTGGCCGTCTGGATTGGCTACATCATCTTGGACGCCGACCGGCTGGCGTGGGCGGCGGTCGTCGCGCTCGTGGTGGCGGCGACGCTCGGGCTGATAATGGCCGTGCGCTGGGTCGGCGTGTACCGTGCCGGGCGCGCGGTCCTCCGCAGCCGGAGGACCAGGGGGGCGACGCGTCTGGCGCAGGCTGGCGGCCCGGCCCGAGTTGCCGTGCTCGAGCCGGCTGCGGAGCTCGGGCCGCCTGAGCGCAACTTTCCGCTACCTGTGGTAATCGCGCACGGCGTGTTCGCAGCCGCGACAATCACGCTGGTGGTACTGACCGCGCTAGGTGTCGGCGACTGAGGCGCGTCGCGCGGCCAGCTTCAGGATGCGCGGTCCGGGCCTCGGGCTCAGAGCATCCGGTCCGGGCCTTGCTGAGGACGTCCGGCCTCGGGCCCCGGATGTGCGATCTGTGCGATCCGGGGGGCCTCGCTGAGGACGTCCGGTCCGGGCCTCCGGCCCCGGATGTGCGATCTGTGCGATCCGGGCTCGGGCTCAGAGCATTCGGTCCGGGCCTCGCTGAGGACGTCCGGTCCGGGCCTCCGGTCCAGGATGTGCGGGTCGGAGCCTCGTGCTCAGGACGTCCGGTCTGGCCTCGGGCGTCAGGACGTCCGGCCGCTAGCCGTCACCAGGCCCATTTCGCGGGCAAGCAGCTCGTCTGGTGTCTCACGACGGACTCCCAGCCGTGCCATGCCGCCCGAGCAGTAGATCACCGGCGGCCGTAGCGCGCCGTTGTAGTTGTTCATCATGGTGAAGCAGTATGCGCCTGTCACCGGGACGACGACCAGGTCGCCGACCTGCGGGTTACGGAGTTCGACGTCCGGGGTGACGATGTCGCCCGACTCGCAGTGCCGGCCGACTAGATCGGCGAGCACTGCGGGCTCCTCCCACCTGCCGACCACCATCGGAGCGAACCGCTGCCCGTAGAGCGAGTACTCCAGGTTGTCACCCATGCCGCCGTCGGTCGCAACGTGCAGCTTGCCCGCTTGCTTCAGCGTGAGCACGCGGTACAGCGTGATGCCGACCGGTGCCACCAGCGAGCGGCCAGGCTCGATCATGATCTCCGGAGCATCGCCGAGATGCTGGCGCACGGCGGCCGTGAGCCTCTCCAGGTAACTGCCGATATCCGGCGCAACGTCATCGCTCTCGTAGCGCACCCCGAGGCCGCCGCCGAGGTCGTACACGTCGAATGTGCCAAGCGATGCAAGCGCCTCGACTTCGGCTTCGAACTGCTCAAGGTTCAGGATCTGCGAGCCGATATGAGCGTGCAGGCCACGCATCTCGATCATTGGCGCTGCATTCATCCGGGCTAGTGCCTCGGGCACCTGCTCCACCGGAACGCCGAACTTTGCCGACTTCCCCCCGGTCGCGAGCGCGAGGTGCGTCTTGGACTCGATGCCTGGGCTGACCCGTAGCAGAACCGGCGCGGGACGTGTCGCCAGCCGCATGATCCGGTCGATGTCGTCAAAGCCGTCGACGACGATGTAGCCGATCCCGGCTTCGAGTGCAGCCGCGATGTCCTGATCGGATTTAGCGTTGCCGTGCATGACGATCGAGGCTGGGTCGGCCCCGCCAGCGAGCGCGATGCGTAGCTCGCCATCGCCCACGACGTCGAACCCGAGGCCTTCCCCGGCCAGGATGCTGACCATCGATGCCGATGGGAAGGACTTCGTCGCGAAGCAGACCCGGCTGCGCGGGTACCGGCTCGCCAGGCCGTCGACGAAGGCGCGCGCCCGATCGCGGAGTGCTTGCTCGTCGAAAACGAAGGCGGGCGTGCCGAACTCAGCGGCAATCTCTGTCAGCGAGCAACCGCCGACGCGCAGGTCGGCGCCGTCGATCGTGGCAGAGGGTGGCAGCAGGGATAGATCAGGCATAGCTCGATCGTATCGGGGAGCGATTCGCCAGCTCACCCGCCTGCAGCCGCTGTCGAACTGCCTCGTAGGTGATGATCGCCGCTGATGTGGAAACGTTCAGCGAGTCCGCTTTGCCGAACATCGGGATCCGCACCCGGACACTTGCGCTGTCGAGCCACTCAGGTGGCAGTCCGGCCTGTTCCGCGCCGACAGCGATCGCTGTCGGCCCGGTCAGATCGGTCTCGGTCACCAGGGTCGTCGCATCAGGCGTCGCTGCCACTATCTGCAATCCGTGCTCAGCTACCCAGTCCAGGGCCTGCGCGGTCGTCGCTGACGCGACTGGCACCGAGAACACGGTGCCCTTACTGGCGCGTACGACGTTGGGATTGCCCCAGTCGGTCACCGGGTCAGCAGCGATCACTGCGGCCACGGCTGCCGCGTCGGCGGTGCGGAGGATGGCGCCGAGATTGCCCGGTTTTTCCAGACCAGCGCAGATCAGGATGAGTGGTCGCGATGGCAGCTGGAGACTGGCCAGTTCGGTGTCGATCGCCGGCACGACGGCAAGCCAGCCATCGGGACCCTCGCGGTAGGAGACCTTCTCGAAGACTGGCCGGCTGAGGTGCACGACCTCCGCGCCTAGCGCTGCCGCACGGCCAGCCAGTGGCAGCGACTCGGCCGTGGCCAGCTGGCGGGAGTAATACAGCGCTTGCGGCCTGACGCCCGCGGCCAGTGCGAGTTCGATCTCGGCAAGGCCGTCGACTACCGTCACCCCGGACTGCTCGCGGCTGCGCCTGCGCCGGAGCGCGACGAGGTGTTTGATGCGGGGATTCGCCGCGCTGGTGATCTCCAGTTCGTGCGGCGGCGGGCCCTGGCCAGCGGGCATAGCGTCATGCTAGCGGCCGGGCCGGATGCGATCCGACCTGTCTGTTGCCACGAGCCGGGCGATACGCCAAAATCACCGCTAACAGCGGATTCAGCTGATTCCCACACGTTACGGGGCGTGCGATGATCCGACGCGGTGCCACTATCGCTGCTTTGGCCCTGGCAGTGCTCGTCCCTATCGTGACGACCGAGGCCGCTGCGATCGGCTCGGTAGCTGTCGACGCCGCGCCGATGGCTTCCGCCGCGGACAGCGCGGGGGGTAGCGGCCTCTCAGCGTCGCTTATCCGCACTGGCCAGGCCGACCTCGCGGCGGCCGTCAATTCAGCAACAGACACCGTCTATATCGGTACGCAGACAACTGATCTGGTGGTCGTCAACGGCGCTACTGGTGCCATCATTACTACGCTGAACCTCGGCGCGGCGCCGCGGGGTATCGCGGTTGATAGCACGACGAACACCGTCTACGTCTCGGTCGCATCATCCTCGGGCGGGCCCAACGGCGTCGACGTCATCAACGGAGCCACGAACACCGTCACCACGACGATCACAGAGCCAGATGGCGTCGGACCCGATGGCCTCGCGGTGGACAGCGCTACCGACACCATCTACGAGACCGAGCAGAGCGCCGCCGCGGTAGCCGTCATCGACGGTGCCACTAGCACAATCGCCACAACGATCAGTACCGGCACTGCGACTGGGCCGTGCGCGGTGGCGGTCGACCAGACCTCCGGCGTCGCCTGGGTGGTCACGTTGAGCGACTGGGTGCTGGCCATTAATGCTGCGAGCGACTCGATCACCCACACCATCCAGATCAACGCCAGCGAAACCAACTCCATAGCCGTCAATGCCGCCACCGATACCGTCTACGTCACCGGCCAGAACGTCGGTGTAGTGGTAATCGACGGGGCGACGGCAGCGGTCACGACGACGGTGCCGACAACCGAGCCCGCGTTCGGCGTTGCAGTAGACCCAGGCTCGGGCACCGTTTACGCGACGAGCATTGACGGCGGCGCGAACTACGGCACCACGTGGGTGATCAGCGGCGACATCGTCACCAACACAATCGCCAGGGGCGGCTGGGAGGCCGCTGTCGACTCAGATACCGGAGTCGTGTTTGAGGCTAACCGCGCCTACGGCAGCTGGATGCTCACACCCTCTGCATCCGATGCCATGTCACCGCTCATCGTTACGGTAGCCGCGACTTTCACCACCGGCGTTGCGAAAACCCTAGCCCTGACCGCCAGCGCTCTGCCCGCTGCGACCTTCACGGAGACCGGTGCGCTGCCAGCCGGGGTCACGCTGACCTCCGCCGGGGCTTTGACGGGCACTCCGGCGGCAGATAGCGGCGGCACGTACCCGGTCACTATCACCGCGAGCAACGGCGTGGAGCCGGACTTCACTGAGCTATTCACGCTGACGGTGCTGCAGCCTCCGACGATCGCGGCCGCGTCTAGCGCGACCGCAACGGTCGGCACTGCGCTGACTATCCCGATAACGGTTACTGGTTATCCCGCACCGTGGGTTCAGACAATCAATCCGCTGCCAGCGGGGGTGAGTCTAAACCAGTCCTCCGAAGGCTGGCAGCTGTCTGGCACACCGGTAGCCGGTTCCGGCGGTGTCTACACGATCAACCTGGAGGCCTATAGCTCCGCTGGGCAGGCATTTGCCAAAGCACTGACACTGACAGTCACTGAAGCTCCAGCCTTTACCTCGCCGGACAAGGCAACGTTCCGGACCGGCCGGTCGCTGAACTTCATTGTCAGTGCCGATGCGTACCCTGGTGCCGCCTTCACTCGGACCGGCAAGCTCCCGGCCGGCCTGCATCTGGACTCCGGCGGACTGTTGTGGGGTACCCCGGCTGCTCGCAGCGGCGCCGTCTACCGGCTCACGTTTACTGCCACCAATGACCTCGGATCGGTGAAGCAGGCGTTCACCCTTACGATCAAGCAGGCGCCCGCCTTTACCTCAGCTCGGTCCGCCACGTTCAAGGCCGGCCACTTGCGGCAGTTCATCTTCAGGACTACCGCATTTCCGGTCGCCACTTTGTCCGAGCGAGGCCGTCTCCCGGCCGGCCTGAAGTTTAGGGCGAGGCACAATGGCACGGCGGCTCTGGCGGGACGGCCTGCTCGGACCGACCGCCGCAAGACCTACGTGATCACCGTTATCGCCCGCAACGGCGTCGGCGCCGCGGTCCGCGAGACGTTCCGACTGAAGGTCTCTTAGTCCGCCGGACGATCTGCCTGCTGCAAGTTCTGTAGTGGCTGAACCGTTAAGTGGCTGGGAACAGCCTCACAACCTGCCTGCGAGCCTGCCGTCCTTCCGTGGGAGAAGTTGCTCCGCTACCGACCGTCAGCACTGGGGGTCGTCTGCTCGACCGAGAACGCGAAGCCGCCGACTGGGCGTCACCTCTCACCACACCATTTTGGGCTCCTCTGCTCTATCCGTGGGTAGCGGAGCAGGCTTGTTAGCCCCGGATCGTGAGCGTGGGCTGGGTGTTTGGCCTGGCCGGGCGGCCGTTGATGCCGGTCACCGAAGCGGTCCTGGCGGTGCTGGCGGTGCTGGTAGCCGGGACCTGCTTCCGCCTGCTGATTGTCCGCCGGGCCCGGTGGCGGTCAAGGCCCTGTGGCCCCTTGCGGGGTGGCCTTCGGCCAGCCTGGACAGCCGCCGGTCCCGGCTGGTGTGGCTGGCGATCGGAAGCAGGCCGGAGCCTGAGCCAGGAAAAGTAAGAGCACGCCGTTCCCGCCCGTAAGGTCTGAAACGCGACTAACAGCTCTCGGGAACAAAAGGAACGGCGTGCGGTCATCCAGGGTATGGGCAACGATGCTGGGCTGCGACAACGCGGTGGTCGAGGCGGTGGACTGGCACCGGGACCCTGGCGGGCAGCTGGAGGTGATCACGCACGTCCGGCCGAAAGCCCGCCAGGCCGGCCGGTGCGGGATCTGCGGCCGGCCCCGGCCCGGCTATGACCAGGGATCGGGGCGGCGGCGGCGGCGGGCACTGGACCTGGGCACCGTGACCGCGTGGCTGGAAGCAGACTGCCCGCGGGTGGCCTGCCCCGAGCACGGGGTGGTGACCGCCGCGGTGCCGTGGGCGCGGCACGGCGCGGGGCATACCCGGTTCTTCGACGACCAGGTGGCCTGGCTGGCCGCGGCGTGCTCCAAGACGACCCTCACCCAGCTGATGCGGGTGTCGTGGCGGACCGTCGGGAACATCGTCGAGCGGGTCTGCGCCGGCCAGCTCGCCGCGACCGACCCCCTTGACGGGCTCACGCGGATCGGTATCGACGAGATCTC
>Ga0335075_10009036_pt1 | contig 15241 bp, 9 predicted proteins | sample Lox_Sample_24_FD_206723 | JGI IMG/M metagenome (GOLD analysis project Ga0335075, IMG submission 206723) | Soil microbial communities from Loxahatchee National Wildlife Refuge, Florida, United States - Lox_Sample_2.4 | ecosystem: Environmental > Terrestrial > Soil > Wetlands | place: USA: Florida... | reverse complement strand
GTACCGCAGCGCCGCGAGATCGACCAGGCTGCGCCGGTACGTGGTCAGCAACGACTCACTGCCGGACGATAGCCGCGGCGCGCGGGCGAGCCAGTCCTCAAGGTCGGCCTGCATCTGCGGCCGCTCGCGGGGCGGCCTGCCGGTCAGGCTGGTGCGGACGTTGGCCCCGCCGACGCCAAGCATCTCGACGCGGAGCTCGGTGGACCAGCTGGCCTGCGGATCGATGTGGACGCGGAACGTCATTCCTATCTCGTCGACCTCGGCCGCGGCCGACGTGGAGATCACCGTTTCGCGGCAGAAGCTCTCCCGCTCATAACCCAGCCGCAGGCACTGGTCCTGCACCCGCGCGGAGTACCTGCCGCGCTTCTTCCCCAGCCCGCCTTTAATCTCGAACGTGTCGGCGAAATCGGTGCCCATCTCCAGCCGCAGGACGAGATCGACCGGGTCATGGGCGTGGTTGAGCACGGTCAGCTGCTCGGTCATGCGCTCCCCGATCGAACGGTGGCGGACCACCGTGACCTGGGTGTCGATGTACTGGGCCGGGGGACCCGGCACCAGGAAGAAGCGCGTCTCGTAGTACTGAAGATCATCAACGGACAGCGGGTGCAGCCGCTCCCGGTTGACGCTGAGCGCCCAGGTCGACAGGAAACGGGTATCGAACCAGAACAACCCGGTCGGGAACGTCGACGAGACGTCGAAGTCGCCGCGGTCGTCGCTGACCACGAACATGTTGCCGTCCAGGACCCGAACGAACTCCTCGCTCATCGCCGCCGCCTCCGGTCGGTGGGTACGGTCGCGGCAGGTGTGGTCCGCGACCGGCGCGGGGACCGCGTACCCCGGTTCCGGCACGGCATGCCCGGCCAGCCGTCAGGGGCCGTCCTTGGACGGGACTCTCGCTACCGCGAGGTCACTGCAGGTTCTGCGGGTTGCCTACCGGGTCGCCGACGTATTCGTGCGTCGCCTCGAGGTTGTCGCGGGCGGGGTATTTCCCCGCGGCGGGGCCGTCGGCGAACGCGCGCAGCACGTTCGCCGTGACCGTGCGGACGAAGCCCGGCGTCGCGCCAGTGATGCCGTGCGGCTGATCGCCGTAGATGGCCTCCACCCAACGCATCGTCCCGCTATTGAACACGCCGGCGCCGCCGGAGTGCGTGTAGTACGCGGAGTCACCGTAGCTGCTTGCGCCCTGGCAGGTGAGCGGCGAGTGGGACAGCACCTCGATCGGCCGCTCGACCGGGTAGCCGGGGTTGACGCGGTCGTACTCGATGCCGACCAGGTTCGGGAAGCTGGACCCTGCCGAGACGCCGGTGCCCTGGAACACCCAGCTGTCCGGGCTGGTCACCACGTACGCGGCGTCCACCGGGTAGCCCTCGTAGATGGTGCCGATCAGCGAGGACTCCGGGTCGGGGTCCGGCGGCTCGCGCCAGTCGCTGGTGACCAGCGCGTTGTCCTTGCCGTACATCGGGTCCTCGGTGTACGAGGTCTTGTAGCACACCACGAGCCGCGCGCCGCCAAGCGCGGTCGATTCCAGCCGGGTCCGGCGGAACATCGCGTTCGCGCCCATGAACGCCAGGTTCACGCCCTTGTTCCTGGCCGCCGTCACGTTGGCTCGCTCTTCCGGCGTCCAGTACTCGTCGTGTCCCATGGAGACCAGCGCGCTCGCGCCGTCAAGCAGGTGCGGGTCGGCGGCAATGTCCATGCTGGTCACGTACGCCGGATCCAGCCCCATGTACTCGGCGAGCTTGATCGCGTTCCGCTCGTAGGTAAGGAACATGTCGGCGCCATCGAGGTCGTACGGGCGGTCGAGGCTGACCGCGAGCGACCGGTTGCCGTAGTCCCCGGCCGGCCCCTTGTACAGGTCGTAGCCGCCCCAGGTGTTGTACGCCTGCCAGGTCTGCACGCAGTTCTTCAGCACCACCTTGCCCGCGGTGCTTGCCGAGCGGACCGTGATCGGCACGTACCGCTGGGCGCCGGAGTCCGCGTCGAGCCGCAGCAGGTACGCTCCGGCGGGCCAGTCGTCGGTGGGCACCTCGATGACCGGATCCCAGTCCGTGTAGACCGTGTTCGTCGACTCGACCATGGCCGGGCTCTTCTGCTCGGCGCCGTGGACGGCGGGCGACTGCCAGACCTTGCGCGCCCCCGTGCCCTGGTACCAGCCCAGGCGAAACGCCGTCACTCGCAGGCCCGAGGATTCGGTCGAGGCGAAGAGCGGGAACGACTCCCCGGTCAGCACGCTGGCCTTGCCCGCGTAACCCTCGATTTCGTGCTCGCCGCCGAGGTTGCGGATCTCCCAGTTCGGATCTCCCGGCAGCGAGTTCTCCGGCACCGTGTGCCGCGGTTTTGGCGCGGCGACCGCGGTCTGCCGCGGAGCGGACCCCGCTCCGGAGCCGGTGCACGCGGTGACGGCCGCCCCGGCGGCGCCCGCCGCAGCCAGCCCGAGGAAGGCCCTGCGACTCGTCTTCCCTTCCACGCGGGTAAGCATGCCACGAACACGGGCGTTCATGCGCCACGAGCGCGCGATCATAACCAATACCTAAGAATGATCTGTGCGCTCGCGTGGCGCACAGCGGTCGGGCGGTCAGCCGAGGGCGTCGATGAGCGGGATAAGGGCCGACGCGTCGTCGTCGGGCGCGGTGAGCACGACGCCGCTGACCATGGGGCGCGCCCGGGCCAGCAGGCTGGCGGCGAGTTCCGCGCCGACCTGCCGGGCCGCGCCGTGGCCGGCCTTCTCCAGCGCGTCAAGCGTCGAGGCGGGGATCGTGATCCCGGGCACCTCGTTCGTGAGGTAGTCCGCTTCCTCGAACGACCGCAACGGCGTGGCAGAAAGCAGCAGCGGAATGCCGGTCCCGTCCAGGGCGGCGACCAGCCGGGACAGCGAGTCCACCTCGTACACCGGGCGGCTGATCAGGAACTGCGCCCCGGCGCGGATCTTCGCGTGCGCCCGGGCGATCTCCGCCTCGTGGTCCCGCGCGCCGGGGTTGACCCGGGCCCCGATGCAGAACGAGGTCCGCGCGGTGAGCGCGAGCCCGTTGGAGTCCCGCCCGGCGTTCAGCCCGGCGAGCAGCGCGGTCATCCCGACCGAGTCCACCTCCCAGGTGCCGTCCACCGCCGGGTAGTCGCCGAGCACCGGCGGGCTCCCGGTCGTGGATACCACGGACCGGATGCCAAGCGCGTGCGCCCCGAGCAGATCGGCCTGCAGCGACATGATCGTCTTGTCCCAGGTGGTGACCGTGGCGATCGTCTCCACGCCGACCCGCTGCTGCAGCTGCAGCGCCATGTTAAGCGAGTCCATGTGGGTGCGCGCGTTCTCCCGCGGCTGCACCGCGAGCAGCCCGATGCCGTGGGCGTGCAGCACGGCCGCCGCCTCCTCGGCCTCGCCCGCCCAGCCGCCCGCGGGCGGGGTGATCGCCGCGGCGACCACGAACCTCCGGGCGGCCAGCTGCTCGGCGAGCGTCCCGGCCGCCGGGCGTACCGGCCCGGTCGCCAGGCCGGCGTCGTGCGCCCCCGCCGCCGTCCGGGCGCGCACCGAGGCGCCGCCGCGCAACTCCCCGGCCGATCCGCCACGGGTCCGCACCGCCTCGGCGGCGGCCCTGATGTGCGTGGGCGTGGTCCCGCAGCAGCCGCCCACCAGCTTCACCCCGGCGTCGGCGAACCGGCCGAGGTACCGGGCGAAGTAACCGCCATCGATGCTGAACTCAAAGCTGCGCGGTCCGACCCGGCGCGGCTGCCCGGCGTTCGGCTGCGCGCTGACCGGCACCGATGAGTAGCGGACCAGGTCCTCGGCGACGACCAGCATCCGCTGTGGCCCGATCGTGCAGTTGGTGCCGACCACCGCGACCGGCATGTCGCTCAGCACGGTGGCGACCTCGCGCGGCGTCTCGCCGCCGAGGGTGTGGGCGTCATCGGCGAACGTGGCCTGCGCGATCACCGGCGCGTCGGTCACCGCCGACACCACCGACACCGCCTCCACGAGCTCGTCCAGGTACCCGAACGTCTCCAGGATGATCAGGTCAACGCCTTCGGCGGCCAGCGCGCTGATCTGCTCGCGGAGCACCTCCATCCGCTCAGCGGCCCCGACCCGGCGCCGCTGCAGCGCGGTCACCCCAGGGGAAACCGACCCCGCCACCAGGACGGTACGGTCCGACCGGTCGCAGGCCTCGCGGGCGAGCCGCACCCCGGCCCTGTTGATCTCCTCGACCTTGTCCGGGAAGCCGTGGTCGCCGAGCCACAGCCGGTTGGCGCCGAACGTGTTGGCCTGGATGATGTCCGCGCCCGCGCTCAGGTAGCTGTCGTGGATCGTCGCGACAAGCCCGGGGTCGGAGAGGTTCAGCTCGGGCAGCGCCCGGTCGAGGGCCGCCCCGGCCGCGTGCAGCATCGTGCCCATCGCGCCGTCGCAGACGAGCACCCGCGCACCGGAAAGCAGCTCGCGCATGCTCTGCCCTCCCCGCTCGCCCGCAGACCAAGACTCGCTCATGCCCCCTCCGGAAGCGCGTCGAGGATTTCCAGAGCCACCTGGGCGATCAGCCGGTCCCGGTAGTTGTCCAGCCGCAGCCCGGTGATTTCCTCGATCCGCTTGATGCGATACGCCACCGTGTTCGGGTGCACGTGCAGCAGCCGCGAGGCGCGCTGCGGGCTGTTGTTCTCCCGGAAGTAGCAGGCGAGGGTCGCCAGGTACTCCGACTTGTGCTCATGCTCGTGCTCGCTCAGCTTGCCGAGCACCTCGGCCGCGAACGACCGCAGTTCGTTCAGGTCGGGCACCTGCAGCAGCAGCCGGTGGATGCCCAGGTCCTCGAACGCGGCCACCGCGCCGGTCCGGCCGAGCCGCCACAGCGTCTGCGTGGTCCGGTGCGCCTGGCCATAGGACCTGGCGATCTCCCCCGGGTCGCGGCACACTCCCCCGATCCCGATGACCACCTTGGCGCCGGGGAACAACTCGGCGAGCCGGGCCAGGCACGCCTGGCCGAGACGGCGCGGGTCGGGTGCCGCGGACGCGACGACGACCACTTCCGACTCGCGGGCCGAGACGATCGCGTCCGGCGCCCTCGTGGTCATGAAGTGCTCGATGCTCTCCCGGATCCGCTGCCGCAGCGCGTCAGAGTCCGCGGTGCGTGCCGGGGGAAGCTCGAACGCGATCGCCACGACGTTGTGCTGCCGGGTCGTGTCGTAGCCGAGGTGCGCGGCCCAGCGGGCGGCGTCACCCGCGTCCCGGCCCCGGCCGAGCAGCAGCCCTTCGACGAGGTCATCTCGCACCCGCCGCGCCGCCGCCGCGACCACGCGCTCGCGGCCGAGGATGACCCCGCAGATCGTGGCGGCGTGCTCGGTCACCAGCAGGCTCATGTCCTCGCTGAACGTCTCTTCCGTCGGGTCGAGCGTGATCAGGTAGGACAGCACCTCATCGCCGACCAGGATGGGGGCGACGATAATGGCGGGCACCCCGCCGACGTTCGGCAGCCGCAGCGCGCGCTGGGACAGCCGCGAGGCACGCAGCACCTGCCCCAGCCGGGGATGGACCACGTGCTCCCGGACCAGGGCCGCGGCCTTGTCCGGGGGAAGACCCGGCGACGCGGCCGTCAGCACGTCCATGAGCTGGCTGACCACCGCGACAGTCGCCGACGCCCGTTCGGAGATAAGCTGCACGACCCCGGCCAGGTCCGCGTCCTGCATGGCGAGCCCGGACAGATGCCGGTAGACGGTCACCAGTTCCCTGAGGACAGCGTTCTCCCGCTCGACGTCCCGGGACCCTTTCCCGGGAGTCGGCGCTACGTTGTGCCGGCTCGCGGCCGGCAGCGTGTCCGGCATGATCACTGAAGCATACGACGTTGGGATTTCCGTGCCTTTGTGGGAACCCACAAAGGGAGCTTTACCACTCTTGTCCGACAGCTGAAACCTACCACGAACGGCCGACGTTGTTCCTGCCCCGGCTTCTGTGGCCGTGCACAGCGCGGCGCCTCGCCAGTTTGGCGCCCGCGACGATGCCACGGCCGGGTGGCTATGACACTCTGGCGCTTAATCCCTCCCGTTCTCCGGAATTGGCGGTCATGGACGAGGTCGCGCGCTGCCCGCACTGCGGCGCGATAAAAGGCGGCACCGCTGCCGCCATCGACGCGCTGTACCGCGAGGTGAGCAGGATCAAAGACCTGGCCGAACGGCGGCAGCAGGCTTCTCAGGACGTAACCGACGACGCGGCGGAGGCACGGGAAGCCGAACTGCTCCGCGAGATCCGGCTGCTTCGCGAGACCGTGGCCAGGCTGCGCGGTAGCAGTCGTGTTACAGGCACTTGACAGATCCTTATCATCCGCGCAAATAATCAGGCACTTTCGGCTGAAAGGGTGCCGGCGTTGCTTGAGTACCGCGATATATACGCGGGGGGTCGCCTGGTCGGGTCCGCCTCCGCTGACGTGATAACGATCGTCAATCCAGCCACCGAAGAAGTCGTCGGCGCCGTCCCCTCCGGGGTCGGCGCGGACGTGGACAAGGCCGTTCGCTCCGCCAGGCGCGCGTTCGACGACGGTCACTGGGCGACGTGCGCCCCGGCCGAACGCGCGGCCGCTCTTGACCGGCTCGCCGCTGCCCTGGAAGCACGGGCCGAGGAGACCGCGCGGCTGGTCACCGCCGAGATGGGCATGCCGATCGCGCACTCAAGGGAAAACAACGCCGCCGCCCCGTGCGCGATCCTGCGGTACTACGCGAACCTGGCACGGGGGCTCGGCACCGAGGAGAGCCGGACCGCGGTCAGCTTCACCGGGCGGACGGTCGTCCGGCGCGAGCCCGCGGGCGTGGCCGCGGTCATCGCCAGCTGGAACTACCCGATCATGCTGGCGTTCTGCCAGCTCGCGCCGGCGCTGGCCGCCGGCTGCACGATCGTGCTCAAGCCCGCCGCGGCCACGTCGCTTTCCGCCTACATCCTCGCCGAGGCCTTCGAGGCGGCTGATTTCCCGCCAGGCGTGTTCAACCTGGTCACCGGGCCAAGCGAGACGGCCGCGATGCTGGCCAGGCACCCCGGCGTGGACACGGTGGCGTTCTCCGGGCCGTCCAAGCCGGGCCGGAAGATCGCCGCGATCTGCGGCGCCGAACTCAAGCCAGCCATCCTCGAGCTCGGCGGCCAGTCCGCGGCGATCGTGCTCGACGACGCCGACCTCGGGCAGACGTCCGCCAGCCTCGGCTTCCTGTGCTTCGGCAACTCCGGGCAGACCTGCTTCGCCATGTCCCGGGTGCTCGTACCCGAGCAGCGGTACGCCGACGCGCTCGAGGCGCTGACCGTGCAGGCCTCATCCCTGGTGATCGGCGATCCGCTGGAGGAATCGACCACGATGGGGCCGATGGCCTCGTCGCGGCGGCGGGCCGACGTGGAGGCGCGGGTCCGCGAGGGAGTGGCCTGCGGCGCGCGGCTGACCGCCGGCGGGCGGCGGCCCTCGTCGCCGGTACGCGGGTACTTCTACGAGCCGACCGTGCTCGCGGACGTGTCGCCGGCCATGCCGATCGCCCAGGACGAGATCTGCGGGCCGGTGGCGACCGTGATCCCGTACCGGGACGAGGCCGAGGCGGTGGCGTTCGCCAACTCCGGGTTCGGCCTGGCCGCGACCGTGTGGACCGGTGACCCGCAGCGCGGTCTCGAGATCGCGCGGCGCGCCCGGGTCGGCACCTTCGGCGTCAACCTGTACGTCCCCGACATCGGCTCGCCGTGGGGCGGCCGCGGCGCCTGCGGCCAGGGTTCCACCTACGGCCCGGAAGGCCTGGACGCCTACCTCGCGACGAAGTCGGTCTTCCTCCCGTCGTTCGGCTGACCCGCGCGGGGATAAGCGCGCCTGATGCCCACCCTTGCTAATCGTTAGCACGCATAATAGTTGCCACTAAGCAAGTAACCTGTATGCTGGGTAAACGTGGCAACGACGGCGAGCGAGCAGACAGCGGGCAACCAACCGGCACGGCAACCAGGGGGCGGCGGCGACGCCAGCGGCCGGGGCAGGGCCTACCAGTGGATCGCCCTGTCCAACACCACGCTCGCCATGGTGATGGCGACGATCGACGCCTCGATCGTCATCATCTCGATGCCGGCCATCTTCCGCGGCATCCACCTGAACCCGCTCACGCCGGGCAACGTCACGTACCTGCTGTGGATGATCATCGGCTACCTGCTCGTCCAGTCGGTGCTCGTGGTCACGCTCGGCCGCCTTGGCGACATGTTCGGCCGGGTGAAGATCTACAACCTCGGCTTCGTGGTGTTCACCGCGGCGAGCATCGCCCTGTCTCTCGACCCCATGCAGGGACAGTCCGGGGCGCTGTGGCTGATCATCTGGCGGTTCGTCCAGGCGTTCGGCGGCTCGATGCTGATGGCGAACTCGGCGGCCATCCTCACCGACGCGTTCCCCGCGGGCAAGCGCGGCATGGCGCTCGGCATCAACCAGATCGCCGGCATCTCAGGACAGTTCATCGGCCTGCTGCTCGGCGGCCTGCTCGCCGCGTGGGACTGGCGGGCCGTGTTCTGGATCAACGTGCCGATCGGCGCGTTCGGCACGGTCTGGGCGTACCGCAGCCTCAAGGAGATCGCGATCACGCGCAGGGCGAAGATCGACTGGCTCGGCAACGTCACGTTCGCGGCCGGGGCCGGGGTGCTGCTGACCGCGATCACGTTCGGCATCCGCCCCTACCACACGAGCTCAACGAGCTGGGGCAACCCGATGGTGTACGGCGGCCTGATCCTCGGCGTCGTGCTGCTTCTCGCCTTCGCCATCATCGAGAACAAGGTTCCTGACCCGATGTTCCGGATGCGGCTGTTCCGGATCCGCGCGTTCGCCGCGGGCAACCTGGCCAGCCTGCTCGGCGCGATCGCCCGTGGCGGATTGCAGTTCATGCTGGTCATCTGGCTGGCCGGCATCTGGCTGCCGCTGCACGGCTACAACTTCGTCGACACCCCGCTGTGGGCCGGCATCTACATGCTGCCGCTGACCGCTGGCTTCCTCATCGCCGGGCCGATCTCCGGCGTGCTGTCCGACAAGTTCGGCGCCCGCCCGTTCGCCACCGCCGGCCTGCTTGTCGCCGCGGTGTGCTTCCTCGGCCTGATGCTGCTGCCCATCAACTTCCCTTACCCGGCGTTCGCCCTGCTTATCTTCGGCAACGGGATAGGCTCCGGCCTGTTCACCTCGCCGAACACCTCCGCCATCATGTCCAGCGTCCCCGCTAACCACCGCGGCGCGGCGTCCGGCATGCGCTCCACCTTCCAGAACTCCGGCATGTCGCTGTCGATCGGCATCTTCTTCTCGCTGATGATCGCCGGCCTGGCGGACACGCTGCCGCACACGCTGACCGCCGGGCTCACCGCGCAGGGCGTGCCGCTCGCCACGGCGAACAGCATCGCCCACCTGCCGCCGGTGTCCACCGTGTTCGCCGCGATGCTCGGCTACAACCCGGTGCAGACCCTGCTCGCCCCGACCGGCCTGCTGCACACGCTGCCCGCGCACAACATCGCGCTGCTGACCGGCAAGCAGTTCTTCCCGAGCCTGATCTCCGGGCCGTTCCACCACGGGCTGACGATCGTGTTCAGCGCGGCGGCGATCATGTCCGTGCTCGGCGCGATCGTGTCGCTGCTTCGCGGCAAGCAGTTCATCTTCGAGGACGAGCCACCGGCCGTTCCGGCTCCTGCCGAGGAAGTCGTGAGCGAGTAAAATCTCATGCGTGCCACGTTATGAGTACCGATGCCGCGCCTGCGGCGACACGTTCGAGCTGAACCGTCCGATGAGCGAGTCGTCTGCGCCGTGCACCTGCCCCCAGGGACACGACGACACCGTGAAGCTCTTGTCCACGGTGGCCGTCGGCGGCCTGGGCAGCGCCCCACCGGGCGGCGGGGGCTGCTGCGGCGGCGCGTGCGGCTGCGGCGGCTGACATTTATTCTGAACGGGCGGTGGTGACTCCCCCGGCCGCGGGGGAGACCGCCGCACGGGAGACCGTGGCCTTGGCCCACCTCGTGGTGGACAGCAGGCCGAGCAGCAGCACGGCGTAGCCGCACCCGGCCATCACCCACCAGCCGGCGTGCGCCGCCCGCAGGAAGCCCTCGTGCATGCCGCCGCGCAGCGACGCGGCGAGCACCGAGCCGACGATCGCGACGCCGAGCGACGTGCCGAGCTGACGGCTCGCGGAGTTCATCCCCGACGCCATGCCGGCCTGCGACTTCGGCACGCCGGACATGACGCCGTTCGTGATCGCCGAGCTCACCATGCCGACGCCGACGCCGAACAGGCCGTAGGTGACGATCAGGAACACCATGCTCGACGTCATGGTGAGCTGGGAAAGCGCGGCGCTTGACAGCGTGAGCGCGGCGCCGGCGAGCACAAGCGGGATACGGGAACCGCCCTTGGCCAGCATCCGGCCGGACAGCGGCGCGCACAACGCCATCGTGACCGGCATGGGCAGGATGGTCAGGCCTGCCTGCACCGCGGAGTAGTCCCGCACGTCCTGCAGGTACAGCGTGGTCAGGAAGAGGAATCCGGCGGTCGCCGCGATCGCGCAGACCGCGGTGAGGTTGGCGGCGCTGAACGGCACGCTGCGGAAGAGCCGGAAATCGATCAGCGGCTCCGGGCGCCAGGGCTCGTAGGCGAGCAGCGCCACGAGCGCGGCGAGCGACAGCACGAAGAAGCAGACGATCCTCGGCGACACCCACCCGTAGTCCGGGCCCTGGATGATCGCGTAGGCCAGCGAGCCGAGCATCGCGATCACAAGCACCTGGCCGAGCGGGTCCGCGCGGCGCCCGCGGGCCGCCCGGGAGTCCGGTACGAAGAGCGCGGTCAGCGAGATGGCGGCCAGGCCGACCGGAATGTTCGCCCAGAAGATCCCCCGCCATCCGACGCTCCCGACCAGGATGCCGCCGAGCACCGGGCCGAGTGCCATCGACAGGCCGAACACGCCGTCCCAGACCCCGATGGCCTTGGCCCGCTCCGACGGCTTGGTGAACGTGTTCGTGATGATGCCGAGCGCCGCCGGGTTCAGCATCGAGCCGCCGATCCCCTGCAGCAGCCGGAAGGCGATCAGCCAGCTCAGCGACGGCGCCAGGCTGCACATCCAGGACCCGAGGGTGAACAGCGACAGGCCGACCTGGAAGATCGTGCGGCGGCCGATCCGGTCGGCGGCGGCTCCGGAGAACATCAGCAGGCTGGCGAGCACGATGGTGTAGCCGGCGATCGTCCATTGCAGGCCCGCCACGGTCGTGTGCAGCGACTGCCCGATGGCGGGCAGCCCGACGTTCACGATCGTGTTGTCAAGGCCGACCATGAAAAGGCTGCTGCAGCAAACGGCGAGGATGACCGCGCGCCTGCCGCCGCCAAGGGCCGGGCTGCCGATTCCCGCTGTCCCCACGCGTGCGATATCAATGGGTATCCGATTGGGCACGTAGCGTAGCTGACCGCGGACAGGGGTTACCGGCTGCATTTCACACCGCCCGGGGAATCAGGAAGTATTATTACAGATACGACACTACATGGACGCATGGCGTAGTCAATAGGTTACGGATCAATATGTCCGCGCGCGTAATGCCTTCGGGCTAGCCGGGCAGGGTCTAGATTTGTCCTGGCCGGTGTGATCCGGCGGTGAGACGTGGTTGGCGTGTAATTTGCGAGGTGGCGGCGTGCCCGACGGGGGATACGTGAGCCGCAGGCTGCTCCAGCTCGTCATGCCCGTCTTCCCCGATCGCCGCATATTCCGTATCCACGATCCCGAAGTAAGCCCGGACGACCCCGGCGCCCCGTTGGCCCCCATCGGCGTGATGATGACCGCCACTCGTGAGCAGCTGTGGATCGGGAGCCTGCAGCAGGACATCGACGTCCGGCTAGTGCTCGAGGAATGGGACGGGCAGCCGCTGCTCCCCGACGCCTGGGACGAGGAAGCCAAGGCGCGGCTGTACCTGCGCGGGCAGCTGACCGTCGATATGGGCTCGGCCGGCACCGCGGTGCAGCGGCTGCGGCTATCCGGGGGCGTCGGGAACTATGAGGTCCGCGTGTACGCGCGCTACCGCGAGGCGGTCGTGCAGATGTACGAGGAGCTGTTCCGGCAGCACAAGGACCCGCTGAGCGACGACTTCCAGCGCGAGAAGCGCAAGCTCGAGGGCGTGGAGCGGTACCTCATCCAGCTGTGGCGGGATTCGTTACCGTGCCCGCCGCGTCAGGACGACGAGTGCGTCGCGTCCGCAGAGGTCTTGGCGGTCTTGCCGTCGGCCGTCCTTGTGGTTCCCGTCTTGGTCGTGTCCTTCGCGCTGGCCGCGGCCGACGCGGCGTGGCTGGCGCCGCTCGTCCCGGACGCGGTCCTTGTCGTCGTGGAGGGGGCACTCGCGGAGGTGCCGGCCGCGGGTCCGGCCTTCGCGGGGGCGGCCACCGAGGCGAAGCCGGACGCCGACGGGCTGTAGACGGACTTGGGACTATGGGCGCGGAACGGGATCATCGCGTAAACCATCATCGAGACCACGGCGACCACTGCGACCGCAAACAGCGACCCGAATATCTTGCCCCGCGGGGAGCGGAGCCTGGTGGCCGGGCCCGGCCGCCTGAACGAGGACAGCTTGGCAGCCAGTCCAGGATCCTCGGCGGAGAGCCGCCGCTCTATCTCGGCGAGCATGCGCTGCTCGTCCATTGACAGCGCCATAGCGCCATACCTCCGCGTTCCGCGCGCCAGTGGGAACTCTCTTACTATCCCCCACGTGGCAAGGTTTATCCAATCGTTCCGACATTGTGCCTCGGCGTTTTTGAAACCCGCATGGACTAGCTACTCTCCGTGTTCACATTAGTTTCATACCGTAACCATGATTCCCACACGCCAAACTTCTGTCGAACAGATGTTTGTCATCTTCGAATAGCCGCTCTAGGCTTACGAACATGCGCTGGGACAACCTGCGGCTCGACGACGACACCCTCGATGACACCCCGCTGTTCGCACGCGGCGCGGTCGCGCGCACGTTTGACACGCCGGGCTTCCGCGGCATGACGTTCTACGAGGTGCGGGCGAAGTCGATCGTGAGCCACGTCCCCGAGTCATCCCGCATGCCGTTCCGCTGGACAATCAACCCGTACCGGGGATGCCAACATGCATGCATTTACTGCGTATGGGGAGATACGCCGATCCTGATGGCGGACGGGACCACGATGCCGATCGCCGACGTGCGGGTGGGCGACGCGATCTACGGCACCGTGCGCGACGGCTGGTATCGCCGCTATGCGGTCACCGAAGTTCTCGCGCACTGGTCGACGGTCAAGCCCGGCTACCGGGTCACGCTGGAGGACGGCACCCGGCTCATCGCGAGCGGGGACCATCGCTTTCTCACCGAGCGCGGCTGGAAGCATGTCACCGGCGCCGAGCAAGGGCCGGAGCAGCGTCCGTTCCTGACCGTCAACAACAAGCTCATGGGGACGGGCGGCTTCGCCGAACCGCCGAAGGACTCGACGGCCTACCGGCGCGGCTACCTCTGCGGGATGATCCGGGGGGACGCCAACCTCGGCAGATACAACGGTGCCCATGGTGAAATCTTCACGTTCCGCCTAGCGCTAACAGATCAAGAAGCCCTTGCCCGCGCCCGTCGCTATCTCGCCACGTTCGGGATTCTCACGAGTGAGTTTGACTTCGCGGCAGCCACTCCGACGCGGCGGGCCGTGCGTGCGATCCGAACCGGGGAATCGGGCAACGTGCGCGCCATCGAGCACCTGGCCAAGTGGCCCACCGAACCGTGCACGGACTGGATCCGCGGGTTCCTGGCGGGCATCTTCGACGCCGAGGGCAGCTACAGTCGGGGCATCTGGCGCGTCGCGAACACCGACCCGCAGATCATCGACTGGACCGCCCGTGCGCTGAAATCGCTTGGTTTCGACTACGCGCTGGAACCCTGGGAGAAGCCGAACGGCTTCGTCGTGGTCCGGTTGCGCGGCGGGCTCGGGGAAGCGCTGCGGTTCTTCCACAGCACCGATCCGGCGATCACCCGGAAACGGTCGATCGAGGGCGTGGCACTCAAGAGCGACGCCAAGCTGCGCGTCGCGGCGATCGAGCCGCTCGGCATCGAGCTGCCCATGTACGACATCACAACCGGAACGGGTGACTTCATCGCCAACGGCGTCGTCAGCCACAATTGCTTCGCGCGCAACAGCCACACATACCTCGACCTGGACGCCGGGAAGGACTTCGACTCCAAGGTGATCGTCAAGGTCAACGCGCCGGAGTTGCTGCGCAAGAAGCTGGCGTCGCCAAGCTGGCAGGGCGAGCACATCGCGATGGGCACCAACGTCGACTGCTATCAGCGGGCCGAGGGCAAATACGAGCTGATGCGCGGGATCATCGCGGCGCTGCGGGACGCGGCCAACCCGTTCTCCATCCTGACCAAGGGCACGCTGATCCTGCGCGACCTGGACCTGCTGCTCGAGGCGGCCGAGGTGACCGACGTCGGGCTGAACGTGTCGGCGGGTTTTGTCGACAAAGAGCTCTGGCGGGCCATCGAGCCGGGCACCCCCGCTCCGCAGCGCCGACTCGACGCCTGCGCCACGCTCAACGACAACGGGCTGCGCTGCGGCGTGCTGATGGGCCCGGTGGTGCCGTTCCTTTCCGACTCCCCCGCCCAGCTGGATGCCGCGGTCCGGCAGATCGCCGAGACCGGCGCGGCGCACGTAAGCCCGATCGTGCTGCACCTGCGGCCGGGAACCCGCGAGTGGTTCCTGCGCTGGCTGCACACGACTCATCCCGAGCTGGCCGGCCGGTACGCGGCGATGTACCGCAGGGGCGCCTACGCACCAAAGGAGTACCAGGCCCGGATCGCGGGCCAGGTCCGGGAACTGGCGCAACGGTACGGAATAGGCGGCGAGCGCCGCCCCGCCCGCGCCCGCCGTGCGGCCTCCCGCGGCACCGGCCGCCCCGCCCCGGCCCGCGTTTCCCCCGCACCCGCACCCGCACCCGCTCCCCCGCCCCCGGCACCGGCACCGGCAGCTCACGAGCAGCTCACGCTGCTGTAGCCGAGGCGGATCCCGGATGTGGCGAGGCAGGGCCGCCCGCCGGGAGTCTTATCCGCCCTTCGGCCTGCGCTTATCGGGAGCCCTCCCAACCTAGGCTGTTCAAGCTCTGTAACGCGGCTGGAGAGATCGCGGGTCGTTACCCGCGAATTGAACGCGTCGTTTATTTAGTCGGCGGTTTCGGGCGTGTTGCAGGGTGGCTGCTGTGGTGCTGTCAGGTTTGCGGGGATGGTGAGGGTGATCCCGGCGGCCGCGGCGTGCTGGAGGAGGCGGGCTGC
>Ga0335075_10009035_pt1 | contig 15242 bp, 8 predicted proteins | sample Lox_Sample_24_FD_206723 | JGI IMG/M metagenome (GOLD analysis project Ga0335075, IMG submission 206723) | Soil microbial communities from Loxahatchee National Wildlife Refuge, Florida, United States - Lox_Sample_2.4 | ecosystem: Environmental > Terrestrial > Soil > Wetlands | place: USA: Florida... | reverse complement strand
CACCCTGGGGCTGGCGCCTCCAGGACTGTCCCGCCTGGCCGCGTCGTCCGCCGGACGGCACATCCGGGTTCTGGAGCCTGTGGCGGCTAGCTGAGTGCGGCTGCTGCCTGGTCGATCAGGTCGGCGATCGCGGCGGGCTGGGAGGCCAGCGAGGCGTGGCTGGCGTTCAGCTCGATCGTGCTGCGCGGACTCATCCGCTCGGCCATCCGGCGCTCGCTGTCCGGGTGGATCATCCGGTCGGCGGTGGAGACCTGATACCAGGCCGGCTTCGTCCGCCACGCCGGGCCGGACACCGCGTCCCCGAACGTCGACCCGACCGGAGCCTTCTGGGTCACGGCCATCACCAGCGCCTCATCGGCCGGCAGGTCCTGGCAGAAGCTCTCCCCGAACTTGTCCTGCCTGATCCACACGTACCCGTCCGAGTCGGGCGCGATGTTCCCCGCCGCGGCGGCCGCCGGCACATTCCACTCCGAGATCTGGCCGAGGCTCTCCCCCTCGTCCGGAGCGAACGCCGCGACATACACCAGCCCGACCACGTTCGGCAGGTCACCAGCCTGGGTGATCACTGCCCCGCCGTAGGAATGGCCGACCAGCAGCACCGGGCCGTCGACCTGCCGGACCATCTGCTGCGTCCGCCCGGCATCATCCGACAGCGACGTCAGCGGGTTCTCCACCGCATGCAGCGAGTCGAAGCCACGGGCGTTCAGCTCGAGGATGACCTTCCCCCAGTGGGCCGCCCCGCCCCAGAAGCCGTGGACGAGCACGACACTCGGCTTGCTGCTCATGTTGCTCCTCTAAAACCTCACGCCTGGCCTGCGTTCCCTTGCCGAGCGACAGCGGCGATCGCAGCTGTCGCTTCGACGATCTTCGCATCCGTAGTGCGAGCCAGGAGAGTTCAGGTACCCCTCATGACGGCGTCGACGCGGCTGACCGTGTCACCGGGGCTGACGGTGATGATCTTCGCGGCACGCCTGGACCTCGCGTGCTGCCACCACTGAGTGATGACGCCTGTCTTGCCGCAGCCGGCCTGGAACTCTACCCGGTACCGGCCCGGCTGGAGGTCGGCAAGGGTGTAAGCGCCGGCAGCGGAGACGGTGAAATCCGCCTGCTCGTCCTTTGCTGCCGGGACCGCACTGACGCAGACACCGGTGAGCGGGGAGGCCGAGGTCCCGGTCACGGTCCCGGTGATTGTTCCGTCAGCGGGCAGGGTGCCGTTGATGGCGCTCACTGTGTGTCCTGCCGTCACGGTGATGACCGTGGCCGCGCCGCTGCCTGCGGCGCGGTCGAACCACTGGGTGCCGAGGTCTGCCGGACTGTCAGAGCATGACGGGTCCCCGAACTCGATCTTGTACCTGCCTGGCGTCAGGCCGGTAACGCGATAGCGGCCGCGCGCGTCGGCGGTGGTCATGCCGACCAGGCCGCCGGGAATCTGGTAGGCCTCGACGCACGCGCCCGGAACGGCCGCAGCGCCGGGGCCGGTGACCAGGCCGGCGATCGAGCCGGTCGCAGGCGCCGCCGGCAGGGAGGCATTGACGCCTGCCGTCACCTTGCCCTGCGTGACCCGGACCAGGTGCGGGAGCGTCATGGCGAACCCGCCGCAGTTCGGGTAGACCTGGATGCGGTAGCTTCCGGTCCGCAACCCGGTGATCTTGTATCTGCCGGAGTGGCTGGTCACGCTGACGCCGATCAAGCCGAACTCGGCGGCCGAGCCGCTGACCGGTGTTGCCTCGACGCATGCCCCGCGGTCCGGTTGGCCGTTGCTCGCCTTCGTGATGCGGCCAGCCACCACACCTCCGGGTGACAGCGTCAGCGTGACTTTTCTGGTCGTCACACCCGCCCTCACCGTGACCGGGTGCCGGTCGATGCCCGGCGCGAAGCTGCTACCGGCGTAGCAGTCCTCGGCGACGACGGTGTAGGTACCGGGAGCGAGGCTGGAGATGGTGTAGGTCCCGGATCCCAGTGAGGACTGGAACCCGCTGGCCTGGCCGGTCCGGCGGCTGATCGCGGTCATGCAGTCGAAATCGATGGGCCGTCCGGTCACGCTGTGCACCGTGCCGGCAATGGCCCCGGCTGGGCTGACTACGGCGTCGATGCCCGAGGCGTCGGCTCCTGCCGAGACGTCGACGAGTCCGGCCGCGGCCGCGGCCGGCTGTCCCTTGAACCACTGGATCTGCGCGGCGTTGGAGGGTCCCAGGCACCCGCTGAAGAACGCCACGGCGTAGCCACCGGGCGCGAGGTTGGCCTCGACGTACGAGCCCGCCTTGTTCGTCGTAGCACTACCGCCGTAGATGCCGAATCCGCTCTGGCCGGCGGGCACGATCTCAACGCAGACCCCCGGAACCGGACGACCGTGCGGGCTCGTGACCCACCCCGCGATCGTGGCACCGGGCAGCATGGCGGCGTTGATTCCCGCTGTCACCTGCCCGGCGGTGACCCTCACCTCGCGGGCGGCCTCGACGGCGACCTGATTGTCGTAGTTCTGCGGTGCGTAGCTGCCCCGATTGCCGCATCCGCCGTTGAAGCTGACAGTCGTCCGCTCGGTCGGCAGCTCGTCGATCGTGTAGGTGCCGTTCTTCCCGCTGACCGCGCCATCGCCGTTTTCGTCGAAGACGCAGATGCCGGCGAGGGGCCTGCCGGTGGCGGCGGCGGTGACGGTGCCGGTCAGCGTTCCGCCGTCCTGCATGTACAGGTTGATCCCGGACGTGGTCCTGCCGTCGGCGACGTGCACCCGGTGCGGGTAGGTGGCGGAGAGGTAGTTGCCGCTGTTGCCGCAGCCCGCGTAGGCCTGGACCTGGTAACGGCCGGCGGGCAACCCGTCGACGACGTATTCCCCGTTCTTCCCCGATGTCGCGGAACCGAAGTCGCTCATGTTCGTCGGCGATGTGACGCTGACGCAGACGCCGCCCAGCGGCCTGCCGGTCCTGCCGCCAAACCGCACGATTCCGGTGACCGTGCCGAGTTGCTCAAGCGTCATGTTGATGCCGCGGGTGCGATGGCCGAGCCGGACCTTGATGACTTGCGCCGTGCGGAGGCTGGCCGCGTGCGGGTACCACGTCTGCGCGTAGTCACTCATGCCGCTGCAGGATCCGAGGCCCGTGACCCGGTAGCTGCCCGGGTCAAGCCCGGTGATCGTGTACTCGCCCGTCGGGTTGGCGACTGCCTGCCCGAACTCCTCACCCGATGCGCTGGTGAGGACGGCGCACCCGTGCTCGAGCGGGCGATGATCGGCCCCGTAGATGGTGCCGCTGACTTCACCGCCTCGCTGCATGACGGCGTCGATCCCGCGCGTCACCTTGTGCGCGCGCAGCCGGACCTTCGTGGCCTTTGACTGGGCGAACTTGCCCTTGTACCACTGTGCTGCCCACGGCCCTGGCGCGATCGGCACGAACGGGTTGACATTTGCTCCGCCGCAGTTCGAGGTGAACAGGACGAGAAAGCGGCCGGGATAGAAGTCATCCTCGCCGATCTTGTAGGTTCCGTTTCTCGACGTCGCGTGCCCTTCGGCGAATCCGCCTTGGCGCGTTTCTTCGATGACCCAGGCGCAGACACCGGCGAGCGGTTGGCCGGCCGGATTCGTCACCCGCCCGGCCACGCCGCCCACATCGGGCGGCCCCGATTCGCCAGCATCGGGGCCCGGGCGCCCCGCAGCGCTGCCCGGCCGGAGGATCCGCCCCTCGCGCGGCAGCGTAATGCCGGCCGCCTGCGGCGAGTTATCCGACGCTGGCTGCGACGCCAGCCGGACGGTCGCCGCGGGCAGCGCGGTTAGCGTGGCCGCGCCAATCTGGATCTGCCGGGCCGCCGCCGCCGTAAACATCGGCGCGCCGGCCTTGCCGGTCTCGCAGTCGCGATAGCTCACCGCGTACGTGCCTGGATGAGGCAGCGACATCTCGTATCTGCCGTCAGCTGAGGTGCGCGCCTCCCGGACGACTCCGTCAGCCCCGGCGGTAAGCACGCAGACTCCGCCTAAGCTGCGCCCGCTCAGATCGCGGACAACGCCGGTGACGAGATGGCGGCTGGTCAGGCTCATGCCCTGCCCAGCGCGAAGCGCCGCTGAGGTGCTCGCGTCGCCGGCCCTGGCTCCGCTGGCCCCAGGCTGACGGGGCTGAGCAACGGCAGCTCCCGCCGGGAGGATAAGCGCAAGCGCCGCCGCGATGGTGACGATGCCCTGCCCTGCTCGCATCCTCATGTGATGTCCTCCCGGTCAGGGACCTTCCGATGTCTCGGTGACACTGACAGCGTTACTTCAGAGACGCGCTAGCCGAAGTGGATGACCTCTGGGTTGGCGATCCTGCCGGAGACCGGAGCCGTGTGCCAGCCAGTGCCGGCGTTCTCCTGGACCGTCAGGTCGTACCGGTACTTGTGCCCGCGGCGGATCGTGGCCGGGATCTTGATCGAGCAGGCCAGTGCCTTCACTGAGCTGCTCCAGGAGCACCAGGCCGGCGTCGCCTTGATGCCAGGTCCGGTCAGCTCGGCCCGGACATCCTGCGCGTAGGCCAGGGACCGGGCCGTGGCCGCGCTGACGGGTGTGCCGCTGGCAGTCAGAAGCCGGAAGGTCACCGTGAGAGATCGCGATGACCGGGCGACAGTGCTGCCTGGTCGCGGCTCGATAAACCCGCCGGAGCCATAGCTGACCGCGTACCGGGCTGAGACGGGAGCCTTCTGCGCGACACCAGCAACGCTGACGGCGCCGTCGCAGGTTGCAGTGAACGGTCCGATCCCGTGCGACGCGCCACTGCTGATCGTCAGGGTGGCCGCCCGGGCGACGCCGGAGATGGTCTCTCTGGTTGCGCAGCCTGGGGCAGGCACATGCCCGATCGCGTACAGCCGGCCAGCGGTAACCCCCGTCACTGTGACGACTGGTGCGGTCGTGTCGACTTTCCCGGAGTAACTGGCTGTACCCGTGTTGCCGGCCAGGTCAGTGCAGCTCACGGTCAGCGTGAACGGGCCGTTGCCGGTAGTGGTGCTGTACTGCGGGCACTCGCTCGCGACGAGCGTCCCGGCGTCCGTCCAGTTCCATTCGACCGTCACCGGCATGCTGAACCAGCCGTTGACAGGGGCCTGCTCGATGACTTCGGGATCCGCCACCGGAGGTGTGGTATCGAGCGCCGTGAAGCAGCCGGCGTCGTGGGCATTGGAGTTCGAGCCGTCAGGGCAGGTCGTATTCAGCCAGGTGACGCTGGTGAAGACGGTACTGCTGGTGACTGCGGCGTTGTCGAGACTGGCATCAGTCAGGTTCGCGCTGGTCAGGTTCGCGCCGGTGAGGTTGGCAGCTGTCAGCACGGCGCTGGTGAGATTCGCGGAGGTCAGGTTCGCATCGTCCAGGTTGCCGGCGGATAGGCTGGCACCAGTGAGGTCTGCTGACGTCAGGTCGGCGGCCTTCAGGTCAGTGCCGGACAGGTCGAGACCAGTCAGGGTCGCGGTGGTCAGGTTAGCTCCGGGCCCGACGAGGTAGCCGCCGGCTAGCGTCCATTCCGCGGGCAGCGCTGGGTTTCCGGTGATGCCGCCGGACTCAATCCCGGTCAGCGTGGTCTGCGACAGATCGTCTTCGCCGAGGTTCGAGTTCGCTAGGCTGGCGCCGGTGAGGTTGCTTCCTGTCAGCGTGGCACCGGTCAGACTGGCACTGGTGATCGTCGCGTCCGGAGCCTGGACGTCGGTCAGGTTCGCGTCCTGGAGATCGGCCTGATTGAGGTCGGTCGACCCTTGATCGCCCTCGTACAAATCCAGCAGCGTCGCGTCTGTGAGGTTGGCGCCATCGAGGTCGGCATCCGACAGATTAGCCAGGCTCAGATTCATCCCGGACAGGTCGGCGCTTGCCAGGCTGGCCCCATTGAGGTAGGCCGTCGGGCCGACTAGATATCCGTCGACGCTGGCCCATGCGGTGGGCAATGAGGCCGGCGTGCCAGTTTCTCCGCCTGAGCTGACCTCATACAGGTTCGCTTCGCCGAGATCCGTCCCGCTGAGGTTGTCGCCGGCCACATCAGCGTCGCTCAGGTTGACCTGATCCAGGTCCAGGCCCGCCAGGTCGGCGTTGTCAAGGAGCGTCGACGCCAGATCGGCGGTAGGCCCCAGGATGTAGTCCTTGATGTCCTCCCAGCCAGATGGGAGCGAGGCAGGCACACCGGTCGTGCTGAACGTGTCGATGTTGTCAAGGTCCGCCGTGGCCATGACCGCGCCACTGACGTTGGCTCCGGTCAGGTTGGCGCCGGTCAGGTTCGCACCGCTGAAGTTGGCATCGGACACGTTGGACGCGATCTTGGCGAAACTGAGGTCCGCGTCGGTCAGGTTGGCGCCCGACAGGTCAACGCCGTTGATCGGCGCGTCGTACAGATCGGCGCCAGTGAGGTCGCAGCCGCTCCAGTCATCGCCCGACGCTGGCGGTGGCGTGACTGCGCCGGTGCCCGAGGCGACCGTCGGGCAGGTGGCCGCGGCAGACGCAGGCACAGCAGGAGAAGCGAGGCCGGCGACACCAAGGCCAATGGCAGCCGCAAGCGCCAGTGCGCGCCAGCCGACTAGTTTTCGCATCACCGTACGGCTCGTTTTCTGAGGTCCTACCGGAACGAGATGGTCTCGGGGTTGGCGGCTTTGCGCCCGGACGGGACGGGGAAGAAGCCGGTCCCGACATTCTCCTCGGCGGTGAGCGTGTACTTGTTCCGGTGGCCCGTCCTGATCTTCGCGGGCAGCCGGATCGCGCACGTGAAATCCCGCCCTGCGGCGGCCCAGGAGCAGGCTGCGGTAACCGGCGCGCTACCGGGGCCGGCCAGCATCGCGCGGATGTCATGCGCCTTCGCCAGCGACCGGGCAGCGGCGGAGCCAATCGGAGTCGATCGGCCTGCGGTCAGCTCGAACCGCACCGTCAGGCTGCGGCCCGGTGTGACGCCGGCGCCGGGAGCAGGCGTGGTGAAGCCGCCGAAGCCGTAGCCCACCGTAACCGTGGTCTGGACCGGCGCAGGCTGGCTCAGTCCGGCCACGCTGATCGCGCCAGAGCATGTCACCGTTATCGCGCCCACTCCGTCGCGGCCGCCGCTGAAGTGCACCGTCGCCGGCTGACCGACGCCTGAAACCGGCTCTTGTGTGACGCAGGCCGCGGGAACGGCACCGAGGGCGTAGTGACCTTCGGCCATGACGCCCTTCAGCGTCACCGCTGGCCGGGTGGTGTCCACGTGCACCTGGACGGTGTCGGAGGAGGAATTCCCGGCGAGGTCGGTGCATGAGGCCGACAACGTCTGCAGACCGTTGCCGGTGGTGATGCTGGTGGCCGGGCAGAGCGCCGGGTTCAGCGGCCCGGCATCGCTCCAGTCCCAGTCCACGGTCGCGGGCGCGTTGAACCAGCCGTTGACCTCGCTTGCCGGAAAGTACGGATGGGCGACCGGCGGGGTCAGGTTTAGCGGGCTGTTACAGCCGCTGTCGTGCTGGTTGGAGTTGGTGCCGTCGGGACAGGTGGTGTCAGACCAGGTGACGCCGGTCAGCGTGGTGTCGTCAAAGTAGGCGCCGTCTAGATTGGCTTCCGTCAGGTTCGCGTCCGTCAGGCCGGTCAGTTGTGCCGTCGTCAGATCCGTGCCGGCCAGGCCGGCGCCGGTAACTGTGGCGTTGTCCAGGTCGGTGTTCTCGACCGTGGCGCTGCTCAGGTCTGCCGAGCTGAGCTGCGCGCCGGTCGCGTTAGCGTCGGTGAAGTCGGCAGCCGACAGGTCGGCGGGGCCGGTCAGGACGGCCCCGCCGAGGTCGGCCCCGGTCAGGCGCAGCCGGACGATGAGGGCCGTCATCGCGTGTCCTTTCTGGCTGTGGCTGCTCGTCTCAGGAGAGCGACCAGAGTTCGTCGAGCGCGCCGTAGCACGGCTCGAGCTGGAGCTCCGTCCCGGCCGTCGTTACATCACCAGGGTCGCCCATGCACAGCCCGGTCCCCTGGTTCAGCAGCTCGCCGTCCGGAAGGGGAACCCAGCTCAGGGCAAGGTCAGGAGCCGTCGAACAGCTCGTGCCGATCAGGTACTGCCGGGCTGCCCCGACGCACCCGGCCGCGCTGTCGATCTCATTGTCGAAGTACAGGCTGAAGGTGAAGTCGGTGCCCGCCTGGCCGCACGGCTCTGCCTGAATCGAGTTATACGTGGGCGCGGGATAGACCACGCCCGCCACGCAGAGCCCGGGGATGGCGGACTGAAGCGTGCCCTGGTTCGTCCACCACTGCTGCTGGGCGAGCGAGCTGTCGCAGGGCTGCAATGTCAGCGGGCCGGTCTGCGAGCTGCCTGTGTCAAGACACGTGCCGGTTGCCCCGTTGCTGATGAGCCCGTTATAGAGCCAGTACCAGCTGTCGCTCGCAGCGGCCTGGTCACAAGTCCCGAGGACCAGGGCGTCGTCTGACAGCCCCAGACACAGGCCGTCGGTGACGAATTCAGCCGGACCACCTGGACTGCCGACTGGCACAATCGTCCAGTTCTGCTGGAGCGTCTCGGAGCAGAGCTCGACGGTCACTGCCGCGCCGGCCGTCTGCGAACCGCCATCGAGGCATTCGCTGGCCGTGCCGTTGGGCTGGTCCGTGTCCGTCATGATGACGGTCGTCGGCGGACTCGCGGGCGTCAGCGATCCGGCAGCCACGATCAGGAAGCGGGTCGTGCCCGCCTTGTGCGTCTTGGTATCGGTGCCCGTCACCGTCACGGTGTAGCTGCCGGGCGTCGACGGCAGGTTGCCGAGAACGACAGCGTTGGTGGAGTGCGCGACCGGGGCTATCGACAGCCCGGCCGGCAGCCCGGAAGCTGTGTACTTGAGATCCCCGCCGCTCCGCGAGTCCAGCCCGGTGATGTGGAACTCAATCTGGGCGCCCGCCTGAGCGTCCTGCGTCCCCGGGTCCATGAGCGTGACCGGATCGGTCCCGGCCGCTGTGAACGCGCCGGTCCCCTCGGGGGTGCCGAGTCCGGTCGGGCCGTCAAACCCTTTGCCCGCGGTGCAGATGTAAGCCGGGTTGTCGGGGCATGGCCCGTTGCTTCCGGTCGTCACGTCGTGCAGGTCGCGAGCGTGCTGGTAGGGGTAGCTCGCCGGGTATGTTCGCGGTGCCGGCCGTCCGGCCAGGGCGTATGCCGCCGTAACGATCGCCGCGGCTAGTGCGGTCCCGCCCTGCCGCGTCCATTTCGCCGACTGGCCGTAGCTGTCGTAGACGGCCACGCCGGTGCCCGGGTTGGCGTCGGCCGACACGTCGTTCTGCGTGCGGTTCGGGCAGCCGGTTACCGGGCTGGTGTCCGATCGCTGCCAGGATGGCCTGACCTCAAGCGCTGAACAGCCTGAGTTCGTGTCGGCCCAGGCAGACTCTGTCCAGCCACGGGTATTGAACCTGGTCCGGGAGAGCGTCGTTCCGCCGACGGACGTGACGTAAGGCAGGTCGCCGGGGAACGTCCGTCCGTAGCCGTTGTTTCCTGCCGCCGCAACGACGGCCACGCCAGGATGGTCGAAGTAGCCGTCGTAGCTGTCCTGGCCGATGGACTCGACCGCGGCCCAGCCGTTGACCACGAACCGGGCGCCTGCCGCGACCGCGCTGTCGTTAGCGGTGCCGAGGTCGGTGATCGAGTTGCTGCTGGCCTCGAGGACCAGCAGCTTGCACTCAGGGCACAGCGCAGAGACCGCGTCGAGCTCGGTTGCCTCGCCCTGCGCCCAGGATGCATTCGGACTGGGCAGCGGACGCGCCTTCCCGTGCTCGTTGACGATCCGAAGGCATCCGGTGGCCGTCGTGCAGCCAGGAAGCTTGAAGTGGTTGCGATAGACGGCCAGGTCCGCGGCCGCCCTGGGGTCGGCATAGGCCGTCACGATCGCGACCGTCTCACCGTGGCCCTCCTTGACGGCCGCCTTGGACAGGCCATAGGCGCTGCGCAGGGCTGCGGGCGGGAGGCCCTTCGGCGCCGCCGCGCCGGTGGTCTTCCGCACTGCCATGCACTCTGCCAGCCCGGCCGTGGCCTGGCCAGCGCAATCGCGCCGCTGGCCAGCCGGGAGATTGCGCACCAAGCTGACACCGATCAGTCTGGCGCCGGCGGTGGCATCAGGCGGGCGATGCGCCCGCGCGGCGGGCGCACTCACGGCCTGCGCCGGCCCGGCCAGCACTGCGCCGCCGAGCATGGTCAGCGGCATAGCCGTCGCCGCCAGGCCGGCAAGCACGATGTGGTAGCGGCGGCGGTGCGCGCGCAAGATGCCTCCCCCGGGAATGCTGTCGCAGCTGGCGATCCTGCGCGGCTGTGCGACGCGGCTGTGAGACGCGGCGACCCGCGGTGCAGGAACCAGCGGCTACGTCGTATCACATATCGCACTAAAGAGTAAGAGCCAGTTTTGCCATGATGTGACTGTGAGGAGCCCGGCAATCATGGACCTGGCTTACATAGATCGATATCCGATAGCTTCAGCATCAGTCGCCGAGCGGTACGGCCAGGGGGTCCGCCCGGCAGCCGGGCCAGCACAGGAGGGCTCCGATGACAGGAAGCCGCGGTCGCCGGACAACAGGGCTTCTCGCAGCGCTCGCCTTGGCAGCCGGGCTGATCGCGGCGACCGCTGCACCAGCGCTGGCCGCGAGCTGCCCGACAGTGAATTCGTCGACGGGCGCTGTCAGCCCCGCTCCGTCGGCGGGCGTCGACTGGGCCGGCTGCGACCTGACCGGCGCCAACCTCAACGGGGCCGACCTGGCCGGGGCCAACCTGCAGGGCGCGACCCTGACCAGCGCCGCGCTCAACAACGCTGACCTGGCCGGCGCGAACCTGGTCAGCGCTGATGACGCGAACAACGCCGAGATGGGCGGAGCTGACTTCGCTCAGGCCGACCTGGAATCGGCCACCCTGATGGGATCGCTGATCACCACTGCCAACTTCCGGTCGGCGAACCTCACGGACGTATCGGCCTGGGGCTCGCACTTCCTCGGCTCGCAGATGCAGGACGCCACGATCGCCGGAGTCGATTTCGACGCCGCCGACCTGACGTCCGTGGATATGTTCGGCGCCACTCTTAAGGACATCACGCAGGACCAGAACACCACCTGGACGAACGCCATCTGCCCGGACGGCGCCAGCGCCAACTACTACTCGGACGGCTGTCTGAGCCCCGTCGATGTCAGCACGCCGTCGGCAACACCGACGATTACCGGCGGGTCGCTGGGCGGCCAGAGCTGGTACCGGTCGCCAGTGACGATCAGCTGGTACTGGGCCGACAGCAACAGCCTCGACTCCGCGAACTGCCCGGCGACCTCGACAACCGCGGCCGGCCAGCAGGGCGCTGCCGTTACGATCACCGCGACCTGCACCGACAACGCCGGCAACACCGGCACGGGATCAGAGACGGTCAAGATTGACCTGACGCCGCCCGTGGTGACCGTCATCGGGCCGACGAACGGCGCCGTGTATCAGTATCCGGATGCGCCCGCCTTCGGCTGCTCGACGACGGACCCGCTGTCCGGCGTGGCGACGAACGCCCTGCCCGTGCTGACCGGCGGGCGGCCGGACGGCAGCGGCTACTTCACGCTGACCTGCGCTGGCGGCACAGACGTCGCCGGTAACATCGCGCCGCCGGTGGTTGTCCGCTTCGCTGTCATCTACGACTTCGGCGGGTTCCTCTCCCCCAGGCCAGCAGCCAGGCTCACGCCGTCGGCCCGGCACATCGTGGTGAGGTTCCGGCTGGTGATGGCCGACGGCACGGCGCTGCCGTCCTCGACTCAGGCTGCACTGGCACTGGACTATGACGTGCGGGCGACGTTGCGCGGGCCCGCCACCAAGCCCGACTCGAGCCTTTGCACATGGGTCGCACACGCCCGCTACCTGCAGTGCCTCATCGTCACACCGCGGCACGTGAAGACCGGGCACCGCAACAAGTACACGATCACAGTCACAGAGAACCTGGGCAAAGGCTTCGTAACCGCGCCGTCCGACGGACCTAGCCAGAACCCGATCCCGGTCTATTTCCGCTGAGAGCAATCCTGGCTACTCGGCCGGCCGGTGATGCTTCTCCGGGCGGACGCGGTCTGCTCCGACCGCGACCGGGTCGGGCAGGTCATCGTCATCTGGCAGGACGAACATCATGGGGCCGCTTTCACCTGCATAAGAACCGTGGCACTCAATCTCGTCGCTGTCGAGCCGCATCACGATGACCCGATCTCCCTCTTTGAAATCGCTCATTCCAGTCAGCTCCATGATTAGCGGATAATGCGGGCAGAGGAGAAATCCCGCCCAGCCATGTCAAGCACAGGCATCTGGCCCGCACGCATCTAGAGACCACCAGCAATCCACACGCTAGCCACTCGGGGCCGCCAGTCGATTCCCGGGCGCGCGAACGCTCACGGCATGACGGTCAGATCAGCTCGGGTCCCAGCAGAGCGGCAGCGCGGTGACACTGCGCATAACGGTGCCGTGCTGCCAGCACAGGTCGCTGTCCGGGACGGCGATGCGGAGTCCTGGCAGCAGGGACAGGATTGCCTCGAGCGACACCTGAAGCTCCATCCGGGCCAGCTGGGCACCGGGACAGAAGTGCGGCCCGTAGCCGAACGTCAGATGCGGGTTGGGCTGGCGGGTGATGTCGAGATCGTCAGGGCGATCGAAGAACTTCTCGTCGCGGTTCGCCGCAGTCAGCGCAGCCAGCACCGGCTCACCAGCCCGGACCAGCACGTCGCCGACCTGCACGTCGACGGTGGCGACCCGGGGATTCACCGCGCTGCCGAGCACGATGAAGCGCAGCAACTCCTCGACCGCTCCCGACATCAGCTCAGGCCGAGCCCGGAGCAGGTCGAGCTGCTCAGGATGGCTGAGCAGCGTGTACACCACGTTGGTTATCTGGTGCGCCGTGGTCTCGCGGCCGCCGACCAGCAGTCCGACAGCCTGGAAGACCAGCTCCTCCTCGGTCAGCCGGTCGTCCTTGTCGCGCGCCTGAGCGAGCGCGCTGAGCAGGTCGTCACCGGGCTGCTGCCGCCGCCGCTCGAACAGCCGGCCGAAGTAGGAGAACAGGTTCAGGTAGATCAGCGCCTGCTCATCCGGGCTCGCTATCGACGTCGACGACATGCCGGCGGTCCAGCTCCGGAACTGGTGCCAGTCCTCTTCCGGGATGCCGAGCAGTTCGCAGATCACCATGGCCGGGAACGCGAACGAGTAGCTCTGCACGAGGTCGGCCGGCGGGTCAGCAGCGGTCATGTCGTCGAGCAGGCCGGCGGCGATCTTGCGGGCCGTCGGGCGAAGCTGCTCCACCCGGCGGGCAGTAAACGCCCTGCCGAGCAGCTGACGGATCCTGGTGTGCTTGGGCGGATCCATGCTCAGGATGCTCTCGGCGACCTGGAGATCAGCCGCGTCTTCACGTGGGTTGTCGCCTACCAGGGTCGCCTCCCGGCTGAACCGCTGGTCACCGAGCACGAACTTGTTGAGCTCGTACGTCAGCACCATCCAGGCCGGCCTGCCGTACGGCAGCTGGACCCGGCAGACCGGCTCTGTCTTCCGCAGTTCCGAGTACAGCGGGTCAGGGTCGAGGCGGGTGCGGCTGAACGGATAGCGACGCGGGGTGGCGGACACGGACTCAGCGTGGCTGCCGGTCTTAACAGACCGCTAAGATTCGATCATCGGCCGGTTGCCGGAAATCACGGAGATGACTACCGCGACGGAGTTTTGCCTGCTGGGGCCCTTGCTGGTGCGCAAGGACGGCACCACCGTGCCGGTGGCCTCCGGCAAGCAGCGTGCCGTGCTCGCGGCTCTCCTGTTAAGTCCGGACCGGACAGTCTCGCTCGACGAGCTGACAGAGGTCCTGTGGGGATCCGCGCCGCCCCCGTCTGCGCGCGTCTCGGTACAGAACCACGTCATGCGGCTCCGCAAGACGCTCGGCGCCGGTGCGCAGATCCATACGCATGCCCACGGCTACGAGATCCGGATTGACGCCATCGACCTGGATGTGTCCCGGTTCGAGGCGCACCTCACCGCCGCGCGGGAGGCTGCCCGCGGAGGCTGCTGGGACACTGCCGCCGATCAGGCCAGGGCAGGATTAGCGCTGTGGCGAGGTGAGCCGCTGGCCGACGTCGAGTCGGACCTGCTCGCAATCCGCGACGTGCCGCGGCTTGCGGAGCTGCGGCTGCAGGCCGTTGAGGTGCGCCTGGCCGCGGATATCAGGCTGGGCCGACAGGCAGATGTGATCACCGAGGTGCAGCGCCTGGCGGCGGCGCACCCGCTGCGGGAGCGGATACACGGCCTGCTGATGCTGGCGCTGTACCGGGACGGGCGGCAGGCGGAGGCGCTGGCCGCGTATGCCAGCGCCCGCAAGATCCTCGTTGCTGAGCTCGGCAGCGAGCCGGGAACCGGCCTGCAGGAACTGCACCGGCAGATACTGACCAGCGATCCGGCCCTGGACTACAGGGCAGCGGATCACCGGGCACGGACTCCAGCCGCGGCAGCTGCCGCACCGCCATCGGTGCCACGTCAGCTGCCAGCGGCGGTTTCCGGGTTCACCGGCCGCACCGCCGAGCTAACGGCGCTGACCCGGATCCTGGACGAGGCAAGCGCCGACAGCCCGGGCACGGTGGTGATCTCCGCAATCGGCGGGACCGCGGGCGTCGGCAAGACAGCACTGGCGCTGCACTGGGCGCATCAGGTCGCGGGCCGGTTTGCCGATGGGCAGCTCTACGTGAACCTGCGCGGCTTCGACCCGTCTGGCGCGCCGAAGGCGGCCGCGGAGGCCGTGCGCGGGCTCCTCGACTCCCTGGGCGTACCGCCGGATCGGATCCCGGTCCAGCCCGAAGAGCAGGCCGGCTTGTATCGCAGCCTGCTAGCGGATCGCACGATGCTGATCGTGCTGGACAACGCCCGCGACGAGCAGCAGGTGCGGCCGCTGCTGCCGGCCAGCCCGGCCAGCCTGGTCATCGTGACCAGCCGCAATCAGCTTGGCGGGCTGGCCGCCGCGGACCGGGCGCGGCTGCTCACCCTGGACGTCCTCAGCCAGGACGAGGCGCTGCACATGCTGACGGCCCGGATCGGCGCCCGCCGGACCGCCGCTGAGCCGGCCGCGGCAGGCGACATCGCATCGCTGTGCGGGCGACTGCCGCTGGCTCTGGCCGTCGCCGCGGCCAGAGCCGAGGCACGGCCTGACTTCCCGCTGGCAGCTATAGCCGCCGATCTGCAAGACCAGGCCGGGCGCTTGGATGCGCTGGATGCCGGCGACCCGGCGGCCAGCGTCCGGGCCGTGTTCTCCTGGTCGTACACGCAGCTCAGCGCCGACGCGGCGCGGATGTTCCGGCTGCTGGGCCTGCACTCAGGGCCGGATAT
>Ga0335075_10009032_pt1 | contig 15244 bp, 12 predicted proteins | sample Lox_Sample_24_FD_206723 | JGI IMG/M metagenome (GOLD analysis project Ga0335075, IMG submission 206723) | Soil microbial communities from Loxahatchee National Wildlife Refuge, Florida, United States - Lox_Sample_2.4 | ecosystem: Environmental > Terrestrial > Soil > Wetlands | place: USA... | reverse complement strand
GCCGATTAGACAGCGCGTGCTGCGCGAATCGAGCCCCGGAGGATCCGCTGTGACCGAGCCCCGGCAGATCCGCACGTCCGTGGTCGTGGTGGGCGGCGGACCGGTCGGGCTCGCCCTGGCGGCCGCTCTCGGCACGAGCGGGATACCCACCGTGCTGGTGGAACGCGGCCGGGAGCCATCAGCGATCCCGAAGGGCCAGAACCTGACGGCGCGAAGCCTCGAGCACTTCTACTTCTGGGGCTGCGTCGATCAGCTTAGGGCCGCGCGGCTGCTGCCGCCAGGCTTCCCGATAGGCGGCATCACCGCCTACGAGAGCCTCGCTGGCGAGTACTGGTACGCGCCGCCCGGCCGTGAGACGGTCGGCGACTTCTACTTCCAGCGGGCCGAGCGGCTACCGCAGTACCTGACCGAGTCCGTGCTGCGGAACCGGGTTGCCGCGCTGGACGCCGTAGCCGGGATGTACGGCTGGTCGGCCGCCGGCATATCCCAGGATGATGATGGCGTACTGGTCGCGGCCCGTGCGGACTCCGGCGAGGCGTGCGAGATCCGGGCCGCCTTCGTGGTCGGCTGCGACGGAGTGCACTCGCTCGTCAGGGAGCGAGCGGGGATCACGTCCAGCGGTGCTGACCTGGGCCAGCGAATGGTTCTGGCGGTGTTCAGATCGCCCGATCTGGACGCAGGCCTCGCCCGCTTTCCGAAGCGCACGACGTACCGCGTGCTGCATCCTGAGCTGCAGGGATACTGGCGATTCTTCGGGCGAGTGGATGAGGCGCAGACATGGTTCTTCCACGCCCCGGTGCCGTCCGACGCGACGGCCGGAACCCTTGATGCGAAGGCGATGGTCGAGCAGGCTGCAGGGTTTCCGGTCGCGTGCGATTTTGGCTACGTGGGCACCTGGAACATGCGTGCCGACATCGCGGACACCTACCAGCTCGGCCGGGCGTTCATTGCCGGCGACGCAGCGCACAGCCATCCGCCCTACGGTGCGTACGGCCTGAATACAGGGCTCGAGGACGTCGCCAACCTGAGCTGGAAGCTCGCGGCCATGCTCCGGGGATGGGCCCCGCTGCGGCTACTGGACACGTACACCGCGGAGCGGCGGCCGATCATAGTCGAAACCGCGCAGGCGATCATCGACGGGATCGAAGCTGACCGCTGGTTCCTCGACCACTACAGCCCGCAGCGCGATCTAAGCGATTTCAAGCAGGCGTGGGGTGGTCGCACCGTGGGCGAGACCGCGCCCGCGTCCTACGAACCCCACTATGAGGGTTCGCCAATTGTGCTGGGACCGGCCGGCTCGGCGTGTGGCGTCCGCGGTCAGCACGCGCTGGCGGCAAGAGCCGGGCACCACCTGTCCCCGGCGCCGCTCTCCTCAGGACGCAACGTGTTCGAGGAGCTCGGCCGCGACTACACGCTGATCGCGCTGACTCGGGAAGCCGCGACGGTCGCGGCATTCCGGCACGCGGCTGACGCCATGTCGATGCCCCTGGACGTAATCGCCGACACCCCGGACGGCGGGCGGGATGCCTACGGATGCCGGTACGTCCTCGTCCGGCCGGACCAGCATGTGGCCTGGGCTGGTGATCAGCCGCCTTGCGACGCGGGCGAGCTGCTGCGCAGAGTTGCCGGACGGGCCGGGGCGTCGTAGTTCTGCTGATCACTGGCCGGGGCCGGCCGGTCACTGTCACATCCTCAGCTTCGCTATCGTCATACCGCTGACGAGACCAAAGTCCATGACCACGACCTCTGGAGCAACGATGACTGGCTCTTCCACCCAGGGAAGCACCCAGGGAATCAAGACCGTGCTTCATCCAGTGTCCGACCTGGCGAAGGCCAAGCCTGTGTACACAGCGCTGCTCGGCGTCGAGCCATCGGCAGATGCGGACTACTACGTCGGCTATGACGCCGAGGGCCAGCACATCGGGCTGGTGCCAGGCGGTCAGGGCATGACCTCGCCAGTCGCATACTGGCATGTATCGGACATCGAGGCAAAGCTAAAAGAGGTAACCGCGGCGGGGGCGAAGGTCAAGGACGCCCCGCGCAACGTGGGCGGCGGCCGCCTGGTGGCAAGCTTCACCGATCCCGATGGCAACGTCCTCGGGCTGGTTCAGGACAGCTGAACCAGGACCGGAGCGATAAGGAAACGACCAGGATGGCGACGACCACCGAGAAGCAGGCGGCCGCGCTGACTTTCGCCGACAGCCACGACCTGATTCGCGTGCACGGCGCCCGCGAGAACAACCTCAAGGACGTCAGCATCGAGATCCCGAAGCGTCGGCTGACTGTCTTCACCGGCGTCTCCGGATCCGGCAAGAGCTCCCTGGTGTTCGACACGATCGCGGCCGAGTCGCAGCGGCTGATCAACGAGACCTACAGCGCATTCGTGCAGGGCTTCATGCCGGCGATGGCGCGGCCTGAGGTGGACGTGCTCGACGGCCTGACGACCGCAATCATCGTCGATCAGCAGCGGATGGGTGCCGATCCCAGGTCCACGGTCGGCACCGCCACCGACGCGAACGCGATGCTTCGCATCCTGTTCAGCCGGCTCGGGCAGCCCTACATTGGCCCGCCGAACGCGTTCTCCTTCAACGTGCCCACTGTCCGAGCGAGCGGTGCGATCGCCGTCGGTAGCGCCAAAGCGGTGAAGAAGACCTTCACCAGGGCAGGCGGTATGTGCCCGCGCTGCGAGGGCCGGGGCATGGTCTCGGACATCGACCTCACCCAGCTGATTGATGACTCCAAGTCGCTCAACGAGGGTGCTATCACCGTTCCCGGTTACACCACGGGTGGCTGGAACTTCCGGCTGTACAGCGCGTCTGGCTTGGTCGACCCGGACAAGCAAGTCAGCAAGTACACCAGGAAGGAGCTGCACGACCTGCTGGAGCACGAGCCAGTCCGGATGAAGATCGCTGGCATCAATATGACCTACGAGGGCCTGATCCCGCGGATCCAGAAGTCGATGCTCTCCAGGGACCAGGAGGGGATGCAGCCGCACATCCGCGCATTCGTGGAGCGCGCGGTCACCTTCACCGCCTGCCCCGAGTGCGGCGGCACCCGGCTGAGCGAGGGGGCGAGGTCGTCGAAGATCAGCGGGATCAGCATCGCTGATGCGTGCGCGATGCAGATCAGCGATCTCGCCGACTGGGCCCGCGGCTTGACCGAGCCCACGGTGGCGCCGCTGCTCGGGGCGCTTCAGCGGAATCTCGACTCGTTCGCTGAAATGGGGCTCGGGTACCTCTCGCTCGACCGCCCGTCGGGCACCCTGTCAGGCGGCGAGGCGCAGCGCGTCAAGATGATCCGCGCCCTCGGATCCTCGCTGACCGACGTGACGTACGTCTTCGACGAGCCGACCGCGGGCCTGCATCCGCACGACGTTCAGCACATGAACGACCTGCTGCTGCGCCTGAGGGACAAGGGCAACACCGTGCTCGTAGTAGAGCACGAGCCGGAGACGATCTCGGTCGCCGATCATGTAGTCGACCTCGGCCCGGGCGCGGGCACGGCGGGCGGCACCGTCTGCTTCGAGGGACCCGTCGAAGGGCTGCGTGCCAGCGGCACTCTCACTGGCCGTCATCTTGGCGACCGGGCCACGCTTAAGGACGAGGTGCGAGCGCCGGCCGGCAAGCTGGAGATCCGCGGCGCCAGCACGCACAACCTGCGGGACGTCGACGTCGATATCCCGCTCGGCGTGCTGGTGGTGATCACCGGTGTGGCTGGCTCTGGCAAGAGCTCGCTCGTGCACGGGTCGATTCCGGCGGGCGCCGGCGTTGTGTCGGTGGATCAGGGCGCGATCCGCGGCTCGCGCCGGAGCAACCCGGCGACCTACACCGGACTGCTCGACCCGATCCGGTCAGCGTTCGCAAAGGCTAATGGAGTCAAACCGGCGCTGTTCAGCGCGAACTCTGAGGGTGCATGCCCGAGCTGCAATGGGGCCGGCGTCATCTATACCGAGCTCGCGACGATGGCGAGCGTCGCAACTACCTGCGAGGAATGCGAGGGCAAGCGGTTCGACGCGTCGGTGCTTGAGTACCACCTGGCCGGCCGCGACATCAGCGAGGTACTGGCAATGTCGGTGACCGATGCGCAGGAGTTCTTCGGCTCCGGCGAGGCGCGCGCGCCGGCCGCGCACGCCCTTCTCGGGCGGCTTGCTGACGTGGGACTTGGCTACCTCAGCCTCGGCCAGCCGCTGACGACGCTGTCTGGCGGCGAGCGGCAGCGGCTCAGGCTGGCGACCCACATGGCCGGTCAGGGCGGGGTCTATGTCCTGGACGAGCCGACCACCGGCCTTCACCTGGCCGACGTCGAGCATCTGCTCGGCCTGCTCGACCGCCTGGTGGACTCCGGCAAGTCCGTCATCGTCATCGAGCATCACCAGGCGGTCATGGCGCACGCCGACTGGATCATCGACCTCGGGCCCGGCGCCGGTCACGACGGCGGCCGGATCGTGTTCGAGGGCACGCCGGCCGACCTTGTCGCTGCCCGCTCTACCCTTACCGGCGAGCATCTGGCCGCTTACGTTGGTGCCTGACCGCGATGACAGAGTGGACAAATAAGGCTGCGATCGATCGCTGGGCGGCCATGCCAGACGGCGTGCTGGCTGAGATGGCGGACGACGGAGATTTCTCCAAGCGGCACCTGGTCAACCCGGTACTGCTGCGAATGCTCGGCGACGTCGACGGCCGCCGCGTGCTTGATGCAGGCTGTGGCAATGGGTATTTCAGCCGCATGCTGGCCAGACGTGGCGCCGAAGTCACCGGCGTGGAGCCAGCGAGCGTGCTGTTCAATTTCGCTGTGCACGCTGAGGACGCCGATCCGCTCGGCATCCGGTACGTGCAGGCGGACCTGTGCGAGCTGGCATTGCCGGATCCCGGCGAGGGTCTGGGCGTACCGTACGACGCGGTCGTAGCAAGCATGGTGCTGCCAGCGGTGCCCGACTGGACGCGAGCGATGCGTAGCTGCGTGCGGCAACTGCGGCCAGGCGGCCGGTTCATCTTCTCGGTCAACCATCCGTGTTTCGAGCAGCTAGCTGGCAGCTGGCGGGAGCACGGCGCGTACCAGGTCACCGAGTATCTTGCCGACTACGAGATCGAGGGGCGCTACGCAACCGACTTCCACCGGCCGCTGTCTGCCTACCTCAACGAGGTGATTAATCTCGGCTGCCGGATCGCCGAAGTCGCCGAGCCCGGCCTGGATCCTCAGGTCGCTGGGGCGGACATGGACGGTGAGCACCCGTATGTGCACCTGCCCAACTTCCTGATCGTGGCAGCCGATCTGGGCTGATGGTGCTCACGCCTCATACAGCGCGGCAACGTAACTGGCGATGGCGGCGAATGCCAGCAGCGCCATGAGCAGCGAGCTCACGTTGTTACTGAAGTCGAGAAAGCTTGCCCCGTTGAAGGCTGCGCCGAGAGTCAGCAGGCCGCCAAGGACGGACCAGGCGGCGACAGCCCGGCGCCGCGCCCGGAGCACGACGACGGCCAGCGCGATTGCCACCAGCACCAGGGCCAGACCGAGGGCGACATGGACTGCGAGGACGAGCACGCCGTGACTGAGCGCCCAGCCAATGCTGTCGGCAGAGCCGGTGAGGTAGTTGGAGGGCTTCGCACCCGGATGATGGCTCGGGACAGTTACGAACAGGTTGACCGCCATCCCCAGCCCCGCCTGGCACAAGACAAGCAGCACCATCCATAGCAGCAGGATCCGCAGCGAGCGAGTATCCGGCCCGCGGCTCCGCCGGTAACCCCTGCGGCGGCGGCGCCGGCGGTGTGCAACATCCATACGGACATCCTGCCTGGCAGCGCGCGTCAGAGCGAACGGGCGGCAACTCCCTTTTCAGGGAGTGCGCGGGAGCGGCCGCGGATAGGGTGAATCGATGCTTGTCACCGTCCCTGACCGGCTTCATTTCAGTCGCCTGCCCCATGGCGAGCTGGAATTTTCCTGCATGGTTATGCTGCCCGCGGCGACAGAACCGAACGCGGGTATCTCGTGGGCGCTACGGCCAGCTGACGGCAGCGGGCGTTCCCTGGCCGCGGAGCGACCGATACAGGACGGCGAACTGGGCACGGGCAGGGCTGTGCTGTCTGCCGTACTGCCGCCCGGCTGGCCGGACAGCGTGCTCACGGTCGACGCCGGCGGTGATCGCTCAGAACGTGAGGTGCGGAGCTTCCGGCAGGAGCAGCAGTTCGGCTTGCCATTCGACAGCGACGTGCTGGTTGCCGTTGGTCACCGGATCGGGGAGCCGCACCGGGATGCCTTCGACCTGCCGACGCAGCAGTTCGGCTGGGACCTGCTGCCGTTGCGGCCAGGTGACCTGGCGGTGCTCAGCCCGGGGGTCAGTCAGCCGACTCACTCCGCCGATCTCGCCGGGTACGGACAGCCGGTTCTGAGTCCCGCGCCCGGAGTCGTCGTCGCTGTGGTCGACGGCATCCCTGACGCGGAACTGCTCGGTGCGCCTCAGCCTCCGCCGGACATCAACGTGCTGGACTGGGCCGCTGGCAATCGCGTCATCATCCGCCACGGCAGCGAGGTGCACTCCTGCCTCGCGCACCTGCAGCCTGGCTCGATCGCCGTTGAAGCGGGTCAGGAGATCGACGCGCGTGTCCGCGTCGGTGCCGTCGGCAGCTCAGGCAATGTGTTCGGCCCGCATCTGCATCTGCACTTCATGGACGGTGCCGATCTGGTCACTGCCACGCCGCTGCCGGTCGAGCTCACCGCCGAGGGCGAGACCATTGCCCCGACAAGCGGCCAGATCATCGGCCCTTAGCCGTCCGGGAGGTGCCTTGCCACTCGAGGAGATCTACGTCCATTACCTGACCGGCCATGCCACCGGCCGGCTCGCCACCATTGGCCCGGACGGAGCGCCGCAAAACAAGCCCGTGGGCTATCGGTACAACGCCGAGCTCGGGACGATCGATATCGGCGGCTTCAACATGGAGACGTCGGCGAAGTACCGCAACATCGCCGCCAGCCCGCAGGTCTCGTTTGTCGTCGACGATGCCATCGGCACTGGCGCGGCGGGCGTGCGCTTCGTGGAGGTGCGTGGCCTCGCAGAGCAGGTGAGCGGCTCTCCTGCTGGCGACGGCGAAAGCCAGCACCTAATCCGCATTCATCCGCGGCGCGTCGTGAGCTGGAACATCGCTCCAGGTGCTCCCGCGTTCGCGGCTCAGGACCTCGGGCCCGGCGTGCCGTGGCCGCAGGCCGCTGTGCCGCCCGGGCAGGCCGCCGCGGCCGGCCGGCCGGCGCTCGATATCGGTGGCGCAGCTGCCTCCGAGGCGGTCGCCGCTGCGGGCAGACTCGCAGACGAATTGCAGGCAGGGTGGGAGAGCCGCGACGCGGAGGTCTCCAACCGCCGCTTTGCCGCCGACATCATCTGGGGCAGCCCATTCGGGTCGGTCGTGCGCGGTTATGACGAGCTGCACCCGATCCATGTCAGGCTCAAGAGCGAAGGACGCGGCGGCCTCGCGTCCCGGTTCCAGGTGGAGCAGGTCCTGACAGCGGCTCCGGGCCTCGCCGTCGCGCAGATCCGGCGGGTAGCGCTCGCGCCAGACGGCGGTCCCCTCGGTCCCGACGACGACCACGGCGGCGCGTTCTCTGAGGTGGCCCTCTACGTGCTGGTGTGGCGCGCCGGGACGTGGTGGGTGGCCGCCGGGCAGAACACGCCAGTTCAGCTGCCTGGATGAGCGCGCTGGCAACTGTGTCCGGTGGTGGCGGCGAGCCGGTCCGCGAGGGGAAGTATGCGCGGATCGAGCGCGAGCGGCGTTTCCTGCTGGCCGCGCCGCCGCCATCGTCGGCGCTCACGGCGCGCAGGCGGATCACGGACCGGTACCTGCCCGGCACGCGCCTCCGCCTGCGGCGCGTCGAGTGGGATGACAGCCGCAGCCGGCCGGATCATGCCGGCCAGGACGATGGCGGCGAGTCTGAGTTCAAGCTCGCGCAGAAGCTGCCGTCCGGGCATCCCGGCCACCTCCGCGGGCTGATCACGAACACCTACCTGTCCGCGGCTGAGTACGAGCTGCTCGCCTCGCTCCCGGCTGACGTGCTGACCAAGACAAGGTTCAGCCTGCCGCCGCTAGCCGTTGACATCTTCGAGCCGCCGTTGCACGGCCTCGTCATGGCCGAGGCGGAGTTCAGCACCGACGAGGCGGCGCTGTCGTTCGCGGTGCCCGCCGCAGCCGTCGCCGAGGTCACCGACGACGCCCGGTTTGCCGGCGGCAGCCTGGCGCTCACCCGCCGGGATGACCTGCTGGCCTGGCTCGCCGGCTACGGCATCAGCGTTGAGCCGGGCTGAGCTACTCGCGACCGCCGCCGAAGATGCGCAGGAAGAACAGGAACACATTCAGCGCATCCAGGAAGATCGAGGCAGCCAGCAGCGGGGCCGAGGTGATGCCCTTGCCTGTGCGCAGGCGCTGGAAGTCAAACGCGACCAGACCGGCGAAGATAATCAGCCCGAGGATCGAGTAGAGCATCTCGCCGCCGGGGATGTGGACGAAGATCAGCACCAGGCCGAGCACGATCAGCGCGATCAGCGCGAAGAACGAGATACGGCCGAGCGCGGACAGATCCCGCCGGGTGAAATAGCCCGCGGCGCCAAACCCAGCCATGAACAACGCGGTTGCCCCGGCCGCGCGCCAGACAACCTCCGGGCTTGTCGTGGAGTAGTACGCCACGGCCGGACCCATGCCCAGGCCCAGCAGGAAACCGAATGCCGACAGGAGGCCGATCCCGGCGCTGCTGTTGCCACTGCGGACGGTGAAGTTCATCGCGATCAGGCAGCCAAAAGCCGCAATGAACCCGACGAAGGCCCAGCCGGCCGACAGGTCCCGAGCCACGTAGCACCCGAGCGTAAAGAGCCCGGCAGCCAGCGCGACGAGCCACATGACTTGCCCGAATAGCGTCGCCGTCTGGTCCCGGCTGGTGGCGGTAGGCGCAGATCCGGTCGCGTAGTACACGGGAAACTCCTTATGCCGGTGGTCGCTCGGAGGAGCCAAGCGGGTGAGAGAAAGTATGTACTGGACCCGGCCAGCGATCGACCTTTAACCGGTTGCAGTTCTCTTAACTAGTTGCAGCACTCCCCGCCCTTAGCCGCGCCGCCCTGGTGATCAGGTAGTTGCGCTCGGGGATGCTCATGGTGGCCCTGGCCGCGGCCGCGTAATGCGCGAGCGCAGCGTCGGTGTCGCCGAGCATCTCGAGCAGGTGCGCGCGCACTGCGTCGAGCCGGTAATGGCCCCGCAGTTGCTGGTCCAGCGGCTCGATCTCGGCCAGAGCGGCGGCAGGCCCGTGCACCATCGCGGTAGCGACGGCCCGGTTCAGCGTCACTATCGGATTGCCGGTCAGCCGTGCGAGCCACCCGTACAGCGCGTGGATCTGCGGCCAGTCGGTATCGGCAGCGCGCGCTGCCTCGTCGTGCAGCGCCGCGATGGCGGCCTGCAGCTGGTAGTCGCCGACGGGAGGCTGTGACCACGCGGTCACCGCGAGCGCGACGCCCTCCGAAATGAGCTGGTGATCCCAGCGCGCCCTGTCCTGCTCGGCCAGCGCCACCAGCTCGCCGCTTGGGCCGGTTCTGGCAGTCCTGCGTGCTTCAGTCAGCAGCATCAGCGCGAGCAGCCCGGTGACGTTTCCGTCACCGGGGAGCAGCTTGTGCAGCATCCGGGCCAGCCTGATGGCCTCGGCGGACAGCTCGCGGCGGTGCAGCCGCGGCCCAGCGGTGCTGGTACTGCCCTCGCTGAAGATCAGGTACAGCACGTGCAGGACGGAGCGAAGGCGCTCGCTCCGCTCGTCCTCGGCGGGAAGCTGGAAAGCCGCTCCTGACGCCTTGATCCGCTGCTTTGCCCGGCTGATCCGCTGGGCCATCGTCGCCTCTGGCACCAGGAACGCGGCGGCGATCTCGGCGGTGGTCAGGCCGCCTACTGCGCGCAGCGTCAGCGGAATCGCCGACGCCGGAGTGAGCACCGGGTGACAACACATCAGCAGCAAGATCAGCGTGTCGTCAGCTTCCGGCAGATCGGCTGGCGGTATGCGCGGCCTCTCGGCCACCGCCACGGCGGCCTCCCGTCGGCGCCGGGCCTGCTCGCTGCGGATCTGGTCGGTCAGCCTCCGGCTGGCCGTCTGGATCAGCCAGCCGCGCGGGCTGGCAGGTATGCCATCGGCAGGCCAGTGCTGTGCCGCCGCTATCAGCGCCTCCTGCACAGCGTCCTCGGCGCTGTCGAGACCACCGGAGCGACGCAACAGCACGGCGAGGACCTGCGGCGCGAGCTCGCGCAGCAGGTCCTCGATGGCCCACGGCTCCGTCATCCCGGTCGCGTGCGCGCTGCCCGGGCTGACGGACTGGTCAGAGGTCGATGCCGAGGTCGTCGTCGTCCTCCATGATCTGCCGCACCTCGATCGGCTGCCGGATGGGTACGCCGCCGGGCCCGGGCACGGCCGACAGCCTCGCCGCGATCTCGATGGCGCGATCCTGGGACTCGACATCGAAGATCTGATAGCCGGCTAGCTGCTCCTTGGCCTCGGCGTACGGACCGTCAGTCACGACCGGCGCCGACTTCCCGTCGGCACGGACGATCTTTGACTTCTCCGGCCAGGCGAGCCGCTCGCCACCGACCAGTTCGCCGGACTCAGTCAGCTCCTTGTTCAGGGCTTCGTAGTAGGCGAGGTGAGCCCTGATGTCTGCTGGATGCCAGTTCAGCATCGGCTCCTCGACACTGCCGTTGTCGTAGTTGACCATCAGCAGGAACCTGGTCATCTCTGCTCCTTCGTGTTAGCGCTCATGCTGGCACTCTCACCTGACGAACGGAGCCGGCGCCGGTTTCTCGACATCCGCTGGCCGGCACTTTCTGCTGACTGGCGCGAGGAAGCCGTTGGCGCCCTGCTGAGCGCCCGCCGACGTGCTGCTGGCCCGGATCGCCGTGCGCACCAGCAACCCTTACGGGAGGCGTCCGGACGAGTGATCCCTCATCCTGCGATACGTCGCCGAGGTCGAACCTCTGCTGCGCGCCAGCGCAACCGAAGAGATCGACGCCACCGCACCACTGCCGGAGGTCGTGCGGCAGCTTGAGAATCTGGCCGGGCCGGTCAGAGGTCGATCCCGAACTCGTCGTGAGCCGACGCCGGGTCCTCGACGTCGAGGCCGAACAGCCGCAGGCCGTTATCCCACAACACGGCGGACAGCCATTCGTCTCCCAGACCGAGCGCTGCGATGCCGCTCACCTGGGCCGCGAACGCATGCGGAATGGTCGGGAAGTCCGAGCCGAAGACAATCCGGTCGCCGATCGCGCCGAGGCGTCGGGTCAGGTGCAGCGGCGACGGGCCCAGGTACGGCGGGTCGGTGAAGACCATCGCCGTATCGAGCCAGACACCCGGGTGGTCCTCGGCCATGGCCGCGAACGCGTCGTAGTCCGGCGCGCCTAGGTGGGCGATCACCAGCCGGAGGCCGGGGAATCTGCGGAGCAGCCGCCGGACAGGCTCCGGGCCGCACCACTGCTCGTTGCCGGAGCCGTCCGCGACCGCTCCTGCGTGCAGGATCACCGGGGTGCCCGCATCTGCCAGCAGCCCCCACGCCTGATCGAGCTGCGGGTCGGTGGCATCGAACCCGCCGACCTGCAGGTGCACTTTCACTGCCCGGCCGCCTTCGGCCAGGCAGCGGGCGGTCTCGGCGGCCACGCCTGGCTCGGGGTAGATCGTGAACGTGGGGATGACGGCCGGGAGGCGCGCAGCCAGACCGAGCGTGTGATCGTTCAGTGCGCGGATCATGCCGGGCCGGTGCGCGTAGGCGAGGGCAGTGTGATGCCGGACACCTGCCGCGGCCAGGATGGCCAGCCGCCGGTCAGCCGGGAGCCGGTAGGTCACCGGCCATGGCGGCGTTAGCCGGTCGAACCACCGCCAGACCGCATCCTGGAGCCGGTCGGGCAGGAAGTGGACATGCGCATCGACGATGCCCGGTACGCCGAGGGCCGTCAGGAAGCCGGGGACTTCGTCGTCAGTCATCGCGAGCAGGCTAGCGCCACCGCCGCCGCCACCACCGCCGCCACCCCACCGCCGCCACCAGGGCCGACGCACCCAGATCTGGCTCTCAGCTAACTGAGCTAAGCGTCAGGAAGGCCGGAGCCGCCATCCAGCCAACCTGCAGCGTTAGCCTTTAATGTCTCGGTCATAGGGTCACTGGCTTGGGCTTATGCAGCTGGGCTTGATGCAGGAAGGATCGACACCGTGCCGGAGAACGTCAGCATCGCCTATCGGGGGGCGAACTACGCGATCGGACAGGGCCCGGGCTTCTACGGGATCTGGCCAGCCGCGGTGCCACAGCCTCAGCCGCTCGAATCGTGGCCGCTGACGCCCGCGGGCTGGGCGGCGGCCTGGACGCGGTTCGCCTCAATCGAGGAGCCCTTCACGATCACGCCGGTGATGGCGCCGGTATCCGCGCCTGCTCCGGCGGCAACCGCGGGCCCGGCAACCGCGGGCCCGGCAACCGCAGGCCCTGCGGCCGCGGCCACGGTGACAGCGCAGGCCCCGGCGATGGCTCAGCCCGCGCCAGCCCCAGCAGGAATAGCCCCAGCGGGAACAGCCCCAGCGGGAACAGCCCCGGCAGAGACAGCCGCAGCCGGATCGGCGGACGCCGGGCCGGGGACAGCGCTTCCGGGGGCCGCGGCCGCCGGACCGGCCGGGGCGCCTGGCGCATTTGCCGCCGCGCCCGGACTTACCGCGCCTGGCGAGGCCGGACCGGCGCCGAGCCAGCCGTTCCCTGGCATGCGACCAGGTGACGGCATCGACCCGGTGTACAACATCGATCCCTCGTACGGTCAGGTTGAGCCGCGCCCGGCCCGCGGAGCCCGACCGGCCGGCCCGGCCGGCCCGGCCGGCCCAGCGGACCCAGTCAGGGCAAACCGGCTCTCGCGCATCGCCGCTGGCCTGCTGGGCCTTGGCGTGGTGCTGGGCGTGATCGGGATCTTCCCCTCCTACAACGACGGGGCCAGCCTGGCGTCCCAGTCGTCTTCGCTGATCCCGCACATCTTCTACCTGGTCGCGTGGGCGGCCGGCGCCGTGCTCATCCTGTTTGCCGGGCTCCGGCGCCAGGCCGGCGCACTGCTCGCGCTCAGCCTAAGCGTGGTGACCCTGGGGTTCTTCATCACTGACATCGGGACGCCGATCGCGGACGGAGCCAGCCTGTTCGGGGCCGGCCTGGTGCTCAGCCTTCTCAGCTGGGTGGCGTGCACGGCCGGCGCGGGGCTGGCGTTCTCAGCGTCGGGCCTGTCGCTGAGGACGTGGCCGGGATTCCGGTTCGGCCGGGGCACGCTGAGCGGGCCGCACGGTCACGAGATCGTGCCGACGATCACGCTGATCGCCGCCTCCATCGGCGCGGTGGTCGCGTTCGCGCCGTCCTGGGATCGCTACACGCTGGATGCCGCGACCACCGGCGTCACGCGGACTATCACCGAGGGCAACGCGTTCGCCAACCCTGGTGCGATCATCACCGGCAACGTAGCCGTGATGCTGCTAGTGGTGGTGGTCATGGTCGTGGCGGCGCTGTGGCTGCCGCGGCGACTGGGCGCGGCCGTCGCCGCGGGGGCGATCGTCCCGCTGGTCGCCGAGGTGGTCTCGGCGATGGTGCAGATCTCGCAGGGCCTGACGCCGGCGCAGGCCGGCTTCTCATCCGCGGAGGCCTCGGAGCTCGGGCTGACGATCTCCTCCGGGCTGACCCCGATGTTCTGGGTGTTCTGCGCCTTCACGGCGACCATGGTCCTGCTCTCCGTCTGGCTGCTGCTCACGCCTGAGCCGCCGGCCACGCAGCGGTCGCCGTACGTCGCGAACGGACTGACTCTGGGCTAGCCGCCTAGCTGACTGGCGGGCTCCTCCGCCGGTAGCGTCGGAGGCGTGGACATTGACATCGCGACCGCCACGGCGAGCGAGCTGACGCAGGCCATCAGGGACCGCCAGGTCTCCAGCCGGGAACTGCTCGGCGAGCTGCTCGTCAGGTCGGAGCGGCTGAACCCGGACCTGAACGCGATCGTGACGTTCGACGTGGACCGGGCCACCGCGGCCGCGGCCGCCGCGGACGAGGCGACCGCCCATGGCAAGCACGGCGGGCCGCTGCATGGCCTACCGATGACCGTGAAGGATGTCTGGGAGACCAAGGGCCTGGTCACCACCTCAGGCGCGCCGGAGCTCGCACACCACGTGCCGTCGGCCGATGCGCTTGGCGTGGCCAGGCTCAGGGAAGCCGGAGCGATCATCTTCGGCAAGACCAACACGCCGATGTACGCCGGGGACTGGCAAACCTACAACGACGTCCACGGCCGGTCGAACAACCCGTGGGACCTTGGCCGGACGCCGGGCGGGTCCTCGGGCGGCGCCGCCGCGGCGGTGGCGGCCGGCCTCACGCCGCTGGAGTTCGGCAGTGACATCGGCGGATCGATCCGGCTGCCGTCGCACTGCTGCGGCGTCTACGGACTGAAGCCGTCCTGGGGCGTCGTTCCGGTGCGCGGCCATATCCCCGGGCCGCCAGGCAGCTTGCTGACCGTAGACGTCGGGGTCGCGGGGCCGATCGCGCGTAGCGTGGCCGACCTCCGGGCCGCATTCGACGTGCTGGCGGGGCCGCTGCCGGAAGATGCCGCGGGCTGGCGGCTCGACCTCGATGCCGGACGGCCGATCGGCAGCGTGGCCGAGCTTCGGGTGGCCACGGTGTTCGGCGACGGAACCGATCTGGTTCCGCTCTCTGCTGAGGTCAGCGACGGACTGGCCGACTTCGCATCCCGGCTCTCTGAGGCCGGCGCGGCGGTCGAGGCCGTGCCGTTGCCGGTGCCGCTCGCGGACGGCCTGCGGATCTGGCGTGACGTCACCATGCCGATCCTCGCCATGGACCTGCCGGACGAGGAGTTCGCCGGCCTGGCCGCGCTGGAGGATGTCCCCGGTGATGACCCGGTGCTCGCCATCGGCCGCGCCATGGCCAGCCGTTTCCGGGACGCGATGCGGGCGACCGGGCTCCGCCAGGAGCAGCGGGTCCGCTGGGCGGAGTTCTTCTCCCGCTACGACGTCGTGCTGGCACCGGTCATGCCCACGGTGGCCATCCCGCACGACACTGAGCGGCCGCCGCCGGAGCGGACGATCGACGTTGGCGGCGTCATGGTGCCGCATTGGCTGGCGGCAGCCTGGGTCTGCGCCATCGGCGTGATGCTGCTGCCGGTTGTGGTGCTGCCCGTCGGCCTGAGTGCGGCGGGCCTTCCGGTCGGCGTGCAGGTCGTCGGGCCGTTCCTGT
>Ga0335075_10009031_pt1 | contig 15245 bp, 11 predicted proteins | sample Lox_Sample_24_FD_206723 | JGI IMG/M metagenome (GOLD analysis project Ga0335075, IMG submission 206723) | Soil microbial communities from Loxahatchee National Wildlife Refuge, Florida, United States - Lox_Sample_2.4 | ecosystem: Environmental > Terrestrial > Soil > Wetlands | place: USA... | reverse complement strand
TCCCGAGGATTATGCGGCCGATTTCGACCAGGATTGGCGCGACGACCTTGCGGCGATGGTGCAGAGCGCGCGCAATCATCCGAGCATCATCATGTGGAGCATCGGCAACGAGATACCCGAGCGCAACACGCCGAGCGGCGTCGAGACGCAGTGGCGCCTGGCGAACGAGGTGCACGCGCTCGATCCGACCCGGCCGGTCACCGCCGCGATCAATGGGTTTGCGGGCCGGCTGGTCACGCCGTCGGCAAACACGGCGCGCGCCGGCTTTGCAGGGATCGCAGATCAGACCAGCGTGGTGTTCCTCGACCTGGTGGGCTACAACTACAAGCTCGCCGACTACGAGTCCGACCATCGGCGCTTCCCGAGCCGTGTGCTGTTCGGCACGGAGAGTTTTCCGAAGGATGTTGCCGCGATCTGGGATCTCACGGAGAGGTCCCCCTGGCTGATCGGCGACTTCGTCTGGACGGCGATGGACTATCTGGGCGAGGCGGGCATCGGCGCCAGCACGCTCGTTTCCGCCGATGCCGCCGGCAGTCCGCGCCCGCAGATGGGCGCCTGGCCGTGGGTGAATGCATTCTGCGGCGACATCGACCTCATCGGGCAACAGAAGGCGCCTTCGCGCGCACGGGACGTGGTCTGGGGGGTCAGTGCGCTCGAGATGGGCGTGCAGCGTCCGGCGCCTGAAGGCAAGGTCGACCTGCCCGCCTTGTGGGGGTGGCATGATGAGCAGGCCAGCTGGAGCTGGCCGGGCGCCGAGGGCAGGGCGCTCACCGTGCGCATCTACACCTCGGGCGATCAGGTCGAATTGCGCCTCAACGAACGCCTGCTCGATCGCAAAGCGGTGGCGGCCGCCGATCTCAAGCGCATCGAATTCACCGCTCCTTACGAGCCCGGAGTGCTCGAGGCCATCGCCTTTCGGGAGGGCCGCGAGATCGCGCGAAAGCGGCTCTCCACGGTGGGCGCGCCGGCCGCGATCCGCCTGACGCCCGAGCGCCCCATGGGTGGCCGCTCGCGCGGCGACCTCAGCTACGTCGCCGTCGAAATCGTCGATGGCGCAGGCCGCACGGTGCTCGATGCATCCCGGCGGGTCGAGCTCAAGATCGCCGGCCCCGCGCAGCTGATTGCCTTCGGCAGCGCCAATCCGGTGGCCGTCGGCTCCTATCAGTCCTTCACGGCTCGAACCTGGAGTGGGCGAGCGCTCGCCATCTTGCGGGCCCGCGGGCATGCGGGGCGAGTCGAGCTCGAGGCGAGCGCGGAAGGGTTGCGCGCCGGGAGCGCGGGGCTGCATCTGGCGTAATTCACGGGCATGCGACGGCTCTTGGCCCGCACGGCGAGCTGTCGACAGAGGAGAGCGACGATGATCGACCGACGAACCCTGCTGGCCGCCGTGGGGGCAAGTGCCTTGAGTGCGAGGCTGGCGCGCGCCACCGGCAAAGAGGCTGCCACACCGCGCCGTTTCCCGCGGGGGTTTCTCTGGGGTGCGGCGACCGCGGGTCACCAGGTCGAAGGCAACAATGTCGCCAGTGACCTCTGGCTGCTCGAGCATGTGAAGCCGACGCTGTTCGCCGAGCCGTCGGGCGATGCCTGCAACAGCTTCGAGCTCTGGCCGATCGATCTCGATCTGGTGCGCACCCTGGGCCTCAACGCCTATCGATTCTCGCTCGAGTGGGCGCGCATCGAGCCGGAGCCCGGCCTGTTCTCCATCGCGATGCTCGATCACTACAAGGCGGTGATAGACGGCTGCAGGGCGCGCGCAATCACGCCCATCGTGACGTTCAGTCACGGCACGACGCCGCGCTGGTTCGCAGCCCGGGGCTCCTGGCAGGAGCGCGATTCGCCGGAACTGTTCGCACGCTTCTGCGACCGCGCCGCACGTCATCTGGCGGGTGCCATCGGCTATGCGACGACGCTCAATGAGCCCAACGGCATCAACATCATGGCCGATGTGTTTCCGCCGCAGTTCGTCGAGCGGCTGCGCGCCATGACCGCCGCCGCCAGCCGCGCCTGCGGCCTGGCGAAATTCGGGACGGCGATGATCACCGATTTCAAGGATGCGCCGATCGTGCAGGCGAACCTCATCGCCGCGCACAAGGCGGGCAGGTCGGCGATCAAGGCGGTCCGAGGCGATCTGCCGATCGGCTTCAACCTCGCGCTCCAGGACGATGAGGCGGTCGGTCCGAACAGTGTCCGCGACGCGAAGCGCGCGGCCTACTATGGGGCGTGGCTGGAGGCCGCGAAAAGCGACGACTTCCTGGGCGTGCAGAACTACACGCGCGTGCGCTGGGGCGACCACGGGGCTCTTCCGCCGCCGGCGGGCGCGAAGCTGAGCATGATGGGACAGGAGATTTATCCGCCGTCGCTCGCCAACGCCGTGCGTTTTGCCCATTCCGCGACCGCGGTGCCGATCATGGTCAGCGAGCACGGCGTCGCCACCAACGATGACGCGGCTCGAGCCGAGTTCATTTCGGACTCACTGGTGGAATTGCAGAAGGTGGCCGCCGAGGGGCTGCCGCTCGAGGGCTATTTGCACTGGAGCCTCATCGACAACTTCGAGTGGTTCTCCGGATATGGCCCGAAGTTCGGCCTCTGCAGCGTCGACCGTACGTCCTTCAAGCGCACACGCAAGCCCAGCGCCGGTGTGCTCGGCGCAATTGCCCGGCGCAATGCCGTGTGATGGATCACCGATCCGGCTCTCTGCAAGCCAGCCCCGCAACGTCCGCCTCGAAAGCAAACAGTGCGCCGGCCAGCGGCTGCGCAGCGCGCTCCGCCGCGCTCAATCCCTTGCGTGCGCTGGTCACGAAGGCCGTTTTGAGCTCCTCCCCGCCGAGAGCGAGCTTGGTCGGGTTGGCGCACGGCAGCTCCACCACCTCGAGCAACTCGCCGCGCGGCGAATAGCGCCGCACGGCCCAGCCGCCGTAGAGGGCGACCCACAGACAGCCCTCGCCATCCACGCTGGTTCCATCGGGCCAGCCCGCGCCCTCCTCGATCTCGATGAACGGCCGCTTGCCGGCCGCAGCGCCATCGCCTCCGACATCGAAGCAGTAGATCATCCGGCGCAAGCTGTCGGTGTGGTAGAGCGTTCGTCCATCGGGACTGAAGGCGGGACCGTTCGAGATCACGAAGCCCTGATCGCAGGTGAGAGGCTCAGCCGCGTAGTCCCAGCGGTAAAGCGCTCCGCTCGGCTCGGATTCGCGATCATCCATGGAGCCGAACCACAGCCTGCCGGCGGCATCGACGCAGGCATCGTTCATGCGATTACCCGGCCGCTCGGCCTCGAGAGCAATGAGGTCCGCGAACGCCCCCGTCGACGGCGTGAAGCGAGCGAGTCTTCGCGGCAGGCCGACCACGAGATCTCCTTCAGGATGAGGCAGCACGAAGCTCACCTGATCCGGCGCGCGCCAGCTGCGCCCCGCGGCGGCGGCGGGATCGAAGCGGTGGATCTGCCTGCCCTTGATGTCGACGAACCAGAGCGCAGCTTCGCAGGCGGACCAGAACGGACCTTCGCCAAGCTGCGCCTCGACGGGCCACACGCAACGTACTTCGCGCACGGCTACTTCCGCAGATCGTGCCAAGTCGTGACGAAGCCGGCCGCACGCTCACGCAGCGTATCGAGCGCAACGCCGGGCTTGTAGAGAGCCGATCCGATGCCAAACCCCGCTGCGCCCGCGGCGACATACGCCGCCATGCGCTCGGTCGTGATGCCGCCGACGGGGAACACCGGGCATTGCGCCGGCAACACGGCCTTGAGCGCTTGCAGGACGCTCGCCGGAGCGGCTTCGGCCGGGAACAGTTTCAGGGCGTCGGCGCCCGCCTCGATCGCCGTGAAGGCCTCGCTGGGCGTCGCGAAGCCGGGAAGAGAGAGGAGCCCGCACGATTTGGTCGCGCCGATCACCGCAGCGCTCGTATTCGGCGAGACGATGAATTCCCCGCCGGCCCGCTGCACGGCCTCGACGTCGGCAGGCGTCATCACCGTGCCTGCGCCGATCAGGAGCCGTCCGGCGAAGCGTCCGCGAAGGCGGCCGATGCTCGAGAGCGGATCGGGGGAATTGAGCGGAACCTCGAGGCATCGAAAGCCCGCTTCGCACAATGCCTCGCCGACCTCGAGCACCTCGGACGGCTCGATGCCGCGCAGAATGGCGATCAGAGGAATCTGCTCGAAGAGAGGGATGCGCTCGAACAGCCGCTGTCTCGAGGATGAGGCTTCGCTGCCCATTCAAGCCTCCGAAGCGCACCGGCGCCATAGCTGCAGCAGTCCGCGGCTCACCGCCTCGCGCGCATCGACTTGCGCGACGTCGGCAACACCGGCCGCCGCGAGCGCCATCCCGTACAGGCGGCCGAGCGCCGGCGAGGCGACGACGAGGGTCGAGCCTGCCGCCCCGGTAGCTGCGGCACCCGCGATCTCGCTTCCGATCAGCAGTCCGGACAGATATGCCGCGAGCGCGCCGGGCGGCTGCCGGCCGAACAGCCCGCTGGTGCGCACGCTGAACAGCGCGTGCAGCAATTGCTCATCCTGGAGCGCGCGGCGCACCCCCGCGAGGAATGCCTCATCGTCAGGGTCGCTCTTCTCGACGTCCGCCATGAGCCACCCCAGGCTCGAGTGCTTGCAAAGCAGGCCGTACATCTCGCCGGTCATGTAGGTACGAAAGCTCTCGATGCGCGCGCCCTCGACGAGGGCCCACTTGCTGTGAGTGCCGGGCGCGATGACCCGGCAGCGGCTCTGCGACCTGACGGCGCCAAGAATCTGAATCTCCTCGCCACGCATGATGTCGGCATGTCCGCGCGCGTCGACACAGGAAAGACCGCCGACGATGAGGGCCGGCCCGCAGCTCGTCTCGACGCGCTGCAGACCGGGGATGAGATCTGAAAGCCGCGCCGGGCAGGGGCGATACGGCGCTTCGCGCCAGCCCTGGCGGCTGCCGATCATGCCGCACATGAGAATGGGTACGCGTTCCGCCTCGGGCTGCCAGTCGCCGATCAGCGAGCGCAGCGCCTGGTCGAAGTCACCGCGGGGCAGTGCCGCGATTCCAAGCGAGCTCTCGCGGCACTCCAATGCCTCGCCCGCGGCGCCGATGCGCAACGCGCGCAGCTGGCTGGTGCCCCAGTCGACTCCGATCAACGCCGCGGCTGTCTCGCTCCCTGGTTGAATGCTGGCGCACACTTCATTTCGCCCGGCTAATGATTGTCCCGCGGCAGTCCCCTGGTCTGCGCAATGCGCTGATATTTTTCGGCGCCTTCGAGGATCGCGCCGCTGTCCAGCTGCCCGACCAGACGGCGCTGGATCTCCTGCCAGGGGGTCTGCGACGCCGGGTACACATAGCCGCCGCCTGCCAGCAGCGCCCGCCGGCGCTCGGCCATCTCCTCCGAGGAGATGAGCAAGTCGATCGTGCCGCGGCCCAGATCGATGCGCAAGCGGTCGCCGCTGCGAACCAGCGCAAGGCCGCCGTTGGCGGCCGCCTCGGGCGATGCGTTGAGGATCGACGGTGAGCCGCTGGTGCCCGACTGCCGGCCATCGCCGATGCACGGCAGCTCGGTCAAGCCTTCGCGGATCAGGTGGGCGGGTGGCCGCATGTTCACGACTTCCGCGCTGCCCGGATAGCCGATCGGGCCCGCACCGCGCATGATCAGGAGGGTGCGCGCCGTGATCCCGAGGGCTGGATCGTCGATGCGGCGATGGTAGTCCTCCGGGCCGTCGAATACGACCACGGGCCCCTCGAACGCGTCGGGATCGGCCGGATCGGCAAGATAACGCGCGCGAAACTCCGCGCTGATGACGCTCGTCTTCATGATCGCGGCGTCGAACAGGTTGCCGCGCAGCACGATGAAACCCGCATTCGCCGCGAGCGGCCGGGAAAACGGGCGAATCACGCGCTCATCTTCGATGCGGGCGTCGCGGCAGTTCTCGCCGATGGTGCGGCCGTTGACCGTCAGCGCATCCTCGGCGATCAGCCCCGCCCTCATGAGTTGCGCCACGACGGCGGGCACCCCGCCCGCGCGGTAATAATCCTCGCCCAGATACTCGCCGGCCGGCTGCAGATTCACCAGCAGCGGGACCGGGTGGCCGTAGGTCTGCCAATCCTCGATGGACAGATCGACCCCCATGTGGCGCGCAACGGCCGCGAGGTGGATCGGCGCATTGGTCGAGCCGCCGATGGCCGAATTGACCGCGATCGCGTTGAGAAACGCCCGCCGCGTCATGATGTCGGAGGGTTTTACATCCGCCGCCACCAGCTCGACGATCCGCTTGCCGGTACGGTACGCGACCTCTTGCCGGTCGCGATAGGGAGCCGGGATCGCCGCGGATCCGGGCAGCTGCATGCCCAGCGCCTCGGCAAGCGAGTTCATCGTCGTCGCGGTGCCCATGGTGTTGCAATAGCCGGTGGAAGGCGCCGAGGAGGCCACGAGCGCAATGAAGCCTGCCTCGTCGAGCTCGCCGGTTGCAAGCATCTGCCGCGCCTTCCAGACGATGGTGCCCGATCCGGTGCGCTCGCCTTTGTGCCAGCCGTTGAGCATCGGCCCGACCGACAAGGCGATCGCGGGGATATTGACGGTCGCCGCCGCCATCAGGCAGGCCGGAGTGGTCTTGTCGCAGCCGATCGTCAGCACCACGCCGTCGAGCGGATAGCCATAGAGCACCTCGACCAGGCCGAGATAGGCGAGGTTGCGGTCCAGGGCCGCGGTGGGACGCTTGCCCGTCTCCTGGATCGGATGGACCGGGAATTCGAGCGCGACGCCGCCCGCTTCGCGGACGCCTTCGCGGATCCGCTGCGCGAGCACCAGGTGATGGCGGTTGCACGGCGAGAGGTCCGATCCGGTCTGTGCGATGCCGATGACGGGTTTGCCGGAGCGCAGCTCCTGCAGACTCAAACCGAAATTCAGATAGCGCTCGAGATAGAGCGCAGTCATGTCGACATTGGCCGGATTGTCGAACCAGGCCTGCGAGCGCAGCCGCGGCGTGTAGTCACTCACGCGGCCAGTATATACTCGAAGAAACGCAAAGCGTCTGCTGCGAAAGGTCCGCACGGCAGGAGTGCTGTCGAGCATGGCTGTGACAAAGCCGATCCGTGTGGCCGTGGTCGGCCTGGGCAAGATCGCGCGCGATCAGCATCTGCCCGCGATCGCCGGCGATGAGCGCTACTCGCTCGCGGCGACGGTGAGTCCGGATGATCCCGCGCTCGCCGGCATCCCTCATCACTCGAGCCTGGCCACGCTGCTGGCCGCGCGGCCCGCACTCGATGCCGTCGTGCTCTGCACCCCGCCGCAGGTACGCTATGAGCTGGCGATGCTCGCCCTGGCGCGCGGCCTGCACGTGTTTCTGGAAAAGCCCCCGGGTGCAACCGTCTGTGAAGTCGAGACGCTGCGCGAGGAAGCGGGCCGGCGCGGTACGACGTTGTTTGCGGGCTGGCACTCGCGCTTCGCGCCGGCAGTGGCGCCTGCGCGCGCGTGGCTCGCCGCCGCTCGGATCAGGCGGGTGACCGTCACATGGCGCGAGGATGTGCGCACCTGGCACCCGGGACAGGGCTGGATCTGGGAGCCGGGCGGGCTCGGCGTATTCGATCCGGGCATCAACGCACTGTCGATTCTGACCCATGTTCTTCCGCGCCCCTTCGTACTGACCGGGGCAAGGCTCGCCTTTCCCGCCAATCGCGCCGCGCCCATCGCGGCGGCCCTGACTTTCCAGGATACCGCGGGCGTCCCGATCCTCATGGATCTGGATTGGCGGCAGAGCGGGCCGCCGATCTGGGACATCATCGTCGAGACCGACGTCGGGACGCTGAAGCTGCAGTCCGGCGGTGCGCTCCTCTCGGCCCCCGCCGGCCCCGAGCCTGCGGGCACCAAGCCTGCCGGTGCCGAGCCGGCGGGCGCCGAGCCGGCGGGCGCCGAGCCGGCGGGCGCCAGGTATGCCGAGGCGCGCGAATATCCGAGTCTGTACGAGCGTTTTGCCACGCTCATCCACGACCGATCGAGCGAAGTCGATGCAAGACCGCTGCAGCTGGTGGGCGATGCGTTCTTGTGCGCACGGCGCGAATCCGTGGCTGCTTTTCACGATTGAGCTCATCGCGCGAGACGCGGCATTTGCTATTGTACAGGGCTGTGCACTCCGTGAAGATTCACGACATCCTGCTGTTGTCCCCCGTGATTCCGGTGCTGACGGTTGCGCGGCTGGAACACGCGCAGCCGCTTGCGCACGCCCTGGTGCGCGGCGGACTCAAGGTGCTCGAGCTCACGTTGCGTACCCCGTGTGCGCTCGAGGCCCTCGCGATCATGCGCGCCGCCGTGCCGCAGGCCATCGTCGGCGCAGGCACGCTCACCCGGCCCGAGGATTTCACCGCGGCGGAGCGTGCCGGCGCGCAGTTCGGCGTGACGCCGGGACTCACGCAGCCGTTGATCGCCGCGGCCGCGACCGTGAGCTTCCCGCTCTTGCCCGGCATCATGACGCCCGCCGAGCTGATCAGCGCCCGCGCCGCGGGCTACATGGCGTGCAAGCTCTTCCCGGCCCAGCAGGCCGGCGGCCTCGGCATGCTGAAAGCTCTCGCGGGGCCCTTCCCGGATTCGGTGTTCTGTCCCACCGGGGGTATCACGCGCCACAACGCCAGGGAATTCCTGGCCTTGCCGAATGTGCCCTGCGTCGGCGGTTCCTGGCTGGCGACTCCCGAGCTGCTGCAGTCGCGCAGCTGGGCGGCGATCGAGTCATTGGCGCGGGACGCAGCCGGGCTCGCGCAATCATGAAGCTCGAGCTGCATCCCGACCGTCTCTTCCCGGCAGAGCCGGGCACGCGGGCGGTCGCCCGCGAGCTGTACGCGCAGGTCGCTCGCCTGCCCATCCTCAGCCCGCACGGACATACCGATCCGGCCTGGTTCGCGACCAATGCCTTTTTCGAGAATCCGGCGCAGCTCCTCATCGTTCCGGACCACTATGTCTTGCGCATGCTGTACAGCCAGGGTGTGCCGCTCGAGGCGCTCGGCATTGCCCGCATCGACGGGGGCCCCTCGGAAGCCGACCCGCGCAAGATCTGGCGCTGCTTCGCCGAGCACTATTACCTGTTTCGCGGCACGCCGTCGCGATTGTGGCTCGACTGGGTATTTGCGGAGGTCTTCGGGCTCGACCGGATACCGGACGCGCGCAACGCGGATGCGCAGTTCGACCAGATGCAGGCCGCGCTGCGCAGCGAGGCGTTTCGTCCGCGTGCGCTGTTCGAGCGCTTCGGCATCGAGGTGCTCGCGACCACCGAGGGAGCGCTCGATTCGCTGGCCAATCATCATCTCATCCGCTCGAGCGGCTGGCGCGGGCGCGTCATCAGCACCTATCGGCCCGACGCCGTGGTCGATCCGCAGGGCGAGGACTTCGTGCACAATCTGCAGCGCTTCGGCGAGCTCACCGGCGAGGACATCTCCAGCTGGGAGGGGTATCTGCGCGCGCACCAGTGCCGGCGCGCCTACTTTCGCGCCGCCGGGGCAACCGCCACCGATCACGGTCATCCGAGCGCGACCACCGCGGATCTCTCCCCGCCCGAGGCGCGGGCCCTGTACGCGCGCATCCTGTCCGGGCGCTACGGTGCATCGGATGCCGATGTGTTCCGGGGTCAAGTGCTGACCGAGATGGCGCGCATGAGCCTCGAGGACGGCATGGTGCTGCAGCTGCATCCGGGAGTGCACCGCAGCCACAACGTCCCGCTGCTGCGGCGGTTCGGCCGCGACAAGGGCGGCGACATCCCGCTCGCGACCGAGTACGTGCGCGCGCTCCAGCCGCTGCTCAATCTGTACGGGACCGATCCGCGGCTCACCTTCATCGTATTCACGCTGGACGAGGATGCCTACAGCCGCGAGCTCGCGCCGCTCGCCGGTCACTACCCGGCCCTGCGGCTGGGGCCGCCCTGGTGGTTTCACGACAGTCCGGAAGGCATGCGGCGGTTTCGTGAGCGCGTCACCGAGACTGCCGGCTTCTACAACACCGTGGGCTTCAACGATGACACGCGCGCCTTCCTGTCGATTCCCGCGCGGCACGATGTCGCGCGGCGCATGGACTGCGGGTTTCTCGCCCGGCTGGTCGCGGAGCATCGGCTCGGCGAAAGCGAGGCGCAGGAGCTGGCGCAGGCGCTGAGCTACGGGCTCGCGAAGGCCGCATACCGCCTATGAGCCGGCGCCTGGGCCGCTCGACGCTGGACTGCCTTTCGCCCGACGTTGCGCGGCCGGGCTATGACTGGCGAGCCGTGCAGACGGGCGTCGTGCATCTGGGCATCGGCGCTTTTCACCGCGCTCACCAGGCCGTGTACTTCGACGAGGCGCTGCGGCGCGGGGATCTGCGCTGGGGCGTGGCCGGCGTTTCGCTGCGCTCGACCCGGGTGCGCGACGAGCTCGTGCCGCAGGATGGTCTCTACAGCGTGCTGGTGCGCGAGGGCGACTCAGTCCGCGCCCGGATCATCGGCGCGGTGCGCGCTGTGCTGGTCGCGCCGCAAGACCCGCCCAGGGTGGTGCGGCTGCTCGCGCAGCCGCAGGTGCACGTGGTCACCCTCACGGTGACCGAGAAGGGCTACAAGCTCGACCCGGCGAGCGGCGATCTGCTGCGCGAGGACGGCGATGTGGCAGCGGATCTGCGCGACCTCGGCACCCCGCGCTCGGTCCCGGGCTTCATCGTGGCGGGCCTCGGCGCGCGGCGCCGGGCGGGGCTTGCGCCTTTCACGCTCATCAGCTGCGACAACCTGCCGCACAACGGCCGGCGGTTGCGCGGCGCAGTGCTCGCGCTTGCGCGGGCGCACGACCCCTCGCTGGCCGACTGGATCTGCGATGAAGGCGCATTCCCGGACACGGTGGTCGATCGCATCGTGCCGGCGCCCACGGCCGAGAGTCGCGCGCAGGCCTCGCAGCGCCTCGGGCTGGAAGATCGAGCGAGCGTCAGCACCGAACCGTTCCGGCAATGGGTGATCGAGCAGCGCTTCGCCGGGCCGGTACCCGATCTCGCCGCGCTCGGCGTGGATCTCACGGCCGACGTCGAGCCCTGGGAGCAGGCGAAGCTGCGTCTTCTCAACGGCGCTCATTCGGCGATGGCGTACATCGGCGGGCTGGCCGGTGTCGAGTTCGTGCATGACCTCGTGGCGCTGCCCGAAGGCGCCGCGTTCATCGAGGCCCTGTGGAACGAGAGCGCGCAGACGCTTTGCGCGCCGCGGGCGCTCGACGTGGCGGGCTATCGGGCCGCGCTGCTGGCACGCTTTCGCAACGGCGCCCTGCGGCATCGGCTGCGGCAGATTGCCATGGACGGATCGCAGAAGCTGCCGCAGCGGCTGCTCGCGCCCCTGGCCGCGCAGCGTGCATCGCGCCGGCCGGCAGCGATGCTGACCCTCGCCGTTGCCGCCTGGATGCGCTGGCAACGAGGCGTCGACGACCGCGGAGCGTCTTTCGCCGTGGACGATCCGCTCGCGCCGCAGACAAAGCGCTGCCTGGCGGGCTGCGCGGACGCCGCTGCGCGGGTGCAGGCGCTGCTCGGTCTCGAGGCGGTGTTCGGCGCGGATATCCGCGGCGACGGCGGGTTGCGGCAGGCGCTGAGCTGCAAGCTCGAGCGTATCGAGACGATGGGTGCGCTGGGCGCCTTGCGCGAGGCGCTCGCGCAGCGTGGCTAGCGCGCGGTGCCCGCCTCCAGCGAGTCGAGCAACGTGCGCGCAGGCAATCCGTCGCTGTCGCCTGCCGCTTGAATGGCCAGTGCGGCCACGATGTTTCCGCGCGCGACCGCCTCGCCGGGGCGGCGTCCTTCGAGCAGCGCGCTGATGAAGCCGACCGCAAAGCCGTCTCCGGCACCCACGGTGTCGATCACATGCTTGACGGGCGCGGCCGCCACCGTGAGCTCCTCCCGGGCAGTCTTCAGGTAAGCGCCCGCCGCGCCCAGCTTGATCACCACCCCTTGCGCGCCGCCTCTCAGAAAGAACTCGGCAATGGCCGCAGGGCTCTGCGCGCCGGTGATGGTGCGGCCCTCCTCGAGGCCGGGCATGACCCACTGCGCGAGCGCGGCCAGCCGGCGCATCTGCCGCACCATCTCGTCCCGGCCGGGCCACAGGACGGGCCGCAGATTCGGATCGAAGCTCACATGCTGAACGCCGGCGGCACGCGCCTCGCGCGCGATGTGAACCGCAAGCTCCAGCGAGCCGTGCGAGATCGCCGGTGCGACGCCCGACAGATGCAGATGGCGGGCGCCCGCGAAGTACGCCGCATCGTAGTCGGCCGGCGACAGCCGGCTCGCGGCCGAGCCCTTGCGATGGTATTCGATCAGCGGATCGCTGCCGTCGGCTGCGCGGGACTTCAAGTAAAAGCCGGTCGGCTGGGCGGCGTCGATCCTTACTTGCGAGGCATCGATGCGCTCCTGCCGCAGCGTCTGCATGACGAACTCGCCGAAGCAGTCGGCGCCGATACGGCTCACATAGCCCACCTTGAGCCCCAGCCTCGCCAAGCCCACGGCGACGTTCAGCTCTGCGCCCGCGATGCTGCGGCGAAAGTGCTGTGCCTGCGCCAGAGGTCCCGCCTCTTGCGCGGCGAACACCACCAGCGGCTCGCCGTAGGTGACGACGTCGAGAGCGAAATCTCGGGCAGTGGCGGACATGGCTCTCTTCAGTGGCAGCAACTACCGTACGGAATCGACATCGCCGCTCAGGCCGCGCGCTTACACCCGCAGCGCGTTGCGGCGTGCGATTGCCCCGAGATGGGCCGCGCTCGGCTTCGGCGCTCGCTCGAAGGTGGCTCGGTCCACGGCGAACAGGCCGAACTTGGGCTTGTATCCCTGCTCCCACTCGAAATTATCGAGCAGCGACCAGTGGAAATAGCCGAGCACGGGCACGCCGCCGGCGATGCTCTCATGCAAGCCCGCGAGCGCGGCGCCGATGTACCAGACGCGGCGCGCGTCGTCGTCCGTCTCGATGCCATTCTCGGTGACGAGGATGGGCTTCTCGGTCTGCGCATACACGTAGTCGACTCCGTTTCGCAGCGCCTCCGGGCGCGCCAGGCTCGCTCTCATGTCTCCCGGCGCCACGAACGGCATCGGCGGCGGCGCAGGCAGCGGCTGCCCGTTGCCTGTCACCCGGATCTGCCGGTAGATCTGCACGCCGACCAGATCCCCGCTGCGCCGCACGCAGGCAAGCCACTCGTCATAGGCGCGGCGTCGAACTTCGAGGTACGCATCGTCCTCGCTCCCCGGCTGGAAGTCGATGATGTTCAGGGTGACGCCCACCGGCAGGCGGGAGCGCTCCGCCTTGATGGCGGCGAAGCCCTGCTCGTGACCGGCGATGAGCTGCGGGGTCATGGCGTCGATGTCGGGATAGTTCGCCGTGATGTAGCGCTCGCAACCGCTCGCCCTCGCCGCCGCGGCATGCGCGGCCCGTTCCAGCGCATCGTGCTTGGTGAAGTAAGCCGACGAGTTTCCGATGGCCCTGAAGGTCTTCATCACCTGCGGCTCGTTGATCGTGAACGCGAACGCCATGTCGGCGCCGATGGCTCTTGCGGCGGTCGAGCAGAAGCGGGCGAACAGGGCGGGCGCCTCGGGATTGAGCCAGCCGCCGGCCTCGGCGAACCAGCGGGGCGCGCTCGAGTGCAGGAAGGTGACCGCCGGGTCGACCCGGTGCGCGAGACAGCACTCGATGACGCGTCGATAGTAGTCGAGCTCGGCGCTCGAGAATTGGCCGCGCGTCGGCTCGATCCGCGCCCATTCGAGCGAAAAGCGATAGGCATTGAATCCGAGCGCTGCGAGCAGCGCGATGTCTTGCGGATAGCGATGATAGCTGTCGCACGCATCGCCGGAGCGCTCGACAAAGGCGGTCGGCTCGATGTTCTCCAGCAACCACAGATCCGAATTGACGTTGTTGCCCTCGATCTGGTGGCCGGCGGTCGCCGGCCCCCAGCGGAAGCCTTTGGGAAAGCGCCGATCGGTCATGGCTGCGAGCGCAACGCCGCCTGTGCCGCTCGCCGCCAGCACCGCCCCTGCGGCCGCTGCGGCGAGCACCGAGCGGCGGCTGCAAGGAGGCGTCTCGAAGCTCATGCATGACCTCGTGCGCCGGCCATCCGGCACCTGCTGTGGTTGCGCCGCGCGCGACTACGCGCGTCACGGTCCATCCGACTGGAGTGGCGACCGATTCTAGTTCATATTGTGAATTGGTCAATTCGGGCATGTAATATTGGCCTGACCGGTTTGGAAGAGAGGAGGATACGCCGCACATGCGGATGCCCATGCGGCCAACGGACATGCGGGCGAGGAGATCGGCCTTCGGCATCGGGGCCGCGCTTGCGCTGGCCGTGCTCGCGGGCCGGCAGGCAGCGATGGCCGAGGTTGTGCGTCTCGACCCGGGCGCGCTTGCGCCGGCAGGCAAGGTCGATGCGCGCTTCCTCTCCTACAACGTCGAGATGGCCGAAGTGATCGGCGCCCGATTCTGGAAGCCCTACGCTCACATGTCGGCGCGGCAACCGCCGCCGGGCGCGATCCAGGTGGGCCGCAATCCAGGCCTGTTCGAGGCGCGCGCGCCGGCCGACCTCGGCAATCGCCGTTTACGGGCGCTGGCGGCCGCACTCGGCCCGGCTTATGTTCGAGTGAGCGGAAGCTGGGCCAACTCGGTCTATTTCCAGGATGACGATGCGCCTGCGATGGCGGCGCCGCCGGCGGGCTTCGACGGGGTGCTGACCCGCGCCGCATGGCGCGGGGTGGTCGAGTTTGCGACGGCGGTCGACGCCCGCCTGGTGACCTCGTTCACCGTCAGCCGCGGCGTTCGCGATGCCTCGGGGACCTGGACGCCGATCGAGGCGCGGCCGCTGCTCGATTACACGCGCTCGATCGGCGGCGACATCTACGCCGCGGAGCTCTTCAACGAGCCCAACCTCGCGAGTTTCGGGGCCGGCCTCAAGGGCTATGGTGCCGCGGCATTCGCGCGCGACAGCGCGGCGTTTCGCGCCTTCGTCACGCAGGCCGCCGCCGGCTTGAGAATTGCCGGCCCGGGGGATGTCACGACAGCCAATGTGCCCATCCCGGGGGCGCCGACAGCGGAGGATCTTCTCAGCGCGCAGCCGCGTCCGCGGTTCGATGTGTTCTCCTATCACTTCTATCCGGCGGTGTCGCAGCGTTGCGCGCCGCCCTCCGATACCCGGGTCGGAACCACCCGCGGCCAGGCGTTGAGCGAGGCGTGGCTTGCCCGCACCGATGCGGCCTTCGCGGCGCATAAGGCGCTGCGTGACCGCTACGCGCCGGGAGCTCCGATCTGGATCACGGAAACGGCGCAGGCGGCG
>Ga0335075_10009030_pt1 | contig 15245 bp, 12 predicted proteins | sample Lox_Sample_24_FD_206723 | JGI IMG/M metagenome (GOLD analysis project Ga0335075, IMG submission 206723) | Soil microbial communities from Loxahatchee National Wildlife Refuge, Florida, United States - Lox_Sample_2.4 | ecosystem: Environmental > Terrestrial > Soil > Wetlands | place: USA... | reverse complement strand
CATTGCGGAAGTCGACCGTCTTGCCGTTGTGATCGGTCAGCTTCCCGTGATCCATCACCTGCAACAGGATGTTGAACAGGTCGGGATGCGCCTTCTCGATCTCGTCGAGCAGCAGCACCGCGTGCGGGTGCTGGTCGATCGCATCGGTCAGCAAGCCACCCTGGTCAAACCCGACATAGCCCGGGGGCGCGCCAATCAGTCGCGAGACCGAGTGCCGCTCCATGTATTCCGACATGTCGAAGCGGATCAGTTCGATGCCCATGGTGGCGGCCAATTGCCGCGCCACCTCCGTCTTGCCGACCCCAGTCGGGCCGCAAAACAGGTAATTGCCGATCGGCTTCTCGGGCTCGCGCAGCCCCGCGCGGGCCAGCTTGATCGCCGCGGCCAGCGCCTCGATTGCCTTGTCCTGGCCGAACACCATGGACTTGAGGTCGCGTTCCAGATTGCGCAGCGTCTCCTTGTCGTCGGCCGAGACGCTCTTCGGCGGGATGCGGGCGATCTTGGCGACGATCTCCTCGACGTCCTTCAGCGTCACCATCTTCCGCCGCTTGTTCTCCGGCAGCAACATGCGTGACGCGCCGACTTCGTCGATCACGTCGATCGCCTTGTCCGGCAGCTTGCGGTCGTTGATGTATTTCGCCGACAGTTCGACAGCGGCGCGGATCGCCTCCTCGGTGTAACGAACCTTGTGGTGCTTCTCGTAATTGGCCTTGAGTCCGCGCAGGATTTTGACCGAGTCCTCCAGCGTCGGCTCGTTCACGTCGATCTTCTGGAAGCGGCGGACCAGGGCGCGGTCCTTCTCGAAATAGTTGCGGAATTCCTTATAGGTGGTGCTGCCGATGCAGCGCAGCGTGCCAGATGCCAAGGCCGGCTTCAGCAGGTTCGACGCATCCATTGCGCCGCCCGACGTGGCGCCAGCACCGATCACGGTATGGATCTCGTCGATGAACAGGATGGCGCCGGTCATGTTCTCGAGCTCGGTGACCACCGCCTTCAGCCGTTCCTCGAAATCACCGCGGTAGCGCGTGCCGGCCAGCAAGGCACCCATGTCGAGCGCGAAGATGGTGGATTTGGCCAGCACCTCCGGCACGTCGCCCTCGACGATGCGTTTGGCCAGCCCCTCGGCGATGGCGGTCTTGCCGACACCGGGATCGCCCACATAGAGCGGGTTGTTCTTGGTTCGGCGGCAGAGGATCTGGATGGTGCGCTCGATCTCGAGCTCGCGGCCGATCAGCGGATCGATCTTGCCAGCCACCGCTTTCTTATTGAGGTTGACGCAGTAGTTCGACAGCGCGTCCTGGTTGCGCCTGCCCGGTTTTTCTTCGCGCTCCTGCTCGTGATGCGATTCGCTTTGGCTGGTGCCCTGCACCGGCCGCTGCGCCGACCGGCCGGGCGCCTTGGCGATCCCGTGGCTGATGAAATTGACCGCATCCAGCCGGGTCATGTCCTGGAGTTGCAGAAAATAGACGGCGTGGCTCTCTCGTTCGGAAAACAGCGCGACCAGCACGTTGGCACCGGTCACCTCGTCGCGACCCGAGGACTGCACGTGAATGGCCGCCCGTTGCACGACGCGTTGAAAGCCGGCGGTCGGCTTGGGATCGCCGGCCCGATCGGTGGCGAGGCCGGCGAGGTCCTTGTCGAGGAATTCGCCCAGATCGCTGCGCAGCTTGTCGAGATCGACGCCACAGGCGCGCAGCACGGTGGCGGCATCGGTGTCGTCGGCGAGCCCGAGCAGGAGGTGCTCCAGCGTGGCATATTCGTGTCGCCGCTCACTGGCCAGGGAGAGCGCGCGGTGCAGCGTCTGTTCGAGGTTCCGTGAAAGCATGCCGACGCTCCTAACCGCGCTGGTCGTCTATCTGGTTCCCAAGGTGGGCGTTCCAGGCCGGGGAGTGAAGCCGTCGCGACCGCGTCTTCTGCGACCTGTTGCTCATCCCCTTCACTCCTTCTCGATCGTGCATTGTAACGGATGCTGGTGCTGGCGGGCCAGGTCCATGACCTGGGTGACCTTGGTCTCGGCGACCTCATAGGTATAGACCCCGCACACGCCGACTCCGCGCCGATGCACGTGGAGCATGATGCGGGTCGCTTCCTCGCGAGATTTCTGAAAGAATCTTTCCAGGACGTGAACGACGAACTCCATCGGGGTATAGTCGTCGTTCAGCATCAGCACCTTGTACATTGCTGGTTTCCTGGTCTTTGGCCGGGTTTTGACCACGACGCCGGTGTTCGGTCCATCGCTGCCGCCACGCTTGTCGTTGTCGCTCATATCGTCTGCTTCCGCGCCACCCGCACCGCCCGGGGCTCGTCTTCAAGGCGGCGAGCATATCGGAACCTGACGGGGGGATAAAAGGGCTGCCTTCGACAAGATTGCGCCGGGTCAGCCGCGGCGACAACAAAAAGGCCCGGGCGAGGGAGGATCGCCCGGGCCTGTCGTGCGGCCGGGCGCGCACGAGGCGCGCCGGCCAGCCGACGTGAAGCGCAGTTCAGACCGGCTTGGCGAACGTCTCGACCGCCAGGGTCACCCGCGCGGTGAGCGGGGCGAGCGTCTGCTCGGTCAGCTTGAACGAGGCGTCGGTGAGCCGTCCCGACTCGGAGATCGCCTTCTCCACTGTTGTACGGGCGAGGCTCGTCTGCAGGTCGAACGCGTCCTTCAGCGACTTTGCCGAGGTCATCGCCTTGAACGCAGACAGCGTCTCCTCGAACGAGGCCTGCGCAGTGGCGGCAACCTGCTTCGACAGGTCCTGCACGCCGGCGACCCAGATCTGGCCGGACTTCATGATTGCTTCCAGGTTGCCCTGGCCGAACGCGACGAACTCTTCGGCGGTTTTCATGGCCTTCTCCATTCCTTCCTTCATTCGGGCCTGGGTCTTCTCGATCCCCGCGGCCGCTTGTGACATGCCTTCCTTCAGCGCGGAGACGGTCTGCTCGATGCCCTTCGCGCTGTTCCGTACGCCGCTCTCCACCGCTTGATAGCCGGCGTTGACCGCGGCTGCGGGAGCTTCCGGAATCCCGCCTCCCGTCTCGTCTGATTTGGCTTTGATAGCCATCGTGCTTCTCCTGGATCGGTCGTCGCCCGAACGGCGCTGGGCTCGTCCGGGCAGGGGTCGGGCGTCAGTGCTCAGGTGTCAGTCGCCCGTCCGACGGCGGAGTCCTCGGGGCGCCTTGCTGCACTGCAACACAAGTTTTGACATAGGCCGAAGCGACGCGGCGTTCAAGGGATTTTTGTGCAATGCACAATAATCGTTCGGCTGCTGTTGAGGCGGGAATTGCAGAATCGGCCGTTAAGCCGCTCAATTGCCTCCCGAATCCACTGATTTCGGCTGGACAGCGGTGTGCGGCCCTGGCTAGAGTTTTACCGGCAGGCGGGAGAACGACGGAAAATGACTGCTTGGGGGCGCCAAGGGTTTAGATTCGTCTGGTCGCTACCGCTTGCTTTGATCCTGATTGGCCTTGGCTGCAGCTTTAGCGCCGCCGCCGCCGTGCAACCCGATCCGGACCGCTACGCCTCGATCGTGGTCGATGCCACGACCGGCAAAGTGCTGGAAGAGGACAGCGCCGACGCGCCGCGCCACCCGGCCAGCCTCGCCAAGCTGATGACGCTCTACATGACGTTCGAAGCGTTGCGTGATCGGCGACTGTCGCTCGACGAGCAGGTTCCGGTCTCGCCGCACGCAGCCTCGATGGAGCCGACGAAGCTCGGACTGGTGCCGGGGATGCCGCTCACGGTCGAGCAGGCGATCCTGGGCATGGTGACACTGTCGGCTAACGATGCGGCGGCAGCGATGGGCGAGCTGATGGGCGGCAGCGAGGACAATTTCGCTCAAATGATGACAGTTCGCGCCCGCGCGCTCGGCATGAGCAATACAACCTTCGCCAATGCCTCGGGCCTGCCGGCGCCGGACCAATGGACGACAGCGCGCGATATGGCCACGCTGGCTCGCCGGCTGATCTCCGATTTCCCGGATGATTACCACTATTTCAGCACGCCGAGCTTCGTCTTTCACGGCCGGGTGATCTTCAACCACGACAGCGAGTTGAAGGCCTACCCCGGGGCTGACGGACTCAAGACAGGCTACACGATCGCGTCCGGGCATAATCTGGTGACCAGCGCCATGCGCGATGGGACTCGGCTGATTGGTGTCGTGCTGGGGGCGCCGTCCAATGGAATGCGCGACGTCCGGATGACCGCTTTGCTGGACGACGGGTATCAGCAACTCGGGGTGCCGATCGTGCGCGTCGCCGCTCGGTTCCCCACGCTGATCCCGGTGGCGCGTGCCGAGGAGCTGCAGCATCCGGGAGCACGGCCTGGGCGGCTGCGCGAAGTAGCGCATGTGCAAGCTGACAGCGCCTGGGCCATCCAGGTCGGGCTTTTCCACAGCGAGCAGGCGGCGCGTCTGGCGGCGGTGCGGGCGCAGAGGGCGGCCGATAGCGGCGCGGCCCGGATTGCCCACGCGCCGCTGCGTGGGCGGGCGACCTGGCGGGCGCAGGTGGTCGGGTTGACGGTTGTGGAGGCGCGCGATGCCTGCACCGCGCTGTCCCGGCATGGCACGCCTTGCGCGGTGATCCGCGCCGAGGCGGAGCGCAGCGTGGCGCGGAGCTAGGAAGCGTTCACACGGAGCGCCACAGAGATCGCACGCACCAACCGGACAGCCCCTTAATTCCATCGACGGTTCTTGCGGAAGACGTTGATGGCGGGCTTCGCCAAGCTCTGTGGCGCCCTCTACGTGATTCCAGGATTGTCGGGATCCAGGGCGCGCAGCCGAAAATCGCCGGTTTGCGGCTTGTAATGGTTCCACAGCGCGCGCAGCTCCGCGATCGGTTGCTCGTGCCAATCGACACGTAGATCGACCAGCGGGAACGTATCGGCCTCGACCACCAACAGATGCGCGCTGCGGACGGGCTGATGTTCGCCGCCGGCGGCTAGACCTTCGTCCAAGGCATGCAGCAGCCGTTCCGGCAACGGCACGTGCGGCACCGCCTGCAGGCCGCGCAGCATGGCCGCCGGCACGAGCGGATCAGCAAGGATGTTGCCAATCGCGCAGACATTCTGCGCCGCAGCCTCGCCGAGCTCCGGCTTGGTGCGGGCGCCACTGAATGTCGCGGTGTTCCCCGCCGCATCCAGCACGGCGAGTTGGCGCCAATGCGCCAGCGCGGTGGAGGCGGTCAGCGCTGCAAGCGTCTCTTGCGCCGTGCAGCCGGACCGCAGCAGCGCCAAGCCGCGTGGCCCGAGCCGCGGATCGGTGCGATGCTGGGTCAGCACGGCGCCGACGCCCGCTGCGCAGTACGCCACGCGCGCACCCACGGCGATCGAGGAGGTGGCAACAGCAGCGCCGACCTGGCCGGTTCGAGGACAGCGCGCAACGATCGAGAAGGTCATTCGGATACCTATGTCACGAAGGATTTATGCCCCGCAATCCACCACCGCGAACATCGAGCCGAGCGCGCTCCCGGTCCGCGGTCTGGTCACGCTGTTCACATCTGTGCTGCTGCTGAGCAGCGGTTGGCCGTTGACCAAGCTGGCCATCGACCTCGGCAGCACGCCGCTTTGGTTTGCCGAAGGTCGGGCGGTGTTGTCGGGGCTGGTGGCGGCGGCGTTGCTGGCCGCCTGTGGCCGGCTGCGTGCCCCCTGTCGGGCGGACATGCCGGCGGTGGTCATGGTCGGCCTGTTCCAGCTCGCGGCCTTCTTCGCCTTCGCGCATCTTGCCGTCGCCTGGGTGCCGGCGGGACGAACCGCGGTGCTGGCGAACACCACGACGATTTTCATCGTCCCGCTGTCGTTGCTGGTACTGCACGAGCCGATCCCCGCCCGGCGCTGGCTGGCGACGGGACTCGGGATCGGGGGGATCGTCGTGCTGATGGGTCCCTGGGCGATCGACTGGACATCCCGTCGGACCATGATCGGCAACGCCTTTCTGCTCGGCGCCGCATTGTCATGGGCGCTGGCGATCATCACCGTCCGCCGCGCGCCGCCGCGATCCAGCATGTTCGAGCTGCTGCCGTGGTGCTTCCTGGTGGGCTCGCTCGCGCTGGCGCCGCTCGTGGTTTGGGAGGCGCCGCACGGCAGCTTCGGATTGCACCCGGGTGCGTGGTGGGCGCTGGCTTATATCGGACTGGTTGCCGGGCCGCTCGGCACCTGGGGCGTGATGGAGGCGGCGGTGATCCTGCCGGCTGTCGTGTCCTCGGTCGGGTTCCTGGCGACGCCGGCAGTCGGCATCCTGTTGTCGAACTGGATCCTGGGCGAAAGGATTACCGCTGATCTGGTGGGGGGCACGGCGCTGATCCTGGCCGGCGTCGGGCTGGCCGCCTGGCCCCGGGGGCGGCGTGCATGATCCTGCATAGCATCGAGGTGGGCGAGGGGCCGCCACTTGTTCTGTTGCACGGACTGTTCGGCTCGGCACGCAATTTCGGCGCGGTACAAAGGGCGTTGGCAGCGCGCCACCGGGTGATTGCGCTTGATCTGAGGAACCACGGCGCGAGCCCGCACGCCGCGGCGATGGACTATGCCGTCATGGCCGCCGATGTGATTGAGACGCTGGCGCAGAATGACGCGCTGCCGGCGGCAGTGCTGGGCCATTCGATGGGCGGAAAGGTGGCGATGCGGATGGCGCTCGAGCGGCCTGAGACGGTGTCTGCGTTGATCGTGGCGGATATCGCACCGGTGCCGTATCCGCCGCATTTCCGCGAGTATGCCGAGGCGATGCTGGCGGTACCGCCTGGATCCACACGGGCAGCGGCCGACGCGCGTCTGACATCAACGGTGCCGGACCGGGCGATCCGCGGTTTCCTGCTGCAAAATTTGCAACCGGGCACAGCCGGGCCCTGGCGCATCGGGCTGGCGGAGATCGCGGCGGCACTGCCGGCCATCGGCGACTGGAACGATCGGGCGGGGGGGACTTTTGCCGGACCGACCCTGTTCATAGCAGGGGAGCACTCCGACTACATCCGCGCCGAGCACCGCAAGCCGATCCGCGCGCAGTTCCCGAACGCTCGCTTCGTGACGCTGCGCGGCGCCGGCCATTGGCTGCATGCCGACAAACCGAGCGCTTTTACGGGAGTGGTGGAGGTTTTCTTGCCCCGGCCGATCGCGGAACAGTCGGCACGCCCAGCTCGATGACTGCGGCGCCGTCGAACATTCCTTCGTAATCTTCTTGTTCCTATTACGGACCGACTGGCGATTGACTCTCCGGGGCCAGGAGTGGACCGTCATTGGGCAACGGGAGCCGGCCATTCTTACGGGGCACTGTTTCGCGAATCGGTGGGAGGGGTCTTGCATGCTGAACATGCGCGCCGCCTGTGTCGCCTTTATGCTCGGTGCTGCCCCGGCTGCCGCACATGCCCAGGCCGCGCTCGTTGCCAGTGAGCCGGCGGCTGGTGCCAGCGTGTCGGTGGGTGAGTTCGCATTCCACCTGCGGTTCAACAGCCCGATCGATCACGAGCGATCGCGGCTGACGCTGATGCACCCGGATGGCAGCGCGGAGTATTTGGTGATCGCCAGAGCCGGTCCGCCCCAGCAACTCAATGCGCTGGCCCGGCTGACCGACGGCACCTATGTGCTGCGGTGGGACGTCCTTCCAATCGGGGGGACCGCCACGAGTGGATCCCTGCGCTTCACGGCCGGAGCTCGCTGACAGGGGCCTTCGGCGCGGCTGGAACCGGCCCCGCTTGGGCATTTCGGACAGTTGGTAAAACTCGTCAGGGACTCCGAATAGTCGGCAAGCCGATGATCCTCCGCGCAACGAGATCTGCGATATCGCGCTCCACAAAACCGTGCTGGCGCAGAATTTCCGTGCTGTGCTGGCCGAGGGCGGGGGCTACCGCGCGCACCTCGCCGGTACCGAACGGCACGATCCCGATCAGATTCGGCAGCGGCATTTTCTGCGGCACCGCCGGGTGATCCATCCAGGCAATGGCCCCGCTTGCCGCAGTGTGGGGATGGGCGAGGAAATCCGCATACGTATTGAGCCGCTCGTGCATCACCTTGCGCGCGGCCAACCGCTCCGACCAATGCGCCACGGATGCCGAGGCGAAGACCGGACGCAGCAGGGCACGCATGGCATCGGCATTCTCGACGCGTCCCTCCTGAAGAGCGAAACGCGGATCATCGGTGAGCTGCGGGAGACCCATGGCATCGCAGAACGCCAGCCATTCGTGCTGGCGGGGAACGGTGACCGAAATCCAACCATCCGCGGCCTGGTACACCCCGCTTGGTCCGGCCGGCGGACGTAATGCTCCGGCTTCGAGATATTGCTGCATCATCCGCACCACTTGCAGTCCGGCCGCGGCCTGCAACAGGCTGGCTTCAATCAGCCGGCCATGTCGGGCGTCGCGCCGCGCGTACAGCGCCGCGGCGACAGCGTTGAATGCATAGAGCGCGGTGGTCATGTCGATGGCAATGATCGGTATCCGATGCGGCACGCCGTCCTCACCGATGTTCTCGGCGATCAGGCCGGTGAACGCCTGCAGGACGGGGTCCATGGCCGGCCGCTCGGCCAGCGGCCCGTTGGGTCCGAAACCCGAGATCGAGACATAGATCAGGCGCGGCTCGCGTTCCGCGACGGTCGCATAACCGAAGCCAAGCCGCTCGATCACACCGGGACGAAAGCCTTGCAGAAACACATCGGCGCCGGCAATCAGCTGCCACAACACCGCGCGCCCGTCGTCGGATTTCAGGTCGAGTGCCAGGCTGCGCTTGCCAAGATTGACCGGAATCGAATATGCGGTCTGGTCGCCGTACTTTACGCCCAGGCCGCGGCTCCAGTCGCCGCCATCGGGCGGTTCCACCTTGATCACGTCCGCGCCGTACTGCGCCAGCAGCATGGCACAATAGGGACCCGCCACGCCCTGGCTGAGGTCGATGACCTTGAGCCCGGCATAGGGTTGGTCGTAGCTCATTCAGTTGCGTCCGTTACTGCTGGAATGGAGAGCACCCGCAGGACCGGCGTGTCACCGGTGGGATCGACCTCCACCAGCGCGCCGTCGGGCACTGCTGCGGTGATGTCCTGTTCGAAGCCGGAAATCATCGTAAAATCGGCCAACGCCGCGCCCTGGACCATGATCGGATTGACGCGGTTCAACACCAGCGCCGCCGGCGCCATGCCGCGCGCGGCCATCTCGTGCAGCATCCAAGCGGTCGCCACGCCGCCTTTAGCCGCATCCAGCACCAGCACGCGGCCAACGTAGACGCGGCCGGCCAGCTTGTGGTCCGGACGAGAGAACACGCCGCGCGCGCGATCGAGGTCGTAGCGGGCGGAGAACCCGTCCTTTGCAACCAGCGCGTTGCCGCGCAAACGAGTGCCCATGCCTGATTTCGCTTGATAAACAGTCATGATTCGATCTGCTTGCCGCAGGCGGCGTCGATGCACTGCTCCATCGACAGCAGCATCGGCCGGTAGCCGTAGCCACCGAGGATGTTGACCAGCTTGGCCGAGTTGGTCGCAAGGTGGCGCCAGCCGTTCGCCTCCGCCATCTCGCGTGCGTAGCTTTGGTAGAAGCACATGCCAGCCAGCACCAGTCCACCGGCGGACTCGATGCGCGCGGTCAGTCCGAGGCGGTCGGCATCCGGCTTCACCTGCGGACTGGTGACGACCAGCAACGGCACCGTCGCCCGGCGTCCGTCGAGCAGCGCGGTGACCGCTTGCATCTCGATCAGGCTGAGCTGCGGGGCGGCGAACACCACCACGTCCACACGGTCGGTGTCGCCGATTTGGCTTTGCTGGAATGCTTGCAGGTCGGCCTGTCGGATTGTGGCTCGGACCGACATGGTTGCCGACGCAACATCTTTCCGGCGAACCGCTTCGGGCGTGATCCCGATCAAGTGGAACAGCGCGACCGAGCCGTAGCTCGCCAGCGCTGCACCGAAGTGCTTAAGCTCGTCGGAGCTCGGGACGCGATCGATGCCGAGCAGCGCCGGCACTTGCCAATAGTCGCCGGCAAGCCGGCCGACGAGCGCGCCAAGCGCGCCCCATTCGTGCAGCGCACGCGGGGTCTGTGCAACTTCGATGAGCAGCGTGGCGTGCCGGTGCTCGTCCAGGTGATAGCCGTAACGCGGCGTGCGGCCGGTCAGGCCGGCGGCCAGCGCGGATGGCCCACCCTCGAAATTCGATCGCGCGCCGAGCACGCTGTTGGAATAGATCACCACACCGGTGTCACCGAAAGCCATGTGCTCGCCCCGCACGGCTGGCATGATGGTCTGGTAGTTGATGCAGGTGTCGGTCATCAAAACGCCGAGCGACTCGAAGGCGGCGATTGCGCGCCGTTCGAGGTCCAGCATCCAGGGTTGCTGCTTGAGCCGGGCGGCGGCGGCGAAATCAGTGCCGCGCGGGTCGGTGATAGTGGGAATGCGGACCCGACGTTGCGCTTCCGGCAAGGCGGCGAGACGTTCCAGCCACTCGACGCCGGCCGGTCCCAGCGATTCGGTGTCCGCCATGATGTGGGCCTGCCACACGGGTACGAGATCGGTGGCGCCGAGATAGGTGCCGACCCGCATCTGGTGCTCGATGGCCCACTGCCGCGCCTGGCCGCCGGTACCGGCGAGCCAGGCACGTTCCTCCTGATCGAGGCGCATGGCGGGAATGATGGCGACGGAGGGGCGGAGGTGTCAAAGCGCCCCTTCGCAGGATGCGACAACGTGTGTGCAGAAGAGGTCGGGGCGCGAAGCGTGGCGGTGCCGCGACGCACGAAGGCCCTCACCCACAGAGCGGGAGAGGTGGACTGTTTGCCTCCGTCATAATTCATTCACACGTGAGCCAGTTTGCCATGACTAAGGACCCCGTGTAATCGGAACCTGATGACCCGGTATTGAACGCAATTCAGGGATTGCCATGACGCGACACGAGATCCTGTCTACCGCCCTAGGCGCAGTCGCCTTGACTGCTTTCGCCGGGCCGGCGCTTCCCGCCGCGGCCGCCACCGTGGGGGCAATCGCCCCGGCCAGCCTGACCGGCGCAGGCCCACAGGATGCGGCGCCGACGGCGACGCCGATCAAGCATTTAGTCATCATTTTTAACGAAAACGTCTCGTTGGATCATTACTTTGCCACCTACCCGTCGGCCACCAACCCGCCCGGCGAGCCTGCATTCACCGCCGCGCCCGGCACGCCCAAGATCGATAATCTGGTCACCGCCAATCTGCTGACCAACAACCCCAATTTCACCAACCCCGCCAACGGCGCGGATGCAGCAGAGCCGTTCCGCCTCGATCGGACGCAGGCCAACACCGCCGACCAGAACCATGCCTATACCGCCGAGCAGCAGGCGTATGACGGCGGCAAGGCGGGCCTGTTTCCGAAATTCACCGGCAAGGGCACGCCCGGCGGTGTCGGCGCCTTCGGCACCAGGGGTCAGGTGATGGGCTATTTCGATGGCAACACCGTCGGCGCCATGTGGCAATACGCGCAGCATTTCGCGCTGAGCGACAACGCCTATACCGACACATACGGTCCCTCAACGCCTGGTGCGCTCGAGGTGGTTTCCGGCCAGACCAACGGCATGCGGATCGTCGAGACGACCAAGAAGCCGTCCACCCTTGCGAATGTCTCATACTACATCAGTGACGGCCAGGAGGGATGGACGATGATCAACGACGTCGATCCCGGCCACGACGCCTGCTCCATCCCGACGGACCAGGCGATGATGCAGGGCAGGAACATCGGCGACCTGCTCAACGCCGCCGGCGTCACCTGGGGCGGCTTCATGGGCGGCTTCAACCTGAGTGTCACCAATGCGAACGGCACCACCGGCTGTGGCCGCAGCACCTATTCGCAGGTGGTCGGCGCCAAGATCGTCGATTACATCCCGCACCACAACTGGTTTCAGTATTATCAGTCAACCGCAAACCCAACCCATGCCCGTCCGAGCTCGTTGCAGGCGATTGGCTACAGCTTCGAATCCGACGGCAAGACTGCCGACCCGGCCAATCACGAATACGGCCTTAGAGATTTCTACAATGCGGTGAAGGCAGGCAACTTTCCCGCGGTCTCCTACATCAAGATGCCCGCCTACCAGGATGGCCATGCCGGCTACTCCGATCCGCTCGACGAGCAGATGGGCAACACCGTGCTGGTCAATTTCCTGGAACAACAGCCGGACTGGAGCAGCACTGCCATCATCATCACCTGGGATGACTCCGATGGTTGGTACGACCATCGCTTCGCGCCGACCACCAACCCATCCTTCGATGCGCAGGCCGATCAGCTCGATGGGCCAGGAAAGTGCGCCAGCGGCACGCCGCTCGCCGGGGTCAGCGGCAAGCCGGTCAACGGCCGCTGTGGTCCCGGTACGCGCATCCCGTTCCTGGTGATCTCACCGTGGGTGAAGGCGAACACGGTCAGCCATGACCAAATCTCGCAGGCCTCGGTCGTGCGCTTCATCGAGGACAACTGGCTGCATGGTGCGCGCCTGGGTGGCGGCTCGTTCGACGCAACTGCCGGATCGATCATGAGCATGTTCGACTTTACGTCGGGCGGTCATACTCCGCCGCTCTACGTCGATCCGACGACCGGCACTCCGGTCTCGCGCCCACCCGAGTCGAACTGATCGCCCGGCTGGGCATGTGCCGCGTGCGCCTGCCTGGACCCGTGCTGATCGTTGCAATTGCCAGCATGTGGCTTGCCGCTGCGGCGACCGGCGCGGGTCTGCCGCCCGCTCCCCTGCCAGGTCAGGCCCAGGCAAACGCGATGCTCGCCGAGGGATTGAACCCGCACCCGGTTCATCTCGTCCGCCCGCCGATCGAACCGCTCTCGGCGATGGCGGAACTGGGACGGCGCGTGTTCTTCGATCCCAGCCTGTCGTCCTCAGGGCGCATGTCCTGCGCGTCCTGCCACAGCCCGGAGAATCATTACGGCCCGCCCGGCGATCTGCCGGTGATGCTGGGCGGCCCTACCTTGTCGCAACAGGGCGTCCGCGCCGTGCCGTCGCTGATGTATCTGGAGCGCCAGCCCAATTTCAGCGTCGGTCCCGATGACGAAGAGAACGAGACGGTCACTCTGACGCAGATGGCGGCGGTCGGCCAGGACGCCGCGCGGACGCAGAAGACCGCGCTGGACACGGCACAGACGGCTGCCAACCTCGTGCCGCAGGGCGGCCTGTTCTGGGACGGGCGCACCGATACCCTGCAGGACCAGGCGCTGTTCCCGCTGCTCTCCCCGTTCGAGATGGACGGTGGCAGCGTCGACCGTGTCGCCGGCAGGCTGCGGCACGCGCCCTACGCATCGCTGTTCGTGCGGTTGTTCGGTGCGTCGGTGTTCGACAGCCCGCGTATGGCGGTCGCCGAAGCCTTGTTCGCGGTGGCTCGTTACCAGATCGAGAACCCGAGCTTCCATCCTTACACGAGCAAGTATGATTTCTGGCTGGAGGGCAAGGCCCGACTGACCCCCACCGAACTACGCGGATACAAGCTGTTCAACGATCCCAAGAAGGCCGACTGCGGCGGCTGCCACCTCGATCAGCCCACCGCCGACGGCCTGCCGCCCTTGTTCACCGACCATCAGTTCGAAGCGTTGGGCGTGCCGCGCAACACGGTGCTGATTGCCAATCGCAACCGCGCCTATTTCGATCTGGGCATCTGCGGTCCGTTCCGCACCGACATGCGAACACAGACGCAGTACTGCGGGCTGTTCGGTACGCCCACACTGCGCAATGTCGCGACCCGCCACGTGTTCTTCCACAACGGCGTGTACCACTCGCTGCAGCAGGTGATGGACTTCTACAATTTCCGCGACACCGATCCGGGGAAGATCTATCCGAAGGACGCCGACGGGACGGTGGTGAAGGCCAACGACATCCCGGCTCGCTACCGTGCCAACCTGGACATCACAGATCCGCCGTTCGACCGCAAGCTGGGCGAGACGCCGGCAATGAGCGCGCAGGACGAGCAGGACATTATCGCCTTCTTGAAGACCCTTACCGATGGCTTCGAGCAACGCGAAAAGTATTGACGCGGCTTGCCCGGCGCGCGGCCGTCCTCATGGCCGGCCATGACGTTGGGTGCCGTTCAGTCGAACTCCAACGACACCCAGCGCAGTCCCGCCGGCTCCGCGATCAACATCGGGACGAACCGATGCATCTGGTTATGTTCGCCGCCGACTGCTTTCACTACATCATCGGGCGAAGCAACCGGCCTGTCGCGCACCTGCACGATCACTGACCCGGCATTGATCTTGTGATTTGCGGCTGCGCTGCCAATCGCAACACCGGTGATCAACACACCCTGCTGCTGCTCATTGATATGAAATTTGGCGCGCAGCTCCGGGGTGATCGCCGCCATCCTCAGACCAAAGTTGATCTTTGCCTGCGGGGGCAGATCCGGCTTGGGGGCACCGGGCTCGCCGAGGAAAGTGCCGTATAACGCGTAGTCGGGCACTGCGGTCAAAGTCACTGGCACGGTTTGTTGCGCACCGTCGCGCAAAATACCCAGCATGACGGTTGTTCCCGGAATCGTCTCAGCGATGTCACGCAGCAGAGCACGACTGTCCGCCGTGAATTCGTTCCCTACCGAGGTTATAATATCGCCAGGACGAAGCTTCGCCTGCGCGGCGGGGGTGCCGTCCAGTACCTTCAGGATGATCGTTCCCCACGGCCCCGGCAGCCCATAGGCATTGGCCAGCTCGGGGGTCAGAGATTGAGCCTGCACGCCGAGATAGGCCGGCCTCATTCTCATCATGTCGGCGTTCCGCATATGACTTACGATGGCCTTCGCATCGTTTATCGGGATCGCCAGCCCAATGCCGATATTGCCCGTGCTGGTGGCGGTTGTGTACAGTGCGGAGTTCACCCCGATCACTTCACCCTTGGCGTTGAACAAGGGACCGCCGGAGTTTCCCTCGTTGATTGCAGCATCGGTCTGGATGTAGTCGTCGAACTGGGTGAAGTGGAAATCGCGGTTCAGCGCGCTGACTATGCCGGTGGTCACCGTGCTGTTGAATCCCAGCGGATTACCGATCGCGATGACAAAATCACCCTGCCGCAGCGTGTTGCTGTCGCCCATTTTGACAGGAACGAAGGGCCGGTTCTCCCGTATCTTCAGTATCGCGATGTCGCAGCACATGGCCTCGCCGATCAGATCCGCAGGATACTGCGCGCCATCGCTCACGGTGACCTGGAAACCGATGCCGTTGTGGACGACGTGCTTGTTGGTCAGGACATATCCGTCGGTAGAGATGATGAACCCGCTGCCATACCACAGGCCCTTATCGGGTTGCGCAGCCTCCGCTATGACCGCATCGCCAGACGGGATCTGGATATCTTTGT
>Ga0335075_10009029_pt1 | contig 15245 bp, 13 predicted proteins | sample Lox_Sample_24_FD_206723 | JGI IMG/M metagenome (GOLD analysis project Ga0335075, IMG submission 206723) | Soil microbial communities from Loxahatchee National Wildlife Refuge, Florida, United States - Lox_Sample_2.4 | ecosystem: Environmental > Terrestrial > Soil > Wetlands | place: USA... | reverse complement strand
TTGGCGGTGTTGATGCCGCCGCAGACCAGCCCGGCGTCCTCGACCTTGATGTCGTTGCCGGAGCCGGTCACGGTGATCGTGACACCCGCCTGCAGCGTCGGATGGACGCCGTCGATCTGTTTGGGACCGAGTCGATCGCTTAGCACATGAAAACTCAAGACACTCCTCAACTTTGACTCAACTTTGACGCGTCGGCCTTCAGCGAATTCGTCGTCGACGGAGCGAGCTTGTTGAACGCGTCATCGGTCGGCGCGAACACCGTGTAGTGGCCGTTGTCGACGGTGTCGACGAGGTTCACACCCGGATTGAGCTTTCCGGACAGCGCCGACGAGAAGGTGTGCAGCATCGGGTTGTGTGACGCCGCGACCGCCACCGGGTCCTTGTCCATCCCCGCGAGTGAACCTGGACCGGCGGGTTCGCGCACCTGATAGACGGCCCACTGCGAGCCGACCAGCTCGGCAGCCCGATCAGCCGGAGGCCTCGCGGACGACGACGGGTTGACGGTCTGGTTGGTCGCACATGCGGACAGATTTATCGCCGCCACCACGAAACCGGCCACGGCAACTTTGCCGTATCGGAGATGCTGCATCCTTTTCGCTCCTGTTACCCCGGGCGGCGTTCCCGCCCGGAAACGGCCTGAAACTCGCCGTGCGGTTCAGCGGCCCGATCGCGGCCGCGGACCGGCACGAACGGCAGCGCGGCCAGCGGAAACAACGCGCACACCGCAAACGCCAGCGGATAACCGCTCGCGGTGATCAGCTCGCCGAACACCGGAGGCGCGACCGCGACCATCAGCCGTTCGACGGTGTTCTGGGTGCCCAGTGCGCGTCCGCTCCAGAATCGCCCCGCGATCTCCGGCACCGTGGTAAACGGCAACCCGTTGTCGCCGGTGATTGCCAGCGCAACGACCATGGCCGCCAGCGCAATTGGCGAACGCAGCCCATCGGCAAGCGCCAGCAGCAGCAGGACCAGCGCGGTCGCCAGAGCAATCAGCCGCAGCGGGCGCATCCGCGAGCCGACGCGGTCCGCCCATCGACCGGCCGCGGTGCGGGCCAGCGCGCCCAACACCTGCGAGAGACCCATCAGCGCTCCCGCCCATGCGATCGACAAGCCATGGTTGCGCGTCGACCAAACCAACATGAACGTCAATACCACCGGCTGGGGCAACATCAGCAGCGCGGACGCCAGGTGAATCCGCCAAAGTGCGGTTGTCCTGCGGTACGGGTTGGCCAGCTCCTGTTCGTCGGCCGCATCCCGCGTCGGCCGCGGCGGGTCGTGCACACCCAGCAGGCTGCCCACCGCCGACACCGCACAGGCCAGCGCCGGGAACAGCAACGCCACCGAAAAGTCGTGTCGGGCAAGCTCAGGAAGCACCACCGCACCCACCCCGATCCCCAGCGGCTGCGCGGTCTGGCGGATCCCCATCGCCAGGGCCCGCTGCTGCCGCGGGAACCATCCGGTTACCAGTCGGCCGCTGGCGGTGATCGTGCTGGCGGCGGCCATGCCGCCGAGGAACAGAAAAACGCCCATGGTCACCAAAGAATGCGCCGATGCCGCGGCAAAGGCGGCCGCCGCGGTCAACGCCAAACCCACGGTGAGCACAATCCGCTCGCCGACAAGATCCAGCAGGTAGCCCCAGGCGATCAGGGTGACCAGCGTGCCGAAGTTCGGCATCGACGCCAGCAGACCGGCGGTCGCGAGGCCCGTCCCGCGCTGCGCGCTCATCGCGGGAATAAGAAAGGCGACCGCGTTGATAAAGACGTTCGCGCACAACGTCGCTGTCAGGGAAATGCCCAGCATCGACCAACGTCGGGTGGTGCTGATTGGTTGCGTAGTCACCACGCCGTGCTACCGGCAACTGTGCTGGGCCGGGCAAGCAGGATCTGGTCGACGCTCATGCGGCCCTGCGCAAATGCGAGCCCGCCGCCGGCCAGGTACAGCCGCCAAACCCGGGCGGCCTGCTCGCCGATCAGCGCCACCGCTGTGTCCCAATGGGTTTCGAGATTGCCGATCCAAGCGTCGATGGTGCGCACATAGTGTTCACGCATCGCTTCGGCGGCGATTGTCGACAGACCTGCTTCTTCGAGCAACGTGATGGTCTGGCCGAGCGGGCGCATGTACATATCCGGGGCGATGAACGATTCGATGAACGGTCCGCCGCCCGGGTGGCTGCCACGTCGTGACATCTGCTGAATGAGAACGCGGCCGCCGGGACGGACACTGCTGTGCAGGATCCGCGCGTAAGTCGGGTAGTTGTCTCGGCCGACGTGTTCACCCATCTCGATCGATGCCGCCGCGTCGAATGGCCCGTCGGTGATGGCGCGGTAATCCTGGACACGAATGTCGACCCGATCGCCCAGCCCGCGTTCGGTCAGCGCGGTGTCGATGTAGGCCTTCTGCTCGGCCGATAGCGTCACCCCCACCACCCGCGCGCCGTACCGCTCGGCGGCGTGCAGGCTCAGCGAGCCCCAGCCGCAGCCGACGTCCAGCAGTCGCATGTCGGGTCGCTCATCGAGCCCGACCTTGCGGCAGATCCGGTCCAGCTTGTCCCGTTGGGCCTGCGCGAGGGTGGTGCCCGGGCGGGACGGTTCCCAGTAGGCGCACGAGTATGCCATCGACGGATCAAGGATTAGCCGGTAGAACGCGGTCGACAGGTCGTAGTGGTAGCTGATCGCCGCCCGATCGCGGGACAGACTGTGGGGTCGGCCGCGCAGCCGGGCCTGGATGACAGGTGGCGGTAGCGGCCTGCCGAGCGCACCCAACCGCGCCGCAACGGCAACAAGCCGCGCCAGCACCCGCGGGGATCGCCGGATCGGGATCAGCCGACGTTCGGCGATCTGTGACCACACCTGGGTCAGGGCCGACCCAAGGTCACCATCGATGTCGAGGTCGCCGCATACGTAAGCCTGCGCAGCACCGAGTTCACCTGGGCACCAAAACATCCGGCGAAGCGCGGCTGCACTGTGCAACCGCACTGTCGGGGCGGTCACCGGTCCGGCGGTGCTGCCGTCCCAGGCGATCAGCCGGACCGGCAGCTCACCGCCGACCAGCGACCCCACCGCGGCTGCGAGGGTAGGCGCAACGGCGACTGTCGCTGGCGACCTCACTGGCCGGGTGGCATCAGCACCGTGTCGATCATGTACACCTTTGCGTTGGCGGTGGGTACGCCGCCACATACCAAGCCGGCGTTGTTGACCCTGAGGCCGTTGCCCGAGCCGGTGACGTTCACCGGCGGACCGTCGACGGTGTTGCGTGAGCCGTCGACTTGGTCCGGGCTCAACTGTCCGGGAACGACGTGGTAGGTCAGGATGCTCTTCAACATGCCTGCATTGGTTTTCAACTGATCGATAGTGCCGGGGGGCAGCTTGTTGAAAGCGGCGTCGGTCGGTGCGAACACCGTGTATTGACCGTTGTTGAGGGTGTCGACGAGATTCACCTGCGGGTTGAGCTGGCCGGATACCGCCGAAGTCAGAGTCGTCAGCTCAGGATTGTTCGATGCGGCGACGGCGACCGGGTCCTGCGACATCCCGGTTACGGAGGCGGGGCCGTCGGGGTGCATCGCCGCATAGTCCGCACAGCCCGCTCCGATCAGATTTGGTGCGGCCGCTACAGGTGCGCAGGTGGCTAGGGCGAGACCCACCGCGGCGGCTGCCGTGAGACCGGTCGCGGGGATCGCCTTGGAGTGCATCTTCATGGCTTTTTGGCTCCTCAGGGTCGATGGATGACGTGGTTAATTCGGAGCCACCCGCGTCCCGGACTGGCGATTAGCCGTAGGTGAACGAAAACACCTGCAGCCCTTTGCTGGAACGCACGTTGAGTGATCCGCGGGCCACCTCGTTGGCCCCGACGATCTGACGCGAGGTCGGCGGCCCGCTGACCGGCACGGTTGTCGTCTTGCCGTCGCGGGTCACCGTCAGACTTCCGGTTCCGCCGACGACGACGTAAACGTTTTTGGCGTGGTAGTTCAGCTCGATGCTCGAGTCATCGCTGTCGGCCGTCGCGCCCTGGTAGTCGAGTGTCCACGGTCCCTGCAGCGCGAAGGAGTCGTTGGGCAGCGTCGACGGGAACGTGAAGTTCCGCTGCCCCTCGTCGTAGACCCCGGTCCCGGCGTAGTTGACCACCTTGCCGACGCCGAAGTACGTCTCGGGAGTCAGGTTCAGCCGCGGGGTGGTGTCGGGCGCATCCACCGGCCGGGGCAGCGCGGCGCCGGGTCTTGCCGTCGTGATCAGCTCACGGATCAGCGTCTCGGTGACGTTGTAGTCGCCCTCGCCGAACATCACGTGCCGCACGACGCCGCTGGCGTCGATCAGATATTCGGCGGGCCAGTACCGGTTGCGGTAGTTCGTCCACGTCGAGTACCTGTTGTCCAGTGCGATCGGGTAGGTGATGCCGATGTCGGCGGCGCCTTTTTTGACGTTGCCGGTGACCTTTTCGAACGCATACTCCGGGGTGTGCACGCCGATGACCTCGAAACCGTCATCGTGGTAGGCCTTGTACCAGCCTTCGACGTGTGGGATGGCGCGTTGGCAGTTGATGCAGGAATAGGCCCAGAAGTCGATCAGCACCACCTTGCCCCGCAACGCGTGTAAGTCGATCGGTTTGTCGCCGGGGGTGTTCAGCCATGCGGTGATGCCCTTGAGGTCGGGCGCGGGGCCGCAGTTCTGCAGCTGCGCCGAGCCGCTGGTGCAGTTCGACAGCTCTTTGTTCTGGTCGTTGACAATGCCGCCGAGGTCTTGCTGGATCTGTTGTCCGCCGCCGAGCTTGTTCTGCAGCGAGCTGGTGTAGTCCGGAACGGCCCGCTGCAGCATCGCAGGCAGGTTGAACACCAGCGCCACCGCCAGTAGCAGGGTCACGATCCCTGCCGTGACGCGGATCTGGCGTTGGCGACGACGAAAAGCACTGACTCGCTCGGTAACTCGTTGACCGGCCAGCGCAAAGAACAGCAGCGGCACCGCCGTGCCCAGGGCGAACGCCACGGTGAGCACGACGACGGGCAGACCGATGTTCGCGGTGGCGCCGGCCACCACAATCGCGGCCAGCACCGGGCCCGCGCATGGAACGTAGAGCACGCCCAGGGCCAGGCCGAGACCAAACCCGTTGGCGCGGGCGGTGATCTGTTTTTGCGGGATGCGGGAGAACGGCCGCTCCAGCAACTGCTCGAAGCGCGGGAAGATCAAGCCGAGACCGATCGCCACCAAGGCGGCCAGCGCAACCCAGCGGATGGCATCCTGCGGCAGTCGCAGCAACGACAACAACGCCGAGCCAACCAGCGTGACCAGGCTGAAGCTCAGCACCAGTCCGCCGATCACCCGATATGGCCGCCAGACTTCCCGTTTTGACTTGACCGCGACCGCGCCATCGTCAGCACTCTGCGTGCCGAAGCTCTGGGCGCCGGAGAAGAAAATCACCGGGAGCACCGGGAGGATGCACGGCGAAATGCCGGTGATGAGGCCCCCGACCAGACCGATCAGCGCTAGCGACAACATATTCAATATTCGCTACCACACTTGTCCTGGATCGGTGCCGTCGGCCAGGCCCCCTGACTCGCGACCGTTATTGGCTGGGCGGCATCAGCACTGTGTCGATCATGTACACCATCGCATTGGCGGTGTGCACCCCTCCGCACACCAGCCCCGCGTCGTTGACTTTGAGGCCGTTCCCCTGGCCGGCCACCTTGACGTCGGCGCCCTGCAGGGTCTTGTGGGTGCCGTCAACCATGTTCGGGCTTTCCTGCCCTTGCACCACGTGGTAGGTCAGGATGCCCTTCAACATGTCGGCGTTGGTCTTGAGCTCGTCGATCGTGCTCGCCGGCAGCTTGTCGAACGCGGCGTTGGTCGGCGCAAACACCGTGTACTGGCCGCTGTTGAGGGTGTCGACCAGGTTGACGTTAGGGTTCAGCTTGCCGGACAGCGCCGAGGTCAAGGTTGACAGCATTGGATTGTTGGACGCCGCCGTCGCGACCGGGTCCTGCGCCATCCCGGCTACCGAAGCCGGACCGCTCGGATGCTGCGCGGCGTAATCCGCACATCCGGTACCAATCAGATCGGCCGTGGGACCCGTCATTGCGCTCGTGGTGGCGGGGGCCATCGCGCTGGTGACGGGATTCGCGCTGGTCTGCGGCGCGGACTCGGATTTCTTGCTCGAACACGCCGAGAACCCCACGGCTGCAATCGCCGCCAGGCCCACCGCGAGCGTCTTTCTCTGAACGTCCTTCATTTCCGCTTTGGCTCCTTTGTCAAAGTTGTCAGCGGCGGCCGCGCCGCCATCTCCGGTTCGGACAGTTGCTATTCGGAGCAGCCGCTGACTTGGATGGCCTTGATCACAGTCGTCCGCTCAGGTGCCCACTCCGAATATCGGATGTGCAGGAATCATTCGGACGCTCAGTTGCGGTGATCGGAAGCGGCGTCGCGGGTCTGACCGCTGCGTATGCGTTGTCCAGCCGCTACCGGGTCACCCTCTATGAGGCCGAGCCCCGGCTGGGCGGGCATGCGCACACCCACCTAGTCGATCGCGGCGACGGCACGGCCGTCGCCGTCGACTCGGCGTTTCTCGTGCACAACGATCGCACCTACCCGACGCTGTGCCGGTTGTTCGCCGAGTTGGGCGTGGCCACCCAAGAGTCGGAGATGTCGATGTCGGTGCGGGCCGAGGCCACCGGCCTGGAATATGCGGGAGCGCTCGGCATCCGGGGCCTGTTCGCATCCTGGCACTCGGCCAGGCCCCGCTATCTGTTGATGCTCGCCGAGATCGTCCGCTTCCACCGTGCCGCGCGTCGACTCTTGAGCGAGGGTGGCCCGGACACCTCGGAGACGCTGGAAACTCTGCACGCGTTCCTGCACCGGCACCGGTTTTCGGCCTTCTTCGTCAGGCACTTCATCACGCCCCTGGTGGCCGCGGTGTGGTCCTGCACCGGCAACGACGCGCTGCGCTACCCCGCGCGGTACCTGTTCGTCTTTCTCGACCACCACGGCATGTTGTCGGTTTTCGGCTCACCGACATGGCGCACGGTGACTGGAGGTTCGGCGCAGTACGTACATGCCATCGCGTCGCGGCTGCACGAAGTCCGCGTCGGCAGACCGGTGCACTCGCTGAAACGGCTGCCCGACGGCGTGCTGATCCAAGCCGGCTCCGGCGGTCCGCAATTTTTCGACGCCGCCGTCGTTGCCGTGCACCCCGACCAGGCGTTACTGCTTCTCAACGACCCCACGCCCGCCGAGCGGGCGGTGCTTGGGGCGATTCCCTATTCGACCAACCGTGCCCAGCTGCACACCGATGAGTCGGTACTGCCCCGACACCGGGGGGCCCGCGCATCGTGGAACTACCTGATCACGACGGACGACGACGATGTGTTGGTCACCTACGACGTCACCAGGCTGATGCGGATCAGCGCCGACCGCCGGTTCCTGGTGACCCTCGGCGGCCATGCTCGGATCGAGCAAGAGTCGGTGATCGCCGAGATGACCTACAGCCATCCGCTCTATACGCCGGAATCGGTTGCTGCACAACGGTTATTGCCGACCCTGGATGATGACCGGGTGGTATTCGCCGGTGCCTACCACGGCTGGGGGTTTCACGAGGACGGCGCCGCGTCGGGGCTGCGCGCAGCTCGACTGTTGGGCGCGGACTGGCCGGCACGCTCAGCCCGGGCGGAGGTGATGGCATGCTGACGCCGGCAATCTACCGCACCACGATCACCCACAACCGGCAGGCCCCGGTACACCACTTCTTCGAATATCGCAGCTACAGCTGGTATGTCGACCTCGACGACCTGCCGTCGCTGCCGTGGTGGCTGCGGCCGTTCGCGCGGTTCGACTCTCGCGACCACTTCGCCGGCCGTCGCGGCGAGTCCCTTCGCGACCGGGTGGACGCCTACCTGGCCGACAACGACGCGGCACTGCCCGACGGCCGCATCACCGCGCTGCTGCAGGCGCGGGTGCTGGGTTACGTTTTCAACCCGATCAGCGTCTTCTGGTGCCACGACCGCGACGGCGAGCTGCGTCGCGTGATCGTCGAGGTGCACAACACCTACGGGCAACGCCACGTCTATCTGCTGCCCCCGGCCAACACCCCGGTACTGGTCAGCAAGAAGTTTTACGTGTCCCCGTTCAACCCGGTGGCCGGCCGCTACCAGGTGCTGGCGCCGCGGCCCGATCAGCAGGTGGACGTGGTGGTGTCCCTACACGGTGAGGGCCAGCCAGCCTTCGTCGCGACGCTGCGTGGCACCCGGCGACCGGCGACCGCGGGCCACGTCGCGCGGATGCAGTTCCTCTCGCCGCTGGCTCCGTTGATGGTGGCGTTGCGGATCCGTATCCAAGGGATCGCGTTGTGGTTGCGGCGCGTCCCGGTAGTGCCTCGGACGACGGCGACCGGTGAAACACCTGGGACAGCAATCGATTCGGAGCGCTGGCCGGCGGTTGCCAGCGTGCCCTCTGGAGCCTTCGCCGCGGCATCGGCGCTCGTCGCCCACCGGTTGCTGCGCCGCGCGGCCGCCCGCCTGCCAGTGCGGCTCGTCTATCCGGACGGCACGGTGATCGGCGGAGGCGGCGCGACGTCGGCAAAACTGGTGATCAACCAGCCGGACCGGCTGGCCCGGCGGATCGGGCGTCACGGTCTGATCGGCTTCGGCGAGTCCTATATGGCCGGCGAGTGGGAATCGGACGCTCTGACCGAGGCGCTGACCGTGCTGGCGACGGACATCGACGACCTGATACCGAGGAGCCTGCAGTGGCTCAGACCGATCGCCGTTGCCGCCCAACCGCGTTCGTCTACGTCCAGCAAGGAACAGGCCCGCCGCAACGTGGCCGCGCACTATGATGTGTCCAACGATCTGTTCGCGGAGTTCCTCGACGAGACTATGACGTACTCCAGCGCACTGTTCGCGGAGCTGCCGGCGTCCTGGCCGGAGCTTGCCAATGCGCAGCGGCGCAAGATCGACCGGCTGTTGGACGCGGCGGGAGTCGGTCCCGGCACCCGGCTACTGGAAATCGGTACCGGATGGGGAGAGCTGTCTATCCGCGCGGCCGCACGGGGGGCCCACGTCCGCTCCGTCACGCTCTCGGAGCGGCAGCTTTGGTTGGCCCGACAACGGGTCGCCGCCGCGGGGTTGTCCGACCGCGTGGAGATCGAGCTGCGCGACTACCGCGACATCGGCGGAAACTACGACGCGGTGATATCGGTCGAGATGATCGAAGCGATCGGATTTGATGCGTGGGGAGACTACTTCCGCACCCTCGAGCGGCTGCTGACACCGAATGGGAGGCTGGCGATTCAGGCCATCACCATGCCGCACGCCCGGATGCTCGCGACTCGCAATACCCACACCTGGATCCAGAAGTACATCTTCCCCGGAGGGCTGATCCCATCTGCCAAGGCGGTCCTCGAAATCACCGAGGGCCAGACCCGGTTACGCCCAGTCGACATACTCTCGCTGGGCGAACACTACGGAGAGACGCTCCGGCTGTGGCGGGAGCGTTTCATGCAACGCCGAAAAACTCTGTCGCACATTGGCTTTGATGAGGTATTCGCGCGGATGTGGGAGCTGTACCTGGCGTATGCGGAGGCCGGATTCCGAGCGGGCTACCTCAATGTCTATCAATGGTCGTTCGTCGCTGGGGATGCGCCATGATCACCGACTTCGCGGTGGTATCGGGCGCCTCGGCTGCGGCGTTGTTCACTGTGCATGCGATCACCTTCGCCATCGGCCGGCGCATCGGCCGCTACAACGTCGTCGACGTGGCCTGGGGACTGGGCTTCATCGCGGTCGTGGTGGTCGCCGCGGTCCTCGGCGACGGTGACGCGACCCGACGCTGGCTGCTGGTTGCCCTGGTCGCGATCTGGGGTCTGCGGCTGAGCTGGCACATCTACCGCAAGACGGCGGGCAAGGGTGAGGACCCCCGCTACGCCGACCTGCTGCGCGGCGCGTCGGTAAGCCAGGTGGTGCTCAAGGTGTTCCTGCTGCAAGCCTTCGCAACCTGGTTCATCTCGTTGCCGCTGCAACTCTCCGCGGTCGCCGGTCCCACGCCGCGGCGGTGGGTGCCCGCCACCGTCGCCGGCGTACTGCTGTGGGTGGTGGGTGTCGTCTTCGAAGCCGTCGGCGACCATCAACTGCGGGTGTTCAAGTCCGACCCGACAAATCGCGGCGTGGTGATGGACCGCGGCCTGTGGGCGTGGACACGTCATCCCAACTACTTCGGCGACGCCTGCGTCTGGTGGGGATTGTGGCTGATCACGATCACCGCCTGGTGGTCGCTGCCGACAGCGCTCTCGCCGCTGCTCATGACCTACTTTCTGGTCTACGCCACCGGCGCCCGGCTCACCGATAAGTACATGGCAGGCCGCCCCGGCTTCCACGAATACCAGGCACGGACATCCTTTTTCGTCCCCCGTCCGCCCCGATCGGCACGAAGATGACGACTGCCGTCGCGGAGACGCTAGGCTACCGGTCGATGACCGGACCGCGGCACGGCAACGACCTGGACGCATTGCTGCGCCGGGTGGCGCGTCGCGACGCCGACGCGTTCGCCGCACTCTACGACCACACCAGGACGCGGGTGTACGGGCTGGTGGCCCGGGTGCTGCGCGACTCGGGCTACAGCGAAGAAACCACCCAAGAGGTCTATCTGGAAGTGTGGCGGACGGCCGGCGCCTACGACTCGGCCAAGGGCTCCGCGCTGTCCTGGTTGATGACCATAGCGCACCGGCGCGCCGTCGACCGGGTGCGTGCCGAACAAGCAGCCACCCAGCGGGAGTCGCGGTACGGCGCGGCCACTGTCGACCGATCGAGCGACCTGGTGGCCGATTCGGCGATCGCCGCCGACGAGCACCGGCGAGTGGCGGAGTGCCTTGACGGGCTGACCGAGGTGCAGCGCCAGTGCATCGAAATGGCCTACTACGGCGGGTTGACCTACGCCGAAGTCTCGCAGCGGTTGTCGGCCAACCTGTCGACGATCAAATCACGGATGCGCGACGCGCTGCGCGGACTTCGTAATTGCCTGGGTGTGCCATGACCGAGCCGACCGAATTCGAACTGCTCGAGCTGGCCACGCCCTACGCGCTGAACGCCATCTCCGACATCGAACGCGCCGCGATCGACCGGCAGCTTGCCGCTGCGCCGGCAGCGGTCGCCGAGGCCTTCCGCGACGAGGTACGCGCGGTCCGCGAGACGATGGCGGTGGTCTCCGCGACCACCGCCGCCGAGCCACCTGCCGGCCTCCGGGCGGCGGTGCTGGCCGGTGCGCAACCGGATGCTGCGCGCCGATCTCGTTGGCGCGCAGCGATATTGGCTGCAGCAGCCGCAATTGTGGTCGGGTTGGCGGCCTTCGGCGCCGGAATCGCGCTGCGGCCGTCGTCCAGACCGACAATGGCTGAGCAGATCATGGCCGCAACCGACGTGAGAACGGTCTCCGGCCAATTGGGCGGTGGCACAGCGACAGTGGTCTACTCGCGCGACAAGAACGCCGGTGTGCTGGTGATGAACAACGTTCCCCCACCGTCGCAGGGCACCGTGTATCAAATGTGGCTGATCGGCGACAAGGGCCCCGTCTCGGCCGGCACGATGAACACCGCGGCCGTCGCGCCGTCGACCACCGACACGCTGACCAACCTCGGGACTTCCAGCGCGCTGGCGTTCACCGTCGAACCCGGCAGCGGGTCACCGCAGCCGACCGGAAAGATCCTTGCCAAGCTGCCCTTGAGCTAGATGAACTACGCCGCAATGGGGAGGTCGGGGTGCGAAGTTTAGAGGCGGATTACCTGGTCGTCGGTGCGGGCGCAATGGGCATGGCGTTCACCGACACTCTGGTGGCCGAGACCGACGCGCAGGTGGTGCTCGTCGACCGGGGCCATGCGCCGGGCGGGCACTGGACATGGGCCTACCCGTTTGTCCGCCTACATCAGCCGTCGGCTTATTACGGCGTCAACTCGCGCGCGTTGGGCAGCGACTCCATCGACCGGGTCGGCTGGAACGAGGGGCTTTACGAACTGGCCACCGTCGGAGAGGTGTGTGCCTACTTCGACCAGGTCATGCACCAAGACCTGCTGCCCAGCGGACGGGTGTCCTACTTTCCGATGGCGGAGTATCTCGGCGAGAACCGATTTCGCACGCTGGCCGGCGGCGACTACACCGTCGACGTTCGCAAACGAGTCGTGGATGCGACCTACCTGCAGACCGTGGTGCCGTCGATGCGTCCGCCGCCGTACTACGTCGACGACGGAGTCGACTGCGTTGCGCCCAACCACCTGCCGACCTCGGCGGCCGGCCACGACAGATTCGTCATCGTCGGCGCGGGCAAGACCGGCATCGACGCGTGTTTGTGGTTGCTACGCAACGGCATCCAGCCTGAGCGGCTGACGTGGATCATGCCGCGCGACGCGTGGCTGATGGACCGGGCCAACATCCAACCCGGCCCACAATTCCTGCAGCGGTTTCAGGCGGCTTTCACCGCACGGTTGACCGCGATCGAAAGCGCCACCGACACGGAAGACCTGTTCGAGCGCCTGGAGGCGTGCGGCAATCTGCTGCGGCTGGATCCGGCGACGCGCCCGAGTATGTACCGCTGCGCAACCGTGTCGCGGACCGAACTGCAACAGCTGCAGCGCATCCCCGACATCGTGCGGATGGGACACGTTGATCGCATCGAACCCGGCAAGCTTGTGCTGGCCGATGGTGCGATACCCGCCAATGGTTCGACGCTCTACGTCGACTGCAGCGCCGACGGACTGGAGCGACGGCCTCCGGCAACAGTTTTCGACGGCGGCCGGATCACGCTGCAGAGCCTGCGCGGCTGCCAGCAAGTGTTCAGCGCCGCAATGATCGCCCACGTTGAAGCCGCCTACCACGACGACGCGAGCCGAAATGATCTGTGCAGTCCAGTGCCTCACCCCAACACCGACCTGGACTGGCTGTCCACGACCATCGCCGAGCAACGCAACCAGGTCCGCTGGCTCGACGACCACGACCTGATGGAATGGCTTTGCGCGTCACGGCTGGATCTCATGCGGCACATGTACGCCCCGCTGGTGGACAAGCCGTCGATTCGCGAAAAAGTGGTCGGGCTGATCACGGCGGCACTGGAATCGGCTAACCGGAAACTGGACGCGCTGCTGAACGGCGACCAGCGCTGAGCAGACTGCCCAGCACGGCCACCAACACGCCGAACAGCACCAGCGCTGCGCCGGTGGCCAGGGTCACGTCGAGCCAGTGATGCAGGCTGCTTTCGGCTTCACCGACCATGGCATCGGCGATCCGGCGGATGTCTCCGGTGGTGTGGTTCAGTGCATCGTTGATGCGGCGGCGGGCCAGTTCGATCGCCGCCCAACCGGCGGCGCCGACCAGCAGCGCCGAGATGCCGAGGCCGGCCAGCACCCTGCCCCGACTGCGAGCGACGGCCAGTGTCAGCAGCGCGCCGATGCCGGTCAGCGCCGCCGCGACGACGCTCGCCCACGGACCCCAGGTCGCCAGTGGCCGTAATTCGCCGGGCTGCAGATTGTTTGACGTCGACACCGTCACCGGCACCCGCACCGTCGCGGGCACCTGCACGTTGTAGTTCGACAGCATCGACGTAAACGCGTTGTCTTTCAGCATCTCAGACAGGTCGATGAACCATTGGTCACCTTCGGACTGCGCGTAAGCACCGGTGAACATCCAGCCGTGCGCCAAGCGGTTGGCGTCGGCGAACTGCGGCGGGAAATCCGGGCCGGCGGTGTACCTCGCCGCGACATCGTGAACCATCGACGAGTCCACGGTGTGGCCGCGCTGGTCGATCAGCGCCATTGCCCTGGTGGCGAGTTCGGACGCCACCGCGGCCTGCAGCACTGGATCACTCGACGCCTTTTGGGCCATAGCCGTATAGCCGTTGATGTCGATCAAGTGCGTCTGCGCCCACGCCGTCGGGACGGCAACCGCCAGTGCCACGGTGGTGAACAGCCATAGCAGCACCGTCACCGCGAATCGCACGCCGTCAAGCGTACGTAGGGCTACTTGGCGATGCGACGCGGACGTGCCAGCGCCAGCCGGGTCATCATCCGGTTCATCCGCCTCAGCGCCTTGAGCGAATTGTGATAGTAGTTTCCGCCCGCGCCGACATTGGTGCGCGGCCCCACAACGGTCTCGGCGCGACAATACTTGCGCAGCCCCTCGGCGCCGCCGAACCGCGCCCCGATGCCCGACGTCTTCCAACCACCCATCGGCGCCGTCGTGCACATCAGGTTGGCGATCACGTCGTTGATGTTGACGGCACCGCAATCAAGCCGCAGCGCAATATCTTTCGCCCGATCGACATCGCGGGAAAACACCGATGCGCTCAGCCCGTATTCACTGTCGTTGGCCAGTCGGATCGCTTCGTCGACGGAGCTGACCTTCATAATCGGCAGTGTGGGACCGAACGTTTCCTCGGTCATGCACGTCATCGAGTGATCCACGTCGACGAGCACCGTCGGCTGGTAAAAGCTGCCCGGCTTGTCGGCGCGCTGGCCGCCGGTCAACGCGCGTGCGCCGCCGGCCACCGCCTCGCGGACGTGGCGCTCGGTCACTGCCAGCTGCTGCTCGTCGATCAGCGATCCGAAGGTGTGTCCGTCGCCGGCGCCGACCCGCAGCGCCTGCACGTCACGCACCACGGCCTTGACGAACTGGTCGTAAACGGGCTCCAGCACGTAGACCCGCTCCACCGACACGCAGGTCTGCCCGGCGTTGAACATCGCTCCCCACACCGCGGCGTGTGCGGCGAGGTCGACGTCGGCGTCTTCGAGGACGATCATCGGATCCTTGCCGCCCAGCTCCAGGCTTACCGGCGTCAACCGCCGGGCGGCGCGCTCCATCACTTTGCGTCCGGTGCCGCAGGAGCCGGTGAACTGCACGAAATCGACGTTGTCGATGACGGCTTCGGAGACCTCGCGGGCGCCCTGAGCCAGCGCCAGCACCTCGGGCGCACCGGATTCCAGCCAGCCGCGCCGCAGTACCTCGGCGGTCAGCGGGGTGCGCTCGGACGGCTTCAGCAACACCGAACAGCCCGCGGCCAGCGCACCGATACTGTCCATCAACGCGTTGGCCACCGGGTAGTTCCACGGCGCGATGACGGCCACCACCGGCCGCGGCCGGTAGTGAACGGTGACTTTCTTGATGGCCAGGAATGGCAACGCTGCCGGCCGGCGCTCGGGCGCCAGCGCTTTCTCCATCGTCTTGATGTAGTACGACAGGATCATGATCAGCATCGGCACCTCTTGTGCCGCGTCGACGGCGGATTTGCCGG
>Ga0335075_10009028_pt1 | contig 15246 bp, 11 predicted proteins | sample Lox_Sample_24_FD_206723 | JGI IMG/M metagenome (GOLD analysis project Ga0335075, IMG submission 206723) | Soil microbial communities from Loxahatchee National Wildlife Refuge, Florida, United States - Lox_Sample_2.4 | ecosystem: Environmental > Terrestrial > Soil > Wetlands | place: USA... | reverse complement strand
AGGTTGTAGTTCACGAAATATTGAAGCGTCATCTGGTTCACACTGCTGCGGTCTGACGGACCGGCGACAGACCAGGCGTTGTTGACCAGCGCGCCTACGGTCCATTTTCCCGGCTGGACCAGTGCAACCAGAGACGGGCCGATGCTGAGTTTTCCCTGTCCCAGGACCTTGCTGGTGGCGGTCGGCAAAACGAATACAGGTCCCGCGCCCCAAATCAGCTTGCCTGGTTTGGATGGGGACAAAAAGAACGTGGGCGTCATGTCTCCAAAGCCAAACACGCCCACGCTGCTTTGCACGGCTTGGGCCGCAAAATATGCAGGCGTGTTTTCATCGATGCCGAATACTTCCAAATTTGCCGTTCCGGGAGCAGGCTGCCAAATAACAGGCGCAATCCAGCGAATGATCAGGTTCCAGTTTTCGCTGGCGCGCATGGGAATGACGGGCTGAATATTCAGCACGTTCTGCGTGCGGTCATAGGGGCCGATGCCGAAATTACTGTTGTTCTGTATAGGTACGCTGATTAGGCTGGCAACAGGATTTTGCGTTGCTTTCTGCAGCGCATTGGTGTTCGCGGACGCGGCCGGTGTTTGCTCGGTCGCAACCTGCGTGCCTTCCGGAGCGACAGCCACATCATTCGCCGGTTTGCTTTGTTGCGCGGTCAACATGGCAGGCGACAGTAGCAGGGAAAGCAAAAATGCGACGCGCAGGTAGAGATGCCCCTTCATCGAGAGGCTCCTTTCTTGTCCATGAACCCATCTGAGCCGGCTTCAATCGTCGTAGTCTCGAAACCTTCGCAAAGTGTGACAGAGACACAATGTCACAGGCCGGACTGAATTCGGCGCCGTGAGACCGGCCGCGAAGCAGTCTCACCGTGGTTTGCCGCAGTTGTCATTCGCATGGACGGAGGCCGGTTATAGTTTGTTGAAATTGGCGCTCGTGGTCCTGATTTGAATCTGCTTTGCCGTCGCATCCAGTACCGTTTGTGCGACGTAATTGGTCCCATCCGGCAGACTCTGGAAGACGGCATTCAAGGTCACCACCTGGGAAGGATCATTGAGGTAGGTGTTAACCACGAAGGAGCGAATCTTATTTGATGCGCCATCGATCGTCACCGACATGGAGTCTCCCGGCACCGCGTAGTCATGGAATACCAGGGTGACAAGGCCGCCTTGCGGCTGGATCGAGGCCTTACCCGCCTGGAATGAGTTTTGTATCTGGGCTCGGGTGGGTGGCACGTAGAACTTCATCAGTGAAGCGACCTGCTCCATGTAGTCCTGCATCTCGCCTTTCTTTTTCTCGATGACTTTGCCCTTCACGCCGCGATGATGTTCGGGTGGTGGCTGGGGCGGCCCGATCGCAGTTTTCTGGACCTTACCGTCCGGCCCATACTGGCACTGAAACATTTGCGTCGACTTTACATCGCCCTTCAGAATCATCTGGCGTGTCTCCACCCACGTGTACTGGCTAAGAGCCTGCTTATTCTGGCCCAAAGCCTGTTTGAGAGCAGCGACCTTTTGTTGTAGTGCGGGGTTTGGAGACTGAGAGTTCGCCCGGGGAGTCAAGGCGACCAGGCTCACAGTCAGGATGGACATCACAGCGTACTTCTGAAAAGTGATCCGTTGCATTGACGTTCTCCTTGCGATGCGCGACAAATCTTGATCGCTCACCGACATGGTTGGAGCTCATATGTGGTCGATTGCAACAACTCGTGAATGATTCCACAGAGTTCCAAATCAACCACAATGAACCGCGTTAAGTTTCGTCTTCCAGGCTCGCCGTTGAAGCCGATTCGTTGTCCGCGCAGCGACTGTTTGGCGCCGCTCCACTCAGGCTGGTTCGCCGCTGCCGAAGGTCAGAACTTCTACTTCGCTGGTGGCGGCGGAAAATTCTTCAAGAGCTTGGCGACCGCCTTGTCCAGATTCTTCTGCCGCTTGTTAGGATCTTTGGGCGGGTTCAATGTCTTGGTCGCAGAGCCCCGCCAGATTAATTGCTTCTCCGCTGGATCGTAGAAATCTACGCCCAGCGTTCCGGTTTGAATGGTGCTGCTGGTTGCTGTCGCCATGCCGCCGCCCATGCGCCAGCCGCCGCCGGTGCCATAGGCATTCCACTGCCTCTGCTCCGTCACAGAGACTTGATAGGCTACGTCCATATCCGCGGTATTGCTGTCGGTCTTAACATATCCTTTTGACGCCAGCTGCTGATCGATCGACTGCTTGATCTGCTCATCGACAATCTGGTCAGGGTATTGCGCCCCCGCAATGGTGACCCACTTATAGGTGTGATATTTGCTGAAGTTGGTGCCGGGTGCAAAGTTATAGTTCACACTCTGCGCCCGGGTCGAGCCGCAAAGAAAAACCAGAACTCCCACCATGGCTGCCAGTTGAAGAATGCGCTTGGTTTCGAGTGACTTCATACTTCCTCCGTGTACGTCCCCCGATCGATCCCCGGCGAGTGTTGGATGAAAAACTCAACCTGCCGAGCAATCGATTCGCTTCATATCGAACAACGTGATTGGTGCTGCTTTCTCTCCACGTAAAAATCGTCTCTGCTATCTCAGTGCTGCACCGGCAGAATGGTAGGTTGAGCCAGGCTGAATTCCAGCAAGGTTTGCGCAGGCAGCACGATCGCCTCGCCCTTTTTGATCATGGATACGCCCACACCGGAAACCGCGCCGATGGCCGCGCCTCGTCCGGCATTGCCCCCGATGGCTCCAATCGCTGCTCCAAGTCCGGCCCCAGCTGCCGTCTTCTTGGCGGTGTTGGCGCCCTCGCTTGAACCCTTCTGCTGAAAGCCGTTGGTGCTGATCTGTTGCGCGGCTCCATTGATCACGATGTCCGTGAGCGCAATTTGCAACTCAGATCTGCCAGTCAATCTCCGCGCATGTTCTGCCTTGGTCACGATGCCGTGCAGCGTTGCTCCTCGAGAGGCCACGACGACACCGTTCGCAACCAGGTTCGAATCAAGAATTGCCGTGAATCGATCGCCGGTATGATTCGTACTGGTACTCAGCCCGTTGACCAGGCGCACGGGAATCAAAGTTCCCGCGAGAAGTGTCACATTGGCCGGCTGAGCTCCGGAAGAATGAGGTACTGGGGGCGGCGGTGGTGGCGGCGGCGGCGGTGGCGTAAAGGTGATTTCACTCACGTCGCTCAACAAGTATGTCCGTGTCTGCCCGCTGGTGGTGACAAAGGTCATTTGGCGCGTATCCGCACCCAGAAACGTTCCCTGAACCGTGACTCCGGAACGCAGCCTCAAGGTGTCGGCCTTCGCGCTTGCCAGAACAATCAGTGCGGTACACAACGCTAGAAATGCGCGCCTTTTCATCATTCCTTCTCCTCTCGTGGATTAATTGCTCGCAGGGTTGCTGACAACCGGCAATGAAGATGCGATCTGAAGATCAATGACCATCAGCAGCTGGTTTTCCACTTGCAGCCAGCGTGCGGCAATGATGCCTCCAAGCGCGGCGCGAAACTTCTCGTAATAAGATTTCTTGAGCGCGTTGCGCTGATTTTCCAGGTTAAGTGCCAGCATGGCCAGTTGATCGGCTTGGGCGTCCGTCATCGTGTCATATTCCTTCGCGTACTGCTTGATTCCGGCAATCTTCTTGTCGTTTAGAGCTTGCAGCTTCAAGTTGTACTCGCGATAGATGGGCCAGAATTTCGTGGATTGCGCGTCGTTCAGCTGCATGGTCTCGGTCAGGACCTCAGTCTTGGCGGCTTGCACATTGGAGCGCAGCAGTTCGATGTAGGCCTGGATATTGGTATTCTGCGCATCCGTGGTTGGCTGGGTGGAAGCCGGCGCCGGCGGTGCAGCGGCCGCTTGGGCAAAAACGTTGGGCGCTAGCGACATGGCAGCCACAGCTGCCGCGGGAAACATCCATCTCATCCACTTCATTGGCTTAATGCTCCTTTAGTCTCGTGTTGTGCATGACCGCATGGCATCCACATGGGTGGAAATATGCCGTCCCGCGTCGAGTTCCTCCGCAACGCCTCCGAAAGAACGGTCTCAACCTGGCTTCTGGCTGAACCATTCCTCCGTTCCCGCAACCCTTGAAGGGATTTGTGAGGCACTCGTGCTTCGTTCAAGTTGCAACCTACAGGCCAAAAGCCAACCCATGGCCAAAACGGGTGAAGTTATAGCGATTGACTGCATTTGCAAGCGCCGTCGAAGGGTGGCTCACCCCATCTCGCCAGGAAACTACTCCGTCATTTCGGGGGGCCTACGAAATGTCGGAGGTAGAGGCGACGTTCAATGGGTCTGGGAGGACAAAGCAGAAGATTCCCATAAGGCGATTGGTGGCAACGCAAGCGGCTTGCGCGCACTGAGCTGCGAAGCGAAGCGACTGCGGGTTCAATCCCTTAGGCAGAACGAAACTTCGTGAAGCTGAAGCGGCCGTTCTTTCGTTGAACTCTTCCTGGAGCGGGGCACTCCATGTATGGCACATAGCGTGCATTGAAATGAGGCTGCTTAGGAGATCACCAGATGCCGCTGTACGGAAATACTCGTTCCCTGTCGAATTCACTGCGAAGGGCGATTCCAGCCGCTCTCTTTCTGCTTCTTGGCTTCACCCCGATGATTCACGCTCAAAAACACGAGGATTTCGACCAATATAGATTGAGACTCGATGGTGGATGGTTCTACTCCACGCCATCGGGAACAATCCAGGGAGAAGGCGACACCGTTCCCGTGGATTTCCAGAAAGACCTGGGCTTCAATTCCTACTCGACCTTTGCAACCGGATTGGACTGGAAGTTCACGCGAAAAAATCATTTCCTGATCGACTTCAGCCGGTTCAATTCATCCCATCAGACCGTTCTCCAACGGACGATTACGTTCCAAGGCCAGACCTTCGAGGCCGGCCTGCAGACCCAGGGTCAACTGGACGCTCTGTTCATTTCTCCGGGGTATCAATACGACATTATTCGCCGAAAACGCGGCCATCTTGGCATTGCCGTCCACTTCAACACCTTTGATACGTCGGCCAAGATCAGCGCCCAGGCGCAGGTCACCGGGGACGGAACGCAGTATGCGGCCAAGTCCGCCAGCGGTTCATTCATCGCGCCAATTCCCGTCGCCGGGCCGCAGTATCGCTTGTACCTCACCAACTCCCCCCGCCTGTTTGTTACAGGAGATGTGTATGGCATGTACTTCTTCGGCTATGGAAACTATGTGTCGCTGGAAGACAGTCTCGGCTATGCGGTGAACAAACATGTCAGCCTGAAGGCCGGCTATGCATTAGCCACGCGGCTCATCGTCAACGCGCAGACCGATCGAATTGGAATCCACCTGACGCAAAAAGGTGCGACCGCGGGATTGGAATTCTCGTTCTAGACGGCAGCAGTCTATCTGCAATATCGGTCACGATCTTTAGGCTGTACTTGCGAACTGTTTTTTAACGGGAGCGTGGCGGCCGGAACGCCGATTGCTCCTTTCTCTACTTCTTCTTCGCCGAGAAATACAGTTGCAGCGCCAGGTCAACATAGTTCTTCGGCTGATTTGGGCTCTTCCCTGTGTTGTTTTCGTGGTCGTAATAGCAGTTGAATTGCACGTGCTTCCCTACCGGAAATAAGCCCCCGATATAAAGATCGGTTGTGCTCCATTTCCTGTACTGGCTGGTGTAGTACGGCTCGGCAGCGACGTAAGGAATGAAATGATATCCGCCCACGTCCAGCGTTCGCTGGATGGTCAACTTGTTGCGATAACGCCAGGTGAACACTCCGCCCTTCCAATCCAGATCCGCGCGGTTGCGGTCGGAAGCCAGAAATCCAGCTCTGAGCGGGAAGTGCGACGTGGCCATGGGCTGCATCCGCTGGGTTGACGGCTCACCCGGGGAGATTAGATAGCGATATCCATCTTCAACGACCAAGGGTCTCGCTACAGCATCATCCAGATCAAAGGCGGCAATCCGCTTCATTCGTATCAGCGGCTTCAAATAAAACTGCAAACTGGGGCCTACGCTGAACTGGCTGGTCGCGCCGGCATCGCGATCGTCTTTGGTCACCAGATAGGTTCGCATGTAGGAATTGAGCGTGACATTCGTATCGATCTCCGGGACGAATTCCGGCGATTGCGCACGGAGAGAAGTACACGCGCCCAAAAATATAACCACAAGCGCCAAGCCCAGAGAATAGGCGCCCTTCACAATGAACTCTCACGGCCTGCGTTGATGCAGGTACATCCCATCGCATCCTCAATTCAGGTGTTTCGCAGCACGGCGGATCGTTTGCGGAAGCTAGCGGCGGCGCCCTCCACCTTCGCCCCAACTGCGTCCTCCGCCACCCCAGCCCCCGCCTCCGCCCCAGTGCTGACTTTGAGCGGCTCCTGTCATCCGGCTCTGCCGGTCGGCATCGAGGCTTTGCATGGAATTGCTGCTAGGGTGATATTGGCTTGTGTTTTGCGATGGGCGCTGCGAATAGGATTGGCTGTTCGGGTGTTGCTGCTGATAGCTCTGTGCGCTTTGTTGCGCCTTCTGTTGATTCGCGGTTGTGTTCACGTTGCTCCAGCCACCGTTGCCGTCCGACTTTTGCCAGCCTGACCCGGTGTTCTTATATACATTGCCATCGCGGCCGGCATACATATCGCCGCTGGAAGTTTTTCCGGCGAAGGAATTTCCCTGCGCGGTGGAAGTGCCGTACGCTTTGCCGCCCTGCGATCCCTGGGCAGAAGCGGTGGTCCCATAGGCATTCGTATAGTGCTGGGTGGTCGCGGATTTGTTTCCGTTCGAAACGTAGGATTGACCCCACTGTGCGCTCGGACTGGATCCCTGGTGCGTTGCACCGTAGGTTCCGGTGTACGGGTTATACGCCTGACCGACGCTCTGCTTTCCGTATGGAGTCGATACCGATGCGGATCGCGCAGACGTTCCTGTATAGGGGTTGTACGATGCACTGCGAGTTGCCGATCCGTACGGTCCATAGGCAGTTTGCGACACGCCGTAAGCGCCGTTCGACGTTCGGTAGTAGGAAGTACTTCCGTACGGCGTCGGATAGGGACGATATATGGGATATCCGCCGATCGGGTATCCGATATAGGGCGGATAGTAATATCCGGTGCCGCTGGCGACGATGGCTCCCACCGCCGCTCCCATGATGAATGCGCCCATGTATCCGGCCGTATAGCTGGACTGAACATATCCGGTCGAGGTGGTCACCTGGGTGACGTAAGTGACGTTGTAGACCGGCGAACTCGGCGGGATGGAATAAATCACTTGCGGGACGGAACTCGCCGTAGTCCACGGACCGTTTGGCGTGGTGGAAATGAACCATACTCCCTGCAGGCACAAGTAAAAGACATCGCCCACCTGAATCACTTTGTCCGCGGTGTTGGTTGCATATTGCATGCTGGTGCCTTCAATGGGCGCGAACTGCGGATTGCCGGTGTAGGTGACGTTGGCCTGGGCCGCTGCTGTCGCCGGGTTAATCAGCATGGTCGTCGGAATCTGCGCGATCAGGACCGCGTCTTTGGCTTCACTGGTGCCGGGCACGGAAGAAAGAATCGCGCTTGCCGGGCTGGACAAGGGAATGTTGGCGAAATCCGCTGGCAGGTTCATGGACGCAAATGTCCAGGGACCGCTCAGAGTCGGCGCACTGAACCACCGGCCTGCGGTCAGGTAGTAGTACGTCTGCGTTGGGCTATAGACAAACAGCACGCTGTCCGTGTTGTTTGCATAGACCAGTTGCGTTCCGGGAATGGATGTGTAATTCGGCCGCCCATCAAACAGGATCACGTTTGAAGGTACGGTGCTATAGAACACTGCGGGAATAATTGGATTGGCGACCGCCCGAGGGGGAATCTGTTTCCAGACATCGGCAAATTCGGGAGAATACGGCATGGTGCTGAACGCATACGGCAGCGTCATTACTTGGGTCCACGGCCCATGCAGATCGCTCGCGCTCAGCCATGTCTTATCGACCAGCAGGTAATAGCGCGCTGTCGATTGCTCAAAGAACAATGGCCATTGCGTGTTGACGACGAACTTGACAGTGGTCTTCGGAAAATCCGCGAGCACCGGATCGCCATCTACGCCGAGTAGAATCGCCGGCGTGTAGCTGACGAAAATCCGGGGCGGATCATTTTTGACTGCGACTGGCTGCAGCGATTGCGGCTTGGGCATGTAGGCGACGATGCGCTCCAGGGAGACATTGAGCGTCGGCGGCATGAAGGAGCGAACCAGTTGATCCAGCTGTGCCGTTGATCCTGGATCTTCTCCGGGGAAATAGGTGTGGTCAATATGGATGTTGTAGAGGAACACCATATGCGTGTCGGTGTTGGCCTGCGTGGATGCCGTCGCCGACAATGCGCCGACAACCTGCTTGCCGCCCGTGGGAGTCAGCTGAAAAGCCATGCGCCATTTCAGCTCGGTGTAGTTGTTCCATTCATCCACTTGCGGTTGGTAGACGGTCAGTGTTCCGCCGGGCCGCGCGATCTGGCGTGGCCAGCCTGGATCCTGCGCCAACGCGGTCGCAATCGCTGTGCATAGGAACAGAAGACTGATACACGTCATCCAGATTTTTGAGTTTTGCATTCCTGCTCCTCCACCGTATGCGCGCCAGGCGCAACCGCGGTGCCTTTATCAAGAAGGCAAGCGAACTTCCGAATCGGTCGGAATCAATGGGGGGATGCAAGTCTTTCGATAACAGCCGTTTGTATCGAATGTGCGCGGACCGCGACCGTCTATGGGGTGGTCGCACACCCGATACGTTGGAGGCCCTCCGAAATGCCGGAGGATGGTTTGGCGGTGTTGAAGATTTTCAGTCGCGAGAATGCAACGATCCGGCACGCGGCTTCGCTGACAGATTAAAGATGAGGGAATTGGTATCGCACGATCGGCTCGAGCCTGAGCAACGCCAAAATCTTCACGATCGTTGTTTTCTGGCGACCCCAAGTTTCTTCATGCGAGCTTCCAGCGTGGTTGGCTTGAGCCCCAGTGCTTCGGCTGCGCCTCCGGGACCACGCACCCGCCAGCCGGTGCGCTCTAGAATGCGAAAAATGTGATCGCGATCGACTTCCTCAATTTTGGTTCCCACACAGGAGGTAACTCCGGCGCCCTCCGGCAAGTCGGCTTCAAAAACCGGCCCCTGGTGAAGGATCAGGCTCCGTTCGATCACGTTCCGCAGTTCACGCACATTTCCAGGCCACGCGTAGGCTTGAAATGCCTTCATCGTGCTGGCTCGCACTGAGCTTACATCGCGACCCATGCGAGAGCCTAGCATCTGCAAAAAGTGCCACGTCAGCATGGGGATGTCTTCTCGGCGCTCGCGCAGCGGAGGCACGCGGATGGGAAATACGTTCAGGCGATAGTAGAGATCCTCGCGGAACTTGCCCTCTCGCACTGCGGCTTCCATGTCGCGGCTGGTGGCGGCAATCAAACGCACATCCACGTGGATTGTCTTTGAGCTGCCGAGTCGTTCGAATTCGCCTTCCTGCAGCACTCGCAACAGCTTCGCCTGCAGTTCGAGCGGAAGTTCACCAACCTCATCCAGAAATATGGTCGAGTGATTCGCTAGCTCAAATCGCCCGACCTCCCGAGTCAGCGCACCGGTATAGGCTCCTCGCTCGCGACCGAACAGTTCATTTTCCACGAGCGATGCAGGCAGCGCCGCACAATTCACGTTGACCATCGGCCGGGCGGCACGCTTGCTGTTCTTGTGGATGGCTCTCGCGATCAATTCCTTGCCGGACCCGGTCTCTCCCAGCAGCAGCACCGCTGAATCGGTCGTGGCTACCTGCTCTGCATTCATTAGTACGCGCAGGAGCGCCTGGCTCCGTCCCACGATTTCGTCGTGGTTCGATTCGAGCTTGATCTCATGTTTGAAGGAACCCTGCTCCCGCTCCAGCTCTTCCTTCATACTGCGGATCTGGTCGTTCGCCGCCATCAGGCGCGCGTTCAAGTCAATCATGGCCTGTTCGGTAATTCTGCGGTCGGTAACGTCGGTGATCGCAGTCAGCACCAGGATGTTTTCCGAGGTTTGCATTGGTGATAGTGTGACGTCCGCCTGGAACTCGCTGCCGTCTTTCCGAAGACCGAACAATGCCTGACCCGTCCCCATGAGCCGCATGCTGGGCTGGGCAACAAATTCGGCCCAATTCGCACCATGATGGCCGCGAAAGCGATGCGGAATCAGCATCTCAATTGGCTGCCCCAGCAGTTCTTCTTGCGTATAACCAAACGCCAGCGAGGTTCGCGAATTGACTCGAATGATCGTCCCTTTCTGGTCGGACAAAATGACCGCTGTTGGAAACGATTCGATCACCACACGAAAACGCTCCTCGGCTTCCAACGCTCTTCTTTCCTGACTCTGAACCAGCTCGTCTTCAGAACGGCTGCGTGCCAGTGTCTTGCCAAAGACCTCCGCAATCACGTGCAAGCGGTCTCCAATGTCCTCCGGCCATTCATGTTCCGCACGTGAGCAGCCAAAGCAGACAAAGCCCAGGACCTGGTCGTCGGATTTCAGGGGCAGGAAAAGGGCGGATTCCATGTTGGGCTGACAAACGGCTTCCACATCTTTGGCTGCTTCGGAGGAAAATTTGGAGGTGCGTCCAAATTGAATGGACTTGCCGCGAAGGATGGAAAAAGCCAGCCAGGGAATGTCCTTCTGAGGGAATCTCCGGCCCGATACACTCCCGTTCACAACCCAGGAGTGGGTGATGACGAACAACTCTGCGGCCTTATCCCACTGGGCCAGAGCACTGTAATCCAGGCGAAGAGAATCGCAAATCGCTTTGAGCGCTGCTTCGATGTCGGTATCGAGATGAGTCCCGCTGGAATTGATGAATGGCAGGGAGACATCAGTAATGAGTCGCTCAAAGTGGCGTTGCTCTTCCCCGGTCGAGATTGGGTGAGCACTCATATTCTTTGTGGTCCTTTCAGCTCAGCATGTTGTATGCCCATCAAAGATCCGCCAGGGACGTATCGTTGCGTCCGGGGCCTTAGGGGGTAGGCTTTAGGCAGACAGTGATCCAACTCATACAGGTACAGGGGAGAAGCCCAATATACGCCTTGGTTTGATTGCCGACATAAATTATTTTTGAATTCTCCCAAATATCGTGGGCACTCCGAAATCTTGGGCAGCTCTTCTACAAATCCTTGTGCAAAATCACCCAGGAACGTTGTAGCTTATCGGTTTGCATGGCAGCGGATGGATTGAGGGTTTGGACTCCGTATTGCCTATAGACACACGTAGAAACTGTCTCCTCTATGGCGTTGCGACTTCGGACAACGACCTGAAACCCGCTTTGATTGCGGGTCTCACACCGGACGTATCGAGCGATTTCGAGCTTATGAGACAGCTTCCAGTCAACTTCTTGCACGTCGAAGAGGGCAGCGTGATCCTGGCCGGTGGAATCGCAATTATCGAAGTCGTAGACATCAAGACTTTCCCTGAAAAGCGCGAAGAGCTTCGTCTTGCGCTCTCCTCGCTATCCGGTCCAACCGAAGCGGAGCCAGGATGCATCAGCTGCCAGTTGTACCAGCCGCTCGCCGACCCAAACGTCCTTCGTGTCGAATCTCACTGGAAGACGCAAAGTGATTTTTATCGTCACCTCCGGTCGGATGCATACAAGAAACTTTTAGTGTTGATGGAGCTTGGTTGCGAGCCTCCCACCGTGGAGTTCTATACGGTGTCTGAATTACGCGGCCTGGGCCTTGTCAAGGCAGCCCGAGAGCTCGCGGAGTGAAGGTCTGGCGCGCCAGGAAGTTGGGGGACTTCGATCGATCCGATAGAATTCATTTCTGACTCCGTTACGATTCATTCATCCGCTCCCGGTGTCGCTCTGGCTCTGGGATGCGCGCTTTGCCGGGATGAGGGGTCTTGAAGGGAGCCGGTCAGATGAGGGTTTCAATTCGTCGCCTGGTGTTTCTCTTTGGGCTGACCCTTTGCGCGTGGCTGATTTTGCAGTCGGCTGCGGAAGCAGCCAAAGCGCCGGCACGCCGCGACGTGGTGGTGATGAAAAATGGCGATCGCATTACCGGCAAGATCAAAAAACTGGATCATGGACAACTATATATAGAACCACCCTATGTCGTGGCTCCAATCCCAGTGGATTGGCAGCAGGTGGAGCGGATTGAGAGCACCGCAAAATTCCAACTGGAAATGTCCGGCGGCAAACGTTTGGTCGGCACGATTCGAAAGATCCCTACCCAGGACAATCCGAACCATGACTTCATAGTTGAAAACGGAGGAGTCGAAACTCGCGTCCGGGCCATCGACGTCGTTGCCTTCCAAGCGCAGAAAAGCAATTTCTGGCGGCAACTCAAAGGGTCCGTCAACTTGGGAGCCAGCTACGTCAGCGGCGTTACAGCGACATCTGTCAATCTGGATGCCGATACTTCCTACAGTTCAACGAAGTATCAAATTGGCGCCGCCTTAAGCTCCAACTTCAGCCACCAGTCGGGCGCGAACAGTTCAAATCGTCAGGATCTGTCCAGCACATCCTCGCTCTATCTTTCGCGCCACGCCTTTGTCGGCAGTTTCCTTGACTTTCTGACCAGCGACCAGCAAAGCCTCGATCTTCGCCAGACCTATGGCGGCGGCTATGGGCGCTACTTCATCCGCACCAACAACGTGCAGTTCTCGTGGCTGGGAGGTCTGGTGTTTGTCAAGGAAGCGTACAGTCCAGAATCTGGAATGAATCCCAAAGACCAGAACTTGGAAGGCCTGATCGAATTGAACTACGACTGGTTCCGATTCAACACGTCCGACCTTTCGACGAGCTTCCAGTTATTCCCGGGAATCTCCGATGCCGGCCGCTTGCGTTCCAACTTGAACGCAGCGTACTCCGTCAATTTCACGCACGACATTGTCTTGCGATTGAACCTGTTTGACACGTTCGACAATCGACCGCCCGAGAATGCACTGAAGAATCAGTTTGGCATCAGCACCACGTTCGGATTGACATTTTAGGATGCGGAGGCACGACGCGGTCACGGATCGCGGCTAGGACATCGCCGTATTCAACCGGAAAACGGCAAATGTTTTGCGTCTCTTACTTCAGGTTGATCGTCGCGCCAATCAAGAGGCCGCTGGTGTCCACGTCATAGACGAAGGTGGACTTCGGCCGGTAGTTCACTGCCAGATATCGCCAGCCGGCCTGTAGAACCACGTTCCGCCTGACTTTGTAACCCAGGAAGGCGCCGATCTGATAATCCAGGTTTGCGCCGCCTGCGCCCGCGTCTCCCAGAACCGTCGCCATGATCTTAGGAGACAATGCCGCCTGAATCCTCGCACCGGAAACAACGTCGACCCAGTTCGCGGATTGGTATTGCGGAGATACGTAGGTGCCCGGCACGAAGGTCAAAGTTGTGCCCAGATGGAAATAACGGATTCCAAGATTTCCGTCGACCTTGATCATCTTGCCGTCCACCAGGCGATACGCACCCTTGGGAGTGAGCAGGTCCTCGTTGACCTTCGTCTTGATGTTGGTAGGGCCAATTTGAAACGGAAGCGACTTATTGTCGGAGAGCTTCATCCAGATAAAGTCGACGGGGGCCGAAAATTTCTTGTATTGCGGCACGGCAGCCACCATAATTCCCATGTTCAAGTAACTGAAAATATCGCCAAAGCTCGCGTGGACGCTGGCATCGTAGCCGCGTGCCCCCACCGTGCCGTGCATCCCTGCAAACCACAGGTAGGGAGCAAGGGTGAAGTGCCATGCATCATCGGGGTCGGACGCCGTCGACGGCGCGGCTTGCGCGGGCGTCGCGGACGGCGAATTCAAAGTCACGGGTTGAGGCGCAGGACCATCCTCTGCCAGGGCCGGCGGCGAAAACATCAATGTCACGATGGCCGCGGCAAACAACGTCGTGTAGAGTTTCGCGTGCTTCTTCATTGCATTCTCCTTGAGTGCGTTTCCGTTTGTTCTGGCCCTTTTCAAACCCAGTGGGCTACTCTCGCGCCCGGATCGCTTGTGAAGTGTCCGGCGGCCGCATGAAAAGCGCCAATGGACGCCGTCCGCCCTTGATTCTCGCGAACGTCTCGGCAACCGAATGCAAAATGCTGCGGTCCCCTATCCCAAACCGGTCGCCCACAAAGAAATCTTGGAGTTGTTAATTGCACGCTTGGTGCCAATCAGCGCTGGAGCTTGTCAGGTGGCGGGGCGCATTGAGCGGTCGACCAGGACCTTCCGGTCACACAGTTTGGAACAGGCTGCATAGACAGGGGCTCAAGCAACCCAGGCCATCGAACATTGCTGGCATTTTTGCCTTCCAAGCGGAGGAACGGAGAGCATTTGAGCGGTTCGGGCAGCGTTGCATTGGCAGGAAGAGAACGCGGACTGACTCCGATATGTGGTGGACACTCCAATATTCCGTAGGCTGGACCCGGATGGCGGCGCTGGATCGCCTCTGGAAACCCAATCTGTGCCATACTTTTCCCGAACTTGGGCCAACGTTCCCTTTGGCCTGTGGGTTGCAAATCTGCACTCTGAGACTGCAACGAGTCAAGGTTCTTTCGAACGACACAGCGTATCTTGGTTGGGGTAAGGTAGCATTTCTCAATTCTCAGTTTTTATCCGCGCGGAGTTAGACGCCGTTGACGGCTGACTGTTTCTAGCCAGAGTCCAACGACTAGTGGCACACTGCCCAGATTTGGCGACCGGTGGGCGCAACCAGAAAAGGAACGGTGATCTATGTCGAATCAACACAAGGTTGGACGTTTTGCTGCTGTATCTCTCGGCGTCGCGATGCTTGCGCTACTCTATCAGCCAGCTGCCAAAGCGGACGGCTCCAAGGAAGAGGCTCGAGTCGTAGACGCAGGTCATGTCATCAAGGACCTGACGACAAGCTCCAACGGCATTCCCCTGGGCATTTTGAAGAAGTCGGAATGTGTCATCGTATTGCCGGCCACCAAGAAGGTCGGCTTCATCGTCGGCGCATCCTATGGCCGCGGCGTCATGACATGCCGCACTGGCCCGAACTTCACCGGACCGTGGAGTGCGCCTACCATGATGCAATCCACCGGCGGCAGCTTCGGCCTGCAGGCGGGCGGACAATCCACGGACTACGTCATCCTGGTGGTGAATGACGCAGGTGCACGCGCTCTGTTGAAGGGCAAGCTCAAGCTCGGCGCGGACGCCAGTATCGCCGCTGGCCCGGTGGGTCGTACGGCAGACGCCTCCACAAACGGCGTCATGAGTGCGGAAATGCTCTCCTACTCCCGTTCGCAGGGTGTGTTCGCCGGCGTATCACTATCCGGCGCAACCCTGGGACCTGACAGCGGCGCAAATCAAAATCTGTACGGCAAAAAAGTC
>Ga0335075_10009027_pt1 | contig 15246 bp, 12 predicted proteins | sample Lox_Sample_24_FD_206723 | JGI IMG/M metagenome (GOLD analysis project Ga0335075, IMG submission 206723) | Soil microbial communities from Loxahatchee National Wildlife Refuge, Florida, United States - Lox_Sample_2.4 | ecosystem: Environmental > Terrestrial > Soil > Wetlands | place: USA... | reverse complement strand
CATGACGGAGTTGGACCAGCTGATGCGGCTGGCGGCATCGACGGCGATGACGGCTTCCTGCATGCTGTCGAGCAGCGCGGTCAGCTCGCGCTGTTTGGTTTCAAGGGCGCGAAAGCTGGCCTCGAGTCGGCCGGCGGTGGCGTCGAGGGCGTGGGCAACGCCGGAGATTTCGTCGAGTGGGCCTTCTTCAACGCGGGCGGAGAAATCTCCCGCGGCAATGCGGTTGGCGAATACGACGATACGCTCGAGCCGGGCAGCTCCGCGATGGGCGAGGAAGGCGGCGAGGATCGTAGCCAGGGCAACTGCGATGAGCGAGACGATGAGCAGGTCGCGCCGCAGGACGTGCATGGTGGCGTGGATGCCGTCCATGGAGGCGGCAAGGCGGACAACGATGTTGTCCTCGGCGACGGCCACGTAAAGGGTGTCTCCGCGGACGCTGTGGCCGAAGGTGTGCGGATTTGAGAGTGCCTCGGTCACGTCGGGAGGAGTGGCAGCGGCGGGATTGTGTCCGGAGCTGGCAAGGACGACGCCGGCACGGCTAAAGAAGGTGACCTCGGCCCCGGCGTCGGATTCGCCGCGCTCGGCGAGCTGCTGCAACTGGGAATGACTGGCGGCCTCGGCTTCGCGGGCGAGCAGGCGCGCTTTGCCGGCGAGGGATTGCGCGAGCTGGTCGCGCAGGGAGTCCTCGACAACACCGCCCAGAGAGAGGTCGAGTATGGCGGTGCCGATGGCGAGCACCAGCACGAAGGAGAAGAAGAGCTTGGTGAAGACTCGGCCAGTCATAAGTCAGGGCTCAGCGGTCAGAAGAGCAGTCATTAGGCATTAGAAAACAAGGACCGGTGATCAGGGAACAGGGAATAGAAAAGCAGCTGTTAGCCATTAGCGTCTGTCGGCGCATTGGGCACTACATGCTTCCACACTCGCTGGCTTCGAACTGACGCTCAACCCGAAAGTTTCGTAATGATGATCAGTTGATCTCTAATCGCTGTACCTCACGCCAGGCGGGGGACTTCGAAGCGGTATCCGGCTCCGCGGACGGTCTTGAGGTAACGCGGGTTTTCGGGGTCGGTCTCGATTTTCTCGCGGATGCGGCGGACGTAGACGTCGACCGAGCGCGGCGTGACGAAGCGGGCGTCTCCCCAGACGGCATCGAGGAGGTGGTCGCGGCTGAAGACACGGCCGGGGTGACGGGCCAGATAGTCGAGGAGGCGAAATTCGGTCGCGGTGGTGGTGGTGAGCTCGCCGCGCACGCGCAGCTGCATGGCGCTGGCGTCGATGGAGACATCCTCAAATGAGATGGTGGCGGGGGTGGTGGGGCGCTCGAAGCGGCGGAGGACGGCTTTGACGCGGGCCAGGAGCTCGCGGGTGGCGAAGGGCTTGGTGATGTAGTCGTCGGCGCCGAGCTCGAGGCCGAGGACGCGCTCGTTTTCCCCAGCACGCGCGGTGAGGAAGATGATGGGGATGGTACTCAGGCCGGGGTGGTTCCGAAGACGGCGGCAGACGTCGAGTCCATCGCCGCCGGGCACCATGATGTCCAGGAGAAAAAGCGCGGGCGGTTGGCGCTCGGCGTCGGGTACCAGGTTAGCGGGGGTTCCGTAGACGCGAACACCGAACCCGGCGGCTTCGAGATGGTGCTGTACGAGGCGGGAGATATCTGTATCGTCTTCAAGTACAAAAACTGTCTGGCTCAAACCGTGTTCCCTCGAGAGTGCGACTGCCTTTGCCGGAAGGCGAGGCTACGCACAATTGCCATCAGCGTATCCCAAACGGGCAAAGAGAATGCAAATGTACTGTGAATTTGTATGGGGCTGCGATCGAGGACTGGAGCCGGTTCCGGGCGTGAGCGAGGTACCCCGGAAGTGGTACCGAGGGTGACTGCTGGGGCCAATTATTTCAAGTCTTTAGCTCAAACCCTGATGCTATACTCGCAAATGTCTTCGCAGCTGGCAGCGGGCTTTGCTGACGGTCTCTCATCAATCGGCGGGGGGATTTTCGACATACACCTGCGCACGACTTCCGCCAGGGTTCCGGAACGAGCGCTCGACTTATAAATGCGATGGATGTGAAGTGCAGTCAGAACGCCGCACTGGAAACAAAAGGTTGAATGGAAGCTGTGACTGGTCCCTTGATTTTGTGTATTGATGACGAAGCGCTTGGTTTGCAGATTCGCAAGGCGGTACTCGAGCGCGAGGGTTACCGGGTACTGACCGCACTGGACGGATCGAGCGGGCTGAACCTCTTCACGGGCGAGCCTGTAGAGGGCGTGATTCTGGACTACTTCATGCCGGGCATGGACGGCGGTCAGGTCGCGATCGCGATGCGCAGGCAGCGGCCGGAAGTACCGATTCTACTGCTCTCCGCCTATGTAAATCTTCCCCAGGAAATTGTGACGATGGTGGACTTCACCGTGCTGAAGGGTGAGGGACCGAAGGAACTTCTCGCCAAGGTACGCCGCATGCTGGGGCCGCCAGAAGAATCGGGGATGGCGCCGTGAACCTGCGTGAGTTCAACCGCATTCTCCGTCAGACTCTATTTCTGCCGGTTCTGCTGCTGCTGGTGCTGGCCGGATTCATCATCTGGCAGATCAGCCGGTCGAGCGCGGAGCTGCGCTGGATCGATCACAGCGATGACGTGATGGAGCAGACGATCCGCCTGGAGAAGCTGGTGCTCGATCAGGAGACAGGCCTGCGCGGATACCAGCTCACCGGTGACAATTCGATGCTCGCGCCATACAAGGCAGCGACGGTTCCGATTGCGAAGCGGTTCACCATATTGCGCGACCTGGTGTCGGACAATCCGACGCAGATGGGACATCTGGCGAACGTCCGGGACCGGTACCAGATATGGCTGGGATATGCACAGGGGGTGCTGAACAAGGATCCGGCGGTGGTGAGCGATCCCAGGATGAACGAGCACGAGAAGGAGCTAATGGACAACCTGCGCTCCGAGGTCAATGCAATGCTGATGACCGAGGGACACCTGCGGAAACAGCGTGCCGAGACCGCGTTGTACATCGAACGGCGCGAGCTGGCGGCGGTGCTGGTGTCGTCGCTGGTGGTGGGAGTGTTGCTGGCGATCTTCACCCACAGCCGACTGCGGCGTGTTTCGGCGACGTACGATGCGACGCTCGAGGAGCTGACGAACCGGTCAGAGGAGATTTATGAGCGGCGGCAATGGTTTCAGACGACGCTGGAATCGATTGGCGATGCGGTGATTGCGTGCGACGGCGACGGCAATGTGGAGTTCATGAATGCGGTGGCGCAGGAGCTGACCGGCTGGACGATGCAGGAAGCGCTGGGACGCCCGCTCAACGAGGTATTCCACATCGTCAATGAAGAGACACGACAAGTGGTGGAGAATCCTGTCGATAAGGTGCGGCGGCTGCAGACGGTGGTGGGGCTGGCAAATCACACGGCGCTGATCTCGCGGAAGGGCAAAGAATACGTGATCGACGACAGCGCCGCTCCGATACGCAAAGAAGGCGGAGAAATCCGCGGCATCGTGCTGGTTTTCCGCGATGTAACCGAGGCGCGCCGCAGCGAGGCGGCGCTTATCGCGGCGGAGAAGCTGGCGGTGGCCGGCCGGCTGGCGGCTTCGATCGCGCACGAGATTCACAACCCTCTAGACTCGGTGGCGAATGTCCACTTTCTGCTGGAGAACGAGACGGATCCGGTGAAGCGCAAGGAATACCTGCGGATGGCTCAGCAGGAGCTGAGCCGGACGATGCAGATCAGCCGCACGCTGCTGAGTCTTTATCGCGAGCCCAAGGCGCCGATTCCTGTCGATCTCAAGGAACTGGCCGAAGGAGTGCTATTGCTGCTCGACCGGCGCGTCGTGCAACAGGGCGTCACGATAGAACGGCAGTTCACGGAGCCCTGTGTGGTTGAGGGCTTCCCTGCCGAGCTGCGCCAGGTCTTCACCAATGTGTTTTTGAATGCGATGGAGGCAGCGGGCAAGGGCGGAAGAATCCGCATCCGGATTCAGCCGGTGGCTGCCGCGGAGTTGCGGCCGGCGGGGGCTATGGTGGAAGTGGTGGATAGCGGGCCGGGCATATCGGAACAAGTCACGGGAAACCTGTTTCAGCCTTTCTTCACAACCAAGGGAGAGAACGGGACCGGGCTCGGATTGTGGGTGAGCAACGGTATCGTGCTGAAGCACGGAGGGTCGATCCGCATCGCAAATAACGATGACGGAGATCTGAAGGGTGCGTACGTGCGCGTGTATCTGCCGACGCGAACCATGGCCAACTCTTCGACACGGACGACGGCGCACGTCGGATAGGGTCGGCTAGATTTACCGCATCCACATCGATTGAACTACATAGATTGAACTGGGATCAGGGTGAGGTCGTCGACCAGTCCGATCTCTTTCTGAATGAAGGGTTCGGCGTAGCGGACACCGGCGAGCAGGCCGTAGTGTCGTGCGACGGAGAAGGTGCGCTCGCGGACCTCTTCCTCGGGAACGAAGAGGCCGCTTCCCTGCTGCTGGTTGGCATATTGCGAGCGATAGGCCATAAGGGCGCGGTGGCGGTCTTCGATGAAGGGCGTGATGTCGACGACAAAGCTGGGGCGGACGTCAGCGTAGAGGCTGGCGTAAATGATCTTGAAGGGCCTGTGCGACTCACCGGCATGGATTCCACTCAAGTCAACACCGGGCTTGAATGACGCACCCCCACTGAAGTCGAGTTTTGCGAGGCCGCTGAGGAAGCAGGCCTCGTATCCCAGCGTGGCAGTGTTGTAGTGGTCGGGATGGCGGCCTGATCCGTAGGGTAGGACGACGACGCGGGGGCGCAGGCGGCGCATGACGGCGACGATCTTGAGCCGGTTCTCATATGTGTTTTCGACGCGGCCGTCAGGAATGTCGAGGGCGTCGCGCCAGGTGACACCGAGAATGGTAGCGGCATCTTTCGCTTCGGCGGCGCGCTCCTCGGCGGTTCCGCGGGTGCCGGATTCTCCGCGGGTGAGATCAAGGATTGCAGTGCGCATGCCCAGCGAGCGCATCCTGAGCAGGGTGCCTCCGCATGTCTGCTCCACGTCGTCGCGGTGAGCGGCGATGGCGAGGATATCAACGGCGGGTGCAGCGTCAGACATAAAAATAAGCGATTGAAGGAAAGCAGGTCCTTCGACTCCGTTTAGCGCAAGACGCCAAACTGCGCTCAGGATGACAGCTTTTTTGTTCAATCAGCGGCTAGTAGTCAGTGTTGTCGCCATCGCTGGTCGCGTCCATGTAGGCGACATCAATTGCGGTCCCCTGAACTGTAACGTTGGAGTTGTCGCGCTCGGTGCCGTCGGCGGTGTTGTAGATATATACTTGGCCGCCTTCGGCGGTGTAGGTCTTGTGAAGTCCGGTGACGGGGGCAATACCGGTGGCGTCTCCCTTATAGGAGTCGAGGAGCACGGAGTTGTTCGAAGTGTTGAAGAGGGTAAGGCATCCATACTGCGTGCCCTGGCCGGCCTGATTGAGCTTGTAATGCTCGCCTTGCTGACATTGCGAAGAGCCGATCCAGAGGCTGTTGTCGTCGCCAAAGCCCATCTTGGTGTGGGAGCCGTCGCTGATGGCGTAGGGGCCGCCGGAGACCTGACCGCTCTGTGTGTCCACGATGGAGAGCTGCCCGACAAAAAGACCGTCGCCGGTGCCGCTGGTTGCGCAAGTGAGATTCGGACCTGCGAAGCACTGGCCGGCCACGTACATTGTGTTGCCGTTGAAGATGGCATTGGTCGATCCACCGGGGATGGCGATATTGCTTTGCGCAATGAGGTTGATTCCGCTGGCGCCGACTGAATTCTGATTGAGAGCGCTGGTAGTGATGGGGATGACGGTAAGTCCGGCGGTCGTGCCACCGCACTCAGGGCCGCAGTTGAGGACGTAAACGGTGGACCCGTCTGGCGAAAAGACGGCCTTGATGGGGTGGTCGAAGGTGGCGGAGGATCCGGTGCTGACCGGGAAGACGCAGTACTGAGGCAGGTTCTGCGGCTCGCAGTCCTGCGCGCCGAGGTAGTTGGGGTTATTGGCGGCGGCGGTCTGCTGCACGGAGTCAAGATGCACGATGCTGTAGACAGCGAACTGACCGGCGGGCGCGGTGCAGGCGACCGGAGGAGCGGCGCTGGGATCCTGTGCGGGATTGTCGGTCGGGTTTGCGCCAATGCATGAGTAGGTACCGGACGCCTGGGTGGAATTCTGCACGAAGGCAAGAGCGATGGTACCGCCGGGATTTACTGAAACGCGGTAGACGTTGGGCAGATTGAGCAGGTAGGTCTTGTTCGCGAGAAGATCGACGGCGGAGAGAATGTGCGATTGATCGTTGGCCGCATAGACATACTTGCGAGGACGGTCGATGAAAACACTGGACGCCAAGCCTGCGGAAATTCCGATCGCGGTCCCGGCGGCTTCCGTCGCGTAATTGACGCTTGTAAAGCTGCCATCCCCAACTGAGTAGACAAAGCCCACCTGCTCTTCCGGCATGTTCTGAATGGTGACGGGAAGTTTGCCGGAAAAACCGGAGATAGAGAAAGTGGTGTTGGGATTGTTGTATGGGTGGCGGATGTCGTAGTAGGCGTCGACGAAGGGCAAAGCTCCCTGGGTGAGAACGCTCGGGTTCTGCTCGGCGATGAGGACCCGATTCAAGACCTTGCTGGGAGGAAGATTGCGGCCCGCGAAATAAAAGTTCTTACCGCACGAGGTGAGCAGGGGGGATGCGAGACACAGGATGGAGACACACCAGAAAACCAGTCGACTTCTTTTCTTCAAAACTCAAAACCTCACCAGGCGTGGGAACCCCAAGTATAGCAAAGGGAATCGCATAAGTGGCAATCGCGGGACGAGTGTCATACCATTCTAAAAAGGCGCCTTGTCTATGACCGACCGCATACAGGAAATGTTTGCAGGCCGCACCATTCTTTGCGATGGCGCGATGGGTACCACCCTCTACGCGCGCGGCGTTTTCATCAATCGCTGCTTCGATGAACTGAACGTTTCGCAGCCGGATCTGGTGCGCTCGGTGCATGAGGATTATCTGCAGGCGGGCGCGGAGCTGATTGAGACGAACACCTTTGGCGCCAACTCTTACCGACTGCTGCGGTACGGGTTTCAGGACCAGGTTTTCGAGATCAACCGGGCAGGCGCGCAGCTGGCGCGACAGGCGGTTGAGCAGTTGAGCGAGAAACAGGCGGGTAGGGCATGGGTGGCGGGATCGATCGGTCCGCTGGGCATCCATCTTGAGCCACTGGGCAAGACGGGCCTGGATGAAGCGCGCCACGCTTTTGCGGAGCAGATCAAAGGACTGGCAGCGGGTGGTCCGGGAGTGGGCGTGGACCTGCTGGCGATTGAGACGATTGTTGCGCTGAACGAGGCCGAGCAGGCGATCAAAGCGGCGCAGGAAGTTGCTCCGCATCTGCCGATACTGGCGCTGATCACGGTGGATGAAGAAGCGAACTGCCTGGACGGATCTTCGCCGGAGATAGCGGCGGCGCGATTGGCATCGTGGGGCGTTGACGGCATCGGCGTCAACTGCAGCACCGGGCCGGCGACGGTGCTGACGGCGCTGGAGCGAGTGGCCGCGGCAACGAGCCTTCCACTGGTGTCGATGCCGAATGCAGGTATGCCACGGGCGGTGGACGGGCGAAATATCTACCTGTGTTCGCCGGAATACATGGCCAGCTTTGCGCGCAAGTTTCTGAAGGCGGGCGCACAGTTTATCGGCGGCTGCTGCGGAACGACGCCCAACCATGTACGGGCGATGAAGTCGGCGCTGCGCGCGGTGGAGGCGCAGAAGACGGCCAAGCCGGTGACGGCGCGGGAGCCTATTGTGACGGAGACGCCTCCTGCGCCGATTGAACAGCGGTCCAAGATCGGGCGACTGATTCACGATGGGAGCTTCGTGACGATGGTGGAGATTGTTCCACCGCGCGGCATCGACGCCACGAAGGAACTTGAAGGTGCGGCGGTGCTGGTGAAGCGCGGCATTCATGCGATTAATGTGCCGGACTCGCCGCGTGCGTCGGCGCGCATGAGCGCGCAGAGCCTGTGCATCCAGATTCAGCAGAAGACGGGAATCGAGACGATCCTGCACTACACGTGCAGGGACCGGAATGTACTGAGCATTCAGAGCGATTTGTTAGGGGCGTCGTCGATCGGGCTAAAAAATATCCTTTGCCTGACGGGTGATCCACCGAAGCTGGGAAATTATCCGGACGCGACCGCGGTCTTCGATGTGGATGCGATCGGACTGGTGAACATTGTGAACCGGCTCAATCACGGACTGGATATCGGCGGGAATCCGATTGGGGCGTCGACGGGATTCACGATTGCGTGCGCGGCGAATCCGGGCGTGCCGGATGTCGATAATGAGATTCGGCGTTTTGCGTACAAGGTGGAAGCGGGCGCGGAGTATGCGATCACGCAGCCGGTCTTCGATCTGCGGATTCTGGAGACGTTCCTGAAGCGGATTGAAAGCTTCCGAATTCCAGTGATCGCCGGGATCTGGCCCTTGACCAGTCTGCGCAACGCCGAGTTCATGAAGAACGATCTGCGGGTGAGCGTTCCGGACACAATTCTGCTGCGCATGCAGGCGGCGTCGACGCCCGAGCTGGCGCGAGCCGAGGGTGTAAAGATTGCGCAGGAGATGCTTGCTGCGGCCAAGTCGATGGTGCAGGGCGTACAGGTGAGCGCTCCGTTTGGGCGCTATGCGCTGGCGGCGGATGTGATTGCGGGCGTGCTGGAGCAACCCGAAGCGTCTCCGGCGGCACGCCAAGTATCGATTGAGGGAGCGGCAGTTGGCAACGTTTGAGGAGTCGCTGAAACAGCTGGAGACGATTGTCGCTCAACTGGAGCGAGGCGATCTGCCGCTGGAAGATTCGGTTCGGATTTTCGAGGAGGGCGTAAGGCTCTCCACCGAGTGCAAGAAGCAACTCGAAGAGGCGGAGGGCAAAGTGGAGCTGCTGGTGAAGCGGCGCAACGGCTCGATGGAACGCGAGCCATTTGCGCCACTGAATGCTCCGAAGTAAATTGCCTCCTCGCTCATTTGATTAAAGGCGGGGACGTTCGCGCTACTGGTTTTTGACGATCTTGGCGTCGCCGGGCTTCACTTCTCCACAATCGGCAGCGAGATAACGCGAGGTCAGGGTGGTATCGATGGTCATGGGCTGACCGTTCTGCCCCATCGTGCCCTTCATGTGTGCCGTGCCGTGGCTGTGCTCGTCATCGTCGATGAGCATCTCGAAATGGCCGGTGAATACACTGCCGCGTTCTGACGCACAGCTCATATCGAAACTGATCTTTTGCGCCGTGATCGTGCGGTTAGTGTAAGTGCACTTGTTCTCGTTGTTGTTCATCTTCTCGAAGGCTTTGGCCCATTCATCTTTGGTCATGCACGACTGCGTGACGGTGGTATGGGGGCCACCGGGCACGGGCCTTCCCATAGCCTGAAGCCGGGCGGCTACGTCGGGCGGGATGGTGATGCCGCCGATGTTACTGACGATGGTTGACTCCCAAAGTCCCATCTTGACGGGCGGGTTGGCGGGCATGTCCTGAGCGCGTCCGGCCACTGCAAGGCAACAAAGAGCCATAGCCGATAACAGGCCGAGGCAGGTTGATTTCATTGTCATAGTGAGTCACTCCCGTGGGTTTGCGTGCCGGATAAGGCACGTGGAGGAACGCACACGTTTTATCACACGGGGGACGGGGTAATCGAGGGTTTTAGCGACCGACAGATTGCACAGCGGTAAGCCGGGCGCGCACAAAGGCAGCGAGGGCGTCTGTCATGTAGTCGGGCGGGGCGATGACAAAGCGGGGTTTGCCTTCGATGAGGCGGGCGGCGACACCGGTCCATTGGGGCTCGAGCCTGAGTCCGGATTCGCGCAGGAGGATGGCGTCGGCGCGGTCGAGGTAGAGGCGGGCGGAGTCTTTGAAGTCGGCGGTGGCGTGGTCGAGGACGGTGAGATAGAGGTCGGGGCGAAGGAACTGGAGGATGCTGTTGGATTCGAGGATGGCGTTCTCCGAGGCGGCAAGTTCCTTGCGGATGCGCGGCATGGCTTCGGCGAGCATGCCCTGGCGGGTGCGGACCCAGAGGGATTTTACCGCTCCGGCGGCGAGGAAGCGGGCGCTGTCGGTTCCGGTGCCGGGATCGCGCTCGGCGCTGATAGCGATGGTGTGGTCGTCGGTCTGGCAGTCGCAGGGGGCACCGTCGGCGGTGCAGAAGCCGTGTCCGTACTGGGTGATTTTGAAGGCGGTCCAATGGAACTCGGGCAGGCGGGCGATGAGGCCAGCGACAACGGATGTCTTGCCGATGCTGCGCGAGTGTCCTCCGACGACGATGACGGCCATGGTCAGTGCTTCCCTTCTCCCGTCTTTTCTTCTCGGGCGGCCTTTTTGCGCGCGGTTTTTTTGGGAGCGGGCCTTACTTGGTCGCTTTCGTCGGGTGCTGCCTTTTCGGGCTCGTCAGCGAGGCGAGAGAGCGTGGCGAGCTCCTTGAGGTATTGGCGGAGCGGGCGGGCAGGACGTCCCCAGAAGACAACTCCAGGACCGTGGACTTTCTTATGTGTGAGCACGCCGGAGCCAGAGCCGAGAATAACCTCCTCGCCGATGCGAGCATGGTCGCCGATGCCAACCTGGCCGCCGACGATGGCATAGTCACCGATCATGCTCGATCCGGAGATGCCGGTCTGCGCAGCAATGACGACATCTTTGCCGACGAGGACGTTGTGGCCGACGTGAACGAGGTTGTCGATTTTTACGCCGCGGGAGATGCGGGTTTCGTCGAGGGCTCCGCGGTCGATCGTTGTGTTGGCACCGATCTCGACGGCGTCTTCGATGACCAGGCGGCCCTGCTGCGGAAACTGGATGTATTCGCCGGTGGCCTCGTCGCGGACATAGCCGAAGCCATCGGATCCGAGTACGGCTCCTGCGTGGACGATGACCTGGTCTCCGAGCTCCACGCAGGGATAGAGGACGACGCGGGGATGGATGCGACAGTCGCGGCCGATGACTACGCCGCGGCCGATGACTGCACCTGCGCCGATGGACGACCCTTCGCCGATTTTGGCGCCGACCTCAATGACGGCGTAGGGGCCGACACTGACACGGCGGGCGAGGATAGCGGATCCGTCGATTACGGCGGTGGAATGGATGGTAGGGTGTGCTTCTTCGGTGCGGAGCAGTTGTGCGGCGCGGGCGAAGGCGAGGCGGGGATTTCTGACCAGCAGCAGAGGCTTGAGGACGTTGGCGTCGTGGCCCATCGCTGTGGGAACGATGACGGCGGCGGCCGGAGAGGCGAGCGCTTCGTAGAATGTGGCGGCGTCCTGCGCGAAGATGATGGAGTTGGAGTTGGCGCTTTTGGCGCTGGCGACACCAGAGACTTCATGCTCGGGAGCGTCTCCCTTGAGTTCGGCGCGAAGCAGCTCGGCTAATTGAATGAGTCGCATAAGAACAAGGCTCAGTTACTTCGAATTCCATGTCTCAAAATCGAGACGTGGGGCAGCCAACTACTCATTCTAGCGGTAGACAGGAGGGTCGCCTTCGGGGCGGGTCTTCCAGCGGCGGTGGACCCAGAGCCACTGGTCGGGGTAGCGGCGAATCCAGCTTTCGATAACAGCAGTGAAGCGCGCGGTGTTTTCGAGGACATCGGACTCGTCGTTGCCGGTGGAGACGAGGTCGATGGCTTCTCCGAAATGGAGGACGTATTTCTGCTCGGATTCTTCCCAAAGCATGAAGCCGGGCAAGACAGCAGCACCGGTTCTCAGGGCGACGCGGGCCATGCCGGATGCGGTGCAGGCGAGGCGCGAGAAGAACGGGACGAACGAGCCCTGCGGCGGGGTCATGTTGGTATCCATGAGGATGCCGACGGTTTCGCCCTGACGCATGGAGGCGAGGAGCCCGCGGGCGAAGTCGTCTTTGTGCAGGACGCGGTTGCCGTGCAGACAGCGGATGTCGTTCACGAGCTTGTCGACGCGCGCGTTGTCGAGGCGGCGGATGACCATGCTCATGGGATACCCCATCAGGGAGTGGTAGTAGCTTGAGAGCTCCCATGCTCCGAGGTGGCCAGTGAGAATGAGAACGCCTTTGCCGCGGTCGCGAGCGGCGAGGTAGTAGTCGAGGCCTTCGTAGCGGATGAAGGTGTGGGTGTTGTCGGGCGTGTAGCCCGGCATCTGGCAGAATTCGGCGAGGAGCCAGCCGAGGTTGCGATAGAGGTGGCGGAGGATTTGCTCTCGGTCGGTGGCAGATTTCTCGGGGAATGCGAGCTCAAGGTTGGTGAGGCCAACTCTTCGCAGGCGGCTGAGGATCGTAAAGGCCAAGGCGCCGACGGCGGCTCCCACGGCTCGCGCCCAGCGGCGTGGCATTGCGCCGAGCAGCTTAACCAGGATCCATACGACGGCAAATTCCAGGCTTTCTCGCATTGAAGACGACAAAAGCTAGTGTAATTGCTGGATCGGCAGGGTCCCACGCCCGAAAAATCCGGACCCTTCGGCAAGCTCAGGGCAGGCTATGGGGCGCCCCAGATTGTGCCTGCACGCTATGGCAGGACGCGGTATCCGCCGACTTTGCCGTCCGGAGCGATGAAGATGTTGATCTTGTGCATGCCGGTGCTGAACTTCGCTTCGTAGCTGTAGAGTGTGCCTCCGTTGGCTGAGGTCTTTTCGAGGAGGTTGAGATTTTGGAGCTTGCCGAGGGCCTGCAGTTGTGGCGCGGCGCTGCTGAGCAATTCGGGAGTAAGGGCGGCATCCATCTGCGGGTTGAGCAGCGAGCGATCGACTTTGCCGGAGGACATCTGGTCCCACATTTTCATGGCAAGAGCGTGGATGGCGGGATCGTCGGGCAGCGCAGCCTTGGGCAATCCTGCGTCAATGGGAATGAGCCTGGGATCATAGAGAGCCAGCACGTCTCGCACGATCTGCTCCGGTTTGCCGCGGAAAGTGTCCTGCGATGCATTGGAGAGAACGATGACGGCGAGCTTGTCGTCAGGAAAAATTGCGTTGTAGCAGTAGCCGCCCGCGTTGGGAGAATAGCCGTTGTGCCAGACCTCGCGATGACCTGCGAGCGAGGTCGCGATGAATCCCATGGCGTAGTTGAGCGGCGTACCGTTCGGCATTTTTCCGTTGGTCCACAGCTCTTGCATGGACGCAGGGCTGAGCAGGCTGCCGTTGACGAGGGCTGCGTCCCAGCGGGCGAGGTCATGCGCGGTAGAAACGACGCTGCCGGCTCCGTAGAAGAGGTCGAGGCTGATGCGGGGTTCGGCGGGACGGAAATTGCCAGAGGGGCCTTCATAGGGCGTGGCGGTGTTTGCCTGCGAGGCAAAACCGCTGCCGGAGGATGACATGCCGAGCGGAGTGAAGATATTGCGAGCGAGGAAGTCGGGGTAGGAGATTCCTGAAACACGGGAGACGATCCAGGCAAGCACCGCGTAGTTGGTATTGCTGTATTCCCATTTTTCACCCGGGGCGAAGTCGGGTTTGTCGGTTTTGAGGATGGCGATGAGTTTTTCCGGAGAAATGGCACCGGAGAGCGGCCACTTGTGCTCTGTGGTCAACGGGTAATTGTGGAGGCCGGAGTCCTGATTAAGCAGCATGCGCAAGGTGATCTTGTCGGCGTTGGGCATCTGCGGCAGATATTTCGCAAGCTTGTCGTCGAGCGAGAGCTTGTTCTGCTGGGCGAGGAGCAGGATCGCGGCGGCGGTGAATTGCTTGCTGATGGAGCCGATGGCAAAGAGCGTGTCGGAGGTGACGGGGGTATTGGAGGCAAGGTCGGCAAAGCCGTATCCTTTGGTAAAAGCCACGCTGCCGTGCGACCAGACGAGAAAGGCGAAGCCCGGGGCAGCCTGCTGGGTGGCAACCTGCCGGCCGATGCGGTCGAATGCTTGTTGATCGGGCGGCTTCTGACTGGTTTGGGACAGGGCGCCTCCACAGAGAATGCCGATCAACACTGCCGGCACTGCTGTTTTTGAAAACATGGCCTGAATTTTACGGCTGGTCGCGTGATTGGCGGTAGATAACATGCTGTCCCATACAAAATTCATGTCCCTGCAACTTTCATCTGTAATCCAATGAACGGATACAATTCGCTCTGAATGGAGAGAGGTTTCGAGAATGGATCAGCCCAAATCGGATGCACTGGTATTTTTTGGAGCTACCGGAGATTTAGCGTACAAACAGATTTTTCCCTCACTGCAACGGCTGGCCAAGAGAGGCAAGCTGACAGGCCCCGTGATTGGCGTGGCGAAGGCCGGCTGGAATCTCGATCAACTGAAAGCGCGGGCCACAGACAGCGTAAAGACTCACGGTGGTGTAGATCCCGAGGGTCTTGCCGATCTTCTGGGTCGACTTCGCTACGTCGATGGCGATTACTCGGATGACACGACCTTCACGCAGGTGCGAAAGGATCTGGGCGACGCGAAACATCCTTTGCACTACCTTGCCATTCCACCGAGCCTGTTTGCGGAAGTAATCGAGAAGCTGCAGAGCTCGGGCTGCGCGACGGGGGCGCGCGTGGTGGTGGAAAAGCCCTTCGGCCACGATGCGCCGTCGGCGCACGCGCTCAGCGAGACGATCCATACGGTTTTCGACGAAGACCACCTGTTCCGTATCGATCATTACCTGGGCAAGAACACGGTGCAGAACGTGATCTTCTTCCGCTTCGCAAATTCGTTTCTCGAGCCGGTGTGGAACCGGCAATACATCGAGAGTGTGCAGATTACGATGGCGGAGAAGTTCGGCATTCAGGGTCGAGGAGCCTTTTACGACAGCGTAGGCGCCATACGCGATGTGGTGCAGAACCACCTGATGCAGATACTGAGCAACATCGCGATGGAACCGCCTCCCCTGCCAACGGTCGAGGCGCTGCGCGATGAGCGGGTAAAGGTGCTGAAGAGCGTTCAGACGCTGCGGCCCGAAGACGTGGTGCTCGGGCAGTTCAAGGGATATCACGGTGAGCCAGGCGTGAAGCCGGGTTCGACAACAGAGACCTATGCGGCCCTGCGTCTGCACATCAACTCGTGGCGCTGGCGCGGCGTCCCGTTTTACATCCGCACGGGAAAATCGCTGCCCTTGACAGCGACGGAGGTGGTGGCGAGATTCCACACAACGCCCCCGGTGTTTTCCGAAGAGGTGCCGCCGCAGAACTACATGCGCTTCAGGGTCAGCCCGGATTCACATATAGCGCTCGGAGTTTCGGTGAAAGACGCCGGGGAGCGGCTGCGCGGATGCGAAACGGAGATGGAAGTCGTGGAAGACTGTGGGGCGGCGATTACGTTGCTTCCCT